>OGLB01000001.1_pt1 | contig 236546 bp, 218 predicted proteins | sample 1572551 | NCBI WGS metagenome assembly OGLB01 (sample SAMEA2582003, study PRJEB24529) | metagenome | biome: Human gut stool | place: China | collected 2011
AATCCTGCACGACCCACCAATGTAAAAAAGCGCCCTAAAGGCGCTTTTTTGCTATCTGCGATTTGCGAAATTGCCTGATGCGCTTCACTTAGCAGACGACTATTTCCGGCAATTCCTGTCTCCTCACCTACTGTGTCAATGCAGCCAACAGCTTAACCATCGCGGGCGTCACCTGCTGTGTTTCATAAACAATATATAAATCTGCAGGGATGCGCTGTTTGAGCGGACGGAAAATGACACCTGGCCAGTTCATTTGTGCGTAGCTGTCCGCTATCAATGTGATACCAATACCCATACTGACCATGGCGAGTACCGTTTGCGGTTCATTAACTTCGCGAATAACAACCGGTGAAAATCCCACCTGCTGGCAAACTCGCTGCAAAAAATCCCAGTCAGTGTACACGGGCGGCATTGTAACAAAATACTCGTCACGTAGCGCTTCCAGCGGAACGGTGGAAAATGATGAGAGATGATGCTCTTCAGGCATCGCCACCAGAAACGCCGATTCATGCAACCGTAAGCTGGTAAAACCTGTCGGTGGTTCTGTCGCCATTCGCCAGATCCCGGCATCGAGTTCACGTCGTTCCAGCAGGGCCATTTGCATCGCGGGCATCTTTTCGCGAAAAAGAACTTCAACGTTAGGATTTTCCCTGAGGAATCGCCGCATAACCGGGCGCATCCGTCCCCACATAGCCGTTCCCACTACGCCGAGTTCAATCCGCCCTGCTTCTCCCCGACCTATTTGTTCAACCCGAGCCAATACATTATTAGCATTCACCAGCAATCGACGCGATTCTTCCATCAAGATTTTGCCCGCGTGTGTCAGTACGACGCTGCGCGAATGGCGAATAAAAAGCTGCGTGCCGAGTTGATTTTCCAGCTCTTTAATATGAATACTGAGCGGAGGCTGAGACATATTTAAACGCGCTGCTGCGCGGCCAAAATGCAACTCTTCCGCTACGGCAAGAAAATAACGGAGCAACTTAAGATCTGTTCTGTATACGCGTTCCATAATTAAGTGCTCCATATAATAAATACATCGTATTAAATTATCATGGCATAAAGTATTTCACCACCAGATATCCGACATACATAAACACAATGGATAATATACCTGGTAATACATTTGGTACAGGAATAGGCAAGCGCACGATTGTAAACAAAGCACCAATGCCAAAACCAACGCCGGAAGAAAATAAAATATCTTTCACTAATTAACCTTTATCATAAAAGCAGCTCTGAAGAGCAGAGCTGCGAATCCTTTTAATGAGCCACCGCTCGATGCTTTATCTTTTCAGGGTCATGATTATATTTAAACCCAAAGAAAAATATCACTGCGAGAAAAAGAGCATATCCTGCAAACACCAGCCAGATAGTTTGCCAGTCTTTTACGCCATCCACCGAAAAGTAATCTACTGCCATGCCACTCAGAATCGAGCCAACCCATGCGCCGACACCATTTACCATGGTCATAAAGAGCCCCTGCGCGCTGGCACGAATGCTGGAATCAACTTCCTGTTCGACAAATACCGAACCAGAAATATTGAAGAAATCGAATGCACAGCCATAAACAATCATCGACAGCAGCAGCAAAATAAATCCGGTTGTTGACGGATCGCCATAGGCGAAGAAGCCAAAGCGCAGCGTCCAGGCCACCATACTCATCAGCATGACGGTTTTAATGCCAAATCGCTTTAAAAAGAATGGGATAGTCAGTATAAAGCCCACTTCTGCCATCTGTGAAACTGACAGTAAAATGGAGGGATATTTCACCACAAAACTGTCAGCAAACTCCGGGTTACGGGCGAAATCATGTAGGAACGGATTACCAAAAACGTTGGTAATTTGCAGTACCGCACCCAGCATCATGGCAAAGAGGAAAAAGATGGCCATGCGTGGATTTTTAAACAGCACGAAGGCATCCAGACCCAGCTTGCTGGCAAGCGATGTGGTCGCTTTTTTCTCCGCAACCGGAATCTTCGGCAAAGTCAGCGCATAAGCCGACAGCAGCAATGACGCACCGGACGCGATATACAGCTGCAGACTACTCAATTCCAGATGCAGCAGGCTTACTGCCCACATCGCGACAATGAACCCCACCGTACCAAAAACGCGAATGGGCGGGAAAGCGGTCACCGGGTCAAGCCCTGCCTGGGCAAGACAGGAATAAGAGACGCTGTTCGATAACGCAATAGTCGGCATAAACGCCATCGCATTGACTAACATCACCCAAAACATCATATCCGGATCAGTTACGGATGCCGCATAAAAAAGTACGCCCGCACACACCAGGTGACACAGCATGTATGCACGTTCTGCGCGCAGCCATTTGTCTGCGATGATCCCCATTATACCAGGCATAATAATCGCGGCGATCCCTTTGGAACTGTAAACCATGCCAACATTAGCGCCGGTGAAATGAAGGGTATTAATCATGTAAGAGCCGACGGTAACCAGCCAGCTCCCCCAGATAAAATATTGCAAAAAGGACATTACCTTTAAGCGCATCGCGATGCTCATAATCGTTTCCTTGTCGCATCATTTGGCCTCACCCGCGAGGCCGTTTCTTATTGTTTTTCTCAGGCAATTTTGCGCAGAAAGCCACAAATAAGGTTGATGAAGTTCTGCTTAGAGAGCTCCGCAGCCGCCAGCGTTTGCGCATGTGACAATTTCACATCGCTTAAACCTTCCGCCATATTGGTAATCGCAGAGACCGCAACGACTTTAAGGTCGCAATGGCGAGCTGAAATAACCTCAGGCACCACAGACATACCAACAACATCCCCACCAATAATTTGCATCATGCGAATTTCCGCCGCAGTCTCGAAATTCGGCCCCGGATACGAGACGAACACGCCCTCCGTCAGAGGGAAACCCTCTTCTTTCGCCACTTTTTGTAACAGTGCGCGGTATTCCGCATCGTAGGCATTTGCCAGTGAGAAGAAGCGCTCTCCAAAACGATCATCGTTAAGACCCACCATCGGCGTACCGGGCATGGTGTTGATATGATCTTTCAATGCGACCAGGCTGCCTGCCCCCACTTCCGGACGCAGCGAGCCTGCCGCATTGGTGCAGAACAGTAGCTCGCAGCCCAGCAGCTTAAAGGTACGAATTGCGTCAGTCATAATGGTCATTCCACGACCTTCGTAGAAATGTCCGCGACCTTTCATACATACCACCGGTACGCCCTGGAGATGGCCCAGCACTAACTCCCCCGCATGACCATGTACCGTACTTACCGGGAAGCCCGGCAGCTTTTCGTAGGAAATTGCGACAGCGTTCTCAATCTGATCGGCCAGCGCGCCGAGCCCGGAACCTAAAATAAAGGCCACTCGTGGCGTGAAATCAGGTTTATAAGTCTTGATAATATCTATGCAAAACAGCGGGTTATGAGAAAATTGAACCTGAGACATACATATCCTTTTTCTGTAGGGTGGAATCTAACGCCTTTTTATAGCGAGGTTGTCCCGGCTCTTACCAATACACTTTTCTCACGCATTCAATAGCGATTCGATATCGATGGATTTATATCTTTTCTCTATTAATCCACGGTAAAAACTGTATTGGCGATATTAATTCCTTTGCATTAACAATATGTCGTTTTTAGCAAACCACTTTATTAAGCAATCTACTAATAACGATCGGCATAGGGAATTATGCTATGAAAAAACATCTTTTAACTCTGACACTTTCCTCTATATTAGCGATACCTGTTGTATCTCATGCAGAATTTAAAGGCGGTTTTGCAGATATCGGCGTGCATTATCTGGACTGGACCAGCCGGACTACCGAAAAATCGTCGACCAAATCACACAAAGATGATTTTGGTTATCTTGAATTTGAAGGTGGCGCTAACTTTAGTTGGGGAGAAATGTACGGGTTCTTCGACTGGGAAAACTTCTATAACGGTCGCCATAATAAACCAGGTAGCGAGCAGCGTTATACCTTTAAAAATACCAACCGTATTTACCTGGGTGACACCGGATTTAATCTCTACTTGCATGCGTATGGCACCTACGGTTCTGCGAATCGCGTGAATTTCCACGACGATATGTTCCTGTACGGTATCGGCTACAATTTCACCGGCAGCGGTTGGTGGTTCAAACCGTTCTTTGCTAAGCGTTATACAGATCAAACCTATTACACTGGCGACAACGGCTATGTCGCCGGCTGGGTTGCAGGTTACAACTTTATGCTGGGCAGCGAGAAATTCACTCTTACCAACTGGAACGAGTACGAGTTTGACCGTGACGCTACCTATGCAGCGGGTAATGGCGGTAAAGAAGGGCTGAATGGCGCAGTTGCACTGTGGTGGAATGCAACATCACACATTACTACGGGGATTCAGTATCGATATGCGGATGACAAACTGGGCGAAGATTTTTACCAGGATGCGATAATCTACTCCATCAAATTTAACTTCTGATTGATTACTGCCGGGGCTCCCGGCAGTATGAATTCACTCTATATCTGATACAACGGATCCCCTTCCCGCCCAGCCATTAGCGCATTGCCCTGGTCTCGTACCACGTCCCATAACGCTTCAGCGGCGGTGGAAAGTGAACGGTTCTTCCTGCGCACCAGCATCAACTGGCGTTCAACAACCGGCGTAATGCGCTTTACCACCAGTGGGCTACCTTCAGGCAATGGTAGCGCCAGTGCGGGAAGAATACTGATGCCGATGCCTGCGGCTACCATCGGGAACAGCGTCGCCGGATGTCCAATCTCCTGCACAATATTCGCCTGAATACCATTGCGCGCCAGCGCTGCGTCAATCAGCGGTCGGCTGCCTGACGCGTAATCCTGCAACACCAATTTCGCTCCCTGTAATGCCTGCCAGGGTACATAATCTTCGACGGCCAAAGCGCTATCGCGATGGCAAAGCAGAAAGAAAGGCTCGGAAAGAATCGCTTCACATTGCAGATCGCCCACTGGGCCTGGATCGATGACGATGCCAAAGTCGACATCTCCCTGGCGAATACTTTCCATCACCCACTGCTGCGGACGATCGTGCAGGACAAACTGAATATCTGGATAGCGGCGATGGCTTTCAGCAATGCATTGCGGAATAAGATGCGCGGAAATGGTCTGGCTGGCAGCGACCCGAACTTTTCCGCTCAGTTGTTGCCCCATACGCCCGGTATCGCGCAACGTGCTGTTCAGTTCATCCAGCAGTCGCTCAAGACGCAAAGCCAGCTGCTGCCCTGCATCTGTAAGCACCACTTCACGCGTGGTTCTGTCCAGCAGGCGAACACCAGTATGATTTTCCAGTTCCTTCACACTGTGACTCACTGCCGACTGGCTCAGGCCGATACGCTCTCCTGCACGACTAAAACTTTTCTCCTGCGCTACTGTGACGAAAACCTTTAATTGTTTTAAAGAATAATTCATCTGTTTTCTTCATGAATGGATGCAATAAATCAATTTTATTTCTCAAACTGGAAGAAGCACAATAGAACCATCGATCATCTGGAGTCTTTATGAAACTTTTTCGTATCCTCGATCCTTTCACCTTAACCCTGATCACGGTGGTGTTGCTGGCCTCTTTCTTTCCGGCCAGAGGCGATTTCGTCCCCTTCTTTGAAAATCTGACCACCGCAGCGATTGCCCTGCTGTTCTTTATGCACGGCGCGAAGTTGTCGCGTGAGGCGATTATTGCTGGCGGTGGTCACTGGCGACTGCATTTATGGGTAATTTGCAGCACCTTCGTGCTGTTTCCGATTCTGGGTGTACTGTTTGCCTGGTGGAAACCGGTAAATGTCGACCCGATGCTCTACTCCGGTTTTCTCTACTTGTGCATTCTCCCGGCTACCGTGCAGTCTGCAATCGCCTTCACGTCAATGGCGGGCGGTAACGTCGCGGCGGCGGTTTGTTCTGCGTCAGCATCCAGCCTGCTGGGGATTTTCCTTTCACCATTGCTGGTTGGTCTGGTGATGAATGTTCACGGTGCAGGGGGCAGCCTTGAGCAGGTCGGTAAAATTATGCTGCAACTGCTGCTGCCGTTTGTGTTGGGGCATCTTTCCCGGCCGTGGATTGGTGACTGGGTGTCGCGCAATAAAAAATGGATTGCGAAAACTGACCAGACGTCCATTCTGTTGGTGGTTTATACAGCGTTCAGCGAAGCCGTCGTTAATGGTATCTGGCATAAAGTTGGCTGGGGATCATTGCTGTTTATCGTGGTGGTCAGCTGCGTTCTTCTGGCTATCGTGATTGTAGTTAACGTCTTTATGGCACGCCGACTGGGCTTCAATAAGGCAGATGAAATTACTATCGTCTTTTGTGGTTCGAAAAAGAGTCTGGCAAATGGCATCCCGATGGCAAACATTCTGTTCCCCACATCGGTGATCGGTATGATGGTGCTGCCCCTAATGATTTTCCATCAGATCCAATTGATGGTCTGTGCGGTGCTGGCGCGTCGATACAAACGCCAGACCGAACAGTTACAGGCACAGCAGGAAAGCAGCGCCGATAAAGCTTAAAGCGGACGCTTCAGGGGCTGGACCAGTTGCGTCAGCCCCTCGGTTTTAATCAGCAGCGTGATTTGCATTAGCTCACCGAGCTTCCCTGCCGGGAATTCATCTTTGCGGGCAAACCACAGCAGATACTCCTCCGGCAGGTCGATTAAGCGACGCCCTTTATATTTGCCAAACGGCATTATCGTATTGGCTATTTCAATCAGCTGCTCTTTTTCCATCTCAGCTACCCAGCAAACGCAGCATTTCCGCTTCGTCGATGACTTCAATGCCCAGTTCCTGCGCTTTCGCCAGTTTAGAACCTGCCGCTTCTCCGGCAATCACCAGATCGGTTTTCTTCGACACGCTGCCCGCGACTTTCGCGCCCAGTTCAACCAGTCGAGCTTTAGCGTCATCACGCGACATCTGGCTTAAGCTGCCCGTAAGCACCACGGTTTTACCAGCAAACGGGCTGTCAATCTCTTCCGCGTTGATAACGATCGGCGCAGGCCAGTGAACACCTTCCGCCAACAGCTCGCTGATGACATTGCGGTTGCTTTCTTCGGCAAAGAAGTTGTGAACGTGGGATGCAACGACAATGCCAACATCAGGCACCTTTTGCAGCTCTTCAATCGAAGCGGCTTCCAGCGCTTCCAGCGTGCCGAAATATGCCGCCAGACCTGCTGCGGTGGCCTCGCCGACTTCACGGATGCCAAGTGCATAGAGGAAGCGAGCAAAGGTGGTTTCTTTCGCTTTTTCTAGCGCGTTAACCACGTTTTGTGCCGATTTTGGCCCCATACGCTCCAGTCCGGTCAGTTTGCCTGCGGTGAGTTTGAACAGATCTGCCGGAGTATGGACATATTCTTTTTCAACCAGCTGATCGATGATTTTGTCGCCCATTCCGTCAACATCCATCGCACGGCGGGAAACAAAGTGTTTCAGCGACTCTTTACGCTGCGCTCCGCAAATCAGGCCACCGGTACAGCGGGCAACCGCTTCACCTTCCACACGCTCAACGTCAGAACCACATACCGGACAATGCGTCGGGAATACAACCTCACGGGTATCTTCCGGGCGTTCAGAAAGCACGACGTTAACCACCTGCGGGATCACGTCGCCAGCGCGGCGAATCACCACTTTATCGCCAATGCGTAAACCAAGACGTTCGATTTCATCCGCATTGTGTAAGGTTGCGTTACTCACCAGCACGCCAGCAACATGGACAGGTTCCAGACGCGCAACAGGCGTAATCGCGCCAGTACGCCCAACCTGAAACTCGACGTCACGCACAAAGGTCATCTGCTCCTGCGCCGGGAATTTAAACGCTACCGCCCAGCGCGGGGCACGCGCGACAAAGCCAAGCTGCTCCTGCTGTTCCAGTGAGTTGACCTTAATCACCACGCCGTCGATATCAAAGCCCAGCGTCGGGCGGTCTTCTTCCACTTTGTGATAGAACGCCAGCACTTCTTCCGCCGATTCACAAAGCGTTACCCGATCGCTGACCGGCAACCCCCACTTTTTAAATTGCAGTAAACGGCCAAGATGAGTATCCGGCAGCTCGCCACCTTCCAGAACACCAACGCCATAGCAGAAAAAAGTGAGCGGTCGCTTCGCTGTAATACGCGGATCAAGCTGACGCAGTGAACCAGCTGCCGCATTACGTGGGTTAGCAAAAACTTTCCCGCCCGTGCGTCGCGCATCTTCGTTAATCTTTTCGAACCCCGCCTGCGGCAGGAACACTTCACCACGCACTTCCAGACGCGCCGGGATATTCTCTCCGTGCAGCTTCAGCGGAATAGCGCGAATAGTACGCACATTAGACGTGATATCTTCCCCGGTGGTGCCATCGCCACGGGTCGCGGCACTGACTAAAACGCCATTTTCATACAGAATACTGACGGCAAGGCCATCCAGCTTCAGCTCACAGCACCAGGTGACTTTCTCGTTGTTTTTCAGACGGTCCTGCACACGTTTGTTGAAAGCAAGAAAGCTTTCTTCATCAAAAACGTTATCCAGTGACAGCATTGGTACTTCATGGCGTATCTGGCTGAAAGCCGCCAGCGGCGCAGCGCCTACACGTTGGGTAGGCGAATCAGGCGTAATCAGTTCTGGATGTTTGGTTTCCAGCTCGCGCAGTTCGCGCATCAGCCTGTCGTATTCAGCGTCGGGAATTTCCGGCGCATCCATCACATGATAAAGATATTCATGATGGCGAAGCGTCGTTCGCAGTTCTGTCAGTTGTTGTTCGATTGATTCCATATCGCACCATCAATGCTAAAAACCCCCGACAAGCGGGGGTTCGAAGAGGAGTTAATTTGCCTTAAGTGTATCAGGCGTTGGCGTCTTTGACTTCGCGGATGATGTCCTGGTACTCGCGCAATTTCTGCGGAGTCATCATACGGCGCTGATCGTCAAGCACGACACCGCCCACTTCATCGGCAATATGCTGCGCAGATTGCAGCATCAGCTTGAAGTTCTGCAGCTCGTCACCGTAAGACGGTACCTGCATAAAGATGGTGACACCCGGAGTAGTGAAATCCTTCATTTCAGGATCAAAGGTTCCCGGTTTCACCATATTCGCCAGGCTGAATAACGCCGGGCCGCTGCCATCCGGGCTAAGATGACGATGGTAAATATTCATATCGCCAAAAATGAAGCCCGCTTGTTGAATGCTGTTAAGAAGCAGTTCACCGTTTAGCTCGCTACCGTGATGCGCCGCGACGTTCATGATAATCACCGCTTCTTTGCGCTTCGGTTTATCCATAACTGGAGCCGGTTCCGCTACAGGCTCAGGCTGTGGTGCCGCTACGGGTTCTGCAGGCTGGAAAGCCTGTTGTGCCGGTTGCGGTGCTGAATGCACAGGCTGCGGCGCTGGCGCGACCTGTGGCGAAACTGGCTGCTGCAACGGCTGTTCAGGCTGCGGCTGATAGGCAGGCTGCTGCACCGGCTGCGCTGGACGCGGAGCATGTTGCGGCGGTACCTGCGCTTCAGGCGGCTGCTGGACCGGTTGACGCGGCTGCGCAGACGCATAAGGCGGTTGGTACTGGTGTTGCGGCGACGGACGAGCAGCCTCATGCTCCTGAGCGTTAGCCGGGGCATGATTCACGCGGTGAACACGAACCTCACCAACGCCCTCATCATCTTCGACATCCTCGTCATAAGAATCGTCGTCACGTTTTGACTTCATTCGTTTTAATGGCCGATCGCGGAACATAGAAGATCGTTCTTTACGGCTGGTCCAGAAACCATGTACCAGTAAAGCGATTATGGCGATCGCGCCAACAATGATTAATATCAGACGCAAATCCTGCATCATTATATTCTCTGTTGTTCTAACACCTTGCCACCACGGCAAACATTTACTCACTAAGAGTATTTGCCGATTACCTCAAGTGCAAGTGCACTATTAACTTTCACAGCACAAAGATAGATGAAATCGTGCTTTTTGCTGTTTTTTCGAACATATCCTAACTGTCCATTGCGCAATTACCCGGTAAAATACGCAGAATTTTCCTGGGATTGGTCAAAAGGAGCTCATCCTGATTATGGTTTCATCATTCACATCTGCCCCACGCAGCGGTTTTTACTATTTTGCGCAAGGCTGGAAGCTCGTCTCGCAACCTGGGATTCGGCGTTTCGTTATTTTACCGCTGCTGGTCAATATTTTGTTGATGGGGGGCGCATTCTGGTGGCTCTTTACACAGCTCGATGTCTGGATCCCGACTCTCATGAGTTACGTTCCGGACTGGCTACAATGGCTGAGTTATCTGTTGTGGCCTCTGGCTGTCATCTCTGTGCTGTTAGTGTTTGGCTATTTCTTCTCCACGATTGCTAACTGGATTGCCGCTCCGTTTAACGGTTTATTGGCTGAACAACTGGAAGCACGATTGACTGGCGCTACACCGCCAGATACCGGGATTTTCGGTATCATGAAAGATGTGCCGCGAATCATGAAACGCGAATGGCAAAAATTTGCCTGGTATCTGCCGCGCGCAATTGTATTGCTAATTCTTTACTTAATCCCTGGTATTGGGCAAACCGTCGCGCCGGTACTGTGGTTCCTGTTTAGCGCCTGGATGTTAGCCATCCAGTATTGCGATTACCCCTTCGATAACCACAAAGTGCCGTTTAAAGAGATGCGCACCGCCCTGCGCACACGCAAAATCACCAATATGCAGTTTGGTGCTTTAACCAGCCTGTTTACGATGATCCCGCTGCTTAATCTGTTCATCATGCCCGTTGCCGTTTGTGGCGCGACGGCGATGTGGGTCGATTGCTATCGCGATAAACACGCGATGTGGCGGTAACAATCTACCGGTTATTTTGTAAACCGTTTGTGTGAAACAGGGGTGGCTTATGCCGCCCCTTATTCCATCTTGCATGTCATTATTTCCCTTCTGTATATAGATATGCTAAATCCTTACTTCCGCATATTCTCTGAGCGGGTATGCTACCTGTTGTATCCCAATTTCATACAGTTAAGGACAGGCCATGAGTAAGATTTTTGAAGATAACTCGCTGACTATCGGTCACACGCCGCTGGTTCGCCTGAATCGCATCGGTAACGGACGCATTCTGGCGAAGGTGGAATCTCGTAACCCCAGCTTCAGCGTTAAGTGCCGTATCGGTGCCAACATGATTTGGGATGCCGAAAAGCGCGGCGTGCTGAAACCAGGCGTTGAACTGGTTGAACCGACCAGCGGTAATACCGGGATTGCACTGGCCTATGTAGCTGCCGCTCGCGGTTACAAACTCACCCTGACCATGCCAGAAACCATGAGTATTGAACGCCGCAAGCTGCTGAAAGCGTTAGGTGCAAACCTGGTGCTGACGGAAGGTGCTAAAGGCATGAAAGGCGCAATCCAAAAAGCAGAAGAAATTGTCGCCAGCAATCCAGAGAAATACCTGCTGCTGCAACAATTCAGCAATCCGGCAAACCCTGAAATTCACGAAAAAACCACCGGTCCGGAGATCTGGGAAGATACCGACGGTCAGGTTGATGTATTTATTGCTGGCGTTGGGACTGGCGGTACGCTGACTGGCGTCAGCCGCTACATTAAAGGCACCAAAGGCAAGACCGATCTTATCTCTGTCGCCGTTGAGCCAACCGATTCTCCAGTTATCGCCCAGGCACTGGCTGGTGAAGAGATTAAACCTGGCCCGCATAAAATTCAGGGTATTGGCGCTGGTTTTATCCCAGCTAACCTCGATCTCAAGCTGGTCGATAAAGTCATTGGCATCACCAATGAAGAAGCGATTTCTACCGCGCGTCGTCTGATGGAAGAAGAAGGTATTCTTGCAGGTATCTCTTCTGGAGCAGCTGTTGCTGCGGCGTTGAAACTACAAGAAGATGAAAGCTTTACCAACAAGAATATTGTGGTTATTCTACCGTCATCGGGTGAGCGTTATTTAAGCACCGCATTGTTTGCCGATCTCTTCACTGAGAAAGAACTGCAACAGTAATGCCAGCTTGTTAAAAATGCGTAAAAAAGCACCTTTTTAGGTGCTTTTTTGTGGCCTGCTTCAAACTTTCGCCCCTCCTGGCATTGATTCAGCCTGTCGGAACTGGTATTTAACCAGACTAATTATTTTGATGCGCGAAATTAATCGTTACAGGAAAAGCCAAAGCTGAATCGATTTTATGATTTGGTTCAATTCTTCCTTTAGCGGCATAATGTTTAATGACGTACGAAACGTCAGCGGTCAACACCCGCCAGCAATGGACTGTATTGCGCTCTTCGTGCGTCGCGTCTGTTAAAAACTGGCGCTAACAATACAGGCTAAAGTCGAACCGCCAGGCTAGACTTTAGTTCCACAACACTAAACCTATAAGTTGGGGAAATACAATGTTCCAGCAAGAAGTTACCATTACCGCTCCGAACGGTCTGCACACCCGCCCTGCTGCCCAGTTTGTAAAAGAAGCTAAGGGCTTCACTTCTGAAATTACTGTGACTTCCAACGGCAAAAGCGCCAGCGCGAAAAGCCTGTTTAAACTGCAGACTCTGGGCCTGACTCAAGGTACCGTTGTGACTATCTCCGCAGAAGGCGAAGACGAGCAGAAAGCGGTTGAACATCTGGTTAAACTGATGGCGGAACTCGAGTAATTTCCCGGGTTCTTTTAAAAATCAGTCACAAGTAAGGTAGGGTTATGATTTCAGGCATTTTAGCATCCCCGGGTATCGCTTTCGGTAAAGCTCTGCTTCTGAAAGAAGACGAAATTGTCATTGACCGGAAAAAAATTTCTGCCGACCAGGTTGATCAGGAAGTTGAACGTTTTCTGAGCGGTCGTGCCAAGGCATCAGCCCAGCTGGAAACGATCAAAACGAAAGCTGGTGAAACGTTCGGTGAAGAAAAAGAAGCCATCTTTGAAGGGCATATTATGCTGCTCGAAGATGAGGAGCTGGAGCAGGAAATCATAGCCCTGATTAAAGATAAGCACATGACAGCTGACGCAGCTGCTCATGAAGTTATCGAAGGTCAGGCTTCTGCCCTGGAAGAGCTGGATGATGAATACCTGAAAGAACGTGCGGCTGACGTACGTGATATCGGTAAGCGCCTGCTGCGCAACATCCTGGGCCTGAAGATTATCGACCTGAGCGCCATTCAGGATGAAGTCATTCTGGTTGCCGCTGACCTGACGCCGTCCGAAACCGCACAGCTGAACCTGAAGAAGGTGCTGGGTTTCATCACCGACGCGGGTGGCCGTACTTCCCACACCTCTATCATGGCGCGTTCTCTGGAACTGCCTGCTATCGTGGGTACCGGTAGCGTCACCTCTCAGGTGAAAAATGACGACTATCTGATTCTGGATGCCGTAAATAATCAGGTTTACGTCAATCCAACCAACGAAGTTATTGATAAAATGCGCGCTGTTCAGGAGCAAGTGGCTTCTGAAAAAGCAGAGCTTGCTAAACTGAAAGATCTGCCAGCTATTACGCTGGACGGTCACCAGGTAGAAGTGTGCGCTAACATTGGTACGGTTCGTGACGTTGAAGGTGCAGAGCGTAACGGCGCTGAAGGCGTTGGTCTGTATCGTACTGAGTTCCTGTTCATGGACCGCGACGCGCTGCCCACTGAAGAAGAACAGTTTGCTGCTTACAAAGCAGTGGCTGAAGCGTGTGGCTCGCAGGCGGTTATCGTTCGTACCATGGACATCGGCGGCGACAAAGAGCTGCCATACATGAACTTCCCGAAAGAAGAGAACCCGTTCCTCGGCTGGCGCGCTATCCGTATCGCGATGGATCGTAAAGAGATCCTGCGCGATCAGCTCCGCGCTATCCTGCGTGCCTCGGCTTTCGGTAAATTGCGCATTATGTTCCCGATGATCATCTCTGTTGAAGAAGTGCGTGCACTGCGCAAAGAGATCGAAATCTACAAACAGGAACTGCGCGACGAAGGTAAAGCGTTTGACGAGTCAATTGAAATCGGCGTAATGGTGGAAACACCGGCTGCCGCAACAATTGCACGTCATTTAGCCAAAGAAGTTGATTTCTTTAGTATCGGCACCAATGATTTAACGCAGTACACTCTGGCAGTTGACCGTGGTAATGATATGATTTCACACCTTTACCAGCCAATGTCACCGTCCGTGCTGAACTTGATCAAGCAAGTTATTGATGCTTCTCATGCTGAAGGCAAATGGACTGGCATGTGTGGTGAGCTTGCTGGCGATGAACGTGCTACACTTCTGTTGCTGGGGATGGGTCTGGACGAATTCTCTATGAGCGCCATTTCTATCCCGCGCATTAAGAAGATTATCCGTAACACGAACTTCGAAGATGCGAAGGTGTTAGCAGAGCAGGCTCTTGCTCAACCGACAACGGACGAGTTAATGACGCTGGTTAACAAGTTCATTGAAGAAAAAACAATCTGCTAATCCACGAGATGCGGCCCAATTTACTGCTTAGGAGAAGATCATGGGTTTGTTCGATAAACTGAAATCTCTGGTTTCCGACGACAAGAAGGATACCGGAACTATTGAGATCATTGCTCCGCTCTCTGGCGAGATCGTCAATATCGAAGACGTGCCGGATGTCGTTTTTGCGGAAAAAATCGTTGGTGATGGTATTGCTATCAAACCAACGGGTAACAAAATGGTCGCGCCTGTAGACGGTACCATTGGTAAAATCTTTGAAACCAATCACGCGTTCTCTATCGAATCTGATAGCGGCGTTGAACTGTTCGTCCACTTCGGTATCGACACCGTTGAACTGAAAGGCGAAGGCTTCAAGCGTATTGCTGAAGAAGGTCAGCGCGTGAAAGTTGGCGATACTGTCATTGAATTTGATCTGCCGCTACTGGAAGAGAAAGCCAAGTCTACCCTGACTCCGGTTGTTATCTCCAACATGGACGAAATCAAAGAACTGATCAAACTGTCCGGTAGCGTAACCGTGGGTGAAACCCCGGTTATCCGCATCAAGAAGTAATTCTTGCCGCAGTGAAAAATGGCGCCCATCGGCGCCATTTTTTATGCTTCCGCCAGCGGCGGCAAAATCAATTCATCGCTCTCATGCTGCTGGGTGTAGCGCATCACTTCCAGTACGCGCAACCCCGCACGGTGCACCGCATCGTTTAACGCCTTCCCTTTCAGCAAACCACTGATAAGCTGAGCACAAAACAGGTCGCCAGTCCCTTTCAGGTCGGTTTTTACCCGTGAATGGGAAATGACATTCACGCTGTCGGCACTGACCACCACCACCTGCATCTCCTGATTTTCTTCATTACCGGAGGCGCTGGTAATCACCACCCATTTTAATGTGTCTGAAAGCAGACTTTTTGCGGCAGCAATGGCACTGTCGAGATCGCGGCAATTTTTACCGGTCAGGATTTCCAGCTCAAAGATATTGGGGGTAATTCCCTGCGCCAGCGGCAGTAAATATTGTCGATACGCCTCGGGAAGGTCAGGTTTGACATAAATTCCGCTATCAATATCGCCAATCACCGGATCGACCATGATCAATAGGTCAGGATGGTCTTTGCGTAGCGCAGTCAGCCACTCGGCAAGGATTTTGATTTGCGATGCCGTTCCCATATAGCCCGTGGTTACAGCGCGCAGCTGGCGCAGCGCATCACGCTCCTGAAGCGCACGCAAATAACCGCTAAACCATTCATCCGGAATCGCACCACCGTAGAAAGTGTCATAATGCGGCGTATTGCTCAGCAATACCGTCGGCACGGCAAAAACATTCAGACCGTTCTGTTTGATAGCAGGCACGGCAATGCTGTTGCCCACGCTGCCGTAAACCACCTGCGACTGCACGGCGACGATATCCGCCTGCAGCGCCCTGCTCTTATCGTTAAACAACAACAAACTACTCATTTAATTTTTTCTCCTTGCCGATGATCCTCATCGTATTCCAACCGAAACTTTACCTGATTGTGGCAGTCAAATCGGCTATCACAAAACAAGGATAAGGTAATTCAATGAAGAAAATCATTTGTCTGGTCATTACACTACTAATGACACTCCCCGCTTACGCGAAGTTAACTGCCGATGAAGAAGCCCGCATCAACGCCATGCTGGAGGGATTAGCACAGAAAAAGGATTTGATATTTGTGCGCAACGGTGATGAACATACCTGCGATGAAGCGGTTTCTCATCTGCGTCTGAAGCTGGGCAATACCCGTAACCGCATTGACACTGCCGAGCAGTTTATTGATAAGGTTGCTTCGTCGTCATCGATTACCGGGAAGCCGTATATTGTGAAGATCCCCGGTAAGAGCGATGAGAACGCACAGCCTTTTTTACATGCGCTAATTGCGCAGACGGATAAAACGGTGCCTGCGCAATAATCTTAAATCCCCGCCCCCTGGCTAAAATGCTCTTCCCCAAACACCCCGGTGGAAAGGTAGCGATCGCCACGATCGCAGATGATCGCTACCACCACCGCACCAGGGTTAGCTTTTGCCACCCGCAGTGCTCCGGCAACCGCGCCGCCGGAGCTGACGCCACAGAATATTCCTTCCCGCACTGCCAGTTCGCGCATGGTGTTTTCTGCATCGCGCTGATGAATATCCAGCACCTCATCCACCAGAGAAGCGTTGAAAATCCCCGGCAGATATTCCGCAGGCCAGCGGCGAATGCCGGGAATACTGCTGCCTTCTTCCGGCTGCAGGCCAACAATCGTTACTGGTTTGGATTGTTCGCGCATAAAGCGTGAAACGCCGGTGATAGTGCCGGTTGTTCCCATGCTGGAGACAAAATGGGTAATGCGCCCGCCGGTTTGCTGCCAGATTTCCGGCCCGGTAGTGGTGTAATGGGCGTAAGGGTTATCGGGATTATTAAACTGATCGAGCAGCTTTCCTTCGCCACGATTCGCCATCTCCAGCGCCAGATCGCGCGCACCTTCCATGCCCTGCTCTTTGGTGACAAGAATCAGTTCCGCACCATAAGCACGCATCGCCGCACGGCGTTCCTGGCTCATGTTGTCGGGCATCAGCAATTTCATGCGATAGCCTTTCAGCGCGGCAATCATTGCCAGCGCAATGCCGGTGTTACCACTGGTGGCTTCGATTAAGACATCACCCGGTTTAATTTCCCCGCGCTTTTCCGCCTCGACGATCATCGAAAGTGCCGCACGATCTTTCACCGAACCTGCCGGGTTATTGCCTTCCAGTTTTAACCACACTTCACTGCCGTTATCCGGCCCCATTCGCTGCAACTTCACCAGAGGCGTATTGCCTATTGTTTGTTCTAATGTACTCACGATCTCTATCCATACGTGGTGTTGCCTGATGCGACGCTTGCGCGTCTTATCAGGTCTACAGGTTACAAACCTTGCCATTAAAAAGCCCGGATCGCGGGAAGCGCCTCCGGGCGTTTAACATTCACTCAACCTATCAGGCGCTTTGTGCGAGAGCAAGTTCCTCATCTCGGGTTTCGATACGCTCGTCGCCGTTATACAGCCGCGCATGTTGCAGACCAACGAATAAACGCTCGCCACGCTGCGGGGCATCGTCGCCATGCATCACGACCGTCAGCGGTTCGTTGTACCACCCCAGCGGCTGCACCACTAATTGGGTGTAGTGACCTTTCGGGCTGGCTTCCAGTACCTGTACCGGCAGCGGCGAATCGAGACTGGTACGGCGGCTGATATCCACTTCCCACGGGCGCAGGAAGAGATCCACCGGACCCTGATACGCAGGTGTGTAGCCCAGCGGCCAGCGATGCGCGCCAACATGGAACTGCCCGCCGCGAATGGTTCCCTGCAGGCGGTTCACTTCGCCCATAAATTCGAGCACAAAACGGGTCGCTGGTTCGCGCCATACCTGCTCCGGCGCATCAGCCTGTTCAATATTGCCCTGGCTCATCACCACTACACGATCAGCTACTTCCGTCGCTTCTTCCTGGTCGTGGGTCACGAACACGCTGGTGAATTTCAGCTCTTCATGCAGTTGACGCAGCCAGCGACGCAGCTCTTTACGCACCTGCGCATCCAGCGCGCCAAACGGTTCATCAAGCAGCAGAATTTGCGGTTCTACAGCCAGCGCGCGCGCCAGCGCCACGCGCTGTTTCTGGCCGCCGGAAAGCTGTGCCGGATAACGATCTGCCAGATGAGCAAGCTGCACCATCTCCAGCAATTTTGTCACTTTCGCTTTGATGGCTGCGGCATTCGGGCGCTCGCGACGCGGCAGCACCGTCAGGCCAAAAGCGATATTGTCGAACACCGTCATATGACGGAACAGCGCGTAATGCTGGAACACGAAACCGACCTTGCGATCGCGCGCGTGCAGGCGGCTGACGTCGGTGCCGTGGAAGCGAATATGCCCGCTGGTTTGATGCTCCAGCCCGGCGATAATGCGCAGCAGCGTGGTTTTCCCGGAACCGGACGGCCCCAGCAACGCGACCATCTGACCTGAAGGAATATCCAGTGAGATATCGTTCAGCACCTGGGTGCGACCAAACGACTTCTTAATATTGGCAATCTCAATGCTCATGATGTTCCTCCTGCTGTGCGCGTTTTTCCTGATTCTCCAGGCGCCACTGCAACATACTTTTTAAAAACAGGGTGATAATCGCCATCAGCGTTAACAGTGCCGCAGCGGTAAAGGAGCCGACGGTGTTGTAGTCCTGCTCCAGCAATTCAATCTGTAACGGCAGCGAAAGTGTTTCGCCGCGAATCGAGCCGGAAACCACCGACACCGCGCCAAACTCGCCAATCGCGCGGGCGTTGGTCAGCACTACGCCATAAAGCAGCGCCCAGCGGATGTTCGGCAATGTGACACGACGGAACATCTGCCAGCCAGACGCGCCAAGCAAAATCGCCGCCTCGTCTTCCTGACTGCCCTGGCTTAACATCACCGGCACCAGTTCGCGCACCACAAACGGACACGTCACGAAGATGGTGACCAGCACCATTCCCGGCCAGGAGAACATAATTTGCAGATTATGTTCATCCAGCCAACCGCCCAGCGGGCCGTTAGAGCCGTAGAACAGCAGATACACCAGACCGGCAACCACCGGCGATACGGCAAACGGAATGTCCAGTAGCGTCAGCAGTAACTGGCGTCCAGGGAAGTTAAAGCGCGTCACCAGCCAGGCCAGCAGAATGCCGAACACCAGGTTTACCGGTACGGCAATCAGCGCGATCATCACCGTCAGCCAGATGGCGTGCAGCATGTCCGGATCGGCCAGATTCTGTAAAACCGGCATCAGCCCCTTGCTGAATGCCTGCACGAAGATGTAAATCATCGGCACCAGCAGGATGAACGCTGAAACCAGCATCCCGATGCCAATTAGAAACCATTTGCCCCAGTTAATCGGGCGCGCGTCATAACGCTTCAATTGGGTAACTTCCGCCATTAATGACCTACCACACGCCGACCAAAGCGACTTTGCAGAGTGTTAATTGAGAACAGCAGCAGCAGGGATGCCGCGAGGATCACCGAAGCAATCGCGCTCGCCGCCGGGTAATCAAACTCCTGCAAGCGCACAAAAATCATCAGCGACGTCACTTCCGTCTTCCAGGCGATGTTCCCGGCGATAAATATCACCGCGCCAAACTCACCAAGACTACGGGTAAACGACAACGCCACGCCCGCCACCAGCGCTGGAGAAAGTTCCGGCAGCACCACTTTGCAGAAACTCTGCCAGCGCGTTGCACCAAGCGTTTCCGCCGCTTCTTCATATTCCGGGCCTAACTCTTCCAGCACCGGCTGCACGGTACGCACCACAAACGGAATGCTGGTAAAGGCCATCGCCACCGCAATACCAAGCCAGGTATAGGTGACTTTGATATCAAACTTCGCCAGCCATTCACCGTAAAAACCGTTTACGGAAAAGAGCGAGGCCAGCGTTAAACCGGCGACTGCCGTTGGCAGCGCAAAGGGTAAATCCATCAGCGCATCAAGCAGCGTGCGGCCCGGAAAGCGATAACGGGTTAAGATCCACGCCATCAGCAGGCCAAAAACGCCGTTAAAAATCGATGCCACAAACGCTGACAGCAGCGTTACTTTGTAGGCCGCTACTACCTGCGGGTTGGTGATCACCTCCCAGTACTGCGCCCAGCTCATCTGAGCCAGCTGCATCACCAGCGCGGAGAGCGGCAGCAGCAAAATCAGGCACACAAACAGCAGACTGGTGCCGAGGCTTAAGGTAAAGCCCGGCAGCACGCGTCTTGATGAAACTGCAAACATTAATTACGCCCCGCCGCTAACAGCTTGTCTAACTCGCCGCCGCTGGTGAAGTGGGTTTTCATCACTTCCGGCCAGGAGCCAAATTTGTCTTCCACGCGGAACAGCTCGGTCTGCGGGAATTTGTTTTTCAGTTTGTCCATGACTTCCGGGTTATTCACACGATAGTAATAGTCGGTGATGATGGTCTGCGCCTGTGGGCTGTAGAGCCAGTTCAGGTAGGCTTTTGCGGCTTTTTCCGTACCGTTGGCCTGCACATTTTTATCGACCCACGCCACCGGGAATTCCGCCAGAATATTGGTTTTCGGGATCACCACTTCAAAGCCCTGTGCTTCATACTGTTTACGGATGTTGTTCACTTCCGATTCAAAGCTAATCAGCACATCGCCCAGGCCACGCTCGGCAAAAGTGGTGGTTGCGCCACGACCGCCGGTATCGAACACTTCAACGTTTTTCAGGAACTGGGTCATAAACTGTTCGGTTTTGGCTTTATCGCCACCGTCAGCTTTATCCGCTGCGCCCCATGCCGCCAGATAGGTATAACGCGCGTTACCCGACGTTTTCGGGTTCGGGAAAATCAGCTTCACGTCGGAGCGCACCAGGTCGTTCCAATCGTGGATATTCTTCGGGTTACCCTTACGCACCAGGAAGCCCATGGTGGAGTAGAACGGCGAGCTATTATTCGGCAGGCGCGACTGCCAGTCGGCCGGGATCAGCTTGCCTTTATCGTGCAGGATTTGTACGTCGGTCACCTGGTTATAAGTGACAACGTCGGCTTTTAAGCCCTGTAAAATCGCCAGCGCCTGTTTTGATGACCCGGCATGAGATTGTTTTATCGTCAGTTTGTCGCCGCCGTTATCTTTTGCCCATTGTTGCTCAAACGGCGGATTCAGGGCGGCAAACAGCTCGCGGGAGACGTCATAAGAACTGTTCAGCAGTTCCGTTGCCTGTACATGGCCCGCCAGCAGCAGAGAAGCGACCAGCGCGAGTGAGTTCTTTTTCAGTAAGTTAACGGCCATTGCGCACCCTTATAAATTTAATGACTTTCTAATAGCCATCATATTTATAACGGACGTGAAAGGAGTAACGGTTTTATATACCGTTTGGTGATTTGGAAGTTGAAAAGGGAATAAGAACCGGGTTTAAAACGAAATCCTCCCCACAAATGCAGGGAGGAAACAGAGGTGAATCAGATACCGACGCTAACCGTCTCCGGCAGTGTGCTGCCGCCATCAATCACATTCTGTGTACCGGTTAAATAGCTGGATTCATCCGATGCGAGGAAGGCCGCCAGTTCGCCGACTTCCAGCGGATCGGCGAGGCGACGCATCGGGATTGCTTTCGCCATTTCAGTCAGCACCGACTCTGGATCTTCCGGGTTCGACTGGCGGGCAATGCTTTCCGCCATTGGTGTGCGCACGTATCCCGGGCAAATGGCGTTAACGCGAATACCAGACTGCGCGTACTCCACCGCCAGCGATTTTGTCAGGCCAACAATCGCCGCTTTCGTTAAGGCGTACGCCGTTTCGCCAGGATCGGCCACCATATCGCCAGTGACCGAAGACATCATCACAATGCGACCATCTTTGCGGGCAATCATCTCCGGCAGCACCGCCTTCGTGACGTTCCATACGCCTTTAATATTGATGTCAATATGGAAATCGCGATCGTCATCGCTCATATCGAGGAAACTGCCCAGACGACAAACGCCTGCGTTATTCACCAGGATATCAATGCGCCCTTCTTTTTCCTTCGCGCGTTTGATAGCTGCGGCTACCGACGCCGGGTCACGCACATCGGCGACAACCGCCGTACAGCGATGACCACGACCACACAGTTCGTCCGCCAGCTTTTCGATCTCAGGGGAGATATCCAGCAAGATTAGGTTTGCGCCATGACGCGCAAAAGTTCTGGCAATTCCTTCGCCAATTCCCTGCAATGCGCCCGTAATCAGTGCTGTCTTGCCCGTGAGTTTACCCATTTTAATGCTCTCCTTGTTAATACAGAGCGTTACACTCCATTCCCTCTGAAAATACAGGATAAACAAAATATTGCTGCGGATCAGCTCACTAATTCAGGAAAATCTCAATCCAGTCGCTGCTTTATGCATCATTTCAGGCGTTGTGTTAGCTCACTGCTGCGCTGAATCATTTTCAATGACTCCACATCATTGAGTTGCACAAGACCAACAAACAGTAAATCGGTAACAGAATTTTGCGCCGTGCGGGTAGACATCGACGAGCTACGCCATTCGGTTTCACCGGAAACGGTATCGAGCGTGAAATGCGCCAGCCGCCGCAGCGGAGAATCAGCCAGAGAAGTAATGGCAATCACCGTTGCCCCCTGCTTTCGTGCCGCTTCTGCGCATAAGACAATCTCTTTTTTACTGCCGCTGTAAGAGATAGCGATTTGTACATCGCCTTTTTTCAACGCCTGGGAAACGGTGGCTTGTACGTGCGTGTCGGCTTCGCAGGCCACGCGATAGCCAATTTTCATCAGTTTGAACGACAGATCGCGCCCCACCAGCGCCGATCCGCCCAGGCCCGTTATCTGGATAAACGGTGCTTTACTGATGACCTCAATGATTTTTTGCAGCCGCGCGTAGTCGAACAACGAACAGGTTTGCTCCAGCGCCAGCTCTTTTTCGCGATTCAATTTGCGGGCAATCACTTCCAGCGAATCATCACTGGTAATCGAACTGTGCAGGTGCAGCGCCGTGGCATTCGTTTTCTCCCGGCTGGCACTGTATTCGCCTATTAACGCCATACGCAATTCAGTAAATCCTTGCGCGCCGAGTTTTTGGGCAAATTTCACTATGCTCGACTGGCTAATGCCGAGCTGTTTCGCCATCTGCCGTGAAGAAACGGATTGCAGCTCACTCACGTTGGCCTGCAGAAAGTCAGCGATTTTTTGCTCGTTTTCGGTGAATTCACTCCCCGCATTGCTTATTTTCGTCAGGTACAACATCTTCCACTCTCCTGGGCTGGCAGCATAAATTCCGCTTAAGTTCTTATGACGCTCTTCACACTCTGCGAGTGTAGACTCAATGATTCCTTTAAGTCTGTCAATTCGGGATATATGATTCCATACATCTGCAATTATTTGATCGTAAATAGTAAGGTCACCACCGATGCAACTAGAAAAGATGATTACTGAAGGCTCGAACACCGCCTCGGCTGAAATTGACCGCGTATCGACGCTGGAAATGTGCCGGATTATCAACGATGAAGATAAAACCGTACCGCTTGCCGTTGAGCGCGTCCTGCCGGATATCGCTGCGGCGATCGATGTTATCCACGCCCAGGTCAGCGGCGGCGGTCGTCTGATTTATCTCGGTGCGGGAACATCCGGTCGTCTGGGGATTCTGGATGCCAGCGAATGTCCGCCCACCTACGGCGTGAAACCGGGTCTGGTGGTTGGTTTGATTGCTGGAGGCGAATATGCCATTCAGCACGCGGTGGAAGGCGCTGAAGATAGCCGGGAAGGTGGTGTTAACGATCTGAAAAATATTAATTTAACGGCACAGGATGTGGTGGTTGGCATTGCTGCCAGCGGTCGCACGCCGTATGTGATTGCCGGACTGGAATACGCACGCCAGCTCGGCTGCCGCACAGTGGGAATTTCCTGTAATCCGGGGAGTGCCGTTTCCACCACCGCCGAGTTTGCCATTACACCGATTGTAGGTGCCGAAGTGGTCACTGGTTCTTCGCGAATGAAAGCAGGCACAGCGCAGAAACTGGTGCTCAATATGCTTTCCACCGGGCTGATGATTAAATCTGGCAAAGTGTTCGGCAACCTGATGGTCGATGTGGTCGCCACCAACGAAAAACTGCATGTGCGCCAGGTCAATATCGTTAAAAACGCCACCGGATGTAATGCCGAACAAGCGGAAGCGGCGTTAATTGCCTGCGAGCGCAACTGTAAAACGGCCATTGTGATGGTGCTGAAAAATCTCGATGCCGCAGAAGCTAAAAAACGCCTGGATCAACACGGCGGCTTTATTCGTCAGGTTTTAGACAAGGAATAACCCATGGCCAAAGAGATCAGCAGTGAACTTCTGAACACCATTCTTACCCGTGTCGGCGGACCGGGAAATATCGCCAGTTGTGGTAACTGTATGACGCGCCTGCGTCTGGGTGTACATGACAGTTCACTGGTTGATCCCAATATCAAAACGCTGGAAGGCGTGAAGGGCGTCATTTTGACCAGCGACCAGGTGCAGGTCGTTTTTGGGCCTGGTAAAGCGCATCGTGCCGCAAAAGCGATGAGCGAGCTGCTGGGCGAGGCACCGGTACAGGATGCCGCAGAAATCGCCGCCCAGAACAAACGTCAGTTAAAAGCCAAACAAACCTCCGGCGTGCAACAATTTCTCGCCAAATTCGCCACCATCTTCACGCCGCTGATCCCCGGTTTTATTGCCGCCGGTCTGCTGCTGGGGATAGCGACGTTAATTGCCACGGTGATGCACGTTCCGGCAGATGCTCAGGGCACGCTACCCGACGCGCTGAATTTTATGAAGGTGTTCAGCAAAGGTTTGTTCACTTTCCTGGTGATTCTGGTGGGCTATAACGCCGCCCAGGCATTTGGCGGCACGGGCGTCAATGGCGCAATTATTGCCGCACTCTTTTTGCTCGGTTATAACCCCGCTGCAACCACCGGTTACTACGCCGGTTTTCACGATTTCTTTGGCCTGCCCATCGATCCGCGCGGCAATATTATCGGCGTGCTGATTGCCGCGTGGGCCTGCGCCCGCATTGAAGGCATGGTGCGCCGCTTTATGCCGGACGATCTCGACATGCTGCTGACCTCGTTAATCACCCTGCTGATCACCGCTACGCTTGCGTACCTGATCATTATGCCGCTGGGTGGCTGGTTATTCGAAGGTATGTCATGGCTGTTTATGCACCTGAACAGTAATCCGTTCGGTTGTGCGGTTTTAGCCGGGCTGTTCCTGATCGCCGTGGTATTTGGCGTGCATCAGGGCTTTATTCCTGTTTACCTCGCGTTAATGGACAGCCAGGGATTCAACAGCTTATTTCCCATCCTTTCAATGGCAGGCGCGGGCCAGGTGGGCGCGGCGCTGGCACTCTACTGGCGGGCGCAACCGCACAGTGCATTACGCAGTCAGGTACGCGGGGCGATTATTCCCGGTCTGCTGGGCGTTGGTGAACCGTTGATTTACGGCGTCACCCTGCCCCGCATGAAACCGTTTATTACCGCCTGTTTAGGCGGCGCAGCGGGCGGTTTGTTTATCGGCCTGATAGCCTGGTGGGGTCTGCCGATGGGCTTAAACAGCGCCTTTGGGCCGTCTGGTCTGGTGGCGCTGCCGCTGATGACTTCCGCACAAGGCATCCTTCCGGCAATGGCGGTTTATGCTGGCGGGATTCTGGTGGCATGGGTTTGCGGGTTTATTTTCACCACGCTCTTTGGCTGCCGTAACGTCAATCTGGACTGATATCATGAAACGGACAATGCTCTATCTTTCTCTGCTGGCTGTTAGTTGTAGCGTCAGCGCCGCAAAATACCCTGTTCTGACAGAAAGTTCGCCAGAGAAAGCAGGGTTCAACGTCGAACGGCTTAACCAGATGGATCGCTGGATTAGCCAGCAAGTGGACGCCGGTTATCCCGGCGTAAACCTGCTGATCATTAAAGATAATCAGATTGTGTATCGCAAAGCCTGGGGAGCGGCGAAAAAGTACGATGGCAGCGTGTTGATGGAACAGCCTGTCAAAGCCACCACCGGGACGCTGTATGACCTGGCCTCAAACACCAAAATGTACGCCACGAACTTCGCCCTGCAAAAGCTGATGAGCGAAGGCAAACTGCATCCTGACGATCGGATTGCGAAATATATTCCGGGGTTTGCCGATAGTCCAAATGACACCATCAAAGGCAAAAACACGCTGCGGATTTCTGACCTGCTGCATCACAGCGGCGGTTTCCCGGCGGACCCACAATATCCGAATAAAGCGGTCGCGGGCGCGTTATATTCCCAGGATAAAGGCCAGACGCTGGAGATGATCAAGCGCACGCCGCTGGAGTATCAGCCCGGCAGCAAGCATATTTACAGTGATGTCGATTATATGCTGCTTGGATTTATCGTCGAGTCGGTCACCGGTCAGCCGCTTGACCGCTATGTTGAAGAGTCGATTTATCGCCCGCTCGGCCTGACACATACGGTATTTAACCCGCTGCTGAAAGGCTTTAAACCGCAGCAAATTGCCGCCACGGAATTGAACGGCAATACCCGCGATGGCGTGATCCATTTCCCGAATATCCGCACCTCCACTCTCTGGGGTCAGGTGCACGATGAAAAAGCCTTTTATTCGATGGGCGGCGTTTCCGGGCACGCAGGTTTGTTTTCCAATACCGGCGATATTGCGGTGTTAATGCAAACGATGCTGAACGGCGGGGGCTATGGCGATGTGCAGCTGTTCAGTGCGGAAACGGTGAAGATGTTCACCACCAGCTCTAAGGAAGATGCCACTTTTGGCCTCGGCTGGCGCGTGAATGGTAATGCCACCATGACGCCGACGTTTGGCACGCTGGCAAGCCCGCAAACCTACGGTCACACTGGCTGGACCGGAACGGTGACCGTTATCGATCCGGTGAATCATATGGCGATTGTGATGTTAAGCAACAAGCCACATTCGCCGGTTGCCGATCCGCAAAAGAATCCCAATATGTTCGAAAGCGGTCAGCTGCCGATTGCAACGTATGGTTGGGTAGTTGATCAGGTGTATGCGGCGTTAAAGCAAAAGTAATAAAAAGGCCAGTCAGTAATGTTACTGCCTGGCCTTTAATCAATGAATCAGAAACGCTTACAGCGCCATCAACTTGTCCAGCGACGGTGCGAAATAATAGCCGCCGGTTACCGGTTTGGTGAAACGCAACATCGCATCACGCTTACCATCGGTATCGCCAAACATGCTCAGCAGTTGCTGCTCAATGTTATGCAGACGCGCGCAGTAGGCGCAGAAGTACAGACCGTGAGTGCCACTGGCAGTGCCGTACGGCAGGCTCTGGCGAACAATCTTCAGCCCTTTGCCATCTTCTTTCAGATCAACGCGGGTGAGGTGAGAGGTTTCCGGACGTTCGTCGCCGTCGATCTCTTCGTTGGCCTCTTTGGTGCGCCCGATCATCATCTCCTGATCGTGAACGCTCATCCGGTTGAGCTGCTTCAGGTTGTGTTCCCAACGCTGGACAAACACATAGCTGCCGCCCGCATCCACGCCGTCTTTGATAACCGCCACTTCGCGACGCGTCTCTTCACCCGCCGGGTTTTCCGTACCGTCAACAAAGCCGCTCAGGTCACGCTCTTCAACCCAACGGAAGCCGTGGATCTCTTCTTTCACTTCAATGCAGTCACCAAAGGCTTCCATCGCCGCCTGGGCGACAGAGAAGTTTACGTCGTGACGCAGAGAAAGAATGTGGATCAACACATCGAACTGGGTGGTCGGCGCAAGGCCTTTACCGTAGCCCGGAAAATCTTTCAGCTCTTCTGCCCCAACGCCGCCGCTCAGAGCGCGCCAGGTGTTGTTACCAAAGGCAACCACCGCACCAAGATGCGCGTCCGGGAATTTCGCTTCAAAAGTTGCCAGTTTGTCGGCAAATGTTTTACTGGCCGCACGCAGGGCGTCAACTTCCCCTTTCACGTTGGCTTCGATCCAAATCGCCGCGCGGCAATGTTCTGGCAAAATGCCACTCTGAACCTGAGACATTGTTCCTCCTGAAAATAATAATGCCACGCAATCCGTGGCATTGTTGAGCGCTATTTTACGTGTTTTTTCGCGGCGGCGGTTTGTTCAGACGCAAATTAACGCCGCCAGATAATTTTACTGACTTTCCAGTTTTTCAGGGTATCGTCCGAAGGCATTAACCCTTCAGGACCACTCCATTCCCCGCTGAACTGGTAGCTAATATGTTGACTGCCTTCGGCTTTACATTCGACGGCACGATTATCATCACCATCAGCTTTTTGGCAATTGCCAAATGCTTTGCTGTAAAGGTCGCTAAACGGTGTACCGATTTTAACACCGGTGTCAGCAGGAATATCGCTATCCAGCACGTCAATGCGACTGATCGTGCCTTGATCGCCGTTAATCACCATCGCCACGTTGTCGCCCTTCATCACTTCAAAAAAGCGCACCACGTTGCCGTTCGCGGTTTTCATTCCGCTGCGCAGGCGATAATCGCCATCAAGCGCATCGGCAATGGCTTGTTCTTGCAGTGGTGTGGACGCCGTTAATTCACCAACGCCCTGCTCGCTCACTTTGGTGGACGACCCAAACCAGTTCCACGGGTTAGCGGCAGACCAGTTAACTGACGACATCGTGGAACAGCCGGTCAGCATCAATGGCATAGCGCATAACATTAAACGCAGCGATTTCATGTCACTTCCTTTGGTTATTCAATAACGTTGCTTGGAGTGCAAATTCACCAAAAAGTGCCGTTATTCTTTTACTTCATTAAAACAAGCGCGTAAACGTCGATTGGTCAGCAGCCAGATTAACGCCACAATATCCGCCACTACCAGCGCCAGACCGATACCGCTAACGGATTCACCGTTCAGCCACAGCCACGGTTGCCAGCAAAGTAAAACCACCTGCGCCAACAGCAACAGAAAATAGAGTACACGCCAGGTGCGAGGAAATGTAGCCCGCCGACCGCTCAACAAAAACGCCAGCACCGCCGGAATGCCTGGAATCAGCCCCAGCCAGAAATTATCGTGATCGGGATAAAACAGATTTAGCAGCGCAGTACCCTGCTCGCGCGACGCACCGGCAATGACAAACAGCACCCAGGTTCGCGCCTGAAGCAATAGCACAAGCCAGAAGAGCAAGGGTAAACGCAGGCGTCCGTGCGCATCATAATGGACAGGATGGAACTCAGTACTCTTCATCTTCAATCAAACGCTTACCCAGACTCAGCACGTCGGCGTGTTCATATCCCAGGCGTTCATACATTCCGAGCACCATGTCGTTATCTTCCGGCACATTGATCTGAATTTTCGGGCAGCCACGAGCAATCAGCTTTTTCTCCAGCCGATTAAGCAACGCATTGGCAATCCCACGCCCACGAAACTCTGGATGCACGCCAAGATAATAAGCAGACCCGCGATGCCCGTCATAACCGCCCATCACCGTTCCGACCACTTCACCGTTTACCTCAGCGACCAAAAACAAACTGACGTCATGGTTCATCTTACGCTCGATGTCCATTTCCGGATCGTTCCACGGACGCAGCAAGTCGCAACGCTCCCAAAGGGTGATGACCTCTTCGAAATCTTCCTGGCGAAATACGCGTATCTCCATGGTATTCGTTACCTTTTTGCGGGTTAAAAGGCTGATTATGGCGTGAACGGTCGAATTAGCCAATATCTGACGAAAATCGGTTGAAAAAGTGGCATAATGGGGAGTTGTCAACTATTGAAATGAAAAGTAAAACAATTCTCAACATCAAACCGTCGTAACGGATTACGCGATACGATATAACATCTGGAACTTTATTATTACAACTCAGGCCGTATGAGCACTTTTAAACCACTAAAAACACTCACTTCGCGCCGCCAGGTGCTGAAAGCCGGTTTGGCTGCCCTGACGTTGTCAGGAATGTCGCAAGCCATCGCCAAAGACGAACCTTTAAAAACCAGCAACGGACACAGCAAGCCGAAAGCCAAAAAATCTGGCGGCAAACGTGTCGTTGTTCTCGATCCAGGCCACGGCGGAATTGATACCGGAGCGATCGGACGCAACGGTTCGAAAGAAAAACATGTGGTGCTGGCGATTGCTAAAAACGTCCGTTCCATTTTGCGTAATCATGGGATTGATGCGCGTTTAACGCGTTCTGGCGATACGTTTATCCCACTTTACGATCGCGTTGAAATCGCCCATAAACATGGCGCAGATCTGTTTATGTCAATTCATGCCGATGGCTTTACCAACCCGAAAGCTGCCGGTGCTTCGGTATTTGCCCTCTCTAACCGTGGGGCAAGTAGCGCAATGGCGAAATACCTGTCTGAACGCGAAAACCGCGCCGATGAAGTTGCCGGTAAAAAGGCGACTGACAAGGATCACCTATTGCAGCAAGTGCTGTTTGATCTGGTGCAAACCGATACTATTAAAAACAGCCTGACGCTCGGCTCGCATATTCTGAAAAAGATTAAGCCGGTGCATAAACTGCACAGCCGCAACACCGAACAAGCCGCGTTTGTGGTGTTGAAATCGCCGTCGGTTCCTTCGGTGCTGGTGGAAACCTCGTTTATCACCAACCCGGAAGAAGAGCGGCTGTTAGGCACGGCGGCGTTTCGTCAGAAAATCGCCACAGCGATTGCTGAAGGCGTGATCAGTTATTTCCACTGGTTCGACAACCAGAAAGCACATTCGAAAAAGCGATAAGTTATGAAACCCGACGCACACCAGGTTAAACAGTTTCTGCTCAACCTTCAGGATACGATTTGTCAGCAGCTGACCGCCGTCGATGGCGCAGAATTTGTCGAAGATAGTTGGCAGCGCGAAGCTGGCGGCGGCGGGCGTAGTCGGGTGTTGCGTAATGGTGGTGTTTTCGAACAGGCAGGCGTCAACTTTTCTCACGTCCACGGCGAGGCGATGCCAGCTTCCGCCACCGCTCATCGCCCGGAACTTGCCGGGCGCAGTTTCGAGGCGATGGGCGTTTCACTGGTAGTGCATCCGCATAACCCGTATGTTCCCACCAGCCACGCGAATGTGCGTTTTTTTATTGCCGAAAAACCGGGTGCAGAGCCCGTCTGGTGGTTTGGCGGCGGCTTCGATTTAACCCCTTTCTATGGTTTTGAAGAAGACGCCATTCACTGGCACCGCACCGCCCGTGACCTGTGCCTGCCATTTGGTGAAGACGTTTATCCCCGTTACAAAAAGTGGTGCGACGATTACTTCTACCTCAAACATCGCAACGAACAGCGCGGTATTGGCGGGCTGTTCTTTGATGATCTGAACACGCCAGATTTCGACCACTGTTTTGCCTTTATGCAGGCGGTAGGCAAAGGCTACACCGACGCTTATTTACCAATTGTAGAGCGACGTAAAGCGATGGCCTACGGCGAGCGCGAGCGCAATTTTCAGCTCTACCGTCGCGGTCGTTATGTCGAGTTCAATCTGGTCTGGGATCGCGGCACTCTGTTTGGCCTGCAAACTGGCGGGCGCACCGAGTCGATCCTGATGTCAATGCCGCCACTGGTACGCTGGGAGTATGATTATCAGCCAAAAGATGGCAGCCCAGAAGCGGCGTTAAGTGAGTTTATTAAGGTCAGGGATTGGGTGTAACTCCCTCACCCCCATTCCCGCATCCGCTGATGCAACGTCAACGACGGCTTCTCGGCAAACAGCTGCTGGTAATCCGTGGCAAATTGCCCCAGATGCCAGAATCCCCACTGCATGGCGGCGTCTTTTACCGTTGTGCTTTGCGACCACGGGCTTATCAGTTCGCGGCGTACGGCGTTCAGGCGAATGCGTTTCAGCCACGCGTTTGGGCCAATGCCTAAAATAGCGTGAAACGCGTTTTGTAGCGTGCGGCGACTGACATGCAGTTGATTACACAAGTCCAGCACCGTCACCGGCTCAGACATATTTTCCAGCACATATTCACGGGCGCGGGAAAGTAATCTACGGTAACTCTGATGACTGATGCTTTCCGCCGTCACCATTGGTTGCGCGTCTTCCAGCATCGCCCCCATCGCCATTAGCAAATTATCCCCCAGCACTTTTCGCACTGCAGGCTGATGGAGATTTTCCGGGTTCTCGCAAAACGTCGCCAGCGCCTGTTGGACAAAGCCCCACAGCGCGGCTTTATGCTGCTCTTTCACTTCCAGCGCCGACTGGCTACGCAGCATATGTAATACCCGATCCGGGTTATGCAAAAAGTTAGCCTGCCGGGTGATGACATCTTCAGAAAGCACCACGCCCAGGATCGTGTAATCATCCGGCGTGCTCAGTTCAAATTCAGTGCCACCAGGGCGGGTGGCGATTTCCGCGCTTCCCAGACATTGCGAACCGATAAATCCCTGCTCACCGCGCGTCGCCGGAATGCCAAACCAGAACGAGTTCGGCCAGACCAGGCACGACTGACGCAGCGCCAGACCGGTGTATTCACGAAAAACCTGAATATCATCGAGTAGAATTTCCGTAAATTCACCATGAAACTTGCCCGGATGCAGCTGATCGTAAATCTGCTGCCAGGCGGTAATCGTTAAAGCATGTTCATAGACATCCGTTGTCTGTCGTTGATGAACATTATCCACTTCGACCTTCGGCGTGAGCTTCAGGTTTTCGGGTAAGGGTTCATGATAAAGATGGTGCAAATTGGCTGTACGGGTCTTTTTCATGATGTTAATGCCGGGTGTTGTAGGACACCCGGCACCTCCGACAGGTTAATGGGGCTTGAGACGATAACGACTACTGCGTTTACGTAACGTCCCGGCAGAAAAGAGCTGTTCGAGCGCATTTCTGGCTTTTTCCAGCGGCCAGCCAAAGTGGGCAGCCACTTCTCCTGCCGTCATTCCCTGACGTACTGATGTTAACAGCGCCAACAACTCGTCAGCAGATTCCGCGACGATAACTGGCGCGTCGGGTTCCCTTACGGGTTGCTTCGGCTGGCGGTTAAAGCCAGTAACCAGCCACTGGGTGTCATCGTCTGGCCGACCGATCTCCTTGCGGCTGATGACACGCCCGGTACGCATCGCGGCAGCACAACCTGCGTCCAGCGCCGCACGACACGCCGCCAGATCGCCTTCCACCACCAGCGTTAAGCGACCAGGGTCAAGCACTTCGTGACTGAGCAGACGAACGTTAGCTGCTTTGAGCATGGCATCCGCTGCATCTATCGCGGCGACCATGCCGTCCACTTCCAGCAATCCCAGTGCATTGATCATCGGCAACCTCCGTTACGCACGCTGGATTGGATTACGCGCGATTTCCAGCACTGCATCGGTAAAGGCGTTACAGGCTGCTTTACACGCGGCCTGGCTACCGGTTAAAAATGCTGCCGAGTAGTTGGTTTCAGACGGTGGCGGGACATAGGTCACCAGCTGTACGTCGGCAGATTTCAACGCTGCATCAATGCCATAGGTCGCTTCCAGCGGCGGTGCCACCAGATACGCCATCGGATCGCCAAGCGTGATCCCGGCGGTTGATGAGAGATAAGAACCGGTACGCGAAACCACATGCGCCAGGAAGGCGGTGTTTTCTGCGTCATTGGCCCACTGGAATGCTGCACCATTTTCAATATGTGCAACCATCGCATCCAGACCGGCACGCACTTCCGCCGGGTTTGGCCCACCAAGCATAATCAGCACTTCACCGGCAGTCGGTGACGGGCCGTGTGCAGCGCCCGCATACAGCGAGCGACCATATACCACTTCCACCATCGCCTGCTTGGTCGCTTCATCAGCGGCAATGTAGGTGACGTCATCGGAATCAGCAGAAATCAGCCCGAGGCTACGAATATGCGGCGGCAATTTTAGTTCACGCGCAAATTCAGCGTTAACGGAGGCAATCACCCGCATGGCGGTTACCGACGGTCGAATCAAATCTAAAGCTGGCATGATGCCTCCTTATCGGGTCATGTTGATGCCGGATGCTTTCTGCTCCAGCATACGTTTCGCCAAATCCACAATGACGGCTGCGGCTTCAACCGGCGGCGTGCCGCCCTGGTGAATGTTAGAGATACAGGTGCGATCGGCCTCAACGGTGGTCGCCATACGCGGCGAGTAAACGGCGTAGCAGGAGAGGCTTTCTGACTGCCCTAACCCCGGACGTTCCCCCACCAGCAGGATCACCACTTTCGCGCCGAGGATCTCACCGATCTGATCTTCAATCTTCACGCGACCATAACGAACAAAGAATGGCGTGCCGACTTTCAGCCCGGCCTGTTTCAGGCCCGCCATCAGCGGCGGCAGGATCTCTTCGTAGTTCACGGTGATGGCATCAGTTGACAGGCCATCAGAAATAACGACCTGTACGTCCGGATTAGCAACACACTGTGCTTTCAGCGCTTCAACAGCTTCTGCACACAGGCGGCGGCCCATATCCGGGCGAGTCAGGTAGAGATTTTTGTCGCTAATTTCAGAGCGTACTTCCAGCAAGCCCTGCGCTTTCACCCACTCTTCCGGCACTTCTTTCAGTACGGTATCTTTCGAACGAGAGTGATCGGCCAGGAAACGCAGCAGCGCCTGGGTACGTGGACGCGGACCGGCACGACCGGTACAAACGCGGGCCACGGTGCTGCGGCGCAGTTCTGTTAATACGTCTGCGCGATGCGGGTTTTCAACACCAATCCACGCTTTTGCTTCAGCGGAACCTAAATCCAGCGCACAGCTTTCCGAGGTCACCGGTGCCGCACAGTTGGTGGTGGCGCACTTTGCTTCTGACGGCGCGGGGGCCGTTTGTCCCATTGACGCCATCACGCTGCGTACAATTTCTTCAATCTGTTTTTGATCCATGATGTGTTATCTCCGCGTCATCAGAAGAACAGTGACGGATCGCCCGCCCGTTTGGTCAGGCGACCGTTTGCCATAATGCCCATGCTTTCCAGCCAGCGTTCAAACTCCGGTGACGGACGCAGGTTGAGTAACTGACGCACAGTGGCGGTATCGTGGAATGCGGTGGTCTGGTAGTTGAGCATGATGTCATCACCCAGCGGCATCCCCATGATGTAGTTGCAGCCTGCGGTGGCGAGCAGGATCATCAGGTTTTCGTTGAGGTTCTGGTCAGCGTCAGCGTGGTTGGTGTAACAGCAGTCACAGCCCATAGAGATGCCGCTCAGCTTGCCCATAAAGTGATCTTCTAAGCCAGCACGGATAATCTGGCGGTCGTTGTAGAGATACTCCGGCCCAATAAAGCCGACCACGGTGTTGACGATAAACGGATCGTAATGACGCGCCAGCCCATAGTTACGTGCTTCCATCGTCACCTGGTCAGCGCCGAAGTTAGCGCCAGCGGATAGCGCAGAGCCTTGTCCGGTTTCGAAGTAGAGGCAGTTTTCCCCGGCGATACGGTTGAACTCTGCACCCACTGCGCGCGCTTCGTCGAGCATCGCCAGTTCCACGCCAAACTCTTTCAGCCCTTTTTCGCTGCCACAGATACTCTGGAAAATCAGCCCGCCTGGTGCGCCGCGACGAATCGCTTCGATCTGGGTGGTGACGTGCGCCAGTACGCAGCCCTGAGTTGGGATGTTGAATTTGTCGATCACGCCATAAATGGTATCCAGCACGCGGCTTAAGTTTTCCACGTCGTCTGTCACCGGGTTAACGCCGATCACCGCATCGCCCACTCCGAAGGAAAGCCCTTCGTAGATTTGCGCGGCGATACTTTGCACGTCGTCACGGGTGTCATTTGGCTGCAAACGGGCGCTAAAGGTGCCCGGAATACCGATGGTGGTATTGGCCTTTTTGATTACCGGCATTTTCTTCGCGCCGTAGATCAGGTCCGCGTTGGAGCAAATCTTCGCTACCGCCGCGACCACTTCCGAGGTCAGCCCTTTGCGGGTAAAGGCAATGTCGTCCACGCTGGTTTCATCGCTCAGCACATACTCACGCAGTTCGCTGATGCTCCAGTTTTTAATCTGGTTGTAGGCCGTTTCGTTAACATCGTCCTGAATCAGCCGCGTCACGCAGTCATCTTCATAGGCAATCACCGGATTATTGCGGATGTCCGCTACGGTCATTTCCGACAACACCTGCTTTGCCGCCACGCGCTCCTGTGAACTTGCCGCTGCAACGCCTGCCAGCACATCCCCCGAACGCAGTTCGTTGGCTTTAGCCAGCACCTCTTTTACATCCTTAAACTGATATACATTGCCGAACAATGTGGTCTTTAGTTTCATAAGTCGTTCCCTCAGGAAGGAAATGCGAGTGATTTCACCGTCACCGGCACAACCGATCCGCCAAAAAGAGGCGTACCAATGTCGATATAGTCCCCCGCGCGGACAATCACTTCGTCAATGACTGCCAACGGGAGTTGTTGTAGCTGTGGGCGCAACAACATGCCCAGAGCTTTACCAAAGTCCTGCCCGGCCACCACCAGCAGGGGATGCGGATTCGGAAAACGCGCGACGAAATCGACCAGCGCGTTGATGACCGTCAGTACCGCGGCGTAACGCACAGGCAGCGAGGCGGGAAGCGCCAGCACGTACGCGTCAGTTTTGGGATCAAGATCCAGCTGAATCAGCGCCTGTTGCCAGGCACTCACCAGATCCGTTTCATCAATTGGGATCGCCACCGGCAAATTGCGCAGCGGCAGTTGTACGCCCTCCAGCCAGATTGTGCTGCCAGAGAGCGAAAGGGTATGTGCGCCCGCGCCAATCACCGTGGCGCGTACGGTTTGCGCCGGAAACTGCACATTCATCTCACGCAGGCGCGGATGGTCATGCAGCGTCGTTGCCAGCAGCGGGCCAATATCGGCAAAACAGAACGGATCGGCGGGCTGGTGGCGATAACATTCGCCCACGCCGCCAGAAAGCGTAATGATTTCGGGCGTAACACCTGCGGGCAGCAAACCGGTTTGCATTAATGCCTGCGCGAGCGGCGAAAGCGTTCCGTCAATCACTTCGACAATCAGCTCTGCCATCCGCCGGGTAACCTGCACCAGCTGCGCGCCGGTCAGCGAACGGGCGTCGGTGCCTGCACCGAAGCACTCATCCACAATCATCTGCCCCGGTTTATGAGCGTAAACCACGCGCCCCTGGCTGTCGGTTTCCAGCAGGCGACCGCCGACGTTGAGGCAGGCAGTGCCGCTGATTTTTCCGGCATCGAACAGGGCGTAGTTCGCGGTGCCACCGCCGATGTCGATATTCAGTACCCGACACAGCCGTTGTTCAGAAAGGGTTTGCGCCCCGGCACCGTGACCGGCGATCACGGATTCGAGGTGCGGCCCGGCGCTGGCAACGACAAAATCGCCCAGCGACTGAGAGAGCGCCATCACCGCCGGGCGAGCATTGCGGGTTTTCGCGCTTTCACCGGTGATGATGATGGCACCAGAATCAACGCTTTCCGGCGCAATACCCGCAGCCTGATATTGCTCGAGTATTAAGGTTTTCAGTTCCGCTTCTTTTAAACCGCCCTGTTTATCGACAGGGGTAAAGAACACCGGACTTTGCCAGCTAATTTCGCGTTTAATGAATTCGTAGCGCGGCACCTGCGACACCGCCGCACGGTTAACCAGCTCCAGGTGGGAGAAAATCACCTGGGTGGTGGTGGTGCCGATATCGATACCGACGCTCAATAGCTGGCGAGTGTTCACGATTGTGCCTCCGCTTCGGTTTTAGTCGCGGTCGCGTCTTCTTTTGGCACCAGCATCATCGCCACGCCAATCGCCGTTACGCCGCCGATCAACTTGCCGACAATCATCGGGAAGATCATGGCGTTCATGTTGGCAGCGGCGAAGCCTAAGTGGTCGCCCAGGGCGAAAGCAGCGGAAACGGCGAAGGCGCAGTTGATGACTTTGCCGCGGGTATCCATCTGCTTCATCATGCCGAACATCGGGATGTTGTTGGCAAGCGTTGCCACCATGCCGGCTGCCGCGATGTTGTTCATATTCAGTACTTTACCGACGCTCATCAGCGGTTTTTCAAACCAGCGAGTCAGCAGCAGCACCATTGGATACGCCCCTAACAGCACGCAGGAGATAGAACCGATAACTTCAATGGCGCGCATCACTTCACCGGGTTTATCGCCAGGGGCCATAAAGATAGGATCCAGACCGGGGATCAGTTCCCAGCCAAGCAGGAATTTCACTACCGCAGCGGCAAGACCGAGGGTGATCAATGCAACGAGGAATTTGGCGAAGATCTGGAAGCCGTTGATCATTTTTTCCGGGATGAATTTCAGCCCCAGCGCCACCAGAATCGCAACAATGATCACCGGGATCATGTTCATCAGGATCAGGGCGAAAGTGAATTCCACCGGCTGACCGTTGATCTGCACACCGGAGTACATAGCAACCAGACCACCAGCAATACAGCCAATCGGAATGGTCACAATGCCCGCCAGCACGCCGAGCGCCAGATAACGACGATCAGAAGGTTCGATAATGCCGAGCGCCACCGGAATGGAAAACACAATCGTTGGCCCCATCATCGACCCGAGAATTAACCCAGAGTATAGCCACGCTGCTACGTCGCCGCCCGCCAGCTCTTTGGCGAGGAAGAAGCCGCCCATATCGCACGCCAGCAGCGTTCCGGCGAACATTGACGGGTTTGCGCCGAGCATTTCGTAAACCGGGATAATTACCGGCCCGAGTACGTGAGCCAGTACCGGTGCCAGCGCGGTCATACCGATCATCGCCAGACCCAGAGCGCCCATTGCCATAAAGCCTTCTTCGAACTGACCGCCAGATCCTTCGATACTTTTACCGAACTTACCGAGGAAACGAGCAGAACCGCCGAACTGCGACAGGATCCTGTCTACGGCAGCTATCAGCATAAAGAACATCATGATGTACATGATGATTTCGTTAATTCCCATCGCCTTTACTCCCTGTTAGTTGTTATTTATTGGCGGATGCGGCGTAAACGCCTTATCCGCCCTACATGTGCAATCCCGAAGGCCGGATCAGACGCGGCAAGCGTCGCATCCGGCATTTATTGCGCCGCTGCGTACAAGCCGACAATCTGCTCCAGGCTGGCGGTACGCGGGTTGCTGCGCAGACAAATATCTTCCTGCGCGGCCTGCGCCCATGCACCGTAATGCGCAGATGTCGCGCCAACATCGCCCAGTCGTTTACCAATCCCAACTTCCGCAATCAGCTCACTTACCGCGTTAATAGCGTCATGATCGTCGGATTTTTTAGTTCGCAGTGCCCGACCAATCTGACTAAAGCGTTCACGACAAACCATCCGGTTAAATTCCATCACTGTTGGCAGCAACATGGCGTTCGCCAGACCGTGCGGAATATGCAGCGCCGCGCCCGGCTGATGCGCCATCGCGTGGCACAACCCAAGACCCGCACTGGAAAACGCCATTCCCGCCATACATGAAGCCAGCAACATGCTCTCGCGCGCGGCAAGGTCGTGACCGTAGCCCACCGCTTTCGGCAGCGATTTGCCAATCATCGCAATGGCACCAATCGCCAGACTGTCGGTAAACGGTGTAGCGTTCAGGGCGCTGTATGCTTCAATGGCATGGGTTAACGCATCAATGCCGGTCATCGCCGTGACATGCGACGGCACACCTTCGGTCAATGCGGCGTCGAGGATCGCCACATCCGGCATCAGCGAGGCATGGGCTAACACCTGCTTGCGCCCGCTCACCGCGTCGATAATCACCGTTACATTGGTGGTTTCAGAGCCGGTTCCGGCGGTAGTTGGAATGGCAATCAGCGGCAAGCGCGGTTGCAGAACGCTGGTTTCTGACATCTCTGCCAGCGTGCTATCCGGGTTCGTCACCAGCAACGCCACGGCTTTCGCCGCATCCAGCACCGAGCCGCCGCCAAATGCGATCACCCCGTCACAACCTGACTCACGCAACTGCGCCACGGCTGCACACACGTCGGTAATGCACGGTTCGCCCACCGGACATGGCCAGAGCGTCATGGCGATGCCTTTAACAGCCAGGCTGCGCGTCAGCCCGGCGGTCATCCCTGCCTGATGCAAAAAGCTGTCTGCCATCACGAACAGATGTTTCAGCCCACGCGTTTGCGCTTGCTGTCCGCAACTGCTCACCGAGCCCGGACCGCAAAGCGTCACCGGTGGAACGCTAAATGTTTTTACCCGTTGCAGATTCAGGGTATCGAACGCCTGAAAGAGCGCGGTCTGCAATTCATTTTGCATATAGCCCCTCCGCTTTCTCTCGCCCACTACTGGCGATCGCCAGCGGGGTCATAAACAAACTGTGCTGCGGTAAATGCACTTGTAACGCCGGGAATTGTTTGCGAAACAGTTCCGCCACGCCCGGTTGCATACAGGAGCCGCCCGCCAGCCATAAATCAGTAATGCCCTGCCCTTCAATATGCCGGGCGACAATGTCCGCCATTTTTTCGTACACCGGTTTCACCGCGGGCCAAATCTCGTCACCATGACCGCGCTTGTACTGCTCCGCCTCTTCCAGCGAAATACGGCGATTTCCGGCGAGAGTCAGAGAGATGTGATGTCCGCCGGTGGCTTCATCCGCCGAGTACGTCACTTTGCCCTTTTTCACGATGGCAATGCCGGTAGTGCCGCCGCCGATATCCACTACACCGGCGTTGTCCAGTTGCAGCAGATCCGCAACTGCGGTTGGCTCATCCAGCACATGGCTCACTTCCAGTCCAGCAGACTCCAGCACGTTGATGGAAATACGCGGGTCCGTACCTGGAGGAAATGAAGTCGCCGCATGGCTAAAACGGCGACCGAATTGCTGCTCGAGCGTGTCGAGATGGCGACGAACAATGGTGACAGCGCCGAAGAAATCCCAGACGATGCCGTCGCGGACCACATCGGCCCAGTCGAGGCATACCGCCACCGGCTGACCGTCGCGGTCAACAACCATCGACACCACATCGCAGGTGCCCAGATCCACCCCCAGCCACAGCGGAGATTCCGTCGCGGCAGGCGTCTGGTTACACAGCGTTGCCGCCGTTTGCAGACGTGGGGTGAGCCATTGTTCGTCGTGCGCCATCGGTTACTCCTTAAACAATGCGAAACGCATCGACTAATACACAGCGACGCAGACGGACAAACGTCCGCGCGCTGGTTACCCCTTCACCGGTTGGCGTGGTGATGGTCATGGTGGTCCAGCCTTCCCCGCCCAGCCCCAGCCCGGCAATGCACGGTCCGTTCTTAACGAAAATGCTGGTATCAATGGCGTTCGCCATCTGGTTCATGTTTTCGATATTGCGCGAGTGCATTGCCGCCGTGTGGTGGCAACCGCCCTCCAGTTTCACCGCCAGCGCAATGGCATCCGCCACGTTGGCGACGCGCACGACGGGCAGCACCGGCATCATCAGTTCGGTCACGGCAAACGGATGTTCTGCAGTGGTTTCCACAAACAGCAAACGCGTTTCTTGCGGCACGTTCAGGCCGATTGCCGCCGCGATTTTCGCCGCATCGCGACCAACCCAGTCACGGCTGACGGTGCCTTTTCCGCGCTCGTCGATATTTTTCAGCAACACCGGTTGCAGCTGCTGCGCCTGTTCTGCGGTCAGTTTCACCGCGTGCTGGCCTTCCATCAGACGCATCAGTTCATCGGCTACGCTATCAACAACAATCAGTACCTTTTCGTCGGCACAAATGATGTTGTTATCGAAAGAAGCGCCTTTGACGATGGACTGAGCGGCACGGGCGAGGTCGGCGGTTTCATCCACCACTACCGGCGGGTTGCCAGCGCCTGCGGCAATCAGACGTTTATTGGTGTGTTTACGCGCCGCTTCTACTACCGCTTCGCCGCCGGTTACCACCAGCAGGCCGATACCCGGAAACTTGAACAAGCGTTGCGCGGTTTCGATATCCGGATTTGCCACAGTAACCAGTAAGTTTTCCGGCCCACCTGCGGCAACAATCGCCTGGTTGAGCAGCGTAATCGCCCGCTGGGAGACTTTTTTCGCCGCCGGATGCGGGGCAAAAATGACGCTGTTGCCCGCGGCAATCAGGCTGATGGCGTTGTTAATTACGGTTGCCGCCGGGTTAGTGGAAGGCGTCACCGAAGCCACCACGCCCCAGGGTGCGTTTTCAATTAGGGTCAGGCCGTTGTCGCCAGTCAGCACTTGCGGAGAGAGGCACTCAACGCCTGGTGTGCCGCGCGCCTGAGCGACGTTTTTTGCAAATTTATCTTCAACGCGCCCCATGCCGGTTTCACTGACGGCAAGTTCCGCTAAATCTCTGGCGTGTTTTTCGCCTGCTTCACGAATGGCAGCAATGGCTAACTGGCGCATTGCCACGCTTTTTAACCCTTGCTGGGCGACTTTGGCTGCCGCAACGGCGTCATCCAGGGACGCGAAAACGCCCATCTCATGAACGGCGGCGGGCGGCGTGTCACTGCTTTGCATTTTCAGCAGTACCGCTTTCACCACCTGTTCAATATCCTGTTGATTCATGATGTTCTGCCTTATTTGTGGAAAATTACCTGACCGCCAGACACCACCTCATCGACAATGCCAATCACGCACAGATCGACCGGTGACGTTTCGCTTTTATGCGCCTGGCGGGCGGAACTGCCACTCACCAGTAACACCCACTCCCCGGTTCCCGCGCCAATATTGTCGATGGCGACGGCGCATTGCCCGTCAGGATTACCTTGTGGATCAATCATTTCCACCATCAGCAATTTGTCATGCGCCAGTCCGTGATGGCGTACGGTACAAACAATTTGTCCAGTGACGACTGCCAGTTTCATACCCGCCTCCGTGGCGTATTTCAGGTAAAAGCTCCCCCTACCCTCCGCAGAAGGTAAAATGAAAAAGGAGAGAGCGTGACGCCCGAATCGACGTCACACAGGGTGATTACAGGTTGCTGCTATCGCCTTTCAGGCCGATCGGGAAGACTTCTTCCAGGTCGCCGTGCGGACGCGGGATAACGTGTACAGATACCAGCTCGCCGATACGCTGTGCCGCTGCGGCACCTGCATCGGTCGCGGCTTTACAGGCTGCAACATCACCACGAACCATGGCAGTACACAGGCCGCCGCCAATCTGCTTAACACCAACCAGCTTGACGCGCGCAGCTTTCACCATCGCGTCAGAAGCCTCAATCAGTGCAACCAGGCCCCGGGTTTCGATCATTCCTAATGCTTCCATTGTGCTTTCCTCTTTATCAGGGTCCAGAACGGGACCGTTCATTCAACCAGTGTTTGTAAACTACTTTCGCGGTTCACTTCTGTCTGACGCGGCACAGCTGCCACCAGCGCCAGCTCGATAATTTCCTGCACGCTACAACCACGAGAGAGATCGTGCATCGGCGCGGCAAGTCCTTGTATCAGTGGCCCGACGGCACGATATCCGCCGAGTCGTTGTGCGATTTTGTAACCAATATTTCCGGCTTCCAGCGACGGAAAAACCATCACATTGGCCTTGCCCTGTAGCGGGCTGGCAGGCGCTTTTTGCGCCGCCACTTCCGGCACGAAGGCGGCGTCAAACTGTAACTCGCCATCCACCACCAGCTTTGGTGCGCGCTCACGGACGATTTCTGTCGCCTGCTGGACGTTAGCAACACAGGGGTGACGGGCGCTACCATTGCTGGAAAACGACAGCATCGCCACGCGCGGCTCTTCTCCGGTGATGGCGCGCCAGGTTTCGGCACTGGCAAGCGCGATATCCGCCAGCTGCGCCGCCGTCGGCTGTGGCACCACGCTGCAATCGGCAAAGCCCAACGCCGGGCCGCTGTACTGTGGCAACATCAGGAAAATGGAAGAGAGCGTTTTACAGCCTGGCTGCAAGCCGATAATGCGTAATCCGGCACGCAGCACATTTGCCGTGGAAGAGAGGTTGCCCGCGATACAGACATCCGCTTTACCGGCGCTGACCATTGCTGCGGCGAACATCAGAGGGTCGGTAAGTTTTTCCAGCGCATCCGGCGGCGTTTTTTCGCCCGCGCGGGCCAGCCAGCGATGAGCAAATTCTTCCCGCATTGCGAGGTTGCCATGCGGATCAATCACCTGTAGCCCGTCCATCGCCACGCCGTGACTGAGCGCAAACTGACGAAGTTCAAACGGATTGGCGACCAGAATGGGCGTTGCCAGACCTTGTTGATGTAAATATTGCGCGGCTTTCAGCACACGTTGGTCTAACGCATCCGGAAAAACCACTCTGGCGGGCGCTCGCAACGCCAGTTCACGACAACGTTCAATAATCATTGCGTTTCCCCCAGTCGTTGTTGGATCTGCTTCACCGTTAGCGGCTGCTTCGTTACGCTCAGGATCATCATCACGTAGACCGTGCTGGAAAGGCGGTTCAGCGCCTGCAAAATGTCCGGGCGTAATACTTCAAAGCTGCGGGTGATAAACACCTGCGCCGCTACGGTTTCGGTTTCCCGCACTTTGGTACGTAGCAGATTGAGCAACGCCGCATCGCGCCCGTGGCTGGCTTCCGGCACCAGATGATCGTGGTCGAGATAGCGCAGCGGCTGGTGAGAAAGTCGATGCAGATCTTCGTCAGAAAGCCCGACAATCGCCTGGCAGCCCAGCGGTTCACCCAGCGCATCGGCGCGCATAATGTTGCCAAGACGCGAACGGATATCCGCCAGCCACGGCTGCCACGGTTCCGCCAGTTCAATTTGCAGCCACACTGCCAGCGCAATGGTGCTGTCGAGAACCGCGCGAAAACCCAGACGCGGATCGCTTTTGGCGACCATTTTTTCCGCCGACAGGTGAGTCAGCGTATCCGGCTTTTTTGCCACCGGCTGGCGGCACAGTTCGCAGCACGCCTGCGGATGTTCATCGCTACTGGTCAGCCCATGAACGGGCTGCGGCTGCTGCTGTTCATCGTCAACAAACAGGCGGCCCTGCTCGTCAATAAACTTGATGCGCAGATGGCGGCTTTCCAGTAACTCCCGGGCAGAGGGCGTCAGGCGACTGTCCGCAGGGAGATGGATCTCTGCGCCTTCGCTGAGCGTATGGTTCGCTCTTAGCCATGCTTCGGTGATGAAATCTTTCATAGGGATTGCCAGTTAGCCGGCCAGGCGACATACAGGAATTTCACGCTGGATGTCGTACCAAATTCGATACTGGAGCCTTTCGGGATAAACATCACGTCACCCGCTTTGGCGATCATGGTTTCGCCTTCGTGGCGAACATGCAGCTCCCCTTCCAGCACCATGTCGATTTCGTCGTAGTTCAGGGTCCACGGGAAGAATGCGTTCTCCCACTGCATAAAACCAGCGGCCATGCTGCTGCCGTCGTCTCCGGTCACAAGATCAGTCAAGCCCACGCAATGCGGCTCTGCGCCGTCGAAACGACCAAACTTGACGCTGCTGCCATCAATCACTTTGATGCCGCCTTTGCCGGTCACCGATTTGAAGCTCGGCTGCATTGCGCCCTGCTCCAGCGACTGTTTTTCCTTCATCACTTTTTCCATCAGCTGTGCGACCAGGCTTTCGGTAAACTGGCCTTCCGGCAGCTGGGCAATGATGGTTTCGCGGATGCGCTGGCTTTCGGTTTTGTCGGCTGGCACGCTGGCGGGCACGGACGCCGTTACCGGGATCGATTCATCACATTCGGTGATGGTAAAACCCAGTAGATCCGCCACTTCACGGGCTTCCGGGGTAATAATGCTGGCGCGCAGAACCACGGACATTGCCTGTTCGCCGCGCGCGTGTGCTTCACGAATATCATTCGCTGTGATGAGTTTTTTCACCTGCTTCCTCCTGTTTGGTGAGAGATGCCAGATAATCCACCAGTTGCTGCACGCTTTGCGGGTCGTGGCTGTTTAGCTCGAAAATCGGCTCTTCGAAACCCGTCTCAAGCAATAACTTTCGCGTTGCGGCGACGTCAGCATCTGGCATGTCCGTTTTACTGATGACGGCGATTTGCCGTTTGCTGACGCCAATATCCAGCAACCCGGCAGGCAACCGACTTTCCGGGTCATTTGCGCCATGGACATAGATCAGCATGTCTACATCCTGTAGCGTGGTAATTAAGGCGTGATACCAGCGGGGATGGCTAAAATATTCACCCGGCGTATCAATATCGCCCTTATCATTAAATTCCACGGCCTGTGTTTTTCTGGCGAGGGTATAATTCCCCTGCAACGCATTAAATAACGTTGTTTTTCCTGCCCCAACGCTACCCACAAACGCAATTCGTTTCATGAATGCCTCGTATTAACTTTTGGTCATTTCACAAAGCGTATAATTTAATAAGCGACCTAAACCGCTGACGGTTTGTGATAACGCTTCTTCTACTGCGCCCACCGAGCCATAAATCACCAATGCACCGCTGAAGCGGTCGAGAAAACCGATATGCACATCAGCGGCTTTCAGCGCTAAATCACCGGCGATCATCGCCGTTTCGCCGGGAGTTAGCGTCATAATGCCAATTGCGCCCGCATCCGGAACGCCGATTTTCTTCGCCAGTTCCTCACCGGGATGCGCGATGAGATGCGCCAGTGTGACCTGTTTGCCGGGCACAAATTCCTGAATGATGCGTTCTTTATCCATGAGTCGCCGCCTGTGAAAAACTTTCGTGTATCGTGACAATTTTTCGTCAGAGTAAATAACAAAATTCGGCAAGCGCGTTTAAAAGGTGAGGTAGATCACTAAGAATGGAGAGATATTCGCTGTGGTGCATAAACTTTCATATGCAACGCATGAATATAAATAAAATAATATCGAGATATTATATAGACTGCTTTTTTTATTATTCGCAAACTCAGTAATAAGCTTTACTAATATATTGCAGCCAAACCGCTTACCCTGAATATTCAGGGTAAGCGTGAGAGTTAAAAAAGAATTACAGCGGTTGGGTTTGCGCTTCAACCACGGCCAGCGCCACCATGTTGACGATACGACGCACCGATGCGATCGGCGTTAACACGTGAACCGGTTTCGCCACGCCCATCAGCACCGGACCGACAGTCACACCTTCCGAGCTGGAAACGCGCAGTAAGTTGTAACTAATGCGGGCAGCTTCCATGTTCGGCATCACCAGAATATTGGCAGAACCTTTCAAAGGGCTGTCCGGCATACGGTCGTTGCGAATCGCTTCCACCAGCGCTGCATCGCCGTGCATTTCACCATCAATCATCAGATCTGGCGCACGATCCCTGACCAGTTCCAGCGCCTGACGCATTTTGCTCGACGACGGGCAGTCAGAAGAACCAAAGTTGGAGTGCGACAACAGAGCAACGCGCGGCTCAATACCAAAACGACGGACAGTTTCTGCCGCCATCAAGGTGATCTCCGCCAGCTCTTCTGCGTCTGGTTCGTCATTGACGTAGGTATCGGCAATAAAGGTGTTACCACTCAGCAGCAGCAGCGCGTTCATTGCACCTGCGGTGTGAACGCCATCGCGATAACCAAAGACATTTTTCACCACGCTAAAATGTTCATGATAATCGCCCACCGTACCGCAGATCATTGCATCGGCTTCCCCACGCTGAACCATGATCGCGCCGATCACTGTCGGGTTACTGATCAGCGCCCGCTGCGCCTGTTCCTGAGTGACACCGCGACGCTTCATGATCTGGAAGTATTCGGTCCAGTACTCTTTAAAGCGCGGATCGGATTCGTTATTGACGATCTCAAAATCAACGCCCGCTTTGATCTGCAAGCCCAGTTTCTGAATGCGCATTTCGATCACGTTCGGACGACCGATAAGGATCGGTTTCGCCAGTCCCAGCGTTACCAGTTCCTGAGTGGCATGCAGAACGCGCGCCTCTTCCCCTTCTGGCAGAACAACGCGCTTCGGCGCTTTGCGAGCCTGGGAGAAAATCGGCTTCATAAACAGGTTGGTTTTGTAAACGAACTCAGTCAGCTTGTCGATGTAGACGTCGAAATCAGCAATCGGACGCGTCGCCACGCCCGACTCCATCGCGGCTTTAGCGACCGCAGGAGCGATCTTAACGATCAAGCGCGGATCAAACGGTTTTGGAATGATGTATTCCGGACCAAAGCTCAGATCCTGATCGCCATACGCTGAAGCCACCACTTCGCTCTGTTCGGCGTGGGCCAGTTCCGCAATCGCGCGTACCGCCGCCAGTTTCATCTCTTCATTGATAGCCGTTGCGCCAACATCCAGCGCGCCACGGAAGATAAACGGGAAGCAAAGGACGTTGTTGACCTGGTTTGGATAGTCAGAACGACCGGTGCAAATGATGGCATCCGGACGCACTTCTTTCGCCAGCGGCGGCAGAATTTCCGGTTCCGGGTTCGCCAGCGCCAGGATCATTGGCGCACGAGCCATTTTCTTCACCATTTCCTGGGTCAGCACTTTCGGGCCGGAACATCCAAGGAAAATATCCGCGCCTTCAATCACATCATCGAGGGTACGTTTGCCGTCATCCACCACCGCATATGCGGCTTTGGTTTCCGCCATGTTTGGCTCACGGCCCTGATAGATAACGCCTTTTGAATCGCAAACCACGATGTTATGTTTTTGCAGACCCAGCGCTACCAGCAGGTTCATACAGGCGATTGCTGCGGCACCCGCGCCGGAAACCACCATCCGCACGTCGGAGATGTTTTTCTCCACCACGCGCAAGCCGTTGAGGATGGCGGCAGTGCTGATGATTGCCGTGCCGTGCTGATCGTCGTGGAATACCGGAATATTCATCCGCTCGCGCAGTTTCTGTTCAATATAGAAACATTCTGGCGCTTTAATGTCTTCGAGGTTGATTCCGCCGAAGGTCGGTTCGAGCGCAGCGACAACTTCAATAAATTTGTCCGGGTCGAGTTCATCAACTTCAATGTCAAATACATCAATCCCGGCGAATTTCTTAAACAGAACGCCCTTGCCTTCCATCACCGGTTTGCCAGCCAGCGCGCCAATGTTGCCTAACCCCAGCACCGCCGTACCGTTAGAGATCACCGCCACCAGGTTACCGCGCGCGGTATATTTGTAGGCTTTTAACGGGTCTTTTTCGATTTCAAGACAAGGTGCGGCAACGCCTGGTGAGTAGGCCAGCGCCAGATCGCGCTGCGTTGCCAGAGGCTTGGTTGGAGAAACCTGGATTTTCCCTGGAACTGGAAATTCATGGAAATCAAGTGCACTTTGTTTTAACTGGTCATCCATTTGGTTGTTCCTTTCACGTAACGTTCACAAATAAAGTGTGTGGGCAACAGCCCCTGCCCACAACGTGGCGCACATTATTACCCTGCCGGAGTCTACAGACTTTGAGCAAGTCCAAACTCTCACCATTAATATAATGTTTTGGTAATAATCCTATAACACTGATGTTACCTGCTTAATCCAGCAATACCATGCCTGTCTGCTATGCTTTTTTGATGCGTTTAGCGAAATTTCTCAGAAGTGTGAATTAACGCACTCATCTAACACTTTACTTTTCAAGGAGTATTTCCTATGAACGAGTTAGACGGCATCAAACAGTTCACCACTGTCGTGGCAGACAGCGGCGATATTGAGTCCATTCGCCATTATCATCCCCAGGATGCCACCACCAATCCTTCGCTGTTACTCAAAGCTGCCGGATTATCACAATATGAGCATTTAATAGACGATGCTATCGCCTGGGGTAAAAAAAATGGCAAGACCCAGGAACAACAGGTGGTCGCAGCGTGTGACAAACTGGCAGTCAATTTCGGTGCTGAAATTCTCAAAATCGTACCCGGTCGCGTGTCAACAGAAGTTGATGCACGCCTCTCTTTTGATAAAGAAAAGAGTATTGAAAAGGCGCGCCATCTGGTGGACTTGTATCAGCAACAAGGCGTTGAGAAATCACGCATTTTGATCAAACTGGCTTCGACCTGGGAAGGAATTCGCGCGGCCGAAGAGCTGGAAAAAGAAGGTATTAACTGCAACCTGACGCTGCTGTTTTCTTTTGCCCAGGCGCGGGCCTGTGCAGAAGCGGGCGTTTTTCTGATTTCGCCGTTTGTCGGGCGTATTTATGACTGGTATCAGGCACGCAAGCCGATGGACCCGTATGTGGTGGAAGAAGATCCGGGCGTTAAATCGGTGCGCAATATCTACGACTACTATAAGCAACACCACTATGAAACCATTGTGATGGGCGCGAGCTTCCGTCGCACCGAACAAATCCTCGCCTTAACCGGCTGCGATCGACTGACTATCGCACCGAATTTGCTGAAGGAGCTGCAGGAAAAAGTTTCGCCAGTGGTACGTAAATTAATCCCGCCTTCTCAGACGTTCCCACGCCCAGCACCCATGAGCGAAGCGGAGTTCCGTTGGGAGCACAATCAGGATGCGATGGCGGTAGAAAAACTGTCTGAAGGCATTCGTCTGTTCGCTGTTGATCAACGCAAACTGGAAGATCTTCTTGCCGCCAAACTATAAACCAGCCACGGAGTGTTATATGTCCCGAAAAGACCTTGCCAATGCGATTCGCGCACTCAGTATGGATGCGGTACAAAAAGCCAATTCTGGTCATCCCGGCGCGCCGATGGGCATGGCTGATATTGCCGAAGTGCTGTGGAACGATTTTCTTAAACATAATCCTACCGACCCAACCTGGTATGATCGCGACCGCTTTATTCTTTCCAACGGTCACGCGTCGATGCTGCTCTACAGTTTGCTACATCTGACCGGTTACGACCTGCCGCTGGAAGAACTGAAGAACTTCCGTCAGTTGCATTCGAAAACCCCAGGCCACCCGGAGATTGGCTATACGCCAGGCGTTGAAACCACCACCGGCCCGCTTGGACAAGGTTTGGCGAACGCCGTCGGGCTGGCGATAGCAGAGCGTACACTGGTGGCGCAGTTTAACCAGCCAGACCATGAGATCGTCGATCACTTCACCTATGTGTTTATGGGCGACGGCTGCCTGATGGAAGGTATTTCCCACGAAGTCTGTTCGCTGGCAGGCACGCTGGGACTGGGCAAGCTGATTGGTTTTTACGATCACAACGGTATTTCCATCGACGGTGAAACAGAAGGCTGGTTTACCGACGATACGGCAAAACGTTTTGAAGCCTATCACTGGCATGTGATCCATGAAATCGACGGTCACGATCCGCAGGCGGTGAAGGAAGCGATCCTTGAAGCGCAAAGCGTGAAAGATAAGCCGTCGCTGATTATCTGCCGTACGGTGATTGGCTTTGGTTCGCCGAATAAAGCAGGTAAGGAAGAGGCGCACGGCGCACCACTGGGGGAAGAAGAAGTGGCGCTGGCACGGCAAAAACTGGGCTGGCACCATCCGCCATTTGAGATCCCTAAAAAGATTTATCACGCCTGGGATGCCCGCGAAAAAGGCGAAAAAGCGCAGCAGAGCTGGAATGAGAAGTTTGCCGCCTATAAAAAGGCTCATCCGCAACTGGCAGAAGAGTTTACCCGTCGGATGAGCGGTGGTTTACCGAAGGACTGGGAGAAAACGACTCAGAAATATATCAATGAGTTGCAGGCGAATCCGGCGAAAATCGCCACCCGTAAGGCTTCGCAAAATACGCTTAACGCTTACGGACCGATGCTACCGGAGCTGCTCGGAGGTTCAGCGGATCTGGCTCCCAGCAACCTCACCATCTGGAAAGGCTCTGTGTCGCTGAAGGAAGATCCGGCGGGCAACTACATTCACTACGGGGTGCGTGAATTTGGCATGACCGCTATCGCCAACGGCATTGCGCACCACGGCGGCTTTGTGCCGTATACCGCGACGTTCCTGATGTTTGTTGAATACGCCCGTAACGCCGCGCGGATGGCGGCACTGATGAAAGCGCGGCAGATTATGGTTTATACCCACGACTCAATTGGCCTGGGCGAAGATGGTCCGACGCACCAGGCTGTTGAGCAACTGGCCAGCCTGCGCTTAACGCCAAATTTCAGCACCTGGCGACCGTGCGATCAGGTGGAAGCGGCGGTGGGCTGGAAGCTGGCGGTTGAGCGCCACAACGGACCGACGGCACTGATTCTCTCCAGGCAGAATCTGGCCCAGGTGGAACGTACGCCGGATCAGGTTAAAGAGATTGCTCGTGGCGGTTATGTGCTGAAAGACAGCGGCGGTAAGCCAGATATTATTTTGATTGCCACCGGTTCAGAGATGGAAATTACCCTGCAAGCGGCAGAGAAATTAGCAGGAGAAGGTCGCAATGTACGCGTAGTTTCCCTGCCCTCGACCGATATTTTCGACGCCCAGGATGAGGAATATCGGGAGTCGGTGTTGCCTTCTAACGTTGCGGCTCGCGTGGCGGTGGAAGCAGGTATTGCCGATTACTGGTACAAGTATGTTGGTCTGAAAGGGGCAATTGTCGGGATGACGGGTTACGGGGAATCTGCTCCGGCGGATAAGCTGTTCCCGTTCTTTGGCTTTACCGCCGAGAATATTGTGGCAAAAGCGCATAAGGTGCTGGGAGTGAAAGGTGCCTGATGGTGATCGCCGGATGCTGATTGCCGGATGCGACGCTGACGCGTCTTATCCGGCCTACAGCGTCTTATCCGGCCTACATGTCCCCGCAATTTTGTTTAACGGGTGATCCACAACGTGGGCCAGGCGTCTGGCCCATGCCAGTTATCGCAGGTGGGTTCTGCGGCATAACGCACCAGGCGAAAACGCTGACCGTCAAAGCGCCAGCGCGCCTGAATGCCACAATCGCTTAATCCGCGCCCTTTCGCTAAGGTCACCAGTTCACGCGATTTCTCATCAAATGTTGCGTTCATCAGTTCCAGTTCATTCGTCTCCTGACCGTTGTTGAACGGCAAACGCAACCGAACCGGGCGCGAGGCTAGTGGCTTTTTACGCGACACAATCCATGCCAAATCAATGGTGTTATAGGCCCCTGCCTCACAGCTAATCATCATCAGCGCTTTATCATCAGTCAGCGCAGTGACATTCACCTCACGACGTAACGGATCAAGCGAGCAGCGCAGACCATTCATCCGCCAGTTTCCATAATCCAGCAAATCGTTGCGTTCTTCGAGTGAGAGTGGTGTCGGCGTTGGGTTAACCACCGCGACCTCTTTCAGCGCAGGCGCGGGCGGTACGCTGAGCGGCGGTTCGTCCCCTTTCTTGATCCACGCGGTTTCACTGCCAACGCGCTTTTGCTGAGCATCAATAAACAACAACGCCGCTTTTAAGCCACTCAGAGAAATGGTCTGATTGCCGTCGCGTAAGGTGATCGCCTTCCCTTCCTGAATCATCTGCAAAAACGCGGTGATGGTTGCCGTATCATCGGTTACTAATAACCATGGTGAAATCCGCCACTTGTCACCACTTAACGCCAACGGCTCACCATCTAACAGCAGCCGTGGCGCTATCTCTCCTTCAGACGCATCCGGCGACTTCAACCCGCCGCGCTCAATACGTAAAACGGCATCGGTATGCGCCCCGGCGCTGCGGCTCAGGGTCATCACCAGTCCATTATGATCGCCCGTATTGCGCGCCACGCAGAAGTTTTGGTTATTACAGGTGACCTGCCAGTCGGAAAACGCCCGTTGCGCTGGTGCCGCCCACACCAAAGACGTCGGCAACAAAGCGAAAAAAAAGAGAAGGAAAATGCGATAGCGCATGGACGGTACGACCCCAGAAGTTCAAACAAACAGCACAAGTCGTATCTTCGTTGCGCAGGTAGCGCGGCTCAATCAGATTTGTCGGATTGAGCCAATAATAAACAACGAAATATTATTGTTATTTTTCAGTCCATTAAATGTGACGTTTGCAAATAGTTAAGCAATAACACCGTCTTACCGTCACGTATCTCGCCGGTTTTGATCATCTCCAGCGCCTGGCTGAACGGCAGCTCGAGCACTTCAATATCTTCATCTTCAACACCGCCACCGGCGTTAGCGCGCTGATTGTCACTGTATTCGGCGATAAAAAAGTGGATTAGCTCAGTCACACCGCCAGGCGACATATACAGTTCAAATAATTTGCGCACTTCGCCCACTTCATAGCCCGTCTCTTCAATCGCTTCTTTACGAATGCACACTTCCGGTTCGTCGTTATCCAGCAGCCCGGCGCAGGTTTCAATCAGCTGCCCGCTTTCATTGCCATTAACCCAGGTAGCGACACGGAACTGACGAATCAGAACCACGCTCTTTTTCTTCGCGTTGTACAGGAGGATCGTCGCACCATTACCGCGATCGTAAACTTCACGTTTATGGCGGATAACTTCGCCATCTTTGCGCGTGAGATCGTAGGTAATGTTGTGCAGGGTGAAATAGTTATCGGAGAGAATTTTGTCTTTAATGAGGGTGATTTGTTGCGTCATACCGACTCCACAGCGCGAAATGAACAATTATCTTACGCTGTGAAGTCGGGTTTGTCTGCGCAGGCTATCAGTGAGATTTGACTGATTTTACCCCCAGCCAGTCAATAATCCCCTGTGCCGCATGACGTCCTTCTGCCATTGCGGTAACCACCAGATCCGCACCACGCACGGCGTCACCACCAGCGAAGATTTTCGGATTGGTGGTCTGGTAACGGTACTGGCTTTCCACATCCGCGATGATGCGGCCCCATTTGTCTACCGTTACACCGTGCGACTCCAGCCACGGCATCCCGTGCGGATTGAAGCCAAACGCCATAATCACCGCGTCGGCTGGCATGACAAATTCACTGCCTTCCACCGGCACTGGACGCCGACGCCCCTGGGCATCCGGCTCGCCAAGACGCGTGCGCAGGAAACGAATCCCGCAGACGTGACCTTGTTCATTCAGCTCAAGCGCCACCGGCTGGACGTTAAATTCGAAGTTGGCCCCCTCTTCGCGGGCGTTCCTCACCTCTTTCTTCGAGCCTGGCATGTTAGCTTCATCACGACGATAAGCGCAGGTGACGTTACTCGCGCCGTGGCGCAGCGCAGTACGCACACAGTCCATCGCGGTGTCGCCGCCGCCCAGTACCACGACGTTAAGTCCGGCGGTATTGATAAACGGCTCTTCCGGTAGCTCTTCGAGCCCCATCACCTGTTTAGTGTTGGCAATGAGGAACGGCAGCGCGTCATAAACGCCCGGCGCATCTTCATTGGGTAAACCCGCTTTCATGGAACGGTAAGTGCCTACGCCAACGAAGACCGCGTCGTATTGTTCCAAAAGCGAATCCAAAGAGACATCTTTACCCACTTCACAATTGAGTTCGAAGTGAATCCCCATCGCGCTGAAGATTTCCCGACGGCGTGCCAGCAGGGATTTATCCAGTTTGAAAGAAGGAATGCCGAAAGTGAGCAAGCCACCGATTTCTGGATGGCGATCGTACACCGTCACCCCCACGCCATTGCGGGTCAGAACATCCGCACAGGCCAGCCCTGCCGGACCTGCACCGATAATCGCCACCCGCTTGTCCACTTTGGTGACATGGCTTAAGTCAGGACGCCAACCTTTCGCCAACGCCTGATCTGAAATGTAGCGTTCAATGTTGCCGATAGTTACCGCGCCGTGCTCATCGCGAATAGTACAGGCACCTTCACACAAACGGTCTTGCGGACAAACGCGTCCGGTAATTTCCGGCAGGGTGTTGGTCTGGTGAGAAAGCTCGACGGCGGCGTCGATGTTTCCGGCTTTCACCAGTTCAATCCACTGCGGTATATGGTTATGCAGCGGGCAGGTCCATTCACAAACGCTGTGCTCGCCGCACTTAAGGCAGCGCGAGGCTTCCCGTTGTGCCTGGTCGGCGCGAAATGGCAGATAAATTTCATCAAAACCGGTTTTGCGCGCTTCAATCGCCAGTTTATCCGGCTCGCCACGCGCGGGCGTTGCCTGCATTTGTTCGACTTTACTCATTACCGGCATTTCTTGCGCCGCGGTACTGGCATGCCACGGTTGATGTTCCTGACGCGCGGTGCGCAAGCGGCGGGATTTCGCCATGCCGGAGAGTGCGACGTCAGTGACCAGTTGCAGCGCGTCCGCCGGGCAATTCTCAACACAGGCAGGACCGTTTTCGCGCCCCGCACAAAGGTCGCATTTATGCGCCGTGGCTTTTACTTTTCCTGCCGCGACGGGTGTCAGGACGATTTGCATCGTACCAAAAGGACAGGCCACCACGCAGGATTTACAGCCAATACACTTTTGCTGATTGACCTGAATGCTGTCATCAACGTGGCTGATTGCGCCATTAGGGCAGCTACGGGCGCAGGGCGCATCTTCACAATGGTGACAGGTCACTGCACTACGTTGCTGTTGATGTTTGATAACCGTAATTCGGGGATGAAAATGGTGTTGGCTCAGGACATGTTGCTCATCATTGTGAGCCATGACACAGGCGATTTCACAAGCATGACAACCCAGACATTGCTGACTGTTGGCCATAATAAAACGATTCATAACGACCTTCTTTTTTGGTTGTAAAAACCTTATTCTTTATATGAGTGTTGTTATTACCCGACTTACAGGGGAATCGGCAATGTTCATGTGCCCAGAATAAGTAACTATTTCGCTATAAACTGTGGCAGATCAAATAATCCCATCACTGACTAAATTGTGTTTCAGCGAACTGGAACATTAATGATTTTTTGTGGAGAAGACGCGTGTGATTGTTAAACGACCCGTCTCGGCCAGTCTGGCCCGGGCCTTTTTTTACATTGTGCTGCTGTCGATTCTTTCCACGGGTATCGCTCTGCTAACTCTGGCGAGCAGTTTGCGCGACGCTGAGGCTATCAATATTGCCGGATCGCTGCGTATGCAGAGTTACCGCCTGGGCTACGACTTGCAAAGTGGCAGTCCACAACTCAATGCACATCGCCAGTTGTTTCAGCAGGCACTGCATTCACCGGTATTAACCAATCTCAACGTCTGGTATGTGCCAGAAGCAGTAAAAACTCGCTATGCGCATCTGAATGCCAACTGGCTGGAGATGAATAATCGGCTCAGCAAGGGCGATTTGCCGTGGTATCAGGCCAATATTAATAATTATGTTAATCAGATAGACCTGTTCGTGCTGGCTTTACAGCACTACGCTGAACGCAAAATGCTGCTGGTGGTGGCGATTTCCCTGGCTGGCGGTATCGGTATTTTCACGCTGGTCTTTTTTACTTTGCGCCGTATACGCCATCAGGTGGTTGCCCCGCTGAATCAGCTGGTTACCGCCAGTCAACGTATTGAACACGGGCAGTTCGACTCGCCGCCGCTGGATACCAGTCTGCCGAATGAGCTTGGTCTGCTTGCAAAAACCTTTAACCAGATGTCGAGCGAGCTGCATAAATTGTACCTTTCGCTGGAGGCGTCAGTAGAAGAAAAGACCCGCGATCTCCACGAGGCCAAGCGTCGTCTGGAGGTGTTGTATCAATGTTCCCAGGCGCTGAACACCAGCCAGATTGATGTGCATTGTTTCCGCCATATTTTGCAGATTGTTCGCGACAATGAAGCGGCTGAATATCTGGAGTTAAATGTCGGTGAAAACTGGCGGATTAGCGAAGGGCAACCAAACCCGGAATTGCCGATGCAGATTTTACCGGTGACAATGCAAGAGACGGTTTACGGCGAACTGCACTGGCAAAATAGTCACGTTTCATCATCAGAACCGCTGCTTAACAGTGTTTCATCGATGCTGGGACGCGGTTTGTACTTTAATCAGGCGCAGAAGCATTTTCAGCAGTTATTGTTGATGGAAGAACGTGCAACCATCGCCCGCGAATTGCACGACTCGCTGGCTCAGGTACTTTCTTACTTACGTATCCAGTTGACGTTACTGAAGCGTTCGATACCGGAAGATAACGCCACCGCACAAAGTATCATGGCCGATTTTTCCCAGGCGTTGAATGATGCTTATCGGCAGTTACGCGAGCTGTTGACTACTTTCCGCCTGACGCTGCAGCAGGCGGATCTCCCCTCCGCGTTGAGGGAAATGCTGGATACGTTACAAAATCAAACCAGCGCCAAACTGACCCTCGACTGCCGTCTGCCAACCCTGGCGCTGGATGCGCAAATGCAGGTGCATTTGTTGCAAATTATTCGCGAAGCGGTGCTGAATGCGATGAAGCACGCCAACGCCAGCGAAATCGCCGTCAGTTGCGTCACCGCGCCGGACGGCAATCACACGGTTTATATCCGTGATAACGGGATTGGTATCGGTGAACCGAAAGAACCCGAAGGTCATTATGGTCTGAATATCATGCGCGAACGCGCGGAACGGCTGGGTGGGACGCTGACTTTTTCACAACCTTCCGGCGGCGGCACGTTAGTGAGTATTAGCTTTCGCTCTGCGGAGGGTGAGGAAAGTCAGTTGATGTAATGCCTCCTACTGACCAAAGAATACTTGCACTTAAGGTTCAGTATAAAAGGGCATGATAATTTACATTAACTCCTTTTTTTCTCCACGATTGGCTCGTACCTTGCCGCTACAGTGAAGCAAGTCAAGCCTACAACGATACGCAGAAACACGAGGTCCTCTTTTAATGGCGAATTTCTTTATTGATCGCCCCATTTTTGCCTGGGTGCTGGCAATCCTGTTGTGTCTGACAGGGACCCTGGCGATTTTTTCATTGCCCGTTGAACAATACCCCGATCTCGCGCCACCGAATGTGCGAGTGACCGCTAACTATCCCGGCGCATCGGCCCAGACGCTGGAAAACACCGTGACCCAGGTTATCGAGCAAAATATGACCGGCCTCGATAATCTCATGTATATGTCATCTCAGAGCAGTGGCACCGGTCAGGCATCTGTCACTTTAAGTTTTAAAGCAGGCACCGATCCGGACGAAGCCGTGCAGCAAGTACAAAACCAGCTGCAATCAGCCATGCGAAAGTTACCGCAGGCGGTGCAAAATCAGGGCGTGACGGTGCGTAAAACCGGCGATACCAATATTCTGACCATTGCTTTCGTCTCTACCGATGGTTCGATGGATAAACAGGATATTGCCGATTATGTTGCCAGTAATATTCAGGACCCGTTAAGCCGCGTGAATGGCGTCGGGGATATCGATGCCTATGGTTCGCAATATTCCATGCGTATCTGGCTGGACCCGGCGAAACTCAACAGTTTCCAGATGACGGCTAAAGATGTCACTGATGCCATTGAGTCACAGAACGCGCAGATTGCGGTTGGGCAACTTGGTGGTACACCTTCCGTCGATAAGCAGGCGCTCAACGCCACCATTAACGCCCAGTCACTGCTGCAAACACCAGAACAGTTCCGCGATATCACCTTGAGGGTGAATCAAGACGGCTCAGAGGTAAGGCTGGGCGATGTCGCCACCGTCGAAATGGGGGCGGAGAAATACGATTATCTTAGCCGCTTCAATGGTAAGCCAGCCTCCGGGCTGGGGGTAAAACTGGCCTCCGGCGCAAACGAAATGGCGACAGCGGAGCTGGTGCTCAATCGTCTCGACGAGCTGGCGCAGTATTTCCCGCACGGACTGGAATACAAGGTGGCGTATGAAACCACCTCGTTTGTTAAAGCCTCCATTGAAGACGTGGTGAAAACGCTGCTGGAAGCTATCGCTCTGGTTTTCCTCGTTATGTATCTGTTCCTGCAAAACTTCCGCGCCACGCTGATACCCACTATCGCCGTGCCGGTGGTGTTGATGGGAACCTTCTCCGTACTTTACGCCTTTGGTTACAGCGTCAACACCTTAACCATGTTCGCGATGGTGCTGGCGATCGGTCTGCTGGTGGATGACGCCATCGTGGTGGTGGAAAACGTCGAACGTATTATGAGTGAGGAAGGACTCACTCCTCGCGAAGCCACACGTAAATCGATGGGGCAGATCCAGGGGGCACTGGTCGGGATTGCGATGGTGCTTTCGGCGGTATTTGTACCAATGGCCTTCTTCGGCGGCACCACCGGTGCCATCTATCGCCAGTTCTCTATTACCATTGTTGCGGCGATGGTGCTGTCAGTACTGGTAGCGATGATCCTCACTCCGGCTCTGTGTGCCACACTACTTAAGCCACTGAAAAAAGGTGAGCATCACGGGCAAAAAGGCTTTTTTGCCTGGTTTAACCAGATGTTTAACCGCAACGCCGAACGCTACGAAAAAGGGGTGGCGAAAATTCTCCACCGTAGCCTGCGCTGGATTGTGATTTATGTCCTGCTGCTTGGCGGCATGGTGTTCCTGTTCCTGCGTTTGCCGACGTCGTTCTTACCGCTGGAAGACCGTGGCATGTTTACTACCTCGGTACAATTGCCCAGCGGTTCAACCCAACAACAGACCCTGAAAGTCGTTGAGCAAATCGAGAAATATTACTTCACCCATGAAAAAGACAACATCATGTCGGTGTTTGCCACTGTTGGTTCTGGCCCCGGGGGTAACGGGCAAAACGTGGCGCGAATGTTTATCCGCCTGAAAGACTGGAGCGAACGCGACAGTAAGACCGGCACCTCGTTTGCCATTATCGAGCGTGCAACAAAGGCGTTTAACAAGATTAAAGAAGCTCGCGTTATCGCCAGCAGCCCGCCAGCAATTAGCGGTCTTGGTAGTTCTGCGGGTTTTGATATGGAGTTGCAGGACCACGCTGGAGCAGGTCACGATGCGCTGATGGCAGCACGTAACCAGTTGCTGGCGCTGGCGGCGGAAAACCCGGAGCTAACCCGTGTGCGCCATAACGGCCTCGACGACAGTCCGCAGTTGCAGATTGATATCGACCAGCGTAAAGCTCAGGCGCTGGGCGTTGATATCGACGATATTAACGACACACTGCAAACCGCCTGGGGTTCGAGCTATGTTAATGACTTTATGGATCGCGGTCGCGTGAAGAAAGTCTATGTGCAGGCAGCTGCGCCGTATCGCATGCTGCCAGATGACATCAATCTCTGGTATGTCCGAAATAAAGATGGCGGCATGGTGCCCTTCTCTGCTTTCGCGACCTCACGCTGGGAGACAGGCTCGCCGCGTCTGGAACGCTATAACGGTTATTCTGCGGTTGAGATTGTTGGGGAAGCCGCACCGGGGGTCAGTACCGGTACGGCGATGGATATTATGGAATCGTTAGTGAAGCAGTTGCCAAACGGCTTTGGTCTGGAGTGGACGGCGATGTCGTATCAGGAGCGGCTTTCCGGCGCGCAGGCTCCGGCGCTGTACGCTATTTCCTTGCTGGTGGTATTCCTGTGTCTGGCGGCGTTGTATGAAAGCTGGTCGGTGCCGTTCTCGGTAATGCTGGTCGTGCCGCTGGGGGTTATCGGCGCGCTGCTGGCAACCTGGATGCGCGGGCTGGAAAACGACGTTTACTTCCAGGTGGGCCTGTTAACGGTCATTGGTTTATCGGCGAAAAACGCCATCCTGATCGTCGAGTTTGCTAACGAGATGAACCAAAAAGGCCACGACCTGTTTGAAGCGACGCTCCACGCCTGCCGTCAGCGTTTACGCCCGATTCTGATGACCTCGCTGGCATTTATCTTCGGCGTATTGCCAATGGCAACCAGCACGGGTGCCGGTTCCGGTGGTCAGCATGCGGTGGGTACTGGCGTAATGGGCGGGATGATTTCGGCCACTATTCTGGCTATTTACTTCGTGCCGCTGTTCTTTGTACTGGTGCGCCGCCGCTTCCCGCTGAAGCCGCGCCCGGAATAAGCAATAAAAAAGGCGACATGCTAATGTGTCGCCTTTTTCAACTTTCCGATTAAGAACCTGCTCAGCGGGTTCTTGCTGTTTGTACTTTGTCTCAGGAATTACTTACGAAGCATAACTTCGATAAAGTCTTTCCAGTTCCCCAGTTCACGTTCAATCATAACAACCTCTCTTATAATTATGGGTATTCTACGGAAACAATATACCGTGGTGAAGCTAATTTACTCGATTGCTGCGATGACTACCTCCGGGGGACAAACCTTATGTAAATACTATGGTCCTGCGGTGATAATTTGTATGTGATACACAGCAACATTTCGAGATATTCATACGGCATCTAATACTGATTTAATTCTGGTTAAAATACAGACAGATAACAAGATGAATATTCTTAATGTTTACGTTAAAAATGTTTAATATTATTTAATAGTTGTTAATTTGAATACTTCGATAATGTTATATTTCCTGATAATCATTTGCAGGCAAAATGTTTTCACCCTTAAATGAGTATTTATTCTCATAAATCGAAAAAGGATTCATTATGGTTACACTTTACGGCATCAAAAATTGTGACACCATTAAAAAGGCTCGCCGTTGGCTGGAAGCCAATAACATCGACTATCGTTTTCATGATTACCGCGTCGATGGGCTGGACAGCGAATTATTGAACGGTTTTATCAACGAATTAGGCTGGGAAGCGTTACTCAACACCCGTGGTACAACCTGGCGTAAACTGGACGAAACCACCCGCAATAAAATCACCGATGCGGCCTCTGCGGCGGCATTAATGACTGAAATGCCTGCAATTATCAAACGTCCATTGCTCTGCGCGCCTGGTAAGCCTATGCTGCTGGGTTTCAGTGATTCCAGTTATCAGCAATTTTTCCATGAGGTGTAGTCTATGTCGTGCCCGGTTATTGAGCTGACACAACAGCTTATTCGCCGCCCTTCCCTGAGTCCTGATGACGCAGGATGCCAGGCTTTGTTGATTGAACGTTTGCAGGCGATCGGTTTTACCGTTGAACGCATGGACTTTGCCGATACGCAGAATTTTTGGGCATGGCGTGGGCAGGGTGAAACGTTAGCCTTTGCCGGGCATACCGACGTGGTGCCGCCTGGCGACGCCGATCGTTGGATCAATCCGCCGTTTGAACCAACCATTCGTGACGGCATGTTATTCGGGCGCGGTGCGGCAGATATGAAAGGCTCGCTGGCGGCGATGGTGGTAGCGGCAGAACGTTTTGTCGCACAACATCCCAACCATACGGGGCGACTGGCATTTCTGATCACTTCTGATGAAGAAGCTAGTGCCCACAACGGTACGGTAAAAGTCGTCGAAGCGTTAATGTCGCGTAATGAGCGTCTCGATTACTGCCTGGTCGGCGAACCGTCGAGTATCGAAGTGGTTGGTGATGTGGTGAAAAATGGTCGTCGCGGATCGTTAACCTGCAACCTTACCATTCATGGCGTTCAGGGGCATGTGGCCTACCCGCATCTGGCTGACAATCCAGTACATCGCGCAGCACCTTTCCTTAATGAATTAGTGGCTATTGAGTGGGATCAGGGCAATGAATTTTTCCCGGCGACCAGTATGCAGATTGCTAATATTCAGGCGGGAACGGGCAGTAACAACGTTATTCCGGGTGAACTGTTTGTGCAGTTTAACTTCCGCTTCAGCACCGAACTGACTGATGAGATGATCAAAGCGCAGGTGCTTGCCCTGCTTGAAAAACATCAACTGCGTTATACGGTGGACTGGTGGCTTTCCGGGCAGCCATTTTTGACCGCGCGCGGTAAACTGGTGGATGCGGTCGTTAACGCGGTTGAGCACTATAATGAAATTAAACCGCAGCTACTGACCACAGGCGGAACGTCCGACGGGCGCTTTATTGCCCGCATGGGGGCGCAGGTGGTGGAACTCGGGCCGGTCAATGCCACTATTCATAAAATTAATGAATGTGTGAACGCTGCCGACCTGCAGCTACTTGCCCGTATGTATCAACGTATCATGGAACAGCTCGTCGCGTGATGAGTGGTTCTGCAAGAGGAAATAAGCATGGACTGGCTGGCTAAATATTGGTGGATTCTGGTGATTGTCTTTTTGGTAGGCGTCCTGCTGAACGTGATTAAAGATCTCAAGCGCGTCGACCATAAGAAATTTCTCGCCAACAAGCCGGAGCTTCCCCCGCATCGTGATTTCAACGATAAGTGGGACGATGACGACGACTGGCCGAAAAAGGATCAACCGAAGAAGTAAGCTGAGTGGCCGGATAAGGCGTTCACGCCACATCCGGCCATGATGCCTGATACAGTCTTATCAGGCCTACCCGGCTATTATTACATCATTTCAATCACATCATCATCGCCAGGCTTACCGCCACTTAGCGCTTCGTCGAAATAATGTTTCGGAATGGTATAACGCAAGTGATCCAGGGCAAATTGCATACTGCGATTGTCGATCGCATGGCCTAAATCCTCCACGATATCCAGCGTCACGTCACCACCGGCACTGATTAACGCTTCCTGCGCCGCAACCGCATGCGCCAGATCGATAACCGGATCTTCACCGCCATGAATCAGGTGAATTGTCGTGGCTGTAGACGCAGTTTCCGGCAGGCTCGCATAGCGTCCGTTAAAAGCAATGACGCGTGAAGCAAGGCCCGGTTCGGCTTTAATGCTCTCCAGCGCCATAATCGCGCCTTGAGAGAAACCGATTAACGCCGTGGCGTTAGCCCCTACTCCGCTCTGTTTCTGCCAGTAGCGCACCGTCTCAATAAACGTCGGCATGATGGCATCCACACGCGCCTGGCGATTATCTTCCGTAATACCCTGCACTGAAAACCACTGACGCCCCGCCGGATTACCGCTCGGCTCCGCGCCACCGACACTCACCACCAGCGCATCAGGAAACAGCGGTGCAAACCAGCTACCTATTTCCCCCATTGCCACCGGGTTATCCCCGACACCGTGGAAAAGCAGTAACAACTGTTGCGCAGGTTTATCCGGGCTTTGAACAACAAAATGGTCATGTTTCATGGCGAACTCCTTAACTGATGTCATTAATTTTACGCCGCTGACTCACAATGACCATGGGAGAAAATTGAAGGAGTCAGTGAAAAAATTGCCATTGCGTTATGCGATCGCGCAGACGCTCAGTGCGAACATCATTAAGTGCGAACAGCGCCTGCGCGGCCTCTTCCCGCTGACGGACCAGTAACATCTTGCGGCCTGAAAGTTTAAGTGTGGTACATAACTGCGCGTCGCTGACGTTTTTCTGTAAACGCCCACGCAGCGCCGGTAATGCCAGTTCACTGGTTTGTAGCAGACGCAATAAGCAACCTAACGATGTTAATAGCGGACGATGAGCGAAAGCAAAACCGGCCAGTTCAAGCCAGTCGTCGTCAGAAAGGACGGCATCGTTTAGTGGATCAACAGGAAGCGTTTCGCCATTCCACTTTGCGAGAGCTTGCGCATCGCGACGTAAACGGTAATGCTCACGTTCAGCCAGTTGTTTACCCGCATTACTCATCGGTAACAGCGCCATCGCCGTATAGCAACCGCTGCTGGCTTCACGATGATTACCCATCCGCACCAGCACAAAACCGCAGCGGTGCCAGAAACGCCATAACTCCCCGGTGTAACCAAAACTCACCGAAAGATAGTCGAGGTCACGCGTATATTGCAAAGCACCAGCAATAAGTTGCTGCCCTGTGCCTTCCCGCTGACGCGCCGGATGAACTGCTATCCGGCTGACCCGCCGTCCACGCAATGTCGCTGCCAGTGGATTGCTACCGTGCGCCGCCAGCGACTGGGCCACCAGATTACCCCGCGGGCGACGAAAACCTGCCCATACCGCCTGACTGAGTTGTTGAGATAATCCCCCCTCATCCACCAGCCACAGCGCTCCGGCAATCTCGTTTTCGCCAGCCGCCTGTAAAAAATATTGCCCTGGTGCATCCATCATCCGGCGTAAATCCAGCGGCGAAGTCCGGTAGTGCGCACCAGACAATAACTGATAAACCTTTAACGGCGTTTCTGGCTCGCTTCGCCATAACGTTTGTTCAAATGCGGAAATGACGATATTGCCTTGTGGTGTATGGGTGAAGTTTTCATCGTCAAAAACCAGTGCCTCACTAACCATTTTTTCCAGCGGGCATCCCTGTGCCCAGCGGATCGGCTGTTGCAGTTCAAAACGGTGTAAATGCGGAAAGCGAGCGCAAAATTTCAGCAAAAAACCACGTCCGGTGCCTTCGTAGCCCTGCACCGTAGTGGTTAACAACGTTCGAGGAAAACGCGATACCAGTTGATGCAACAACGGCGCAGGTATGGCTGCGGCTTCATCGACCACCAGCCAGTCGGCTTGCTCATCGCTGGCTAACAAGGCATCCGGCGCAATAAAGCGAAACTTCTCGCCCGCAAATTGTGCCAGTACATCCGTTGCCGCTTTTGCGGGCGCAGTGACAATCGCACTACCCGCAATACGAGAAATGAGTTGCCCTGCCAGCGCCGATTTACCGCGCCCACGCGCAGCCGTTACCGCTGCCACGCCCGACGGCATGGTCAGTAGCTGCTGTAAGAGTTGCTGTTGTTCTGGTTGTGGTGCGCCGGTCGCGGTGTGCCAGTCAGTACGGGGAGTAAAATGCGCCAACGAGAACGGCTGGTTTTGCCGCCAGAGAATAGCGTCGTTATCCGCCGTAAGTACACGTTTGAAATGCTGGACAAAATGCGGCGCCGCAATAGGGTCAGGGCAATCACTCCAGCGCAGCGAGTCGGTATCAGGTTGGTTTTCCCACTCTTCCCATACAGGGAGTAACAAAACCAGCCAGCTTCCCGCTTTCAACGTTCCGCTAAGTGCCGCAAAGGCAGCGGCATCAAAGCCGTGGCGGGCGTCGAATACCGCATGCCGGAACTCGCGCCCAAGTAAAGTTTGTAGTGCCGAGGGAGAACAGTGGTTTTCAGCATCTGGCTGCGGCGAAATCCACAGCCAGTCGCCAGGTAAGGCATCACGCAACTTAAGCGCATGATCAAAACACCAACCCTCTTCCCCGCTCAACACCAGCAAGCGGCGGATCCCTTCACGTTTCATTTGCGCTGTTAATGTGTGAAACGCAGTCAGTTCAGCCATCCCTGCCCCGGAAGTTAAATGCTTTTACCAAAAGTATTGCATTGTGCCGGATCGCCGCTGTCGAAACCACGTTTAAACCAGCTGTAGCGTTGCTGAGAAGTGCCATGAGTGAAACTGTCTGGTACTACTCGCCCCTGACTTTGCTGTTGTAAACGGTCATCGCCGATGGCCTGCGCCGCGTTCAGCGCCTCTTCCAGATCGCCGGTTTCCAGAACGCCTTGCTGCTGCATACTATGCCCCCAGACACCGGCAAAACAGTCGGCCTGGAGTTCCATACGCACAGATAAGCGGTTCACTTCCGCCTGCGTCGCGTTTTGTTGCAGTTGACGAACTTTCGGCTCGATGCCTAACAGTTTCTGCACATGATGACCGACTTCATGGGCGATAACGTACCCCTGGGCAAAATCGCCATCCGCGCCAAGTTTGTCTTTCATGTCATCATAGAAGGAGAGATCGATATAAACCGTGCCATCCGCCGGGCAATAGAACGGCCCCATTATGGACTGGCCCGCCCCGCATCCGGTACGCGTCATTCCACGGTACATGACCAGCTTCGGTTGCTGATAGGTCTTACCCATCTTCTCGAACTGTTGTCCCCAGGTGTCTTCCGTGGTTGCCAGAATCACCGAGGTGAATTTTGCGGCTTCGTCTTCATTTGGGCTAATTGACCGCGTTGATTGCTGTTGAGAAACCGGCTGCCCGGTCATCAACCCGGTTAAATCAACGCCATAGTAGCCTGCAACCAGCACGACTATCAGTAAAATCAGCCCGCCTTTACCGCTCGGCAGACGGAAACCGGGACCGCCCATTGACGGACCGCCGGAGCTATTGCGCCTGTCTTCAACATTGTCACTTTCACGTCGCCCTTGCCAACGCATAGATACCTCAACAATATATTCATTATAGAAATGATCGTAGGTGGTTCAGAGGAAGATTACCACAGGAAAGCGGGATGAAATGGCGGAGGAATTAAGGCTTCATGCCACGTTATATAATTTACGAATGTTAGAAGTAAAAGAGAATGTTAGCTCCAGTCTTCTAGTCTGATTCCCGCCACTCGCTCAAACTCTCGGGTATTGTTGGTAACCACAATCAAACCGCGACTGCGAGCATGTCCCGCTATCATCTGGTCAAAAGGTCCAACAGGCCTTCCCTGCCGGGCAAGCTCGGCCCTGATTTGCCCGGTATGCGTCGCAGCAGCACTATCATAATCAAGCACTACCAAACGAGATACGAAACCTTCAATAACCGCCAAATTGCGTTCTGGCATCTGACTTTTTTCTGCCCCATAGATAAGCTCCATCAATGTTACAGAACTTATACACATCCGGCCAGAATTCAGGTTAAACCGCTCTCTGACATGTACTGGTTTATTCTTAATAGTGAAAATACAGATATTGGTATCCAGCATGAATTTCAGCATCAAAATGATTCCCTTTCCTGCATTGCGGGTTGATCACGGATATCCATAAAATCCGCACTCACATTTTCGCCATCAAACCAACTGTCCCAGGACTCACCGGCGGGAGTGATGATTCTTGTACGACCAATCGCAATAATTTCTACTTTCTTAACGTCTTCTGGCAGAGCGACCGCTTTCGGTAATCTGACGGCCTGACTGCGATTACTTAAAAATACAGTAGTTTCCATAGCCCCCCCTTTTTGGGATATACGTTATGTATATACATATTGGCCTGGTATGACTTTCCTGTCAAAGGGAGATAATGAGAAGTATTGTAGCGGGGGTATCAAAGACATTTAGCCGGAGTACCCTCCGGCTAAAGAAACAAGCAACCAGAAAAATCAGTCCAGCTGTACACCCAGGCGGCGGGCGACGGCTTCATAGGCTTCGATCAGGCCACCGAGGCTCTGGCGGAAACGGTCTTTGTCCATTTTCTCCAGTGTTTCTTTGTCCCACAGGCGGCTGCCGTCCGGGGAGAACTCATCGCCCAGTACCACTTCACCTTTGTACAGGCCAAACTCCAGCTTGAAGTCGACCAGAATCAGACCAGCATCATCGAACAGTTTTTTCAGCACGTCGTTCGCTTTGTAGGTCAGCTCTTTCATACGCGCCAGGTTCTCTTTGCTCACCCAGCCAAAGGTTTCGCAGTAAGATTCGTTGACCATCGGATCGTGCATGGCGTCGTTTTTCAGGAACAGATCGAACAGCGGCGGGTTCAGCTCAATACCTTCTTCGATTCCAAGACGTTTCACCAGAGAGCCAGCAGCACGGTTACGCACGACACACTCAACCGGCACCATATCCAGCTTTTTCACCAGACATTCGGTATCGGAGAGCAGACGCTCCATTTGAGTCGGGATACCCGCTTCAGCCAGTTTGCTCATAATGAAGTAATTGAACTTGTTGTTCACCATACCTTTGCGATCAAACTGCTCAATGCGCGCGCCATCCCCTGCTGACGTATCATTGCGGAATTCGAGCACCAACAGGTCCGGGTTTTCCGTGCTGTATACGGTTTTCGCTTTACCACGATACAACTCAGCTTGCTTTTGCATCTTTATCACTCCTGGGTGTGAATTAACGTTTTAAAATCTTTTGCTGTCTGGTGTGCCGGATGTTTTGTCGGATGCGGCGTGAACGCCTTATCCGAACTACGTCCGACAAACAAATTTCGTGCGAATTACCGCTAAAATCGCGTTTTCCTGCCGACGCACACGTTTGCGTATCATATCAGAAAAAAGGGCCGGATGATTCCAGCCCTGTATTTTTACTTGCTAAACGCAGCCTGGAAGACAGATACCAGCGCGTCGTTCTGACTCTGAGTCAGAGTATGACCTTTCGGATCGATGAACTGTAGGCTGCTGCGGTTATCTAAATCGCCAACCTGCAGTTTATAGTCACCGGATGCCAGGCCTGGATCGCTCGCGCCCAGTTCCTGCCAGTCGCTGTCAGACAGCGGCTTATAAGTTACGGCCATGTTACCCTGCGAACGGGTGCTGTCGGTCACTTTCATGCCCACTTTTTCCAGCGCCGCTGGCAGACGTTGCCAAACCACATTGAACGGCCCGCGTACGACCAGCATCGGTAAACCGGTGTCATCAGCTGCACTTTGTACGTCCATAGTGGTGGAGGCACGATTTTGCGCAGCGTTCGCGGCGTCAGTGGCAGATTTATCCAGACCGGCGGAAATAACGTTCATCATCTCCGTGCTGTAACGCTGCATGGAAGCCGCGTCTGCAACCGGTTTGCCCGCCTGTTCCAGGTTCAGCAGTTTAACCGTAACCGCCTGCTGATAACCCTGCGGCTTAACAGAGATTTGATAACGACCACGATACTGCTCGTCTTCGTCCAGACGGTTCCATTGTACCCAATCGGTGGTCAGTGTCTGACCAGCATCATCACGTTGGGTGATGGTGTAGTTTTTCGCCTGCAGCACGCTAACCACCTGCGGCCACAGAGTATTGCCACGACCATTTTCCACCAGCAATGAAGCGGTATCGCCCGTGAACTGGGTACGCGCGCCAGAAACCAGTGCCAGCGGCTGGGCTGGTGGACGAATGTCCAGCGCCTTACCGACAGCACCACTACCGTTGGTCACCGGGATTGCATAATCACCGGAGGTCACCGGCAAAATCATTCCAGCCGGGGCATGAAGCTCCGCAAGCGGTGCCGCTTCCAGGTAGGCTTCATCACCACTGACCTGACGCTTATAGCGTGAGTCAGAACTACAGGCAGCGAGTAATAAAACAAGCGAAACACCCGCAACCTTTGCCAGGCGCGACTTTTGAACAGAGTAAGCCATCAAATCTCCCTAAACTTTACAGCAAACCGGCATGCTTAAGCGCCGCTCTGACCGTCTCACGACCACTGTCGGTGATTGGTGTCATTGGCAGGCGCAGCGTATCGGTCGCCACAAGACCCAGTTCCTTACATGCCCATTTCACCGGGATTGGATTGGGTTCGACAAATAGTTTGTTGTGTAATGGCATCAGACGCTGATTAATAACGCGTGCCTCGGCAAAATGCCCTTCTGCTGCCAGTTTGCACATCTGGGCCATATCACGCGCTGCGACGTTAGCCGTAACGGAAATAACCCCATGACCGCCCAATTGCATGAAGTCCAGCGCGCTCGCATCATCGCCGCTCAGCAGAACAAAATCATCTGAAACCAGCTCTTTGATCTGGTTTACACGCGTTAAGTTCCCTGTTGCCTCTTTGATTCCGATAATATTTTTTACTTTCGCCAGACGGCCCACCGTTTCCGGGAGCAGATCGCAGCCAGTACGGGACGGCACATTATACAGAATTTGCGGCAGGTCAGTATGCTCAGCGATGGCTTTGAAATGCTGATACAAACCTTCTTGCGACGGACGATTGTAGTAAGGGGTTACCGTCAGGCAGCCGACGATACCACTGTCATTGAAGCGCTGCGTCAGGCTAATGGCTTCCGCAGTAGCGTTAGCGCCGGTCCCGGCAATTACCGGAATGCGCCCATCAGCCAGCTCCAGCGTCATCATCACCACATCAGCATGTTCGTCATGATTTAAGGTAGCGGACTCGCCAGTGGTGCCAACAGAAACGATCGCCGAAGTACCGCTGGCGACATGATAATCAATCAGTTTTTTCAAGCTAGCCCGACAGACATTACCTTTTTCATCCATCGGAGTAACAATCGCGACAATACTTCCCGTGAACATGGGCCATCCTCTGTGCAAACAAGTGTCTCAATGGTACGTTTGGTATGGCATTAAAAGCAAGCAGACAGAACCGTTCTGATTGTTGTATGCATGTTTTTTTTATGCTTTCCTTAAGAACAACTCACCCCTTAAAGGAATAACCAGTTTGACACTGTCATCGCAACATTATCTGGTGATCACTGCGTTGGGTGCCGATCGCCCTGGAATTGTGAACACCATCACCCGTCATGTCAGTAGTTGCGGCTGTAATATTGAAGACAGTCGCCTGGCGATGCTGGGAGAAGAGTTCACGTTTATTATGCTGCTTTCCGGTTCATGGAATGCCATTACTCTGATTGAATCAACGTTACCGTTGAAAGGTGCCGAACTGGATCTTTTAATCGTGATGAAGCGCACGACGGCGCGTCCGCGTCCGCCAATGCCAGCATCTGTCTGGGTTCAGGTCGATGTGGCAGACTCCCCGCATTTAATTGAACGCTTCACAGCACTTTTCGACGCGCATCATATGAACATTGCGGAGCTGGTGTCGCGCACGCAACCTGCTGAAAATGAACGGGCTGCGCAGTTGCATATTCAGATAACCGCCCACAGCCCCGCATCTGCGGACGCAGCAAATATTGAGCAAGCGTTCAAAGCCCTATGTACAGAACTCAATGCACAAGGCAGTATTAACGTCGTCAATTATTCCCAACATGATGAACAGGATGGAGTTAAGTAATGAATCCACTGAAAGCCGGTGATATCGCACCGAAATTTAGCTTGCCGGATCAAGACGGAGAACAAGTTAATTTGACCGACTTCCAGGGACAGCGTGTTCTGGTTTATTTCTACCCGAAAGCCATGACCCCCGGCTGTACCGTACAGGCCTGCGGCTTACGCGATAACATGGATGAGTTGAAAAAAGCGGGCGTTGATGTGCTGGGTATCAGCACCGATAAACCCGAAAAACTCTCCCGTTTTGCGGAAAAAGAGCTGCTTAACTTTACGCTCCTGTCTGATGAGGACCACCAGGTGTGCGAACAATTCGGCGTCTGGGGTGAAAAGTCCTTCATGGGCAAAACCTACGATGGCATTCATCGCATCAGCTTCCTGATTGACGCTGATGGCAAAATCGAACATGTCTTTGACGATTTCAAAACCAGCAATCACCACGACGTTGTGCTGAACTGGCTGAAAGAACACGCCTGATTACTTTGCTCCATTCCGTGCTGGCTGCGCTTGCGGCCAGCATACCTCACTTCTCGTGATCAAGATCACATTCTCGCTTTCCCCTGCGACACGGGTGTCGAATCCATTTTTTGCTGAACGTTAATGACCATCATTTTTGTACCGTTCAGAATCCAGTCAATACATAACTTATTGAATATATTGAGTTAATCAGAATGGCATCCTTTATGCAATATGAAATGCAATGTTTCATATCATTTTCAAGGAGCCGACATGAACCGCTTTGTGGTGGCCGAACCACTGTGGTGTACAGGATGTAATACCTGTCTCGCTGCCTGTTCGGACGTGCATAAAACGCAAGGTTTACAGCAACACCCGCGCCTGGCCCTGGCGAAGACGTCAACAATCACTGCCCCTGTCGTGTGTCATCACTGTGAGGAAGCCCCTTGCCTGCAGGTCTGCCCGGTCAATGCCATCTCTCAGAGGGATGATGCGATCCAACTCAACGAAAGCCTCTGTATTGGCTGCAAGCTTTGCGCCGTGGTCTGCCCATTTGGCGCAATCAGCGCTTCAGGAAGCCGTCCGGTGAATGCCCATGCGCAATATGTTTTTCAGGCTGAAGGCTCACTCAAAGACGGCGAAGAAAACGTGCTGCCCCAACATGCGTTGCTGCGCTGGGAACCGGGTGTCCAGACCGTCGCGGTGAAATGCGACCTGTGTGATTTCTTGCCAGAAGGTCCGGCCTGCGTTCGCGCTTGCCCGAATCAGGCGTTACGGCTGATCACCGACGATAGCCTGCAACGTCAGATGAAAGAAAAACAGCGCCTTGCCGCAAGCTGGTTTGCCAATGGCGGGGAGGATCCCCTTTCCCTCACTCAGGAGCAACACTAATGGATGCCCTGCAATTATTAACCTGGTCGCTGATCCTCTATCTGTTTGCCAGTCTGGCTTCGCTGTTTTTACTCGGTCTGGACAGACTGGCTATTAAGCTTTCCGGCATCACATCGCTGGTGGGCGGCGTGATTGGCATCATCAGCGGAATTACGCAATTACATGCTGGTGTAACTTTAGTCGCCCATTTTGCCACCCCTTTTGACTTTGCCGATTTAACCCTGCGAATGGATAGCCTCTCGGCATTTATGGTGCTGGTTATCTCCTTGCTGGTGGTGGTTTGTTCGCTCTATTCATTGACTTATATGCGCGAATACGAGGGCAAAGGCGCGGCGGCGATGGGCTTCTTTATGAATCTTTTCATCGCATCGATGGTTGCCCTGCTGGTGATGGACAACGCTTTTTGGTTCATCGTGCTGTTTGAAATGATGTCGCTGTCTTCCTGGTTTCTGGTCATTGCAGGCAGGATAAAACGTCGATCAACGCTGGCATGCTCTACTTTTTTATCGCCCACGCCGGATCGGTGCTGATTATGATCGCCTTCTTGCTGATGGGGCGCGAAAGCGGCAGCCTCGATTTTGCCAGTTTCGCACGCTTTCACTTTCTCCGGGGCTGGCGTCGGCGGTGTTTCTGCTGGCCTTTTTCGGTTTTGGCGCGAAAGCCGGGATGATGCCGTTGCACAGCTGGTTGCCGCGCGCTCACCCTGCCGCACCATCGCACGCTTCGGCGTTGATGTCTGGCGTAATGGTCAAAATCGGTATTTTCGGCATCCTGAAAGTAGCGATGGATCTGCTGGCGCAAACGGGTTTGCCTCTGTGGTGGGGCACTCTGGTGATGGCGATCGGCGCAATCTCCGCGCTCCTGGGCGTGCTGTATGCACTGGCGGAACAGGATATCAAACGGCTGCTGGCCTGGAGTACCGTCGAAAACGTCGGCATTATTTTGCTGGCAGTCGGTGTGGCGATGGTCGGTCTGTCACTGCACGACCCGCTGCTCACCGTGGTTGGACTGCTCGGCGCACTGTTTCATCTGCTCAACCATGCGCTGTTCAAAGGGCTGCTATTTCTCGGCGCGGGCGCGATTATTTCGCGTTTGCATACCCACGACATGGAAAAAATGGGGGCACTGGCGAAACGGATGCCGTGGACAGCCGCAGCATGCCTGATTGGTTGCCTCGCGATATCAGCCATTCCTCCGCTGAATGGTTTTATCAGCGAATGGTACACCTGGCAGTCGCTGTTCTCACTAAGTCGTGTGGAAGCCGTAGCGCTACAACTTGCGGGTCCTATTGCTATGGTAATGCTGGCAGTCACTGGTGGGCTGGCAGTAATGTGCTTCGTAAAAATGTACGGTATTACTTTCTGTGGTGCGCCGCGCAGTACACACGCTGAAGAGGCACAGGAAGTGCCAAATACGATGATCGTCGCCATGCTACTGCTCGCGGCACTCTGCGTATTAATTGCGCTTAGTGCCAGTTGGCTGGCACCGAAGATAATGCATATTGCCCATGCGTTTACCAATACCCCTCCCGTCACTGTCGCCAGCGGAATAGCACTTGTACCCGGCACGTTTCATACACAGGTCACCCCCTCATTACTGTTGCTGTTACTACTGGCGATGCCTTTGCTGCCTGGCCTTTACTGGCTGTGGTGTCGTTCGCGCCGCGCAGCGTTTCGTCGCACAGGAGATGCCTGGGCATGCGGCTACGGCTGGGAAAATGCGATGGCCCCGTCAGGCAATGGCGTGATGCAGCCGCTGCGTGTGGTCTTCTCTGCGTTATTTCGTCTACGACAACAGCTCGACCCTACGCTGAGGCTAAATAAAGGTTTTGCGCACGTCACCGCCAGGGCTCAGAGCACAGAACCCTTCTGGGATGAGCGGGTGATCCGCCCCATCGTGAGCGCCACCCAACGGCTGGCCAAAGAAATACAGCATCTGCAAAGCGGCGACTTTCGTCTCTATTGCCTGTATGTGGTCGCCGCACTGGTTGTGCTGCTAATCGCTATTGCCGTCTAAGGAAATCACCATGAGACAAACTCTTTACGACGGATATCTGGTCATTTTTGCGTTAGCACAGGCCGTGATTCTGCTGATGCTAACCCCGCTTTTTACGGGTATTTCCCGGCAGATACGCGCGCGTATGCACTCCCGCCGCGGGCCGGGGATCTGGCAGGATTATCGCGATATCCACAAACTGTTTAAACGCCAGGAAGTTGCGCCTATATCTTCAGGTCTGATGTTCCGCCTGATGCCGTGGGTATTAATCAGCAGCATGCTGGTGCTGGCGATGGCCCTACCACTTTTTATTACCGTTTCCCCTTTTGCGGGCGGCGGCGATCTGATCACCCTTATCTATCTTCTTGCCCTGTTTCGTTTTTTCTTTGCTCTTTCCGGGCTGGATACCGGAAGCCCGTTTGCGGGAGTCGGTGCCAGTCGCGAGTTGACGCTCGGCATTCTGGTCGAACCCATGCTCATTCTCTCACTGCTGGTATTGGCGCTGATAGCAGGTTCCACGCATATCGAGATGATCAGCAATACGCTGGCAACGGGCTGGAACTCGCCGCTAACCACCGTACTGGCGTTACTGGCCTGTGGTTTTGCCTGCTTCATTGAGATGGGAAAAATTCCCTTTGATGTTGCTGAAGCAGAACAGGAATTACAGGAAGGCCCGCTGACCGAATATTCCGGTGCCGGGCTGGCGCTAGCGAAATGGGGGCTGGGGCTGAAACAGGTCGTGATGGCAGCACTGTTTGTGGCCCTGTTTCTGCCCTTTGGGCGCGCGCAAGAACTTTCTCTCGCCTGCCTGCTGACTTCACTTGTCGTTACGCTGCTCAAGGTTTTGCTGATTTTTGTACTGGCCTCAATCGCAGAAAACACGCTGGCACGCGGGCGTTTTTTACTCATTCACCATGTGACCTGGCTTGGCTTCAGCCTTGCTGCGCTTGCATGGGTCTTCTGGTTAACCGGTCTGTAAGGAGCACTGACGGAATATGGAAAATCTTGCTCTGACGACGTTAATGCTGCCTTTTATCGGCGCACTGGTCGTTTCGTTTTCGCCACAACGTCGGGCCGCCGAATGGGGGTTTTGTTCGCCGCACTGACCACGCTGTGCATGTTGTCGCTGATCTCCGCGTTTTATCAGGCCGATAAAGTTGCCGTCACGTTGACGTTGGTCAACGTGGGGGATGTGGCATTGTTTGGCCTGGTCATTGATCGCGTGAGTACGCTGATTCTGTTTGTGGTGGTGTTTCTCGGTTTGCTGGTCACGATCTACTCCACGGGTTATCTGACGGATAAAAATCGCGAACACCCGCATAACGGCACGAATCGTTATTACGCATTTTGCTGTTGTTTATCGGCGCGATGGCGGGACTGGTACTCTCCTCGACGCTGCTCGGTCAGTTGTTGTTTTTTGAAATTACGGGCGGCTGCTCCTGGGCGTTGATCAGTTATTACCAGAGCGATAAAGCGCAGCGTTCAGCACTAAAAGCGTTGCTTATCACCCATATCGGTTCGTTGGGGTTGTATCTTGCCGCCGCCACGCTGTTTTTGCAGACCGGAACGTTTGTGCTTAGCGCGATGAGCGAGTTACATGGCGACGCACGTTATCTGGTTTATGGCGGCATCCTGTTTGCCGCGTGGGGGAAATCGGCCCAGCTACCGATGCAAGCGTGGCTACCGGACGCAATGGAAGCGCCAACACCGATCAGCGCCTATCTCCACGCCGCATCGATGGTGAAAGTGGGCGGCTGGCACTGGAGGGCAGCATCGCCTACATCGTCAACCACGCGTTCGCTAAAAGCCTGTTTTTCCTTGTAGCAGGTGCGCTGAGTTACAGCTGCGGCACGCGCTTGTTGCCGCGTCTGCGTGGCGTATTGCACACCCTGCCGTTGCCAGGCGTGGGTTTCTGCGTGGCAGCGCTGGCGATTACCGGCGTGCCGCCGTTCAACGGCTTCTTCAGTAAATTCCCGCTGTTTGCTGCCGGTTTTGCGTTGTCAGTGGAGTACTGGATCCTGCTGCCCGCCATGATTCTGCTGATGATTGAATCGGTCGCCAGTTTCGCCTGGTTTATTCGCTGGTTTGGTCGCGTTGTGCCTGGCAAACCGAGCGAGGCCGTCGCCGATGCCGCACCGCTGCCAGGGTCAATACGCCTGGTGTTGATTGTACTGATTGTGATGTCGCTGATTTCCAGCGTAATCGCCGCGACCTGGTTGCAGTAAGGAGATGATGAATGACCGGTTCTATGATCGTAAATAATCTGGCGGGACTGATGATGCTGACATCGCTGTTTGTGATTAGCGTCAAAAGCTATCGCCTGTCATGCGGATTTTACGCCTGCCAGTCGCTGGTGCTGGTGTCTATTTTCGCCACTCTCTCGTGCCTGTTCGCCGCAGAGCAACTGCTGATCTGGTCCGCCAGTGCCTTTATCACCAAAGTGCTGCTGGTACCGTTAATCATGACTTACGCTGCACGAAATATTCCCCAGAACATCCCGGAAAAAGCGTTATTCGGTCCGGCAATGATGGCTCTGCTCGCGGCGTTAATTGTCCTGCTTTGCGCATTTGTCGTTCAGCCCGTGAAGCTACCGATGGCTACCGGGCTGAAACCGGCGCTGGCGGTAGCGTTAGGTCATTTTCTGCTTGGCCTGCTGTGCATTGTCAGCCAGCGCAATATCCTGCGGCAAATTTTTGGTTACTGCCTGATGGAAAACGGCTCCCATCTGGTGCTGGCGCTTCTTGCCTGGCGAGCACCGGAACTGGTGGAAATAGGTATCGCTACCGACGCCATCTTCGCCGTCATTGTGATGGTGTTACTGGCAAGAAAAATATGGCGTACCCACGGCACGCTGGACGTGAACAACTTGACCGCGCTGAAGGGATAATGAGATGAGTTATTCTGTGATGTTCGCTTTACTCCTGCTCACGCCGCTGCTTTTTTCGCTGCTCTGTTTTGCCTGCCGGAAACGGGGGCTCTCTGCGACTTGTACGGTGACTGTATTACATAGCTTAGGGATCACACTGCTGCTGATTCTGGCACTCTGGGTGGTCCAAACTGCCGCTGATGCAGGAGAAATATTCGCTGCGGGACTGTGGCTTCATATTGATGGTCTGGCGGTTTGTTCCTCGCCATTCTTGGTGTGATTGGCTTTCTCACCGGTGTTTACTCGATTGGCTACATGCGTCATGAAGTGGCACACGGCGAGCTTTCCCCCGTTACGCTGTGCGATTACTACGGTTTCTTCCATCTGTTTTAGTTTACCATGCTGCTGGTTGTTACCAGCAATAACCTGATTGTGATGTGGGCGGCGATCGAAGCCACCACCTTAAGCTCGGCGTTTCTGGTAGGCATTTACGGTCAGCGTTCATCGCTGGAAGCAGCATGGAAGTACATCATTATTTGTACTGTTGGTGTCGCTTTTGGTCTGTTCGGTACCGTGCTGGTATACGCCAACGTCGCCAGCGTTATGCCGCAGGCAGAAATGGCGATATTCTGGAGCGAGGTTCTTAAGCAATCGTCCTTGCTTGACCCAACATTAATGCTGTTGGCCTTTGTGTTTGTGCTAATTGGCTTTGGCACCAAAACCGGGCTATTTCCCATGCACGCCTGGCTGCCGGATGCTCACAGTGAAGCACCGAGTCCGGTCAGCGCCCTGCTCTCCGCCGTATTGCTGAACTGCGCGCTGTTGGTGCTAATTCGCTATTACATCATTATCTGCCAGGCCATCGGCAGCGATTTCCCCAACCGGTTGTTGCTCATCTTCGGCATGTTGTCGGTTGCCGTGGCGGCATTTTTCATTCTGGTACAGCGGGACATTAAGCGTCTGCTGGCGTACTCCAGCGTGGAGAACATGGGACTGGTCGCGGTGGCGCTAGGCATTGGCGGGCCACTGGGAATTTTTGCCGCGCTGCTGCACACCTTAAACCACAGTCTGGCAAAAACGCTGCTGTTCTGCGGTTCCGGCAATGTACTGCTCAAGTACGGCACGCGCGATCTCAACGTCGTCTGTGGGATGCTCAAAATCATGCCATTTACCGCCGTGCTGTTTGGCGGCGGTGCGCTGGCGCTGGCAGGGATGCCGCCCTTCAACATTTTTCTTAGCGAATTTATGACCATTACCGCCGGACTGGCACGTAATCACCTGCTGATTATCGTCCTGCTGTTATTGCTGTTAACGCTGGTGCTGGCGGGCCTGGTACGGATGGCAGCGCGGGTGTTAATGGCGAAACCGCCGCAGGCCGTTAACCGGGGTGATCTCGGCTGGTTGACCACCTCGCCAATGGTGATTCTGCTGGTCATGATGCTGGCGATGGGAACGCATATTCCACAACCTGTCATCAGGATCCTGGCGGGCGCTTCCACTATAGTCCTCTCAGGGACGCACGACCTGCCTGCACAACGTAGCACCTGGCATGATTTTTTGCCTTCAGGCACCGCATCTGTTTCGGAGAAACACAGTGAACGTTAATTCATCGTCAAATCGTGGCGAAGCGATTCTCGCCGCCCTGAAAACGCAGTTCCCCGGCGCGGTGCTGGATGAAGAGCGACAAACGCCTGAACAGGTCACCATTACGGTGAAAATCAATCTGCTGCCTGACGTTGTACATTATCTTTATTATCAACATGATGGCTGGCTTCCAGTCCTGTTTGGCAACGACGAGCGGACACTTAACGGTCATTACGCGGTTTATTATGCCCTTTCAATGGAAGGGGCCGAAAAATGCTGGATCGTGGTGAAGGCACTGGTCGATGCCGACAGTCGGGAGTTTCCGTCAGTCACACCGCGCGTCCCTGCCGCGGTCTGGGGCGAGCGAGAAATTCGCGATATGTACGGGCTGATTCCGGTTGGCCTGCCGGATCAGCGTCGCCTGGTGTTGCCCGATGACTGGCCGGAAGATATGCATCCGCTGCGCAAAGATGCGATGGATTATCGACTGCGCCCTGAACCGACGACAGATTCCGAAACGTATGCGTTTATCAATGAGGGCAACAGCGGTGCGCGGGTGATCCCTGTCGGCCCGCTGCATATCACCTCCGATGAACCGGGTCACTTCCGCTTGTTTGTGGATGGCGAGCAAATTGTCGATGCTGATTACCGCCTGTTTTATGTCCATCGCGGCATGGAGAAACTGGCAGAAACGCGGATGGGCTACAACGAAGTGACCTTCTTATCGGACCGCGTGTGTGGGATTTGCGGTTTTGCCCACAGTGTGGCCTATACCAACTCGGTTGAAAATGCACTGGGGATTGAGGTGCCGCAACGAGCGCATACCATTCGCTCGATTCTGCTGGAAGTCGAACGGCTACACAGTCATTTGCTCAACCTTGGCCTCTCCTGCCATTTTGTTGGTTTTGATACCGGCTTTATGCAATTTTTCCGCGTGCGGGAAAAGTCGATGACGATGGCGGAATTGCTGACCGGGTCGCGTAAAACCTACGGTCTGAATCTGATTGGTGGTGTTCGCCGCGATATTCTCAAAGAGCAACGTCTGCAAACGCTGAAACTGGTGCGCGAGATGCGCGCCGACGTGTCGGAGCTGGTAGAGATGCTGCTTGCTATGCCGAATATGGAACAACGCACTCAGGGCATTGGCATTCTCGACCGACAAATCGCCCGTGATTATAGCCCTGTAGGGCCGCTGATCCGCGGCAGTGGTTTTGCCCGTGATTTGCGCTTTGATCACCCCTACGCCGACTACGGCAATATTCCAAAAACACTGTTTACCTTCACCGGCGGCGATGTTTTCTCCCGCGTGATGGTCCGTGTCAAAGAGACGTTTGATTCGCTGGCAATGCTGGAATTTGCCCTCGACAACATGCCGGATACCCCGCTGCTGACCGAAGGCTTTAGCTATAAACCTCACGCATTCGCGCTGGGCTTTGTTGAAGCGCCACGCGGTGAAGACGTGCACTGGAGCATGCTCGGTGATAACCAAAAATTGTTCCGCTGGCGCTGTCGTGCCGCCACCTACGCCAACTGGCCGGTGTTGCGTTACATGCTGCGCGGCAATACCGTTTCTGACGCACCGCTGATTATCGGTAGCCTTGATCCCTGCTACTCCTGTACCGACCGTGTGACGCTGGTAGATGTGCGCAAGCGCCAGTCAAAAACCGTGCCGTATAAAGAGATCGAACGCTACGGTATTGATCGTAACCGTTCGCCGCTGAAGTAAGGACAGAAGATGCTGAAGTTACTGAAAACTATTATGCGCGCCGGAACCGCGACGGTGAAATATCCCTTCGCGCCACTGGAGGTCAGCCCAGGCTTTCGCGGGAAACCGGACCTGATGCCCAGCCAATGTATTGCCTGCGGTGCCTGCGCCTGTGCTTGTCCGGCAAATGCGCTGACTATCCAGACCGACGACCAGCAAAATTCGCACACCTGGCAGCTCTATCTGAGGCGTTGTATTTACTGCGGACGTTGTGAAGAAGTGTGCCCGACCAGAGCCATCCAGCTTACCAATAACTTTGAACTGACCGTCACCAATAAAGCCGATCTCTATACCCGCGCGACGTTCCATCTACAACGTTGCAGCCGTTGCGAACGCCCGTTTGCCCCGCAAAAAACCGTCGCACTGGCTGCTGAATTGTTGGCACAGCAACAAAATGCGCCACAAAACCGCGAAATGTTATGGGCGCAAGCGAGCGTCTGCCCGGAGTGCAAACAACGCGCGACGCTGCTCAACGACGATACAGATGTACCGCTGGTGGCTAAGGAGCAGCTATGAGTCCAGTGCTTACACAACATGTCAGCCAGCCCATCACGCTGGACGAGCAAACGCAAAAGATGAAGCAGCATTTGCTACAGGATATCCGTCGCTCGGCTTACGTTTATCGCGTCGATTGCGGCGGCTGCAACGCCTGTGAAATCGAAATTTTTGCCGCCATCACACCAGTATTCGACGCAGAACGTTTTGGCATTAAGGTTATTTCATCACCGCGTCACGCCGATATTTTGTTATTTACAGGCGCAGTCACCCGGGCGATGCGTATGCCTGCACTTCGGGCGTATGAGTCTGCCCCCGATCATAAAATCTGTGTTTCCTACGGCGCGTGCGGTGTCGGCGGCGGTATTTTCCACGATCTCTACAGCGTCTGGGGCGGCAGCGACACCATTGTCCCCATTGATGTTTGGATCCCCGGCTGCCCGCCAACACCGGCCGCCACCATTCACGGTTTCGCCGTGGCGCTCGGTTTGCTGCAACAGAAGATTCACGCTGTGGATTATCGCGATCCCACCGGGGTGACTATGCAACCGTTGTGGCCACAGATCCCGCCATCACAGCGTATCGCCATTGAGCGAGAAGCGCGGCGGCTGGCGGGCTATCGTCAGGGGCGAGAAATTTGCGATCGGCTCCTGCGCCATTTAAGCGACGATCCTACAGGAAATCGGGTTAACACCTGGTTGCGCGAAGCCGACGATCCGCGTCTCAATAGTATCGTTCAGCAACTCTTTCGCGTTCTCCGGGGGTTACATGGCTGAGGAGTGCGGGGAAATTGTTTTCTGGACGCTGCGAAAAAAGTTTGTCGCCAGTAGCGACGAGATGCCGGAACACAGCTCTCAGGTAATGTATTACTCGCTGGCTATCGGTCATCACGTTGGCGTGATTGATTGTCTGAATGTCGCCTTCCGCTGCCCACTGACGGAATACGAAGATTGGCTTGCACAGGTCGAAGAGGAGCAAGCCCGACGTAAGATGCTGGGGGTGATGACCTTTGGTGAGATTGTTATTGACGCCAGCCACACCGCCCTGTTGACCCGGGCATTCGCGCTACTGGCAGATGACGCGACGTCTGTGTGGCAGGCGCGTAGCATTCAATTCATTCATCTGTTGGATGAAATTGTGCAGGAACCGGCCATCTATCTGATGGCCAGAAAAATTGCGTGAGAAGGATTTCTCATTAATAAGGACTGTTGATGGCTATGTCAGACGAGGCGATGTTTGCCCCGCCACAAGGAATAACAATTGAAGCGGTAAACGGAATGCTCGCGGAGCGGTTAGCACAGAAACACGGCAAGGCGTCTTTATTACGCGCCTTCATCCCGCTGCCGCCGCCGTTCAGCCTGGTACAACTTATTGAACTGCATGTTCTCAAAAGCAACTTCTATTACCGCTACCATGATGATGGCAGCGATGTGACGGCAACAGTAGAGTATCAGGGCGAGATGGTCGATTATTCGCGTCACGCCGTCCTTCTCGGCAGTAGTGGAATGGCGGAGCTACGCTTTATTCGTACCCACGGCAGCCGTTTTACTCCCCAGGATTGCACACTGTTTAACTGGCTGGCACGCATTATCACCCCAGTTCTGCAATCATGGCTCAATGATGAAGAACAACAGGTGGCGCTGCGTTTGCTGGAGAAAGATCGCGATCATCATCGGGTACTGGTGGATATCACTAATGCAGTGCTGTCACATCTTGATCTCGACGATCTGATCGCTGACGTCGCTCGTGAGATCCATCATTTTTTCGGTCTGGCTTCAGTCAGTATGGTACTGGGCGATCATCGAAAGAACGAGAAGTTCAGCCTGTGGTGCAGCGATCTTTCTGCCTCACATTGTGCGTGTCTGCCACGCAATATGCCTGGCGACAGTGTATTGCTGACACAAACGCTACAAACCCGACAACCGACCTTGACGCACCGTGCAGACGATCTGTTTCTCTGGCAACGCGACCCGTTATTACTCTTACTTGCATCTAACGGCTGCGAATCTGCGCTCCTGATACCGCTTACCTTTGGCAACCATACACCGGGTGCATTGTTACTGGCGCATACCTCTTCCACTCTCTTTAGTGAGGAAAACTGCCAGCTACTACAACACATAGCCGATCGCATCGCTATTGCCGTTGGCAATGCCGATGCCTGGCGTAGCATGACCGATTTGCAGGAAAGTTTGCAGCAAGAAAACCACCAGCTTAGCGAGCAGCTCCTTTCGAATCTGGGCGTCGGTGACATTATCTATCAAAGCCAGGCAATGGAAGACCTGCTCCAGCAGGTAGATATTGTGGCGAAGAGCGACAGTACGGTGTTGATTTGCGGTGAAACCGGAACTGGCAAAGAGGTGATCGCCAGAGCGATCCATCAACTTAGCCCGCGACGCGACAAGCCGCTGGTCAAAATCAACTGCGCTGCCATCCCCGCCAGTCTTCTGGAAAGTGAGTTATTCGGTCATGACAAAGGGGCGTTTACTGGTGCGATTAATACCCATCGTGGTCGTTTTGAAATTGCCGATGGCGGTACGTTGTTTCTCGATGAAATTGGCGATCTGCCGTTAGAACTTCAGCCTAAATTGCTGCGCGTATTGCAGGAGCGGGAGATTGAGCGTCTCGGCGGGAGTAGAACGATCCCGGTGAATGTCAGAGTCATTGCCGCCACCAACCGTGATTTGTGGCAAATGGTTGAAGATCGCCAGTTTCGCAGCGATCTCTTTTATCGCCTGAATGTCTTCCCACTGGAATTGCCGCCGCTACGCGATCGTCCGGAAGATATCCCTCTTTTAGCAAAGCATTTCACGCAAAAAATGGCGCGCCATATGAATCGCGCAATTGACGCAATCCCGACCGAGGCGCTACGCCAGTTGATGTCGTGGGATTGGCCGGGCAACGTGCGCGAGCTGGAAAACGTGATTGAGCGGGCGGTACTGTTGACTCGTGGTAACAATCTGAATTTACATCTAAATGTCCGACAAAGCCGTTTACTGCCGACGCTAAATGAAGATTCAGCGCTTCGCAGTTCAATGGCGCAGTTGCTGCACCCGACGACGCCAGAGAATGACGAAGAAGAACGTCAGCGCATTGTTCAGGTATTGCGAGAAACCAATGGCATTGTTGCCGGGCCCCGTGGCGCGGCGACACGATTAGGGATGAAGCGCACCACGCTGCTGTCACGAATGCAGCGTCTGGGGATCTCGGTTCGCGAGGTGTTGTAATCTGCTTTTGCAGGAGTATGCATGAGAAACAAACTCTCTTTCGACTTGCAGTTGAGCGCCAGAAAAGCGGCAATCGCTGAACGGATTGCCTCCCATAAAATTGCCCGCAGTAAAGTGTCGGTCTTTTTAATGGCGATGTCCGCTGGCGTGTTTATGGCGATCGGATTTACTTTTTACCTTTCCGTTATCGCCGATGCCCCGTCTTCACAGGCATTAACCCATCTGGTGGGCGGCCTTTGCTTTACACTCGGCTTTATTTTGCTGGCGGTTTGTGGCACCAGCCTGTTCACCTCGTCGGTAATGACGGTGATGGCAAAAAGTCGGGGCGTTATTAGTTGGCGAACTTGGCTGATTAACGCACTTCTGGTGGCCTGCGGTAATCTGGCAGGTATTGCCTGTTTCAGTTTGTTAATCTGGTTTTCCGGGCTGGTGATGAGTGAAAACGCGATGTGGGGAGTCGCGGTTTTACACTGCGCCGAGGGCAAAATGCATCATACATTTACTGAATCTGTCAGCCTCGGCATTATGTGCAATCTGATGGTTTGCCTGGCGCTGTGGATGAGTTATTGCGGGCGTTCATTATGCGACAAAATCGTCGCTATGATTTTGCCCATCACCCTGTTTGTCGCCAGTGGCTTTGAGCACTGTATCGCCAATTTGTTTGTGATTCCGTTCGCCATTGCCATTCGCCATTTTGCCCCACGCCCCTTCGGCAACTGGCGCACAGTAGCGCAGACAATTTTCCGGCACTGACGGTCAGCCATTTTATTACCGCCAATCTGCTCCCGGTGATGCTGGGTAATATTATCGGCGGTGCAGTGCTGGTGAGTATTTGTTATCGGGCTATTTATTTACGTCAGGAATCCTGAAAAATCAGCCCGGCGAAACAGTTCGTCGGGCTGAAGATTATTCTTGCGCGATTTGCCCATCGGGCCAGGCGTGGATCACGGCTTTGATCAGCGTCGCCAATGGAATGGCGAAGAATACGCCCCAGAATCCCCACAAACCACCGAAGATCACTACTGATAAAATAATCACCAGCGGATGCAGGTTAACCGCTTCGGAGAACAACACCGGTACTAACAGGTTGCCGTCCAGCGCCTGAATAATCAGATACACCGCGAAGCAGCTCCAGAATTCAGTACCTGCGCCAAACTGGAATAGCGCCACGCCAACCACCGGAATGGTCACCACAAATGCGCCAATGTACGGAATAAGAACCGAGAAGCCGACCAGCACCGCCAGCAGCAGCGAATAGTTCAGCCCGAAGAGCAAGAACCCCAGCCAGGTGGCGATCCCTACTACGATCATCTCCAGCACTTTGCCGCGGATATAGTTGGTGATTTGTTGATTCATCTCCTTCCACACCTGTCCTGCCAGTCCACGGTTACGCGGCAGCACCCGGCGAACGGCGTTCAGCATCTGCTCTTTGTCTTTCAGCAGGAAGAAGACCATCAATGGCACCAGCACCAGATAGACGGCTATGGTCAGCAAACCGACCAGCGAGGCGAGGGAAATTTTCACCACCGAATCGCCCATAGTCAGCATCCGACTGCGCATATTTTCGGCCATTGCATCAATAATGCCCGCATCCATTAACGCCGGATAGCGGCGCGGCAACGTGGCGGCAAAGTCAGAAAGCTTATTGAGCATCCCCGGCATATCGCGGATTAAGTAGATGCCCTGTTGCCAGGCGATAGGCAGTACCACGAACGCCATCAGTAGCAATATACCGACGAAAACCACCAATACAATCGACGTCGCCCAGCGGCGGGAGCAGCCAATAGATTGCAGGCGCACGGTTGGCCATTCCAGCAAATAGGCCAGCACAATAGCCACCAGCAACGGAGCAAGCAGGCCACTAAAGAAAAAGATAATGCCAAATCCGGCAACTAAAATAACCAGCAAGGCAATCGCTTCCGGGTCGCTAAAACGGCGGCGATACCATTGCATCAACATTTCGAGCATAAAGACCTTCCCTGAACCTCAAGAGCGGGATTGCGATCCGCAATTGTATCGAAATGTCACAAAAAAGACTTCGCTTTTTATGACGGATTCAGGAAACTGAAAAGTCATTTGAGTGGGCTAATCTTCGCCGTTACACTCAAAGGCGGCGCGGTGGGAACGATATTTCACAGTATCGGTCAAATGACTATCTTCAGAAATACAGGATAGAGGTTATGTTCAGGCAGTTGAAAAAAAACCTGGTTGCAACCCTCATTGCTGCAATGACCATTGGTCAGGTAGCCCCGGCGTTTGCCGACAGCGCAGACACCTTGCCGGATATGGGAACCTCCGCAGGAAGCACGCTTTCCATTGGTCAGGAAATGCAGATGGGCGACTATTATGTCCGCCAGCTACGCGGCAGCGCGCCGTTAATTAATGACCCGCTGTTAACGCAATATATTAATTCGCTGGGGATGCGTCTGGTTTCGCATGCCAATTCGGTTAAGACACCGTTTCATTTTTTTCTGATCAACAACGACGAAATTAACGCCTTTGCTTTCTTTGGCGGCAACGTGGTGCTGCACTCTGCCCTGTTCCGTTATTCCGATAACGAAAGTCAACTGGCTTCAGTTATGGCGCACGAAATCTCCCACGTCACCCAACGTCACCTGGCGCGAGCGATGGAAGATCAGCAGCGCAGCGCGCCGCTGACCTGGGTCGGCGCGTTAGGTTCTATTTTACTGGCGATGGCCAGTCCGCAGGCGGGGATGGCGGCGCTGACCGGTACACTGGCGGGAACGCGTCAGGGGATGATCAGTTTCACCCAGCAAAATGAACAGGAAGCGGACCGCATTGGTATTCAGGTGCTGCAACGCTCGGGATTCGATCCGCAGGCGATGCCAACCTTCCTCGAAAAATTACTCGATCAGGCGCGTTACTCCTCGCGCCCGCCGGAAATTTTATTGACTCACCCGTTGCCGGAAAGTCGTCTGGCAGATGCCCGCAACCGTGCTAATCAGATGCGCCCGATGGTGGTGCAGTCGTCGGAAGATTTCTATCTGGCGAAAGCGCGCACACTGGGGATGTATAATTCCGGACGTAACCAGCTCACCAGTGATTTGCTGGATGAATGGGCGAAAGGAAACGTTCGTCAGCAACGAGCAGCGCAATATGGTCGTGCTTTACAGGCGATGGAAGCCAATAAATACGACGAGGCGCGTAAAACGCTGCAACCGTTACTGGCGGCAGAACCTGGCAACGCATGGTATCTCGATCTGGCTACTGATATCGATCTTGGGCAAAACAAAGCCAATGAAGCGATCAATCGCCTGAAAAATGCCCGCGATTTACGCACCAATCCGGTGTTGCAGCTCAACCTGGCGAACGCTTATCTGCAAGGCGGTCAACCACAAGAAGCGGCCAATATTCTGAATCGCTACACCTTTAATAATAAAGATGACAGCAACGGCTGGGATTTGCTGGCACAGGCGGAAGCCGCGCTAAATAACCGTGATCAGGAGCTGGCTGCGCGAGCAGAAGGTTATGCGCTCGCCGGACGACTCGATCAGGCCATTTCGCTGTTGAGTAGCGCCAGTTCGCAGGTGAAATTAGGCAGCCTGCAACAAGCGCGTTACGATGCGCGCATCGACCAGTTGCGCCAGCTGCAGGAACGCTTTAAGCCTTATACCAAGATGTAATTCGCATTAAAGGAAGAACAATGACCAAACAGGTAAAAATCTACCATAACCCACGCTGTTCAAAGAGCCGGGAAACGCTGAACCTGCTGAAAGAAAACGGCGTGGAGCCAGAAGTGGTGCTCTACCTTGAGACACCCGCCGATGCGGCAACGCTGCGCGATTTGCTGAAAATGCTGGGGATGAATAGCGCCCGTGAATTGATGCGCCAGAAAGAGGATCTTTATAAAGAACTGAACCTGGCTGACAGTTCGCTTAGCGAAGAGGCGCTGATTCAGGCAATGGTGGATAATCCGAAGCTAATGGAGCGCCCGATTGTGGTCGCGAATGGCAAAGCGCGGATTGGTCGTCCACCGGAGCAGGTACTGGAAATCGTGGGTTAAGATGTGCTCCATCGCTAGTTGAAGCACATTGCCGGATGCGACGCTTGCCACGTCTTATCCGGCCTACGAATACTATGGATTAACTTCGCGTAGTTCGGATAAGGCGTTCGCGCCGCATCCGACAATAAACACCTTATCTACAACTTCAGAATTTCTTTCACAAACGGAATGGTCAGCTTACGTTGCGCGGTAATCGACGCACGATCCAACTGATCCAACGTCATAAATAGCGTGCGCATTTCTCTGTCGAGCCGCTTCAGCAAGAAACGCCCCACATCTTCCGGCAGTTCAAAACCACGCAAACGCGCGCGTAACTGTAGCGCCTGCAACTTATCTTCATCAGAAAGTGGCTGCAATTTGTAGATCTGCCCCCAGTCGAGTCGCGACGCGAGATCCGGTAATCCCAGATTCAACTGCCGCGGTGGACGATCGCCGGTGATCAACAATCGTGTTTTGCCCGATTCCAGAATTCGATTGTAGAGATCGAAAATCGCCATCTCCCACAACTCATCGCCTGCAATACACTCAATGTTGTCGATACAGACCAGCGACAAATGCTCCATACCGTCGAGCACTTCCGGAACAAACCAGGTGCGTTTATCCAGCGGGACATAGCCCACCGCATCGCCACGCTGCGACAATTCCGCGCAAGCCGCGTGCAGCAGATGGCTGCGCCCCGCGCCTTCGCGTGCCCAGAGATAGATGTAACCGCTATGTTCCTGACGCAGCACGTTTTGCAGCGCAGCCAGTAAAGAGGAGTTATCCCCCGGCCAGAAACTTGCAAAGGTTTCGTCGTCAGGAAGATAAAGTGGCAAAGAGAGCTGTGCCGGTGTGTTCAGAGATACCTCAACCAGGATTTCACAAAATCGCGAGAAGTTTACCACAGAATCCCATGATGTTTGAACCGGGCAGCAACACTGCCCGGTCGGTACATTATTTGTCTGTTATATCCGCGTCTTCTGCGTCCAGCACCACTTCTTCAGGGCGCAGCACACTAATCAGTTTGAAGATCAAACTTAAGCCGATACCGACGATGGTCGCCAGCGCCATACCTTTTAACTCCGCCGCGCCGATGTTTACCTTCGCGCCACTGACGCCGATGATCAAAATCACGGAAGTCAGGATCAGGTTCTGTGCTTTGTTGTAATCCACTTTCGATTCGATCAAAACACGAATACCGGAAGCACCGATGACACCATAAAGCAGCAGCGAAACGCCGCCCATCACCGGCAATGGGATCATCTGGATAGCGGCAGCCAGTTTACCGACACAGGAAAGCAGGATAGCGAAAATCGCCGCCCCACCGATAACCCAGGTACTGTAAACACGGGTGATCGCCATCACGCCAATGTTTTCTCCGTAAGTGGTATTTGGCGTAGAGCCAAAGAAGCCGGAGATCACGGTCGACAGGCCGTTAGCAAACATCGAACGGTGCAGACCTGGATCGCGCAGCAGATCTTTTTTGACGATATTAGCCGTTACTACCAGGTGCCCTACGTGTTCGGCAATAACCACTAACGCCGCTGGCAGAATAGTCAGAATGGCAAACCACTCGAAGCGCGGCGTATAGAGGGTTGGCAGCGCAAACCAGTGAGCATTAATAATCGGCGTGGTATCGACAATTCCCATTGCGAAAGAGAGCGCGTAGCCCACCAGCACGCCAATTAAAATCGGGATAATTGCCAGGAAACCACGAAACAGCACGGAACCTAAAACCGTGACCGCCAGGGTGGTAATAGAGATGATGATGGTTTTGGAGTCTGGCGTTTGCCCTTCAGCCGGGAGTAAACCCGCCATACCGGCAGCTACGCCCGCCAGCTCCAGACCGATGACGGCAACGATTGCGCCCATTGCCGCAGGTGGAAACAGCACGTCCAGCCAGCCGGTCCCCGCTTTCTTCACGATAAAAGAAACCAGGCAGAACAGCACGCCGCACATAATAAAGCCGCCCAGCGCGACTTCATACCCTAACGGCAACAGTAACAATACCGGTGAAATAAAGGCAAAGCTGGAACCAAGATAAGCCGGAATTTTCCCTTTACAGATGAAGAGATACAGCAGCGTTCCAATACCGTTAAATAACAGTACAGTCGCCGGGTTAATATGAAATAAGACGGGCACCAGGACGGTTGCACCAAACATGGCGAACAAATGTTGCAAACTAAGCGGGATTGTCTGTAAAAGTGGCGGTCTTTCACTCACCCCGATAGCACGGCGCGTCATAGTATTATCCTCTGTATTATGTGTTATAGGCGCTTTACTCAAAAAAAAGCCGACTCTTAAAGTCGGCTTTAATTATTTTTATTCTTTATTTCGTACCAAAGATTTTGTCACCGGCATCGCCGAGGCCCGGAATAATGTATCCGTGCTCGTTCAGTCCCTGATCAATCGATGCGGTATACAGTTCGACGTCCGGGTGCGCTTTTTCCAGCGCAGCGATACCTTCTGGCGCAGCGACCAGCACCAGAACTTTGATGCTGCTGCAGCCCGCTTTTTTCAGCAGGTCGATGGTCGCGATAACGGAACCACCGGTTGCCAGCATTGGGTCAACGATCAGCGCCATACGCTCATCGATGTTAGAAACCAGTTTCTGGAAGTACGGTACCGGCTCCAGCGTTTCTTCATTACGGTACATACCGACAACGCTGATGCGCGCGCTCGGAACGTTTTCCAGCACACCGTCCATCATACCAAGACCCGCACGCAGAATTGGCACAACAGTAATTTTCTTACCTTTGATCTGGTCGATTTCTACCGGGCCGTTCCAGCCTTCGATAGTTACTTTTTCCGTTTCGAGGTCGGCGGTCGCTTCGTAAGTCAGCAGGCTACCCACTTCGGAAGCGAGTTCGCGAAAGCGCTTGGTGCTGATATCTTGCTCACGCATCAGTCCCAGCTTGTGTTTGACGAGTGGGTGTTTGACTTCCACGATCTTCATACTCTTTCTCCTTTGAGGGGCAGCCACAAAAAAAATCGACGGATTATACCTCCTTTCTTCAAGGCGGCAATATTCTTTTCGTTGACTTTAGTCAAAATGATAACGGTTTGAGATAAAGTTATTTTATATTCAAATGGTTATGAAAGAAGATTATTCCATCCGAAAACTAACCTTTACCCTGGCACAAGTCTTCTTTCGCCGCGCGTCTGGGGAAAAGACGTGCAAAAAGGTTGTGTAAAGCAGTCTCGCAAACGTTTGCTTTCCCTGTTAGAATTGCGCCGAATTTTATTTTTCTACCGCAAGTAACGCGTGGGGACCCAAGCAGTGACCGATAAAACCTCTCTTAGCTACAAAGATGCCGGTGTTGATATTGACGCGGGTAATGCTCTGGTTGGAAGAATCAAAGGCGTAGTGAAGAAAACGCGTCGTCCGGAAGTGATGGGCGGTCTGGGCGGCTTCGGTGCGCTGTGTGCATTGCCGCAAAAATATCGTGAACCCGTGCTGGTTTCCGGCACTGACGGCGTAGGTACCAAGCTGCGTCTGGCAATGGACTTAAAACGTCACGACACCATTGGTATTGATCTGGTCGCCATGTGCGTTAATGACCTGGTGGTGCAAGGTGCAGAACCGCTGTTTTTCCTCGACTATTACGCAACCGGAAAACTGGATGTTGATACCGCTTCAGCGGTGATCAGCGGCATTGCGGAAGGATGTCTGCAATCGGGCTGTTCACTGGTGGGTGGCGAAACGGCAGAAATGCCGGGGATGTATCACGGTGAAGATTACGATGTCGCGGGTTTCTGCGTTGGCGTGGTAGAAAAATCAGAAATCATCGACGGCTCTAAAGTCAGCGACGGCGATGTGCTGATTGCACTCGGTTCCAGCGGTCCGCACTCGAACGGCTATTCGCTGGTGCGCAAAATTCTTGAAGTCAGCGGTTGTGATCCGCAAACCACCGAACTTGATGGTAAGCCATTAGCCGATCATCTGCTGGCACCGACCCGCATTTACGTGAAGTCAGTGCTGGAGTTGATTGAAAAGGTCGATGTGCATGCCATTGCGCACCTGACCGGCGGCGGCTTCTGGGAAAACATTCCGCGCGTATTGCCAGATAATACCCAGGCAGTGATTGATGAATCTTCCTGGCAGTGGCCGGAAGTGTTCAACTGGCTGCAAACGGCAGGTAACGTTGAGCGCCATGAAATGTATCGCACCTTCAACTGCGGCGTCGGGATGATTATTGCCCTGCCTGCTCCGGAAGTGGACAAAGCCCTCGCCCTACTCAATGCCAACGGTGAAAACGCGTGGAAAATCGGTATCATCAAAGCCTCTGATTCCGAACAACGCGTGGTTATCGAATAATGAATATTGTGGTGCTTATTTCCGGCAACGGAAGTAATTTACAGGCAATTATTGACGCCTGTAAAACCAACAAAATTAAAGGCACCGTACGGGCAGTTTTCAGCAATAAGGCCGACGCGTTCGGCCTTGAACGCGCCCGCCAGGCGGGTATTGCAACGCATACGCTCATCGCCAGCGCGTTTGACAGTCGTGAGGCCTATGACCGGGAGTTGATTCATGAAATCGACATGTACGCACCCGATGTGGTCGTGCTGGCTGGTTTTATGCGCATTCTCAGCCCGGCGTTTGTCTCCCACTATGCCGGGCGTTTGCTGAACATTCACCCTTCTCTGCTGCCGAAATATCCCGGATTACACACCCATCGTCAGGCGCTGGAAAATGGTGATGAAGAGCACGGTACATCGGTGCATTTCGTCACCGATGAACTGGACGGTGGCCCGGTTATTTTACAGGCGAAAGTCCCGGTATTTGCTGGTGATACGGAAGATGACATCACCGCCCGCGTGCAAACCCAGGAACACGCTATTTATCCACTGGTGATTAGCTGGTTTGCCGATGGTCGTCTGAAAATGCACGAAAACGCCGCGTGGCTGGATGGTCAACGTCTGCCGCCGCAGGGCTACGCTGCCGACGAGTAATGCCCCGTAGTTAAAGCGCCAGCTCTGCCGCTGGCGTTTTTCAATTCACCTGTAAATCGCAAGCTCCAGCAGTTTTTTTCCCCCTTTTCTGGCATAGTTGGACATCTGCCAATATTGCTCGCCATAATATCCAGGCAGTGTCCCGTGAATAAAACGGAGTAAAAGTGGTAATGGGTCAGGAAAAGCTATACATCGAAAAAGAGCTCAGTTGGTTATCGTTCAATGAACGCGTGCTTCAGGAAGCGGCGGACAAATCTAACCCGCTGATTGAAAGGATGCGTTTCCTGGGGATCTATTCCAATAACCTTGATGAGTTCTATAAAGTCCGCTTCGCTGAACTGAAGCGACGCATCATTATTAGCGAAGAACAAGGCTCCAACTCTCATTCCCGCCATTTACTGGGCAAAATTCAGTCCCGGGTGCTGAAAGCCGATCAGGAATTCGACGGCCTCTACAACGAGCTGCTGCTGGAGATGGCGCGTAACCAGATCTTCCTGATTAATGAACGCCAGCTCTCCGTCAATCAACAAAACTGGCTGCGTCATTATTTTAAGCAGTATCTGCGTCAGCACATTACGCCGATTTTAATCAATCCTGACACTGACTTAGTGCAGTTCCTGAAAGATGATTACACCTATCTGGCGGTGGAAATTATCCGTGGCGATACCATCCGTTACGCGCTGCTGGAGATCCCATCAGATAAAGTGCCGCGCTTTGTGAATTTACCGCCAGAAGCGCCGCGTCGACGCAAGCCGATGATTCTTCTGGATAACATTCTGCGTTACTGCCTTGATGATATTTTCAAAGGCTTCTTTGATTATGACGCGCTGAATGCCTATTCAATGAAGATGACCCGCGATGCCGAATACGATTTAGTGCATGAGATGGAAGCCAGCCTGATGGAGTTGATGTCTTCCAGTCTCAAGCAGCGTTTAACTGCTGAGCCGGTGCGTTTTGTTTATCAGCGCGATATGCCCAATGCGCTGGTTGAAGTGTTACGCGAAAAACTGACTATTTCCCGCTACGACTCCATCGTCCCCGGCGGTCGTTATCATAATTTTAAAGACTTTATTAATTTCCCCAATGTCGGCAAAGCCAATCTGGTGAACAAACCACTGCCGCGTTTACGCCATATTTGGTTTGATAAAGCCCAGTTCCGCAATGGTTTTGATGCCATTCGCGAACGCGATGTGTTGCTCTATTATCCTTATCACACCTTTGAGCATGTGCTGGAACTGCTGCGTCAGGCTTCGTTCGACCCGAGCGTACTGGCGATTAAAATTAACATTTACCGCGTGGCGAAAGATTCACGCATCATCGACTCGATGATCCACGCCGCACATAACGGTAAGAAAGTCACCGTGGTGGTTGAGTTACAGGCGCGTTTCGACGAAGAAGCTAACATTCACTGGGCGAAGCGCCTGACCGAAGCAGGCGTGCACGTTATCTTCTCTGCGCCGGGGCTGAAAATTCACGCCAAACTGTTCCTGATTTCACGAAAAGAAAACGGTGAAGTGGTGCGTTACGCACACATCGGGACCGGGAACTTTAACGAAAAAACCGCGCGTCTTTATACTGACTATTCATTGCTGACCGCCGATGCGCGTATCACCAACGAAGTACGGCGGGTATTTAACTTTATTGAAAACCCATACCGCCCGGTGACATTTGATTATTTAATGGTGTCACCGCAAAACTCTCGCCGTCTGTTATATGAAATGGTAGACCGCGAAATCGCCAACGCGCAGCAAGGGCTGCCCAGCGGTATCACCCTGAAGCTAAATAACCTTGTCGATAAAGGCCTGGTTGATCGTCTGTATGCGGCCTCCAGCTCCGGCGTACCGGTTAATCTGCTGGTTCGCGGAATGTGTTCGCTGATCCCCAATCTGGAAGGCATTAGCGACAACATTCGTGCCATCAGTATTGTTGACCGTTACCTTGAACATGACCGGGTTTATATTTTTGAAAATGGCGGCGATAAAAAGGTCTACCTTTCTTCCGCCGACTGGATGACGCGCAATATTGATTATCGTATTGAAGTGGCGACGCCGCTGCTCGATCCGCGCCTGAAGCAGCGGGTGCTGGACATCATCGACATATTGTTCAGCGATACGGTCAAAGCACGTTATATCGATAAAGAACTCAGTAATCGCTACGTTCCCCGCGGCAATCGCCGCAAAGTACGGGCGCAGTTGGCGATTTACGACTACATCAAATCACTCGAACAACCTGAATAACCCTATGCCAATACACGATAAATCCCCTCGTCCGCAGGAGTTTGCTGCGGTCGATCTTGGTTCAAACAGTTTTCACATGGTCATAGCCCGTGTGGTAGATGGTGCCATGCAGATTATTGGCCGCCTGAAACAGCGGGTGCATCTGGCGGACGGCCTGGGGCCAGATAATATGTTGAGTGAAGAGGCAATGACGCGCGGTTTGAACTGTCTGTCGCTGTTTGCCGAACGGCTACAAGGGTTTTCTCCTGCCAGCGTCTGTATAGTCGGCACCCATACGCTGCGTCAGGCGCTGAACGCCACTGACTTTCTGAAACGCGCGGAAAAGGTCATTCCCTACCCGATTGAAATTATTTCCGGTAATGAAGAAGCCCGTCTGATTTTTATGGGCGTGGAACATACCCAACCGGAGAAAGGTCGCAAACTGGTTATTGATATTGGCGGCGGATCTACGGAACTGGTGATTGGTGAAAATTTCGAACCGATTCTCGTTGAAAGCCGCCGGATGGGTTGTGTCAGCTTTGCCCAGCTTTACTTCCCTGGCGGGGTCATCAATAAAGAGAATTTTCAGCGCGCTCGTATGGCGGCAGCACAAAAACTGGAAACTTTAACCTGGCAATTCCGTATTCAGGGCTGGAACGTGGCAATGGGCGCTTCCGGTACCATAAAAGCCGCCCATGAAGTGTTAATGGAAATGGGCGAGAAAGACGGGATAATTACCCCGGAACGTCTGGAAAAACTGGTAAAAGAAGTTTTACGTCACCGTAATTTCGCATCGCTGAGTTTACCGGGTCTTTCCGAAGAGCGGAAAACAGTCTTCGTTCCTGGACTGGCGATTTTATGCGGTGTGTTTGATGCTTTAGCCATCCGTGAACTGCGCCTTTCTGACGGGGCGTTACGCGAAGGCGTACTGTATGAAATGGAAGGACGTTTCCGTCATCAGGATGTGCGTAGTCGCACCGCCAGCAGCCTCGCCAACCAGTATCACATCGACAGCGAACAGGCCCGACGAGTGCTGGATACCACTATGCAAATGTACGAACAGTGGCGGGAACAGCAACCGAAGCTGGCGCATCCGCAACTGGAGGCGCTACTGCGATGGGCCGCCATGCTGCATGAGGTCGGGTTGAATATCAACCACAGCGGTTTGCATCGCCACTCCGCTTATATTCTGCAAAACAGTGACTTGCCGGGTTTTAATCAGGAACAGCAGCTGATGATGGCGACACTGGTGCGCTATCACCGTAAAGCGATTAAGCTCGACGATCTGCCGCGCTTTACCTTGTTTAAGAAGAAACAGTTCCTGCCACTGATACAGCTATTGCGCCTTGGCGTATTACTAAACAATCAACGTCAGGCAACCACCACACCGCCAACATTGACACTGATTACTGATGACAGTCACTGGACACTGCGTTTCCCGCATGACTGGTTTAGTCAGAATGCGCTGGTACTGCTTGATCTGGAAAAGGAGCAAGAATACTGGGAAGGCGTGGCTGGCTGGCGGTTGAAAATTGAAGAAGAAAGTACACCTGAAATCGCCGCTTAATGCTTTGCGGGCCGACGAGAAATGTCGGCCCGCATTATTCAGGCACTTTCGCGAATGGGTTCGATTTCATTCAACGTATCAATTAACGGCTGCGGCTTACCAATAAGATAACCCTGCATATAATCGATCCCCAAAGAGAGCACCGCCTCGCGGATCTCTTCGTTTTCAACGTACTCTGCCACTACCCGCATTTTCTTCATTCGCGCCAGGTGGCAAATCGATGCCACTATCTGATAATCCAGACTATTTGACACAATATTGCGGATAAAACTGCCGTCAATTTTAAGCAGATCGGCATTCACATTTTTAAGCCGTGCATAGCTGGCGTAGCCGGTGCCGAAATCATCAATCGCAATCTGGCAGCCTAATTCCTGAAGATGCTGCAAGGTGATTTGCGCCTGCTTAACATTGGTCAGAGCATTACTTTCGGTGACTTCAAAAATAAGTTGCCACGCTTCAATCTGATATTTAGCCAGCAACTGACTGACTTCAACAGGAAAACGAGCCTGACATACCGAGGTTGGAGACAGATTAATAGCAAAACGGTGAGCGGGCATCTTCGCTCTGTTTTCAGCCATAAATTGCAGCGTATGCTCAATGACCCACATGTCGATACTCGACGATAAACCAAATTCGTGCGCGACCGGCAAGAAGCTATCGGGGCCGATCAGTTCATCATTCTCACCTTTCATGCGCAGAAGAATTTCATGGTAAACATCACCACGCATACCGGTAATCGGCTGGGCCATCAGGAAAAAATGGTTGTGTTCCAGCGCCTGCTGTAGTCGATTCATCATCGCGACTTTATCTTTCAATTCGCGTTGCAAATACATTGCCCCGCGACGCTGCATATTTTCCGGGGCGTTGGTCACGATGGAAAGTTCGGCGACCGTATTTAGCTCTCCCAGCAGCAGGTAGATATGATTCACTGGCGAGCGCACATAGCAGTAACTGACGCCAATCTGCGGTTGCATCGGCATGCCATCCCAAAAGAAACGAAATTGCTTGAGATGGCTATCCAGTGCGGTAATGCGCTCCTGGTGCGATTCTGTATTCAGCCGCAGCGCGAGATCGTTACCCGAAAGCTGATAAACATCTTCACCCGGTTCCAGCAAGGGTGACAGCCAGTGAGAAAGTTTTTGCTTGTATTGAATCCGCAGCATGATGCCATAGTTCTTAACCAGCATTTCCATGCCAGGGATGCGTAAATAACAAAGCGCAGACCAGGGGGCATCACGCAACGCGCGATTCAGGGCGCGAACATTTGGCAGATGAACCACCGGGTCCACATACGCAAGCCGCTGAATGCGTCTGACTACCGCTCGCTGACGAGTTGCCAGTACAGCCATATAATTGACAATAAAAGAGAATACCAGATAACTGGAGGAGGTTATGGTCAGCTGCGTGGTATAGCCAGGATAAATGGGAATGTAATTTTGATAGCTGTGGATGCTGATCATCAACACGACCGCCCAGAGCAGCGAAATCAGCTTATAACCATAGCGCATCGCTCCCCACATCATCAGGGGCAGCAATAATGACAAGGTATAATTGGTGCTAAAAATTGTGCTTTTTTCATTTAACGGCATGCATAACAGCAACAATAAAGCACCTAATGCCAGTAGCCAGAGCGCGAACTCTTTTTTGGTGACTTTGGCATCAACCTGCTGTTTTAATTGCGAATAATAGCTACGTAAATAAAATGGATTTCGCACTACCCGAATGATGAAGTAGCACAGCGGGACACCGATCAGATTACCCACCAGTAAGGCCTGATAATTGATTAAAGTCCCGAGGTTAAAAGGCATGACACCGACCAGATTTTCTCTGCTCGCCAGTAATCCTACAAATGCAGCAAACTGGAAAAGTATCAGAAACAGCGTTGCAGGAAACACAATCTGCCAGAATATACGCTGGGAAATTAAACGGGTATCACCATGTGAAACGTTGTTACGCCGGGGAGTAAAGACCCTGTAACCGCCCCAACAGAAAATGATAATGATAATAAAATTAGCCGTTAATGATAGCGTTTCGTAAAAACCCAGCTCTGCATATTTGCGGACAAAAATCCCTAAGGCGATCCCTGGCAATGCCGCCCAGCTGAAAAACATCATCATGCTGATCATCAGTGCCAGAGGCAGATAAAAGAGAAAAACCTCACCGGAAGAAATATGCGCGAAAGTATTAATGTGGGCGAAAATGGGCAAGATTAAAGAAGGCAGGAACAGCGGAAGCCCCCACCATTTATCACGTATTTTTATATAAGTTGCATTCAGTTTCATAGATGCTCAGCAGAATCCCCCACATCCTGAAGGAGGTGTATTCAGACAGGCATCCCACCTGACTTCGAATGATGATTATTCATCACTATAGAGAGCATTGATTCTAAGTGTCATATGAAAGTTCCAATTGATATATATCAAACAAAATAACCCTGATTAATGAATTATTACGTTTATCATGTTAATTCATCATTATTACATCATCATTGTAAATAATTAAATTAACTTCCATAACATTAAAATATGTATCCACTGACGCTTTTTTACATAACGAAGAATTGACCATTTTGTCCTGTTGTGCCTTAATGTAAGTACCGTCCACAGCGTGGGACATACTTCAAGGAACCTTTTGTGAGTCAGGCAACCAGTATGCGAAAACGACACCGATTTAACAGTCGCATGACCCGTATCGTACTGCTCATCAGCTTTATCTTCTTCTTTGGCCGTTTTATCTACTCGTCCGTCGGTGCCTGGCAGCACCATCAGAGCAAAAAAGAAGCTCAGCAATCCACACTCTCCGTCGAATCACCGGTACAACGTTAGCGGTTACCTTCTCCACTTTCACAGAACCTAACGGCACTTCGCTGTCGGATGCTTTTGCTCTTTGGAATTATCAAAGCGGCAGATATTCTTTCATCTTAAATTTTACGTCTTTGTCCTGACTGATGTTTATCCTGTTTGGCTGCGAAATAAATATAAAATTAATATATATGTTGTAATGATATATTTTTATAAATTATTCCCTGCATGAATTTTAATAAATTTAATCTATCCCTTTATACGCAATACATTTACTTTCCTCTTTTGATGATCTTAAATGTCTTATTTTTCGTAATGTGTATAACAAGGAATAGTGATGAAATTTAAAAAATGTCTTCTGCCTGTGGCAATGTTAGCGTCATTCACTCTGGCAGGATGCCAGTCAAATGCTGACGATCATGCCGCCGATGTTTATCAAACCGATCAACTGAATACCAAACAAGAAACTAAAACCGTTAATATTATTTCCATTCTTCCCGCAAAAGTTGCCGTAGACAACTCCCAAAATAAACGGAACGCACAAGCCTTCGGCGCGCTTATTGGCGCAGTCGCTGGCGGTGTTATCGGCCACAACGTCGGTTCTGGCAGCAATTCCGGAACGACGGCAGGGGCAGTTGGCGGCGGAGCTGTAGGCGCGGCAGCGGGTTCTATGGTGAATGATAAAACCTTAGTGGAAGGTGTTTCTTTAACATATAAGGAAGGCACCAAAGTGTATACCTCTACCCAGGTGGGTAAAGAGTGCCAGTTTACGACAGGTTTAGCCGTTGTTATTACCACAACGTATAACGAAACGCGTATTCAGCCAAATACTAAATGTCCTGAAAAGAGCTAATAATCAGGAGGAGTCATGAAGAAAGTTTTTCTTTGCGCCATCTTGGCCTCCTTAAGCTATCCGGCTATCGCCTCATCATTGCAGGATCAACTCTCTGCTGTAGCAGAAGCTGAACAGCAAGGTAAAAATGAAGAGCAAAGGCAGCATGACGAATGGGTCGCGGAGCGCAACAGGGAAATCCAGCAAGAGAAGCAACGTCGCGCAAATGCCCAGGCCGCCGCTAACAAAAGAGCGGCAACGGCAGCAGCAAATAAGAAAGCTCGTCAGGATAAACTGGACGCCGAAGCCTCTGCGGACAAAAAACGCGATCAAAGTTATGAAGATGAGCTACGCAGCTTAGAGATTCAGAAACAAAAACTGGCGCTGGCGAAAGAAGAAGCCCGCGTTAAGCGAGAAAACGAATTTATCGATCAGGAACTGAAGCACAAAGCTGCGCAAACCGATGTGGTGCAATCTGAAGCTGACGCCAACAGAAATATGACTGAAGGCGGTCGCGATCTGATGAAAAGCGTGGGCAAAGCAGAAGAGAACAAATCGGACAGCTGGTTTAATTAATCGATGTTAGTAACTTCAAGCCTATGATTCTTGAAGATAAAAAACCCTCTGTAGTAACAGAGGGTTTTGTTCATTCATAGTGCAGGGATTAAAATCATTCCCACTCAATTATTTACGGATACCATAACCAATTGAGTAATAACATTTTTCAAAAGATGAATTTTTCCAGTACCGTTTTATATACCGTCACAGGAAATCAGTACCATGAAAAATGCCATGCTATCTGGTCAGGGTGTCGTACTGTTTTTCGCAGACTCTTCCGGCTTCGGCTGCCCGGTCAGCATACTCTGCCAGTTGTCTGTTTCTCTCGAGAGATTTGCTGAGCACGTCGGCAAGCAAAACTCCGGTGTCTGCGGCTGACGACCCAGCGCCGACAATGGCGTTATAGTGCCTGAGCTGCTCACGGATGGCAACGAGCTGTTGCTGCAACCGGCCAGCGCGAGCGGCAGCATCAAGAGCATCATTGCGCGCCTGGTCGATCCTCTGCTGCGCTTCACGTTCATTGATCGATTTCTCCTGTTCGTAGTGCTGACGAACTCTCTCATCTTCGGTTTTGCGGTCTTCTTTCGCCTGTGCATACCCGGCGTCGTACTGACGACTACCGTGTGCATTCCAGGCTACAACTCCTGATATGACCAGAACAGCAAGCATCGCCATGATAACCAACTGTTTCCAGTATGCTTTTACGAATGCCCAGATCATACCGCCAGCACCTTACTGGCAGTGATGTATCGCGCGCGCCGGTCATCAATGCCGTTCCGGCCACCATTGATAAGCAGAGTTACACGTGCAATATCTCCGGTATACTTCATGCAGCCTTTGCTGGAGAAAAACCACGCCGCGCTACGAGCCGCATATTCGTCCTGCGCCAGCAGTTCAGGATTCTCCAGCAGGTCCACTTTCAGGCCGTTTCCGCAGTCACGATAGTTATTCAAACCGGTAATCTGGATAAGTCCGCGCCCACGGTAATTCCAGCCATCGCCTGGGGCATTGTTACCCATGCGTTTGCTGTACACCAGATTTGCGATCGCGCGCTGGCGCTCGAGTGGCAATGGTGGTTCACCAGCACGGCGACCCAGTGCGTTGGCCTGTCCCTGAGTGAGACGTCCTGCCCGAACAAAGTTAGCCAGTCCTGTGACGCTGTAGTTGAAATTCTCCTGCAACCTGGTGAAGCCACCAGACTCATGCCCGACTTGAGCAATAAACATTGCCTGATCTTCTGCTTTGCTGATACCAAACTCTTTCATTGCAGAAGTTATATGCGAGAACCAGCGAGCGGCCAGCGCCTCGCTAATACCAGCAGCTAGCTGGAATTGTTTAATGTCCATGCTGAGACCTCGTTATCTTGAAAATTTGCACCACGTTCCCTTTTGTCTTGATAAGGGCTGCCAGGAACACGGCTTTGATGATGATTTCTGACCAATCTGCGCATATGTAATGCCCGTAAAAAGTACGAATAGGCACGCTGGCAGCAGAGACAATAAGAAGGTAAGCCAGCCACCCGCCCCACCAGCGATGGCGTGACCCGCCACGACGGAACAGCAGGACTCTGATTGCAATTCCGCCGCAGATTGCGGCGTTCAGGATGAGAAGTAGCTCAGGACTGGCCATCGTCTTTTCTCCCCGGGATAAGGTCGCGCGGATTTTCAGAGCTGTGATACAGCCAGATACCAATGCGGACAGCAACGATTGCTGATACGAAAGCACCGGCAGAAAACACAATGCCCTTCTCAAAAGAATCCTGCGTGATCGTTGGTATAAGGCTGGCAACACCGATGAGAATTGATGCTGTCGCTTTGTAGAAGAGAACTCCGCAGAGGAAGCTGAGAATAGCCAGGAGCAGCCGCCTTTTTATTGGGTACTCAACTGCCGAGGTAACAAAAATTACCGCGCCAGCAAGAGCACCTAACGCTACTTCTGGAGGAACCCCGGCAACAACGGAAGCCAGCGCACCAAGGCTAAGCCCTTGATTAAGTGACTCCGTTGTCAGCGTGGTTGCCATAGTGACCACCATCTATTGTGCATAATAACCTCCTTAGTTGGAGAGTTTATCATACACATTTTAACCATATATGGTTGACTGTGATTGATTATATCTATGGCATATTTTTAACGATCACGCCCATGTCGCATCTATGTAGAACGTTGGAGATGTAGTTGTGGACCCATCAATCGATATTTGTCCTGTTGAAGCGTTAATGGTGGCCATTGCCATGCCAAATGAAACGCCATCAGCAGTGAACGGTACAGGGACATTTTTGGTTACTTTTGGTCTGCACCACCTCGGAAGCGTTAGAACAGTATTGCCATTCGCAAATGAAGTGGCTGCCAGTTTAATATTAATTGAATTGGCAGTTAAACTTGACGGTTCCTGTACTGTTACGTTTGTTCCAGCCCACCATTGAACAGCTGCTCTTGGCGTGTAATCAACACGCGACCACCAGTCGATAATGGCAGAGCAGATAATTTCCGCATACAGGCGATACCCTAACTGGCTTTGGTGAATGTCATCACGCAGAAGTGGGTCGTATTGCGTGTTGAAATACTCTGGATATGGGGCCGGGAGCTGGTGAGTTGTTGTTACACAAATGGCGTTATTACCATATTTCATCATCTGGCGTTTACCAGCTTCCCGCAACTCTGCGGCACCGTCGTAGTTAGAGGATGGTTGACCAGCACCACCTATGAATGAGTTGCTGTACCACATCCACGGCTCAACCCAAACAGGTACACGCCCGATACTGTTGCAATATAGGACAAACTCATCTATCAGTGCCGCCATATAATCGCCGTTTTGGTTTGCCTGCCCTTCGTTAGTTCCGGCAACCATAATAACGATGTAAGCATCACCCGGCCCCTGAGCCTTCAGGAGATCTAACTGTTGCCTCATTGTCTGTCCGGCAACCGCCTTGTTTACAATGCTATATGAACGGTGGCCGTTCGCTCCATCCATTAATTGCGGAATGTACGAGCTGAACGCGGAAATGAAATCCTCAGCTGTACTATCACCGTGGATAAGGATATTAAGTGGAGGCTTACCGTGCACGCCATTATCAGAGGTGTAACTATTCACACCAGTTACTCGCACAAGCGTATTAGGTGCACTGCTATTAGCTACGAAACCTACCTCGTAGACGTCACCGACAGCCGATGTATCCAGGGGAAGGCTGATGCTAACACCATTAGCAGTTAGAATAGCTAAGTTCTTACTCTGAAGAACTATACCTACAGAGGCCTTACCTGGAGAGTATGACTGTAAACCTCCCGGTACTGAGTAAGGAGCGCCATCTACTACCAGGCCACCAGAGATTTTCTGCTTATAAGACCACTGCGTAGCACCGGGTGCACCATAAAACATTAACCAACCGTTGGAACATCTCAGTACAATACCCACCTCATTAACAGTATTAGTCTCAGCACGAATATGTCCAGACACATGCTCACCTACTGCAATGGGTACGAACAATCCACGGGTAAGGGAATCGGGTAGAGCAAATAGAACTGCCGTATCGGAGCTAGAGAATAATGGACCCTGCGGTATAAATGAATCCCCGTCCACTGCATAGGTAACACAATCAGACCATTCCACTCGCTTCATGCGAATAGGGTTTCGGTTGAGGATAGCCTGCTTAGCCAGGTAATCCACTTCTCCACCGGTTGTTGTGAAATTAAGATGGGAAAACTCAAAAGTGCATTCACCTTCAAACTTCAGCGACTTATAAAGCGAGTAAAGATCGCTGTCGAATTTAAGAATGACGTTTTTATCAACGATTACACGGGAGTTTTGCAGATTTCCTGCCTGTGAGGCCGTTCCTGGTATTGTATAAGTTTTCTTTGTTGCAGAGTGACAAGGGAAATAAACATAGCCATAGAGATTTACACTCTCCACCCATGCTGCAACAACGTTTGATTGATTGTAAGATGGCATAACGGTGATTGGTATCGGCTCAAATTTATCCACGCCACCGATCTTTTTCCATCCGTCAGGCTGAGCAAGAAGAATCAGCACTTCACTGGCAGAAGCACTCGGAGGGAGAATGGCTATAGGCTGCCCACTGTCATCCCAGCCAAAAATCATATTCCGGCGACTTGATACCTTTGGCACCAGGTTTACACTGTTTTCAGGAACCCTAAGCGTATTTCTCTGAAGAGCACCGATGTTGAACATCGCATGCTGAATAAGCATGGTCAGGTAGTCGAATGCATCCTCATGGACCTCTGCAAAAAATTTCCCCTGATTTCTTAAATCAGTTTCCTGCACTGCTGGAAGGTTACGAGTGATTGATATTGTAATGCCTGGCAAAACAGGAGATGACGTAATAACGCTTCCACCGGAAGATAAGCCAGCACCTGTAACCATGTAATCTGTCCCCAGGATCATTGGAGAAACAAGACCGTCAGCGGTTATTGTGCTTACATCAAGATCTGTGTCTTTAAAAATTCTGAAAGTATATGGGAATGATGTCGTGACTCCATTCCCGAGATACTCATTGTGGCTGATTTCGGTTGAGACTGTCATGTTAATTCTCCAGATAGTCGCAGCACCCGTTGCGCCGCATATCCGGTTATTCTATTACCCGAAAAACCACATATGGATAGACAACCCATAAATACGAACAGATATTACCTTTCAGGTGATTCGCAAAACGTGCTGGATAGCAAACAAATTATTTGCTACTGTATAAATATACAGTTATTGCATGGAGAAGATAAGATGCAGCAGTATCACTATCCACTGGAAGACGGATTTACCGAAAGGATTCACACGCCGGGAGGCGTCAGGTCACTGGTGGAGGGATCGCACTTGATGAAATTACTCCGGGATCTCGATAAGGATGGATTTAATGTCGATGGCCCACTTGCCGAACTGACTGCACTGATTAACTACGTCACCAGCTCGCAGATGTCTATGCAGGATCTGCAAACACATCTCGACTATTGTGCCGAACAATTACGAAAACAAACCAGATAAGGTTGAAATATAATGTAGTGTGCGTTTATCATTACCTTTGCGGTAAATTTACAACGCACTCCTCTTGTGCCATAGTAATCGGGCACTGGCAAAATCCAGTGCCGGGATTGGCGTCCCGAGTTACTAAGTGGCGCATACCACGCCAGACGTGGTTTTTTTATGCGTTAAGCACAGCCATATCCGAATTATGGTGGGCTGGGCAGGGGTCCGAAAGGACGCCGGTACCACTTAGGCCGGTACGCCAACCTTGTCCAGTTCACCACCAGTAATTGGCGTTGCGGTGGTGATTAAAATCACTAAGTGGAGATAACCACCATGGCTAATGCTCAAACTGCCATCTTCAAATTTGAATCTGTTAACCCTATCCGTTCCATCATTATCGATGGCCAACCATGGTTTGTAGCCCAAGACGTTTGTAGTGCGCTGCGTATCCAAAACGTCACCCAATCACTTGAAAAACTGGATGATGATGAAAGGTCTATGTTCAACATAGGGCATGAACATCGTGCAATTTTTGATAGCCGAGTAAAAGAGATCAACATCATCTCCGAGTCAGGCCTCTACACACTGATCCTCCGCTGCCGCGATGCGGTGACACCAGGCACTATCCCCTACCGCTTTCGTAAATGGGTTACAGGTGAGGTTCTTCCTCAGATCCGCCGCACCGGAAGTTACATTAAAAACTCGCTCCCGCAGGAAGAACGCATAAAGATGGTTGCCGACCAGGTAGCCAACGCCACGGCGTCAGCAGTAATGCAGGCGATGAAGATAGAGAACAAAACCTACAGTGCCCCACTGAAGCCCGGCTACCGCAGCCTGATTCACTCGCCGTCTGGTGTTCTCGGCCTGACGGAGAACTCAATGCTGATGAATCTGCTGAACCAGTTACAGGACGACGGGCACGACGTATCGGGCGCAGCGGCGGAACTGACCACCATGTTCTGCTACATCGTCGGTGTGAGCAAATGCCTGCGTGATATCCAGACACACGCGGAGTACATCAACGACAAGGCAGGGTTCTTCTGACATGACGGCGGCACAGGGATGTGCCTTTAAATAATTCTGTACAGATTGCAGGTGAATAGCTTACTATTACCTCACGGGTGATCCATAGCGATTAGGCACCGATACAGGAGGAGCCCACATGAGAAAATTTGACGAGTACGAAGGCGTTTAACATTCGGATAGTTTAATGACGGGGCCATTAGGCCCCGTTTTCATGTCTGGAGACAGTTTGTGTTAAGTGAAGAAATGCAATTTGCCATGGCTGTAGCTCAAATCGTAAGTGCAGTCGCGGTTTCGCTTGGCTTGTTCATAGCTATCGCTACTATTATTTATAATGTAAATACAGCGAGAAAAGTACACACTTCAGTATTCCTTGGTGAAAGCAGGTTTGATGTAGATTATAAGAAAGGCCTATCTACTATGCGCCGCATTCACGAATCGAACAAATCATTCCGCTCTTATATGTATCCAAGCAATGGGCAGGCTGATCTTACGGATGAAGAAAAGACAGAGAAGAGAGAAATAATTTACTGCCTAGGTTTCTACGAACGCATGGCTGTGAGCGTGAAGCGGAAAACTTATGATGAGACCATGATTAAGGAAGTATTTTACAGCTCCGTTGTAAATAACTATCAGATTTCGCTACCTCTTATACAAGCCATTAGAGAAAAAGAAAACATAAACACATATTTTAAAGAATATGAATGGTTGGCCACACGATGGAAGGATTGTCCATTGAAGGATAAATCCCCGTGGTACAAGTTTTGGTAAGCCCGCGTTGCGGGCTTTTTTATGGACGAAACAAAAGTTAGTGCTACACTCGTTGACGCCACATTGAGGTGGCTTATAGATGGAAATTTCACAATGAAAAAAGCATTTGCTGCACTGTTCGTTTTGTTGTCTCTGGTAGCTTCAACTCAGGCCTTTGCCGGTAGTTGTCAGCACGACAGCGACACTGCTGCTGACGGCTCCCGCTGCGGTGGGCGTTCTGCGGATTCCCGCCCTGGCGGCGGTGGTATTCGTTAAAAACAAGGCCGCGAAAGCGGCCTGTGACATGTCACGTTCCTTTTCTGAATGATAGCCGTTCGAAAAATGATGACATTCCACCGCAGACAATAGCAAAGATGATCCCACCAAAGAAGAGAAGGCCAGCCTGCCACCACTCCCACCGCCATACATCCACAGCGCCAACCATACCAACAATCGCTCCAACAAATGGAATATAGCTCACGATGAAAGCAATGGGGGCTGCAATTATCCAGTGCAATCCCCACCATGATTCAAGCCCAGCCATAATTGCTGCCAACTGAAAAAGACCAACGACGATATAAACAATGAATCCTATAGCTTGCATGTAGTCACCTATTTACCCAGTAAAAATCAGAGGCCTCCCCTCAATAAGGCTTGCAACAAGAACTATTCCCTGCACAACAAAGATGAACCAGCAAATAGCTTGAGTCTGAGGGTTAAGAAAATATTTGTAGCGGTCAATAAATAACAACCCACCAGAAATTATCACACTCAAAATAATTAAAAACACAACACTTCCTTATTGCGGAGTGACATCCTGAGGTCGCCACCAGTATGTCTGATTAAACTCTTTCTTCGAACGTTGCTCCATTTTACGCAAATAGCCTGGTGAAAAATACTCCTGCATCTGGTTAAAGATCATGTGATCGAGAGCCGCCTTCAAGTACCAGAGATTCGCACCTGGCATCAAACCTTTCCCCAGCTTCACCAGATCACCACCAGTCTGCTCACTCTTCCCTTCCACAGCATTTAACGGTATGCCCTGAGCAATCTTCACTACGTCATCAACCAGACCAGCTACCGGGCCAAGCATCGACGCCAGCGCGCCGCTTCCGTACCTAGTGTGATCTGACAATAAAAAGTCACCGTAAAGGCCAAGACCACCACCTTTCAGTAGAGCACCAAGCCAGAATTTTGCGGCATCTTCTCCTGTCATCTCTCGAGGATTACGACCAGACGCAAGGTCGTTAAGTTGCTGCGACAAAGCGCCAAGAATGGTCGTACTGGCAATAAACGTCGCAATATATGCCGCACGCCCACCAGCAGACGGCATACCAATAGCGCGTGACCAGTGACGCATAACAACCGAGATAGGGAACGATTTAAACAGGAAAACACTTCTCGTTAATTCACCTTTCCATGTTCCACGCTGAATACCAGAACCGGTTATCAGTTGCTCACGAGCTCCCGGTGTAATAACAGCCATATCAACTTCTTCAGTTACGGCACCGAGCAATTTACGCATTGCCTCAAATTTCACGCGCTCAGGCTCACCAAGATGTTTAACTGCTGAATCAGGGATACGCATAATGCTTTCCGGTGTCAGCATCGTATTATTACCGTTCCCCCAGTCCTCCTGTTGCGCCAGCTTCCATACGCTCCAGTCTGTGTCAGTAATCCCTTTGCTTTTCAGGATACGAAAATCAGAGTCATCGAGGCTACGAAGGTCTGGTGTCCGTGACACTACTTCTCCCAGGCTTCCCATCATGGTTACGCCATAGGCGCGCTTGTGCGCATCTGACCATGCTGTAAGCCCACTGGCACGCATTACCGCCGTTGCCGCCCAACGAGACACTGACGGCCCCATATTATCCATCGCCCAGCGGTTAACGCTGCCAAGTAGAGATTCCATCGCCAGACCAGCGCGGCGCGCCCGCGCAAGTTCTGTACGGTTCGTTGGATCCATAGCTTCAAGCTGGTTGCGGAATAACTGGTTCATTGGAAGGTTGGTAACCTTCGCAGACAGATACATGGTTCCAAGATCAGAGAACGATGACAGCAACGCGGATCCGAGTCTGCTGGCAACCAACCAGTTGCGGATATTGTCAGACCATCGCGCGATGTGCGGATTCGCTACAGGCTGTGTCTTTCCGGAAATAAAGTTGTACAGATTCTCTGTGTTGTTCGCCAGCCGCTCGACTTTACCGGTTTTACTCGGGTTAGCTGTTGCCGTTTCTGCCTTAACCTGATCAAGAATGGAGCGGAAAACATGATCGGGGTTTGGGCCATATGTTTCCACCAGTGCAATATCTTTACTGATACCTTCAAGGTGACCGACCATGATTTCCCATAGAGAGCGATCGCCATAAAGTTGCTGATATTGCAGATAGGAATCTGCATCTTTGAAATGTATCTGTCGTGATGCATTACCACGGTTAGCACGTGCGCCGGAAATTCGCATTCCGGTATCAGTAAGCTTATTCAGCCCACCAGTAGCGATCGTGTTATAAGCCTCTCCAAGAAATGCAGACAACTCGGCATCGTTCATCAGTTGTCCATCGGCTCGGGTATAATATTTGCGATCCAGCTTACCTATAACATCGCTAACCCATTTATCTTTTGATACCGCCCCAACCTTTTCCATAGAATGATGTTGAGGGATCCCCCAGTTTTCGAGATAGCCAATGTCCCCACCAGCATCATTAAACCGGCGGCGAAGTAGATCTGTCACTTCTCTCCACGCCTTAGCACCTTTTCTTGCTTTAGCATTGCCAGTATTTTGCCCTCGCATTTCATATACCAGGTCACGCACGCCCGCTTCATCTTCAAACAGGCCAAAAAAGCGAGGATCAACTGCTTCAAATGCCTCCTGCAATTGACTCAATGCATAATCACGAGTGGCTTTTGTTCTGGATTCAACAGAGAGGAAATTCGATTTACCGTCTGCATTAAAAGCAATAGTACGGTTAAGAGCGCCAAGTTTCCCATCAGCCCCTTGATAGCTATTGATAAATTTATCCAATCTCTGACGTGCGGCTATAGTGAGGGCCACACGACGTTTCTTTAATGCCGCTTCTCGCTGTAATTCTTCAGATGCCAATTGTGCTGCACGATACAACCGTTCTGATTCGGAAAGTTGTCGCCACGACATCGGGTCATCACGAGCAATGGAGCGCATATTTCGATAAATGCGGTCTTCAATGTTCTGTATTTCTCGCGCCGTTAACGTGCGCTGCGCCGCCTGCTGGACCGCTTGTATACATTCCTGTCTCATTTAATTTAACCTCTCAAGAAACACGCCACAGCAACATCAAACAGGCTGGAATCCTGTATTGCCTGCTCACTTTCCCTGTTCGCTTCATCCAGTACTTCACGCGCACTGCGCGATTGTGGATTACCATCATCATCCAGCACGGTGATTATCATGTCCGGAGATTCAAGCAGCGAGTCTTCAGCTATACGCAGATCAATATCTCCTGCCGGATCTGCCATCATTTTTTGTTCTGTCTGTTGCAATATCTTACCGGGCTCAAAAGGAGCTACTTCGTCTGGCGTCCTGACCTCTGCTGTTTTATAGAATGAAACAGCCTGAGCATTAAGTTCACTTTCTGCCTGCTGTCGCCGTGCCAGTTCTGCTCGAGCTTCAAAAAACTGACCTCCAGGCTCGTGCGGCGCCAACGCGTTACGGGAAAATTCCAGGCGTTCTTGTGCCTGCCGGATTCGTTGGTCAATATCGCGAATTCTGGCCTGTTTATCTGATCGAGCACGAGACAAAGCTTTACCGCTACCAGTTGGCTCTTCTGCAAGAATTTGTGCGCGCTGTTCAGTGAGATTGTCGATAATTCGTTGGCTATTAGCGATTTCAGACTGGTAAACCTGTCTATCGCCACGCGGCAAAAGCTGCGCAGCCTGTTCTTCAAGCAACCGATTTTCGATAGCGCGCGCCGTTACTCCATCATCTACAGATGACAGAGCCTCATTAACTGCCTGAGACAGCAGATTCTTGCGCCCAGGAATTTCACTGAAAGATGCAGACTCAACAATGCTGGCAACGTCTACAGGTCTCCCCTGGCTAACATCAGACATAGCTTTTCGCAGAGCCTGAATGTGAGAATTGCGCGAAAGCACGTTGATCGGCACGCCGGGAGCAATATCAATTTCAGCATGATGAGCGGCATTCGCCGCCAGTGCAGCATCGATATCAACTGGTGAAAAGTTTGGTGCGTTTGTAGACTCGCCGCGAGAGTTAATAAATCTGCCGACTCCACCAAAAGCCACCCCAAGAACAGCATCAATAGCAATTGCCTGTCGATCCAACACATCATACTGGTTAGCCATTTCGCTATAGCCACCATCACGAAGCGTTTTTGCAGTAAGCCCGCGCTGTGCCATACCGAACGCAATATTTGTACCTGCGGCATAGGCAATATCTGGCGTTGCACGTACTGCTGTTGCCGCGGCGCGTCGCACTGAACTTTCACCCGTCCGCGCAAGCTGAGCCGCCACACCTTCCGCTAGCGCACCACCAGCACGTAACCCGAGACTCATAGGGATCAGTGTTCCGGCACCAGCAGTAATACCCTGCACTAATCCCGCTTCCTGCGCCGTCCTGAAATCAACCCCCTGCGCTGTCAGTCGTTCAAACTCAGAAAAACCCTGTAGCGAAGTTACCGCCGCAGCACCTCCGACCGGACCACCGAGCGTTGTACCGACAACAGCCTGCCCGCCCATATCGAACAACCCATAAAGAACCTGCCCTGCGGTTCCGGTTGTCGCGGCATCAGGCGTCAGCCGCTTAACCTGCTGCTCTGCTAGTTTTCTCTGCTCGACAATGTATGAAACTGAAGTGTCATTGAGCGAGGTGTTTTCGTTAACAAACTGAGCAATCGGGGATACGATTTTATCCATCCCTGCCCATAGCAACTGATCTGGCTTTGCCACCAGCCCGGAGTACAAACCAGACAATGCCGCTCCTACAGCATTGTCGAAAAAACCAACATCGCTGTTAAAGCCAGCTGGATTTGATGCTGCTTCGTCAAGCTGCTGATTCTGGTTTACTGGATTAAGGCCAAAGTAACTCATTGCGGAATATCTCCGGAGAATCTCTGACGCTTCTGTGTCAGATCAAGAACAACAGGAGAACCATCATCCTTCAGCAGATATCCAGTCCCAAGTTTTACCAGGTACTGACTATCGCCGTAACTTTGCAAACCATACTGACCAGGCGGTGTTTTTATCCCTGTGCCGACAACTTGTTCATTCCAAGCCTGATTAACCTGCTTATCGAATTGCTCTGCAGACATTCCCCACGGCAAAAGAACATTCCCCATTCCGTTATAGTCATGCACGCCACCTGTAGCTACGTTAACAGCCTGTTTCCAGATATCATTGTCAATTTCGCCTGATACCACGCCTTTTTTCGCCATCACACCAGCGTAATAGTCCTTTGCGATCTCGTATGCCATTGATGCCCCCTGAGCATCACCAGCAAATGCATCCTTCACCATGTCAGAAAACTCAAGGCGAAGATCAGCATCTTTAGGCATCGGAATACCTTTCGCATCATCAGTACCTTTACGAGCCGCCGCGCCAGCAAGAATTGTCTGCGCAGCGGTTTCAGGAGACACGGAAACATCCGGATTAAACCAGTTTTTTTCTGCCAAAATACCACCAGGCTTATCCATCAGTATCCCGGCAACGGCAGCAGATGGAGCGTTGGCACTGATCTGCTGTAGTGCTGACATATACACCTGCCCACCGCCAGTGCTTTGCCTGATGGTATCGAGATATGCTGCCTGTTGGGAAACGGGCGCATCACGAAAGAAAACACCGATCTGATTGGCCTCGTCTTTGGAAAAGAACGTCAGTGGAGTGCCATATGACTTGGCAAGGTCACTGACCTGAGCGGCACGCAAGGCAACGCTCTGTCCAAAGTTATCCTTATTGCTCATGTCGATAGGCTTTGCCTGTCCGGCGGCAAGAGAGAACTGCACAGGATCCGATTGCCGCTGCTTTATCACCTGATTTGCAGCCGAAACAACGTTGTCATAAAGAGCTGCGCGTGCCGCATACCCCTCCCCTGTCTCACCAGTATCCGGGCGTAATTGCTCAACATATGCTGTAATGCTGCTTGTCGGCATGTTGCGGAAAGAACCTATATACTGTCCGGCGATCTGCGTATTCTTAAACTCGGTATATCGCAGGTTTCCTTCTCTGACACCATAAGCTGCAATAAAATCATCCTCACCAGGTGGGTTAGGAAATTCAACGCCACGCATATACGCAGCTGTCGCATCACGAACCTGGCTGTCAATCATCGTTTTATATTCAGCCTGCTGCTGCCGACGCAGTTGATCCGCCTGTCGCATAAAACTTGCCTGAGCCTCAGGAGATGCCGCATCGAATGCTGCATTACCGGTATAGCGTTTGGTGTTGGTTGGAATTGTTGATAAACCAAGTGCTGCACTGACACCAGCAGTTAACTGCTGATCACTGTATGGCTGACTACCGTTCTCATGATGGATAATGGCTGCACAAAGCGCCTTCAGGGTATCAGGATTTGATGCATCGAGAGGCTCATCAGCAGAAACGCCAAGTTGTTCGCACACTGCTTTGATATACGACATAGTGTCATTTTTATCAGTAGGCGGTGCCCAGCGATTAATTATCTCGCTGACGGTATCGATACCCTGCCGCTGATACGACATCAGGTTACGCCCTAATGCACGAATCCCGTGCTCAGGTGTTTCGAATTTAGCAAATCGACCATCATCACCGGTCTGGCCTACCCACGGATTAGTTTTGCTGTATTCGAGATTTCCTGGGTTATTGTTGCGTATGCCACGGGCACGCTCGGAAGAGTCATTATCTGCTACAGCACGGCGAGCTCCAGCAGCAGTATCACTTAACTCGCCATTACTTTGGATGAATGCGGTCGCATTGCTTGCCGACCACTGGGACAATGCGGCATCAGCAACCTTCTCTTTAAACTCGATTTTCTTGGCCTGTATTTGCTCGTCGCTCCAGCCATGCGCAACGCCGTAATCCTCAATTTGCTGGAAAGTTTGCTTATTAGCCAATACGTATGCGGCGTTGTCGCCATACAATGCTGCGGCATTTTTACCATTGTTCAGCAGCGTCGCCTGAAACTGGCCTTCTTCGTAGGCATTTATTTGCCCTATCTCGTGCCGCCCGGCCTGCGTAGTGAACTGAATACGCTGCTGCTGCGCCTGTTGCATGAAAGCATTACGAGCCTGTTCATCCGGCAGCGACATAGCCAGTTGTTCGATCTGAGCATCAAACTGCTGCGTATACTCCTGACCTTTTCCAATAGCATTTTTCCCTTTCAGGTTAAGCAAACCTGTTTCAGGGTTATTCAACAGATCGCTGCTTATCTGGCTTAAGCTAAGAGAAGCATCCTGAGCCATAGCAACATTCGCACGCTGTTTTGCCTGCGCAACAATACCTGCATATTGCTCTGCAACATCGCCAAGTACATCACCGACATTTGGTGTCTGAAACGATGAGAATCCCTGAGTCGAAATCCCTCTGCTCTGAACCTGACGGCCCGATGTTGTTGGTACAACTGGCATTATAATCCTCCGGGTAATCTGGTTCCTGCTGCTGCCCCGATTGGCGCAGGAGTGCTTTGAGTAAACGGACTCCACGTCCCACCAAACATCTGGTACGCACCGTATGCCTTCAGAGGCGCAGTGAGCAATGTTGTTGCTGCTCCCACATTCCCCTGTTTACGGGCTGAACTGGCTTCTGCTTTATAGTTGGCAGCCTGAACCTGATAACCGTAAGCCTCGCGTTGCGCGTTATTCACCGTCGTCAGCGAATCAAGAGCGCCAAACTGGGCAGTGTCGCCAAATATATCCAGCGCGTTACCTGTAGATAAATCAGCGCCGGTAGCCCCCATTGTCGCCGCCTGTGTACCAAGCCGCTGTCGGGTCTCTCTGCGCCGTTGCTCAGCTTCAGCGTTACCTCTGTTTATTGCATCATTTGCCTGAGCTGTGGCTATATCTGCGTTCGCTTCTGCAACCTTCGAGGCATACTTTCCCTGTTGGTACTGGGTGTATGCCTGAATGCCACTCATGGCGAGCATTGCGCCACCAGCAATAACCGGATCGCACATTATTTTCTCTCCATGTGAAATCTGTGGAAATTAAGACCAAGAGCACCATAAGGCGCGGCTTCTTCAAGCCTGAATCCAAGCCAGTGCAGCCATGCTTTGGCAACATGGTTTCGCTCGTCGACGTAGTTTTCCAGGCGCGGATAAACTGCCAGCATCAGCTGCAATACAGGGCGGCAGTGGCGAAGAAATGTCTTCTGATATTTTTCAATACGGCTGGTTCCGACCAGCCAGGGTGTACCATTGCCACCGATCATTGACGCCGGAGATACACCAAACATGGTTACCAGTTCTCCGTTCGCGAACCCTGACCAGGCCATAGTCGCAGTGCGAAGACCAACACGCAGCGCATCTTCGGTAGTCATCAGTGATACCGCATACAGTTCGTCAATATCAGCCTGACGAACATCCGGCAAAATCATCTGAAGATGCTCTTCGGTAGCGGGAATAATTTGAACATCGATCATCAGAATCCCCCAACAGTAAGGCGAGGAATAACGGCAAGAACAGACAGCGGCAACGGGTCAAGCTGACGGATTTTTACACGCCCGTTTTTGCCCCAGTTACTGTCCAGTTTCACTTCTACTTTTCCGGTAGCATCATCAACAGGATCATCGTAGAACTCGAATTCACGCTGTGGATATTCGTACCATTTACCGCCGGGCGTAGTCGCCCAGATGCCGCGACTGGCATTCACAACCAGAGTAACGGACGGGATCACCTGTTTTTTGTCCAGCAGCGTTTCCTGTCCGTTAATGTTGATATCCAGTGTTTCGAATTCAGCAGTTATTGGCAGGCCGATGTGCACTACAGCCCCCGGAGATTCCAGCGTGACGGCACCTCCGGAAACAACTTTCTGTGGTTCCACGTTCGCATCAGAGAGAATGTTTACGGTCTGGCCTTCAAGATGAGACAGGCCTCCAAATGTCCGGCGCGCCATCTGCCAGTTCGTGGTGGCCACATTCCTGAGGGATGATGGGACATTCCTGTTAGGACGAACCACTACAGCGGTATTGCTGGTTACAGAAATAATGTCGCAACGTAATTCTTTTGACACTTCATCGCCAGTATCAGGATCAGTTCCGGTATAAGGGAATTGTAGTTGCGCACCGACATCACTACTGGTGAAGTACGCACCACCAGAAATACTGATTGTATATTCCACGCGGTAATCCCATTCACCAGAACCACCAGTGATGGTCATCGTTCTGTCAGACGTATTTCTTCCATCATAGCTAAGGCCAGAATCAACAAAGAAAGCATCTTCATCGCTGGTAAATAAACGGCTGGACAGCCGCTCGATGTATCTCACTGTTTGCCCGTTAACGGTTCGGTTAACGACGAAATACACCGCATCTTCATTGCCTTCGCTGATACTGCATGTGCTTTCATATTTTCCGGTACTGGATTGTGGTGCCCATGCAAAAACCTGCTGATCACGCAAATAGGTCATCACCAGTAATTTACCGTCATCACGAATGCAGAAGGCGCTGGAGTAAGGGACAATAGAGAAGCACCAGTCAACAATACTGTGCTTCTGAAAAAGATGATTGGCAAGGATGGTCAGGTCGTTCCCCTGATAGCCGTCAACATCGAATGAGTAGGCCAGATCACGGACAACACTGCCTTTCTCCTGGACGAACAGAGCAATATTCGCCACGGCAATTGGTGGGACATTGCTCGAGCCATTTGATCCCTGAGAGCTGAATGCAAATGATGATGGGGTTAATACTTTGTTCTGGTCGCCGGTGATGACGTACTCACCTCCGGAAGTCAGCGCCACCAGCGAACCAACATCAATCAGGTGGCGGATCTCATTAACCTGACGCCCGGCATAGGTGTAGATAATTCTGTCGTCATCCTGCGTAGGATTGCTTTTGCCAAAATCCTTATAATCCCCAGTACGGCTGGCCCAGATAGTCTGAGGGAACGCTGTCGATGCGGCGAAGTAAAGACGTTGTTGATAATAAACAACAGTGCCAGGATAACCGTTAACACTATTCCAGGCATATTTAGCCCATTTATAGCTGGCATTATCCTCGCCAACTACCTGCGAAGGGATATAGGAAATCACCTCAGCAGTTGCAGTAGTTCCATTTGCAGCAGAGATACGGGCAATGCCAAAACCACTGTGCAGATACTCCCACTCAATGCCAGTATCATCATCACCGGATCCGCCCCAGCCATCCCATGATGTTCCTTCTGTATGCGAAGGGCGCAAAGTGCCTGTTTTGCCTGCTGTAACGGCGCGATAGTAGTTACTGTCTGCACGGCGAATATCGCCAATCGACGTACTCTTACTGGTTTCCCATACCGGCACTGAATCCACTGCAGGCTGTTCCAGATAGAACAATTTGCCTACCTGCTCGGCGCCAAAAATAGAGGCGCTTGCCGTTAACGTAATTGTCCCGTTGCTGTCGCTGGCATAAACCGTCACTGACTCGTCAATATTGATATCTTCAAATGGCCCGTTCTTCGTTACCACATCAACCAGTTGCCAGTTGTCATGCGCATAGCGGCGCAACTCTTTCGGCGGGTATGCCGGGTGAACCAGCGTAAGCACGTCGGCGCTTTGCGTGAATTTAATTCGGAACAGATCGGCTTCAGTATATGGCGTGGCAATTTCATAAATAACATTGCTGCTGTTCAGCACCAACGCACCATCTTTGATAACGCGCATGTACTGGTGTCCGAACTCCAGAGCATAGGTCTGAACAGTCGAGAACTGGAACGGGATCAGGCGGCATTTCCGATTTGGGTATTTGGCGGCACCGACAAAACGCGTACCAGGTCGATTCTCAACGCCGCCATACTGCCGCACGATAAAGTTATCGCACTTGCGCAATGCCACCTGGTACTTCGCCATGTCGATACGACCGTACAACGACGGTCCAATCTCACCACCGGCAAAGCTGGGCTGGATCCAACTGATAGCCATCAGGACAACCTCGCAATGGTAAACTCGTCAACCGGTGGCTGTGGTTCATGTGATTCATTCTGGCTATGCGAGCCAGCACTAAGAATCTCGCGATTGTACATATTGAGGGCAAACGTACCGAGGTTTGCATTCCCAGTCAGCGCCATGTTAATAGCTGCCGCAAGACGCCAGGCCAACGCCTCCATAAAAATGGCATCAAACATGTTCACATCTGTAACGCGAGAGACATACTTGAGCCATGCCTGAGGCTGGTCTGTGTAGATCAACTTTCCTGTTCCGTTGGTGTCTACACCTACTTCGTACTGAACGCGCATTGCTGCTGTTGGATTGCGTACACCAGGAAGCATAATTTCAGTAATGCGCAGACAATCGGACGGGTACTGATACGCATATTCCCAGTCAGGCGGTGGATTGCTCGTATCTGCAAGCGCCACGCGTTTGGTAGCAAAGTTCCAGTCAAAATCAGAAAGCACAGCATCACGGCAGGCCTCAAAGTGCAGCGAACATTCCCCCGCTTCCTTGCTGGCTTCCGTCAGGCTGTTAATGCTGCGGCTATTGCCAATATTGGACAGCGCACGATTGCAGATCTCTACTACAGAGGCCATTACTCACCCCCATTGCCGTACAGGGTTTCAGCCGCTGATTTTTCTACATCCCCGGAAACAGGAGCGATCGCCATATCAGTGATCTGCAGATCGGCGCTGCGATTAACACCATCGTCAGTTTCTCTGGCAGACAGGCCTCGAATAACAGCCTTTGCAGTTATCATCACTTCTGTTCCAACGCCCTGAGGTTGCGCCTTCAGCTTATTCAATGTGTCGTTATTCAGCGTGATGCACAGCCCCCACGGGTATTCATCGCGAGTTCTGGTTTCTCCGCTCTCATCCTGGTAGCTGTCAGTGCCGGTTTTGAGGTTTACGAGTTCCATATACACTCCTGCAATAAAGGGGCCGAAGCCCCTTGTCTGATCCGCGAGGCTTACACGCCCAGTTCTTTACGCTTATCTGCGATCTTCTCGCGGAGCGTTTCGGCTTTGGCGTTATGGTGTGGCTTCTCGTTAAAGAGCAATTCGTACTCTTCACGGAGCTTATCCAGTTCACCATCATCTGACACATCGTTGATGATTTTGGTGCTGGTTGCTGCCATTGACACTTTTCCTGCAACTTTTGCTTTTGCCTGTCTGGCTGCATCGTTAACAGGTTCCAGTGCGCTACCAGGCTCACCTTCGTATTCGATTTCTGCCCCCTCCGGCCACAGAGTGTTATGGATATGAGAGAGGCGCAGAACGCGGTATCTTGGTTTCTCACCTGACATCGATATCACCTTAACCAGTTACTTTTGAGCGGATCGGATACGGCGTATTGGCATCAACATCAAGACTGATACCAGCAGTGAATTCGCCAGCCGTTAGTGGGCCAGTTGCGACGGAGTAGTTAACACGCAGATATCGCTGAACACCGGCAGGCACCTTTGCAGAAACAACTCGTTTACCTGCTGTCAGGGTGGTCTTTGCCAGTGCACCACTATCATAAATAGTGGTCCATGAGCTGTTATCCTCACTCGTCTGCAACTGGATGTTTACAGTTGCATCACCGCTTGCTGCGGCGGCTGTGTTAACCAGCGCCCAAAACTCAAGCGGGTAACCCACGCCGATATCACGACGTTTTCCGTCAATTGGACCGAGATCGATTACGTCAGTAGAAGCCGCGGTATTCGTAACCGCCTGAGCTTCGGAGAACATCAACAGTTTGTCGGTGATCATCTTCTTTCTCCATTAGTGGGTCTGTTACGACCCACAGGTTAATAACAGGCGTTACACCACGCGGGCTTCTGTTTCCAGAAGCGCATCAGTTTCACGGATTGGTACACCACGGAATGAAGTCCACCACTCGCCTTCAGTCTCTTTTACGCTGATAGCCAGAGATGTTTTCTCCAGAGACTGCAGATCAAGAGCCTGGCCTACAGTGCGGTTCATGTAGAACACCGGGCGGCCCATGCCACGGTTTGGAATGCGATGCAGTGCTTTAACCATCAACTTCGCAATATTTGCGGCAGAGGAAGGTTCTGAAAGATTGCTGACATCGATGTTTGCAATGCGAACAACATAACGCCAATCACGCAGAGCAAGTCCGTTGTCCCATTTGTAATGGGTACGGTAGCCTTCGTACTTGCCGCCATTAGCATCTTCCAGTGTCACCTGGCCTTTATCTTCCATCTGGATGCCAGCCTTCTGCCCTTTCGGGAAGATGCCATGCACGGTGTTTTCGCCCCACACCACTAACCAGATTGAGGTGTTATCTGTACCCGTGCCACCAGCATCAATGATGTTCTGAGCATTACCCGCAGACAGGCTGGAATAGCGGGAGGACAGTCCCATAAACTGCTGAGGGTTAACGCTGGAGTCACCATAAAACAGCGTCTGCGCCATCTGCTGATTCATCGCTTCAATAAATGCGCGGTCTTCAGACAGGCGGAATTCGGCGGTATTACCGTTCAGATCAGCCAGTGACTTATCGACTTCAGCATAGGTTTCCAGCATGCCAACGGAGTCGGTGACCTGCACTGTGGTTGATTTGCTTGGCTGTACGCCATAGTTCAGCAAACGCCAGGTGGCTGAAGGTAAACCAGAACGAATGGTGGTTCGGTGTCCGGTAGGAAGGTTCCCTTCGACAAAAGGCATATCCTGAAGGATCGGGTTAGTTTGACCGAGAAGCTCGATAATCTTATCGACTTTCCCGTTTGGATCGACGCGCTTACCCCAGTCAGCCAGCGTTAGCGCAGTTAAGCCTTTAACAGCCATTGTTATTTCCTCTCTTATTTGCCATAGAGCACTTCGGCCGCACTACGCTGGCCTTCATTACCACCGGTGACCATGTCATCTTCAGACATCGCCTTTCCGATTTTCACGAACGTTTTGACCAGATCAGGGTGATTACCCAGTCCGGTGGTGTTCAGATATTCTTTGAGTTCAGGTGTCCCGAACTGGTCAAGCGCACGCTGTGCGGCGCTAAGGTTAGAAATCAACTTGTCGCCACCGATTTCTTTGTCAGCTTTTACATCAGCAGCCCACTGCTCGGTTGTTTTCTGCCAGGCCTCTGCCTGACGCTGCTGCACACCTGCCAGAATCTTCGGATAAGCATCAACCAGCTTTTGCGCTTGCTCGTTGGTCAGGTTAAGTTCTCGCGCCACCGGCTCGAATTCCTTCAACGCTTCTGTATCCAGCTCTACGCCTTCGGCAGCCTGAAACTCGTACTTCTCCGGCGCACCCTCCGGTTTATCGCCGTCCTTTTTTTCACCCTGTTTATCGTTTTCAGATTTTTTTTCATCATCAGGTTTATCGACATCAACAACAGGTTGTGGCTTATCATCTTCCTGTTGTGATGGATCACCAGCTGGAGCAGGGTTATCACCTGCATGCGCTGACGGTTCTGACGCAGCCGGAGCTGCCCCACCATCGACTTGTTGCTCATTGCAAAGACGGCGATACAGCAAACGCTCAAATAAACTCATGATCACTCCTGTTCACTGGCCTCTTTGGCCATCTTCAAATACTGTTCAGGGCAATGCGCCATAACGCGCTGAAACAGTTCCAGCGCCAGATTGCGTTGCCCCTCATTAAATGCCATTGCCATAGCGTCCATCGGTGAGATAGCGGAAAACACACGGCCTTTCTCCAGCACCGACCAGACAACGCGACGCCCCTGTTCACTGCTCATGACAAAGCGAATGTCATCAATTTCACGCTGCGCCATGTCACGTTGCTTACGGGCGTTTTCTTCTTTCAGTTGATCGTCTTCGTAATCTGTCATTGTGATTGCCCACCCTGACCACTAACTGCATTCGCCATAGCTGACAAAACACTCGGATCCGAAGTTTTAGCTTCGCTTAGCGTCTTGGCACCCTGTGCCGCCGCCATCCCCATCGCCATCATTTGTTGCTGCTGTTGCTGCTGTGCCCGTTGCTGGCGAGCCTGCTCAACCTGTTCCTGCGGAACAATGACGGTTGGAGACACTCCGGACATATCAGCGAATGCATCGATCGCCTGATCAACGTTGAGTTTGTCGAGAGCTTCTGGTTTCGCTTGCGCAAGTTGACCAATGAAGTTGACCGTAGACGCCAGACTGGACAGGCCGATAGACTTCTGCGCCTGAGCCATGACGGAAATGTATTCGACCTTCAGGGGCATACCTTCCATCGCGTCAGGCGGTGGCGGCAGCATGTTTTTACGCACCATCATCGAGAAAGCGCGGTCAATGAGAGGATTAAGACATTCGTCGTTCAGACGCTCCAGAACCGGCCCCAACATCAGAAGTTTTTCTTCTTTCATTTCGATTACCGCTTCAACAGGCATCGAGCGGGTATTGATGTTCTGCAACATCATGAACAGATCGACAAAGTAGGCGCTGTTAATGATTTGACGGGTGTCCTGAATGTCTGCCACCAAATCTGCTGTACTGGGGTTAACCAGATAAGCAGGCCTGAAGCCATCCTGACCAGTAATCTGATCGATATACGTGATGTCGCCAGGAAGAAGGGAGGCGCGCTGATTCTTGAGGGAAGTCGGAGCAACCATCGGCGGATTGGTGGCTTTATCAATCAACTGCGACTTGCGCTTCTGGAGAAGCTGCAATGCCTTAACAGGTCCAAGCGCCAGCATACCCGGGCATGATGATCCATAAACATCTTCGCCGTTAACTTCCCAGCGCGGAGCCATAATTGGAAACTCATCGAATCCGGACTCACGCAACAACTTGTCGTTATCGCCACCAACCTCGTAATAAACCGATTTGAATGGCTTGTTCTTGCTATCCAGCTTCGATGTATCGCGGTCAATGTTCGGGTAAACCGAATGCATCACTTCAATCCACTTCTCGTAGGTGCCGCTTTCCCACATGCTTTTTACGGATTCGCTGACGTTATTTAGCCCGAACTCCTGAACAAGCTGACGAACAGTCATAGAGAACTTGCGGAAACAGGTGTCCACACTGCCACGAGGTGAGTTAGCCAGGTAGTAACTGCCTATAGGGAATGGCATTGTGCGAATGATGTCCTCGTCATCCTCCAGCACCGCCATTGCACCAGTGCTGTATGTGCCGAGGCTTCCGTATAACTGCGGAAGAGACTGGTAGAGATTCGACTTATTGAACATATCGTTCATGCGGTTCTGCACCGCCTCAAGCCACAACTTAACAGGGCCATAATCCATCATTTCAGGATCTGGCGTAGCCAGGCGAAACCACGGACGGGCGGGGCTTGTGATGCCTGACATCATGCCGCTGGCGAGAGTGCGCGCCGCCATAGTCCCGGTCGAATCAATAATGCGTGTATTGCGTCGATCGTTACGGTTGACCTCAGAAGTCAGAAAGCGGGAACCACGCGGGTTGATGTAATCACTCAACTCGCGCCAGTGCGGCTCGAACGACTGACGCTCGCTTTCAAGTTGTGCGAACTGTTTGTTCAATCGCTCTTTAGTTGTTTCCGCCATTTCAATGACTCCGGTTACTGACCAAGCAGCGTTTTACCGCTGGTATTAGCGGTTGATGTGTCGCCCTGAGAACCGGTAAGCAGCGTAGAACTACGACCAGCAGCAGCGCGACGGCGACGTGTTTCTTCGTCGCGGGCATCAACAACGGCGGCATCCTGCTCCTGTGGTGCTGCCTGAACTTCTGGTGTTGCAGGCACTGATGGTGAGCTACCCATGCACATATCAATGACTCCGTACGCAATTAAATTATTACCAATTTAACCACATATGATTTATTTATCGTAGATAGTTGACATTTAATGCACGAATTATTACCCTTCAGGTAAGTAAATAGTTCATTCCGGTTATTAACCTGACTGGCTTGTCGTTAAATTGAACAGGTGGAGTGAGCTTTTATTTTGAGCAGTACGGCGTATGGCACATGCGACGATAGCGGTCTGGATACGTTTAAGGGGCACCCTCCCTTGCTCGGGCAAACGAACCAGGTAGCCGGAATGTGCAAGTCGAGCGGTTTTATTCCGCGCACGGGGATTCACCATCCCGGCGATTCGGTGTGACGCCTCGGAAGAGACGAGGGTACAACGATGAGAGCATTTATGGAGCCGCGACAAAGTGTGGCGCCTTAACAGGCTAAGTGCTCTCAGCGTTGTGGCATTAGCTCAGTCGGACAGAGCAACCGCCTTCTAAGCGGTTGGTCGCAGGTTCGAATCCTGCATGCCACGCCAGAATCACGCCTAAGGACCGTGATGCCAGAAGTTCCAGGTGCTTGGCGGTGATAGTTTCCCTTGAAGGACTATCACCGCCCTTTTTACAGCAGGACGCCATTGCGATGACCTCATGCTGTAAACCAGTACAGCCACGGAAGGCATAACTCATTGCTTCCAGTTCGCCCGGTTCGCCGGGCATTTTTTTAAGGTGAGAATAGACTATGAGTGACAAAGACATTGAATCTGAAATTCAGGCTAAAGGTTTAGCCGCGCCGCGCGTTACGCCAGACCATATCGAGAGCATTATTGCTCAGGAGGCATATTTCACAGCAGAAGATGGTGTCTTTGGCGTAGCCATAAAAGCGAAACATACTGGCGGAGAGGTAAACTACCAGCCGCACGAATCACTTTCTCTGCTGACGTTCTGCGTTCTGGTGCTGCGCAACGGCTTCACCGTCACCGGAGAGAGCGCCTGTGCAAGCCCGGAAAACTTTGATGCGGAAATTGGTCGGAAGATTGCCCGGCAGAATGCTGTAAACAAAATCTGGATGCTTGAAGGTTACTTGCTGAAGCAGAAGTTAAGCGAGCAATAACACCGTGACATGTCACAAACAGCCAGCCGATGAGCTGGCTTTGTTTTATCCTCACCAGAGGATATCTCCGTCATTATCCCCGCTAACGGATTAAGCATAGGGATCGTAATCTGTAATGGCCTTGCCTTGCTGGTTCTGCTGCCCGGGAATTCGCAGGCGCTTTGACACCGGGAAAGCAAACGTCAGCAGTAGCGCATCGCCTTTACCAGGCGAACGCCCAAGCCGCTCCTTGATATCTTCCTTCGGTTCGATAACGATTTTACCGTCCACTCGAACTTTGTACTCTGCCGCCGACAGGTCGTCTGCTGTTTCCTGGTCATCCAGCATGCCGCCAAGCCTCAGCCATGTCTTGCATGAATTGAACATCTCCCCACGCTTGTTGAGCATCTGCGGGTCAGTAGACGCGCCACCGAACGGAACAAGTTGCCATGTACGACCCCAGCCGTCACCGATTGACTTCAAACCGGTTCCGTAACCGAAGTCGATGAACACCGCGTCAGCCTGATACTGGTCTTCAAAGTCAGCGATACGCTTCGCCATAATCAGATCGTCGGTAGTCTTGTTGCCAGTCCACAGCACCTTACTGTGTAGCCCCTGCCGCAGGTATATCACAGCGTCATCAACGCCTGAATATGCCGGGTCAACACCGATTATCACCGGAGCATGCGCCACCTGCGCAGCGGTTACCACCCGTTTCATTGCCTCATCAGTAAGACCGGTAGGGATAAACTGCAATTCAGATGCATCAGGGAATATGCCACGCACACGGATTTTAACGAAGTCGCTGTCTTCCCCGTAGTCATCAACCCATTTCTGCAACTGCTGTTTGTTAGTGCCTTCCACCGTCCGGCTGTCAATCTGCGCAGTTTTCCAGCGGTGTTTATATTTGCGGAAACATTCACGGAATCGCCCGGTATTACGCGTCGGGTTTCCGAACGCCACCCAGATAATCTCAGTGTCTTCGTCCGTTAGCGCACCTTCGGCAACTTCCCACACCAGATCCGCAATGTTCGACGCTTCATCGAATACCACGATGATGCGTTTGCGCTCGTTGTGTAGTCCGGCGAATGCCTCAGTGTTGTGCTCAGACCAGGGGATTGCGTCAGCTCGCCACCGCTTGTCGTGCCCAGGATCATTGCTGTACATCGCGGTAGCGGTACAGGTAAACCAGTCTTTCGTGATAGCAAGGTTCGACCACTTGATAATTTCCGGCCAGGTCTTCGTTCGTAGCTGGTTGTCGGTGTTGGCGGTCACCACGACCTTACAATCCTCGCAAGTGGACATGCCCCAGTTGATCAGCATTGAGATGAATGCGGATTTACCAATACCGTGACCAGAAGCGCGTGCCAGCATAAGCGGCTGATAGCGCGTCTCTGGATTCTGCAGGTGATCACGTATCTCTCGGAACGCATCAGCCTGCCACTGACGTGGACCGGTGGCATGTGCCAGTTCAGTCCCCTCTTCCCCCCACGGGAACGCATAGAGGGTATAGCCAAGCGGATCGTGAGTGAACCCTGCAATATCCTCGATCAACTGCTCTTCAGGAGATAACGCTGCATCTGTCACTGATTGCCATCCTGACGTTCTTTCAGTCTCTTCCTGGCTGCCGCTATGCGATCAGCAATTGTCACATTCACATTAACATCCAGACGTTCTTTGAACGCGTTGACATCAACATGCTTACCAATCAGCTCAAGGTTCTTCACCTTGTCAGGCCATTTAATTTTTTTGAGGATTGTCTCTATCGAATCCTCGTTCATGTTCATGATGGTCGATGACAGATCAAAGCCACTAAGCGTAGTGCGCCAGATTTTCGGCCACTCACGGATTGGTTTAAGGCTCCCATCGTCGTTGAGGATATCAATCACGTCCATCTGGTCGATCTCCACCAGGCGCATGAGAACGTAATCAGCACTGACGCGCATTCGTTTGTTGCGCTCCTCCATCAACTCGGCAATCCGTTTTTGAATGCGTTCATCGCGCATCATGACACTGGCTTTAACTGCCGCTGTATTTGGGGAGAATCCTGCGTTAATCGCTGCCTGAGTCTGGTTTTCAGGCGTTTTGATGTATGACTGGCAATAAGCCTCCTGCATTGCTGTTAGTGGCTTAAATTGCGTTGATTTGCGTTTATAGGTTTTAGGTTCAGCAGGCATCATAACCACCGTGGTAATAGTTACCGTTGTGGTAATAGTACCATGCAAAATAAAGCCGCCATAGTTGGCGGCAGTATTCAAAACCCATCAAATTCATCATGCATAATCTACTCGTGACATGTCACACTATTAATTTCGTTTCATGCCAGCCTTTAGTCACCCAGCATTGCGAGTCACCATTACACGGGCATGAATTAACTGGAACTCTCTCGCCGCACTTACCGCAACATTTTCTGCTGATCGATTTTATACGCCCGCGCACGCGTGCATCATCCTGGCGGATCAGTAACGCTATATACTCACCAAATTCGTAAGGCGCACGCCCGGGGCGACGCGTGGCACAGTTACGCCCCAGCATTTCAATTTCCTGAGCATCAAGCACAATCTCCAGCTTACGTACACCGGATGCAGCTTGTCTGGCTCTCTGAGCGGCTTTGCGCTCTGCTGCTGATTTAGCCATTCTGATTTTCCTGCATCATGAGAAATACAATCATGGCGGCGCGGAGTTTCTGTATCTCCCGTGCCATTATTGCGTCCTGACGAGGAGTGAACGTATCACCTGCAAAACCTTCTCTTTTACATCCATCATTTTGCCTCCTGCGGCGGTTCTGGTAGCGGCATCCAGTGTGATGGTATCCACGACGCACCAGGTATTACCCACCCATCATTAGCGTCAGGATGCCCCGGGATGTAAGTCGCCCATTTCATTCGCCAGTCACCTTTCCTGTCAAACTCCCTGGCAACAAGAACGGCTGTTTTGGTATCCGGCATTCGCTCACTACAGCTTATCCAACTATCCGGAATTACCGGATAGTTGCGCATTGCGACCTTTAATGCCTCATAGAAGCAACCTTTCAGATTGTTGAACTGACGCCCATTTAGCGGGCCGTGTTCAGTCAGCATGTTGTGTAATTTCCATGCCGCGTCGTTTACTTCGTTGGATGACAGGGGAGGCAACTTGTAAGTTTGGCTTACAGGTTCGGCACCATGAAGCATGGCGCCGCTCCGCTCTATGCCATCCAGCGCGATTCGCAGTGCCTGAATTGTGGTAGAGCTATCGTTTGGGGCTATTCCATATCGCTCGAATACAGCTAAATGGTTGCGCATAATCTCAGGCGTAAGCTCTTTGTAAGCATAAGCAAGAGGCTCTGATGCATTATCCGGCACAACCGACGCAGGCGCGGCAGCATAAACAGGAATAACGTCCGCTTGCTCTTTATTGCTTTCATCCGTTAAAGCCCAGAATAATTTCCCGGCCGGATGTTTGAAAATATAAGCAACTGGATCTGCTTCCAGCGATGCCAGCGCAATTCGTGCCAGTTCTTCCGCTTCTTCTGCTGGCAGTACAACGTTGCTACCAGGTCCGTATGTTTCGCGCCACTGCTTGATTGTCAGCAGTCGCTCTTTGGTTATAGTGGTCATTTGTTAATCCTCAAAACTTTATGCCCGGGCGCAAAAGCACGCGTTTTGTCTTTGCTTATTCGCCAGCCATCCTTGCGCGCCTCTTTTGCACAGCCAGCCCATGACGTACCTATATACTCACCGAAGTCTGGCGACTTATATTTGCCATCTGTACACTGGAGGCAATCACAATAGAGATGCATGGTGTAACTTGCAGCGATAGCCATATCACTCTCCTTTAGTGCGCAAGTGGTTTTTCCAGCGGTTTTGCGCCGCGCTGGGCTTTTTGCAAAAACCACAATCCATCATCCCGTAATATTTCATCAACCCCATCCGTCGGTTGCTGAGTCTCACCCACTGCCAGACGCCAGGAGCGTTTCTACGAACTAACAGAATCTTTGCTTTACGGTTTTTCATCTTACTGCGTACCCTTTCTTCCGCCTGTTCTGTGACGCAGTAGGCTTACGCTTTGCGGCAAAAGCCACCTGACCAAATGGATGGAGTACCGCTATCTTATGGTTGCTAATAACCAGCTCCACCACACGCACAGGTCGCTGTAAAAAAAGTCGTTTTGCCTTACGGTTTTTCATCGCTTTGCTCTCCTGCGTCTCTTTGCTGCTCGTCGTGCCGCTGCAATACCGGTATGGCGGCGCTTTGGTGCCGGGATGATGTTGTCAGCCATCAGGACATACGGCTTTGCAATTAGCGCAGAAGCCCAAAAACGAGTCGGGTACGGTAACAAGCCGATACATGCCACACGCATTACTCACCTCCTTTGATGCGAATGCCTGCGGCGCGGATTGCAGCGATGACTTCAGAAACTTTGTATGCCATTACCGTTTGGTAATCATCGTGAAAATCTGTTCGATGAAGCATGCTGCTACGTTCCGGGAGCAGTATTTCCCGCTCCTCCAGTTCTGCTATGCGCTTACTTCCATCCGCGATTACTCCCTCGTAATATTCACGCTGCTCGTTGAGTTTTGATTTTGCTGCTTCAAGCTCAACGCGCAGCTTCCCTACCGTTAGCGCAATATCCTCGTTCTCCTGGTCGCGGCTTTTGATGTATTGCTGGTTTCTTTCCCGTTCATCCAGCAGCGCCAGCACGGTTTCTGGTCCGGTCAGAAATTTGAAGGCGTTGAGCGCATCAATATCCACACCGTAATCTTTAAGTTCCTGTTCACTTAACAAATCATCATCAACTGGCAACATTAACAGGCGTTCCATTGCTGGAATTGCACGTTCTGCTGCCTCACGCAGTGCCTGATAGTCAATTGTCATTCTCGCCATCCTTCACAGTTGTAATCACTACAGCCTTCAAAATCATATGGGCTGTACTGCCAGGTGATTTTTCCGCAATGCGGACAATTCCAACGCACCTTCCCGCTTCGCGACTTCTTTCTTCTGTTCTGCTTTTTCAACCAGTCAGGCATGACCAAACCTGCGCCCTGAACCATTGTTCTGCGGTTAAAGTTATTGATATTGAACGTCCGGCGCTTTGCTGAATCAGCAATGGAAAATGGCAACCAAACTATTCCTGGTTCGTTTTTGTTGGCGACGCTAAAGATGGTCGCTTTACTGAAGTCATCTGTTGGCAATCCACCGTGTTGAAGCCAGTAAACATCGTTGCCGTTCCAGCTATCTTTTTTGTAGGCCACATACGCAGTACAATCTGACTCAATCAGGCTTTCTGTAGGGATGTACTGGCAATCAACGTGCCACACTGCCATTGCATCCACGCTATCAGCGCAAACAGGCTGATCGATATCTCGCCCACAATTCCAGGCTTTTTGGGCTTCTTCCAGCGTGTAAACATGAGCGCGATCGATATCAGAACTGTAACCATTGCCGTTATGGCAATGGAATGAAGCGTTATTTCCCACAGTTTCACGCGAGCACATCATGTAAAAACGGTTAGTCACTGGTTGCCTCCTTTGCGAAGCTTGTCGGCGAACAAACGTACACTAGACGCTTCACTGCGTAGAAACTTAACGGCATAATCAAAACCACCTCGTCCTGCGTCGTCTGCTCTGTTGTCGAGGTTATCTGCGTACATCTCTACCCCCTGCGCCCGTACTTCAGCCAGAAAAGCATCGGTGGCTGGGGTTTCATTCAATGCTGAACATGCTGCTGTCACCAGAGTGTCGAAATCACAGACCACCGTATCACCGTGTAACTCTTCCGAATTGGCGATGGTTGTCAGCGTTTTCTTCAGCGCCGCATTCTCCGCCGCCATCGCATTAGCACGCACCAGTTGCACTTCCAGTTGCGTTGCCAAATCGCTGATCAGCTTTGCCACGCTGCGCATATCAACGGCACCACATTCTGCTTTCAGTTCCGAAGCCATCTCATGCCCGGCGGAAACTAACCCTTTGATATTACTTTCCATCTTTACCCTCGCTTATCCACATAACTTATTGATTACATTGATAACTAAAAAGATCGTCGATTCATGCCGATCTATTTTTCATCAGTGATTCATAAAACTTTTGCCACTTATGCCGACCGAAATTAGCCTTCGAGTTACAGCTCGAACAAAGACAAATAAGGTTCTCCTGACGACAGTCTTGCTTGTCGTAATTGATATGATGAGTTGTTAGCCTTTTGTCTGTTCCATCACAACCTGGGTTCTGACAAGTAAAACCATCTCGCTCAATAACCCTCTTGCTCGTTTCTCGGAAATCCCACGGATACGGCAATCTCGATAATCCACCAGACCAGTTTGGATTTCCTTCCCCCTTCATCAGAGAAGAACGCATTATGTTGGAACACTGTTTCGAGCAGCATTTATGACGCTTCTCATGACTCAAGAAAACGGAGAACGAAGATCCGCATACGCAGCATATTTTTAATACTCGCTTTAGTTCCCGATTTACCGTCTTGCCTCGCTGTGAAATTCCTACACACTGAAGTGAGCAGAACCTTGAAGAGGAGTTGGCTCGCTTAACCTGATATTGCCTGCCACATACGGAGCAAACCTTTTCGATTTTCCCACCCTTCCAATTCGGGTTTTTATCACCGGATACAATCAATCCCGCAGCATTGGGCTTCTCGCTCATAGTTCCTCAACCTCCCATCCACCACCGAGCTTTTTAGGTTTTGGATAAGCAACCTGAAAGACAAACGGATAGCTGTCTGCCGCAACCTTCATCTTGACTCTCGCATCGTCAGTAAAGACTGACTTACTTCCCTTAACGTCCACCATCACCAACTGCCCGTCAGCCAACATCACGGCAAAATCTACAGTCAGGAAGCAGTTGTCAGCTAACCGCAGCTTGATACCCTCGAATCGATACCAGGCGATTTCCCCTGCACGTTTACGCTGCTCAAGGTGCTGGCAATACGCAGATTCTGTTTTGTTCATCTGGCCTGTTTTGAGTCGACCAAGAGCCTGTATCTGTTTTCTCATGATTTACCTCTAAGGTAATTAAAAACCACATAAGACACGAAATCAATAGAGTTTAGAATGTTTTGTTACCTTATAGGTAATTATTGAGACGTAAAAAAATGCGCTATCGCGCTGGTATTACTTGATAAATCCTGCCGCCTTTCCCCGCCTGTATTCCTCCATCAGCCACTGCGCCGGTGTTATTCCCCCAAGGGTGGCGGCGTTAGGCATGCACCCGAAACTTCGCCCTGGTGGATGGTAAACGTCTCTCCCTGTGTCCGGAGGCGTACTCATGGGCTCTGGCTTTGCCTGTATGCTGATCACCGGATCGGGTATCTGCTGTCCGGAAGCCACCTTTTTCGCCCAATCATCGAGCAGCCTGCGTGCGTGTTTCTCAACCTCAATCTCGCTAAGCTGGCGCTGATACATTGCACGGCGGGTATCACATACGACCCAGTACATAACCGGATGTCGCCACGGGAATCTTTCGGGACCACCAGGATATAAACTTTTTTCCTTGCTGTACCGGTGAAACTCCGCCATCACATCGTCAATGGTGACGCCAAGAACCATCTTGCTGTCTTTGCACCACTTGATAAATTGCCCTGGAGACGGCCAGAACGGAGATTCACTGGCGCGGGCGTGGCGCATACCAGCAGAAACCTGTTCACGGGTTCGGATCCCCCCTTCGGCAAACGCAGCAATCCACTGCTGTTTTGCAGCAACTTCCTGCTCTGGCGTCTTCAGGTTGGTTACCACTGCCGCCGGAAACAGTTGTTTCAGCTGTTTAAAAAGGGCATCAACAAGCCTCTCTGCTGACATGTTCACCACATTGTCATTGTTGACGTACTGATGCTCATAACCTGACATGCGAGAAAGGGCTTCTCCGTCACGGTTTTGTATCGCGGTAAAAACGTTGTTCACAAGAAATCCTCCCATGCTTCAGGGCTGTTCCAGTGCGGAACGTTGTTATCAGGTAATGTTGATTGCTTCTGTCTGCTAATCTGCAGCCGCCTTGCCAGCTTCTGCTCCCACTGTGCCTGATGGTATGCCTTACCCTCAGCCATCCAGTAAATTCTGAACTCTGCAAGTTCCTGTGCCGTTGGCAGACTGTCCAGGTAGATCCCCTGCAATGAGCTTTTCCGAAGAAAGTCATCTGATGGCTGCCATTGTTCATGCATGACAAATTTGCCTAATTGCCCTGGCCCACCAGGAGGAACAAAGTTATTCATCACGGCGTTGTTTGCTCCGGGGTCATGAGGCACAGAATCCCCGCTTTTTGTCCTGCTCTCCCTCTCTTGGTTAAATGACTGGTTATATGACTGGTTCTGGATCCCGTTTTTGGGATCATTCAACATCCCGTTTTTGGGATCATTCAACATCCCGTTTTTGGGTATATTCCCGTTTTCGGTAACATTACCGTTTTCGGGTTCATTACCCCCTTCCCGGTTGCCTTTAATGTTCCCGTTTTTGGTTATATTAAGAGAGAAAACCCGCACTCTTTTTGTCGCTCCCTTTCTCTCTCCGGTATCTGAAATAAGCCCCATTTTCATGAGCGATATAAGCCCGGCCTGCACGGTTTTTTTATTCAGGCAAGTGTCTTTAACGAGGCGTTCTATGCTGGGGTAGCAGAGGTTATATTCATCGGCTCTGTCAGCCATCGAGAGCAGTATGAGCTTTAATGACGAGCTACCTGGATCTGTCTCCCAGGCCCAATCTGTTGCATGTCTGCTCATGATTAATCTCCGCTATCAGCTTGAATGTTGTGGGGAGGAATTAATCATGATCTGCTTAATCTCTGCCCTGATGCGACGGTTTGATTCCATGGTGCACTCAACACAGTGTCCGTTGTAAACCCAGCGTTCACTGTCATGTCCGTGCTTACATGGTTTTCCGGTGTAGTAGCGTTTAAGTCCGCGCTTTGCGGCATCAATACGTGTAATGATTTCCATGGTAAGCCCTGTTATTAGTATTGGGATTACGGTTATTTTGCGCTGACACAAAAAAAAGATCAACCAGATTTGGTTTTTTATTACCTTTGAGGTGCGAATAGATATGAAAAGACCGCCGGATGGCGGTCTACAGAGGGTTGTGGCTGGATATCATGAGTAGAAGAAGTATGCCAGTTCTGCTTTTGAGCGCAACCATTGTCTTGATTTACAGGCTTTAAAAAGCCCATTCATCAATACTTTACCTGGCATTTTGCGCTTACCTGTTAAGTGAGTCTGGATATAGTGACTCGTCGTTCCGGCTTCCTGTGCGAAGGCTTCACGCTCATCCGGAGTAAGTGCAAGCCAGTGCTTTTTGAAATCGAAATGTTCGTTATCGCTCATAGCTATTGCCTGATATTTATTTCAGATAATAAATATTCACCCATAAGGTAACAAAAATCAAGGATAGTTACCTACGGGGTGCATTTACCTGTTGGGTAATATTGCTTTAAATTGAATCATCTACTGATTCATATATGAGGCGATTTTCCAGAAAATGAAAAGTATCCAGGACGTCCGCAGGCAAAATCTCAACGACTTGATCGACCGTGAATTCAATGGTGTTCAGACGCGGATGGCAGAAAAACTTGGAACTCAGGCAAATCTGGTAAACCGCTGGGCTCTTGGCAAGAAGGTTATCGGCGACCAGGTTGCGCGAAAAATTGAAGCTGCCGCCAATAAACCCCGTAACTGGCTTGATATCGATCGCTCGCTTTCTCAGGAAGGTTTTCAGCCTGTCGGACCAAGCGACATTGGTCAGCTGGCGGCTCACAACCTGGAACGCTGGATGAGCGAAAGCCGCGACCTTTCAACGCAGGGAAAACTTCACCGCGCATCCGGCGTCGCCCAGGTGACAATCAGCCGCCTGTTAAACAATGAGGTCAGTGTTTCCATTTCCACCCTGGAGAATGTTGCATCCGCATTCGGGCGTCACGGCTATGAATTACTGATTCACCCGCACGACCCTGCGACCATCAACTATGACCGCTCGCGCTACGCATTGTTACCTGAAACAGAGAAGGCAAAGATCGAAAGTTACATTGAATTTGTCATCAGCCAGAACGAAAAAAACAAACAATAAAACCATATTTTTCAGTAAGTAAGCCGCCTTATGGCGGCTTTTTTATTGCCTGTTTGATTACCTAACTGGTAATTTTTTTAACTCATATCTATTGACATCAAACCAGATACGCATAATTATTACCTCAACGGTAACAGACCGAGGTGACAAATTATGCAGTGGAAAATCATCAACGGTTGGTACTGCGTTACTGCATGCGGATTCATGAGCTGGAAGTTCCGCACCTTACAGGAAGGCATTAAGTGGGCTTTCGTCAGCAAAGAAGCTCGCGATGTGGCCAACGATAACGAGATATGGGAGGGCTGATAATGAACATTAATCAGCAGAAAAATCTTCAAAAAATCATGCTGGCATTCGACAAGGACTACCGCCTGTCAGAACAGCTATATGACCGACAAGTTGAACTGATTGAGAGCATCCGACTTCATCAACTGTCCTCAACTTTCGACGTTGTAACAGGCAAAGGCGTTCGTCAGGAAGTACTGGAGGCTGCTAAAGACAGCCCTGAGTTCGAAGAACTGATGGATGCCTACCGGCGAGAGGCAATGGCAATTATCGCCCGCTGGGATCTGGCGGATCAGCTTGATGGACAGAGGGACGCGGCATGAAACCGGGAATTTATTTCGACATCAGCAACGAAGACTACCACGCCGGTGACGGAGTGAGTAAGTCGCAACTAGACATGGTTGCCAAGAATCCGGCGCTTCTTAAATGGGTTCAGGCAGCACCAGAAGACGAAGAGAAAAAGTCTGCACTGGATATGGGAACCGCATTGCACTGTCTGCTTCTGGAGCCTGGAGAGTTCGACAAACGCTTCATTGTTTCACCGAAATTCGATCGTCGGACGAAACAAGGTAAAGCTGACGAAGAGGCATTTCTTCGTGATGTGGCGGATATGGGGATTACGGTACTTGATGCCGAGCAGTGGCGGAAACTGGAGCTGATGCGTGATAGCGCAATGGCTCACCCGGCGGCACGCTGGATGCTGGAAGCACCTGGTTACTGCGAAGCATCAATGTACTGGAACGATGAAGATACTGGTGAGTTGTGCCGCATTCGTCCAGACAAATGGCTGAACGAGCACAACGTGATCGTCGACGTGAAAAAGGTTGCAGATATGAACCGTTTTGCACGCCACATCGAGGAATTCCGCTACCACGTGCAGGACGCAATGTACCGCGAAGGCGCAATGAGGGTTACTGGTCAGCCGCATGGTTTTTTCTTTCTTGCCGTGAGCGAAAGCATTGATTGTGGTCGGTATCCGGTACGCGTGTTCGAGCTGGATGCGCCGGATGTCGATGCCGGGCACGCTCTGTTCCGCCGGGATCTGAATACCTATCACGAATGCCGCATCAACGATGAGTGGGGCGGAGTGGAAATTATTAAACGCCCTGACTGGGCACGTAAACAGGATATGTACGTATGAGCAATGATATCGCAATCACATCACAACCAGGCGCAACTGTAGGCACTGCTGCGGCAATCTTCAGCCCCGAGGGCATGAATCAACTGGTGCGTTTCGCGGAGTTGATGTCACAAAGCAAAGCGACTGTACCGAAACATCTTGAAGGCAAACCTGCCGATTGCCTGGCGGTGACCATGCAGGCGGCACAGTGGGGAATGAACCCTTTCGCCGTGGCGCAGAAAACGCATGTGGTAAACGGAACGTTAGGCTACGAAGCACAGTTGGTAAACGCGGTCGTATCCTCTTCCAGCCTGCTGGCGACACGCCTGAATTATCGCTGGAGCGGTGACTGGTCGAATGTTAACGGCAAAACAGATAAATCACCGAATCTGACGGTAACTGTGTCAGCAGTTCTTAAAGGAGAAGCAGAACCCCGTGAGCTTACCATCAGTATGGCGCAAGCCGGAGTGCGTAACTCTCCATTGTGGGAACAGGATCCGCGCCAGCAGCTTGCCTATCTTTGCACGAAACGATGGGCTCGCCTGCACGCTCCTGATGTGCTTCTCGGTGTTTACACCCCTGACGAATTACAGGAAACGGCACCGCGCGTTGAGCGAGACATTACTCCACAAACGACTACTGCTGCGGGAATGAACAGTCTGATCAACGCTAAACCAGCGAAAAAGCATGATGAGCAAACGCGTAAAGCGGATAGCCGTGATCCAGAAGAAATGCTGATGGCCTTTACCAGCGCAGCGATGAATTACAGCACTGTCTCCGAACTGGATAAGGCTTACAAATACATTGCACAAAAACTTTCAGATGATGACGAACTGCTGGCAAAAGCCACCGACGTTTACAGCGTTCGTCGGGAAGAATTAAACGAAACATCTATGTAACCACCACCGCGGCGCCACGCGCGCCGCACTGCAACCAAGAGAGGTATTTATGAAAGGTGCATTAGGTAAGAAGGAACTCCTGGCGGTGGTGCCACTGTCATGGAGCACTATCGACCGTATGGAGCGCGCAGGGGAATTTCCTAAACGCTGGTATATCACTGACAAACGCTGCGCATGGAACCGTGACGAAGTTGAGCGTTGGCTTGATGAACGTCAGGCAGCAAGCCCGGCAGAGTTCCAGGGTAAAAAGCCTCCTGTTCAGCAACGTGTATATCGTCCTGTGAGCAACGCGGCATGAGTGTGCTGCTAAGGCACTGGAGCAAATGGTCAGGATGGTACTTATTCCTGGCCTCTGTTTCAGCATGGCTTTATCTGCTGGCATTAATTTTCAGAGAGGGTTGGATTAAGTGAGAAAGTTAAGCCGACTTGAAAAATATCACATGAACAAGGTTTCAATGCGCAGCCATTCAAAGGTTGTTGCCGTTACTCCTGCGGCGATAGAGATCGAAAAACGCGCGATTGAAAGAGAGAAAAAAGGGCAGTTCCGCATTGCCGCCCACCTTTGGCTTCAGTGTATGGATGTTGCTTCTGGTGATGTTGAGCGTGCAAGGATCGCGGTTCGCAGGGACCAATGTATCACAAAAGGTAACGGCCTTCGCCGTGGCGACTATAGCGGCATAGGATGTTGTGGGGTGGTTTATGACTAAGAAATACACACTAATCTATGCAGATCCACCCTGGGTATACCGGGACAAAGCCGCGGATGGTAATCGCGGTGCCGGTTTTAAATATCCGGTTATGAGTGTGCTGGATATTTGCCGCCTTCCTGTGTGGGATTTGGCCGATGAAAACTGTCTGTTGGCCATGTGGTGGGTGCCAACACAACCACTCGAAGCACTAAAAGTTGTTGAAGCCTGGGGATTCCGTCTGATGACCATGAAGGGCTTCACGTGGATAAAATGTGGTAGTCGACAACCAGATAAACTGGTTATGGGTATGGGACACATGACTCGCGCCAATAGTGAAGATTGCCTGTTTGCAGTAAAGGGAAAACTACCTCCACGCATTAATGCAGGGATCGTTCAGTCATTTACCGCACCGCGGCTTGAGCATTCAAGAAAACCAGATGTCGTTCGTGAAAAACTTGTGCAATTGTTAGGCGATGTTTCTCGCATTGAACTGTTCGCCCGCCAGTCGTCTCATGGTTTCGATGTTTGGGGTAATCAGTGCGAAGACCCGGCAGTGCAACTACATCCTGGATACGCGTTGGATATTGGCGGATTAACAAATGCATTCAGCAATGCTCCGCTGTCACCAACAGACAACCAGGGGCGGGAGCGTGCAGCATGAACCTATATCAACGCATCAATGGCGCCGACTGGTGCAATATCTTCGTCGTCGGCGATCTGCATGGGTGCTACACGCTGCTGATGAACGAACTCGACAAAGTTTCATTCGACCCGGCGCGCGATTTGCTTATTTCCGTTGGTGACCTTGTTGACCGCGGCGCTGAAAACGTCGAATACCTGGATTTGATTACTATGCCGTGGTTCCGAGCTGTTCGTGGCAACCATGAGCAGATGATGCTGGATGCACTGGTCAACGGCGGAAGTTTCGGACATTGGATGTCAAACGGCGGTGGATGGTGGCACCAACTTGATTCTGAGCAGGATGTGCAACTCAAATACCTTCTGCCAAAGGTTACCAACCTCCCGATGATTATCGAACTGGTTACCGGCAATAAGAAGGTCGTCATCTGCCACGCAGACTACCCGCACAACGAATACGCATTCGATAAGCCAGTACCGGAAGAAATGGTGATATGGAATCGTGAGCGGGTTAGCGACGCGCAGGACGGTATTGTCTCGGAGATAACCGGTGCCGATTTGTTCATCTTCGGTCATACGCCAGCACATCACCCACTGGTGTATGCAAACCAAATGTACATCGACACCGGCGCAGTGTTCTGCGGAAATCTGACGCTTACCAAAGTCCAGGAAGGATAGAATTATTTATTACTGTCTTCCATCCACCTCTCAAACTTCGACGGGGAGAACGGAATCAGATCCGTATGCTCCCCGTCAATCCAGGAATCAATCATATCGGCCCACTGCTGCAACATGTAGGCGCGCTGTCTGGCGTATTCCGCTTTGTTATATACGGCGCGCACACCTTTCTGCTCATGTGCCAGAGCCTTTTCAATCCAGTCTGAAGGATAACCAGCCTCATGCAACAATGTACTGGCTGTACGGCGCATATCGTGTACGGTGAAGCCCTGAATATGCTCACCATCTTCATTTATTATTTTCACCGTTCTGTCGATCAGAGAGTTCAGCGCGGCATTAGATAATGGCTTCCGGAAATTGTAACGACCAGGAACCAGATATTCACTTCCACCAGCGCACATCTGCAACCCGACCAATATATCCTGAGCCTGTTTAGGCAGGTAAATAACGTGCGCCCGGCTTCCCTTCATGCGGTCTGAAGGAATTGTCCATGTCCATTTTTTAAAATCTATTTCATCCCACGTTGCGTTGGTGAATTCGCCTTTACGAACCATAGTGATAAGCACCAGCTTTAAAGCCATTTTCATAGTGCCCATAGCACCAATGGCATCCAGCGTGCGGAAGAACAGGCCAATTTCTTCTGGTGTCAGTGTTCGCTCTCTTGGTTTAAATATGGCGATAGACGAAGGTTTAATGTCAGCCGCAGGATTAAACAAACCATGACCACGGTCATTGGCGTGACGGTATACGCTGCTGATGATCTCCCTTGCCTGTACTGCTGTTGCCCGACCACCGCGTTCGACAATCCGGTCACACAAATCACGAACCATCGATGTGGTAATTTCAGTCATCATTTTGTTGCCAAGAACTGGAAGTATGTCACGGTCGATCACCGCCTGCTTCATTGCGCGGGTACTGTCAGCCAGGATGACGTGTTTCATATAACTGTCGGTATGTACCGTAAACGTCTCGGCACCACGAATCTTTTTGATACCGTCACGTTTAGCCGCAGCCGGTGACTGGCCTGCTTTAAGCAGCTTCTTTGCAGCAATCAGTTCTTCTCGCGCTTCTGCCAGGCTGATACCGTCACGCCCATACTGCCCGATTACCAGTGTTTCGCGGCGACCGTTGATACGGTAGTCATAGCGAAACGAGACCGTACCTGACGTAAGCACAGCTACATACAGCCCGTCACGATCGGAAACTTTGTACAGTTTGTCCTGTGGCTTGAGGTTCTTTAATTTTGTATCGGTAAGCACAATTCACCCGTATAGAAACCATTTTCATGACGGTATGAGAGTATACCTTTAAGGTAATACCGTCACCTGTACCGCCAAAAAATATGGTGTAGAGTGAATAGAAATGAATACATAAAAACAAAAACCCTCTGTAAAAACAGAGGGTTGAGTTAGTATATGAATAGGAATGACTTGCTATGAGTTAGCTGTTAATCATTCCCACTCAATGGTAGCTGGCGGCTTGCCGCTGATGTCATACACCACGCGGGAAATACCGTTCACTTCATTGATAATGCGGTTGGAAACGCGACCGAGGAAATCGTACGGCAGATGCGCCCAGTGTGCGGTCATAAAGTCGATGGTTTCGACAGCACGCAGAGAGACAACCCAGTCATACTTACGACCATCGCCCATTACGCCAACGGAACGTACCGGCAGGAACACAGTGAACGCCTGGCTGACTTTGTCGTACAGGTCCGCTTTACGCAGTTCTTCAATGAAGATGGCGTCAGCACGGCGCAGCAGGTCACAGTACTCTTTCTTCACTTCACCCAGCACACGAACGCCAAGGCCTGGTCCCGGGAACGGGTGACGGTACAGCATGTCGTACGGCAGGCCCAGCTCCAGACCAATCTTACGCACTTCGTCTTTGAACAGCTCTTTCAGCGGTTCAACCAGGCCCATCTTCATCTCTTTCGGCAGGCCGCCCACGTTGTGGTGAGATTTGATGACGTGTGCTTTACCGGTTGCAGAAGCCGCAGATTCGATAACGTCAGGGTAGATGGTGCCCTGCGCCAGCCACTTCACGTCTTCCAGTTTCAGCGCTTCTTCATCGAATACTTCAACGAAAACGCGCCCGATGATTTTACGTTTTGCTTCCGGATCGTTTTCGCCAGCCAGCGCTGACAGGAAGCGATCTTCTGCCGGTACGTGAACAATGTTAAGACCAAAGTGATCGCCAAACATATCCAGAACCTGCTCTGCTTCGTTGAGACGCAGCAGGCCGTTGTCGACGAATACGCAAGTCAGGTTTTTACCGATAGCGCGGTGCAGCAGCATTGCGGTTACGGAGGAATCCACACCACCAGAGAGGCCGAGGATGACTTTATCGTCGCCGACCTGCTCGCGGATGCGAGCTACAGCATCGTCGATAATTTTCGCTGGCGTCCACAGGGCTTCACACTGGCAGATATCACGCACAAAACGCTCCAGCATGCGCATACCCTGGCGGGTGTGAGTCACTTCCGGGTGGAACTGTACGCCATAGAAGCGTTTTTCTTCGTTAGCCATAATGGCAAACGGGCAGCTTTCGGTGCTGGCTACGGTGACGAAGTCGGACGGGATAGCGGTAACTTTATCGCCGTGGCTCATCCAGACATCGAGCAGCGGTTTTCCGTCTGCGGTCAGCGCATCTTCGATACCGCGAACCAGTGCGCTGTCGTTTACGACTTCAACCTGCGCGTAGCCAAATTCACGTTCGTTAGAGGCTTCAACGTGACCGCCCAACTGCATTGCCATGGTCTGCATGCCATAGCAAACGCCGAATACCGGTACGCCTGCTTCAAAGACATACTGCGGCGCACGCGGGCTGTTTTCTTCGGTGGTGCTTTCCGGGCCGCCGGAAAGAATAATGCCGCTTGGATTGAAGTCACGAATTTGTGCTTCTGTCACATCCCACGCCCACAGTTCGCAGTAAACACCCAGCTCACGCACGCGGCGCGCAACCAGTTGAGTGTACTGAGAACCGAAGTCCAGAATGAGGATGCGATGCTTATGAATGTTTTCCGTCATTGACGCTTATTCCGAGGCAAGTGAAACAGATAATATAAATCGCCCGACATGAAGTCGGGCGAAGAGAATCAGGAGCCCAGACGGTAGTTCGGGGACTCTTTAGTAATGGTCACGTCGTGAACGTGGCTTTCCTGAATGCCCGCACCGCTGATACGTACAAACTCCGCTTTAGTACGCAGTTCGTCGATAGTACCACAGCCGGTCAGACCCATACAGGAGCGCAGGCCGCCCATCTGCTGGTGAATGATCTCTTTCAGGCGACCTTTATAAGCTACGCGACCTTCGATACCTTCCGGCACCAGTTTGTCGGCAGCGTTATCGCTCTGGAAATAACGGTCAGAGGAACCTTTGGACATCGCGCCCAGGGAACCCATACCACGGTAAGATTTGTAAGAACGGCCCTGGTAGAGTTCGATTTCACCCGGAGATTCTTCAGTACCCGCCAGCATGGAACCTACCATCACCGCGCTTGCGCCAGCGGCGATAGCTTTGGCGATGTCGCCGGAGAAGCGAATACCACCATCTGCGATAACCGGAATACCGGTGCCTTCCAGGGCTTCAACTGCGTCAGCAACGGCAGTGATCTGCGGAACACCTACGCCAGTAACGATACGAGTCGTACAGATAGAACCAGGGCCGATACCGACTTTAACCGCGCTGCAACCAGCTTCTGCCAAAGCGCGTGCACCTGCAGCTGTTGCCACGTTGCCGCCGATGATTTGCAGATCCGGATATTTAGCACGGGTTTCACGGATACGCTGCAAAACGCCTTCTGAGTGACCGTGGGAGGAGTCGATCAGCAGAACGTCAACGCCAGCGGCAACCAGCGCGTCAACACGCTCTTCGTTACCCGCACCTGCGCCAACTGCAGCACCAACACGCAGACGGCCTTGCTCGTCTTTACAGGCGTTCGGTTTACGTTCCGCTTTCTGGAAGTCTTTCACGGTGATCATGCCGATCAGGTGGAATTCGTCATCAACCACCAGCGCTTTTTCAACGCGTTTTTCGTGCATTTTTGCCAGCACCACTTCACGGGCTTCACCTTCACGCACGGTGACCAGACGCTCTTTCGGCGTCATGTAAACGCTAACCGGCTGGTTCAGGTCGGTAACAAAACGCACGTCACGACCGGTGATAATACCCACCAGTTCGTTTTCTTCGGTAACGACCGGATAGCCCGCAAAACCGTTACGCTCAGTCAGTTCTTTCACTTCGCGCAGCGTCGTGGTTGGCAGAACAGTCTGCGGATCAGTCACCACACCAGATTCGTGTTTTTTCACACGGCGAACTTCTTCTGCCTGGCGTTCAATGGACATGTTTTTGTGGATAAAGCCGATACCGCCTTCCTGAGCCAGAGCAATAGCCAGGCGCGCTTCCGTTACGGTATCCATTGCTGCGGAAAGCATAGGGATATTCAGACGAATAGTTTTCGTCAGCTGGGTGCTGAGGTCAGCAGTATTCGGCAGAACGGTAGAATGAGCAGGAACGAGGAGAACGTCGTCAAACGTCAGAGCTTCTTTAGCGATACGTAGCATGGGCAATATCTCGACCAGAGTGGTTAATAAATATTGCCGCGGCATTATACAGAGCGTAACCGATTGCATCTACCCCTTTTTGCAAAAAATGCTTGCTATCCCCGAAGGGCGGGTTACTATCGACTGAATAACCTGCTGATTTAGAATTTGATCTCGCTCACATGTTACCTTCTCAATCCCCTGCAATTTTTACCGTTAGTCGCCTGAATCAAACGGTTCGTCTGCTGCTTGAGCATGAGATGGGACAGGTTTGGATCAGCGGCGAAATCTCTAATTTCACACAACCGGCTTCCGGTCACTGGTACTTTACACTCAAAGACGACACCGCCCAGGTACGCTGCGCGATGTTCCGCAACAGCAACCGCCGGGTGACCTTCCGTCCACAGCATGGACAACAAGTTTTAGTTCGCGCCAATATTACGCTCTACGAGCCGCGCGGTGACTACCAGATAATCGTTGAGAGTATGCAGCCGGCCGGTGAAGGGCTGCTGCAACAGAAGTACGAACAGCTCAAAGCGAAGTTGCAGGCTGAAGGTTTGTTCGATCAGCAATACAAAAAACCACTTCCCTCCCCTGCGCATTGCGTTGGTGTGATCACCTCAAAAACCGGTGCTGCGCTACATGATATTTTGCATGTGTTAAAACGTCGCGATCCTTCTCTACCGGTGATCATCTACCCCACCGCCGTTCAGGGCGATGACGCACCGGGGCAAATTGTTCGCGCCATTGAACTGGCGAATCAGCGCAATGAGTGCGACGTGTTGATCGTTGGGCGCGGCGGCGGTTCGCTGGAAGATTTATGGAGTTTTAACGACGAACGCGTAGCGCGGGCGATTTTTGCCAGCCGCATTCCGGTCGTCAGCGCCGTCGGGCATGAGACGGATGTGACCATTGCCGATTTTGTTGCCGATCTGCGTGCGCCAACGCCGTCTGCCGCCGCTGAAGTAGTGAGCCGTAATCAGCAAGAGTTACTGCGCCAGGTGCAATCGACCCGTCAACGGCTGGAGATGGCGATGGATTATTATCTCGCCAACCGCACGCGTCGCTTTACGCAGATCCATCACCGATTACAGCAACAGCATCCGCAGCTCCGGCTGGCACGCCAGCAAACCATGCTTGAGCGCCTGCAAAAGCGGATGAGCTTTGCGCTGGAAAATCAACTTAAGCGTACCGGGCAACAGCAGCAGCGGTTAACACAGCGGCTGAATCAGCAAAATCCACAGCCGAAGATTCATCGCGCGCAAACGCGCATTCAGCAACTGGAATATCGTTTAGCAGAAACCCTGCGCGTACAGCTTAGCGCCACGCGTGAACGTTTCGGTAATGCAGTAACGCACCTCGAAGCCGTAAGCCCACTGTCAACGCTGGCGCGTGGATACAGCGTTACTACTGCTACTGACGGCAATGTACTGAAAAAAGTGAAGCAAGTTAAAGCGGGTGAAATGCTAACCACACGTCTGGAAGACGGCTGGATAGAAAGTGAAGTTAAAAACATCCAGCCAGTAAAAAAATCGCGTAAAAAGGTGCATTAAGCCAGCACGAATTCAACGCGTTTTTTCGATATCAAGCCATGCCCGTGCTGACAGAAGTAATCTACTGCACCGCAGGCTTTTAACACCTGCAACGGTTGATGGCAGTCTGGACAAAGAGCTTTCATTTCAATAATTTCCCCGCAGGATGGGCAACGCGCATGGCCGTTATCCTGATCAAGCACATGCTGACATTGTGGACAATGCAGTTCCATATGAATTCCTCCGGTAGCCATCCCTCTACATTCATAGAGGGAATGGCAGATAAAATACTTACGGATAATTATTTATTTTTCTTGATGTGCTTCATCAGACGCTTACGTTTACGCATCTGGGTTGGCGTCAGGGTGTTACGCTTGTTCGCATACGGGTTTTCCCCTTCTTTGAACTGAATACGAATCGGCGATCCCATTACGTCCAGCGATTTGCGGAAGTAGTTCATCAAGTAGCGCTTGTAGGAATCAGGCAGGTCTTTCACCTGATTACCGTGAATCACCACAATCGGCGGGTTATAACCACCAGCGTGGGCATATTTCAGCTTCACACGACGACCGCGTACCAGCGGCGGTTGGTGATCTTCAACAGCCATCGTCATGATGCGCGTCAGCATAGAGGTCCCCACACGACGGGTGGAGCTGTCATACGCTTCACGTACTGATTCAAACAAGTTACCAACACCACTGCCGTGCAAGGCAGAGATAAAGTGCACACGAGCAAAATCGATAAAGCCCAGACGGAAGTCCAGCGTTTCTTTCACCTGCTCTTTCACTTCCTGGCTCAGGCCATCCCACTTATTCACCACAATGACAAGTGAGCGCCCACTATTGAGAATAAAGCCCAGCAGCGAGAGATCCTGATCGGAAATACCTTCGCGCGCATCAATCACTAACATCACCACGTTGGCATCTTCAATGGCCTGCAACGTTTTGATTACGGAGAATTTCTCTACAGCATCGGTGATTTTGCCGCGTTTACGTACGCCAGCGGTGTCAATGAGCACATACTCACGTCCATCGCGTTCCATTGGAATGTAGATACTGTCACGCGTCGTGCCAGGCATGTCATAAACAACAACGCGCTCTTCACCAAGAATACGGTTAGTGAGTGTAGACTTACCTACGTTCGGACGACCCACAATCGCCAGTTTGATCGGCAGACTTTGCGGGTCGAAGTCGTCTTCCTCTTCTTCTTCGCCGTTCTCTTCCGCTTCAAATTGCGCCCAGTATTCAGCGTCTTCGTCGACTTCCTCTTGCGGTGCGAGATCTTCCATCCACGGCAGCAGCACATGCTCCAGCAGACTTAATACGCCACGACCGTGAGACGCGGCGATCGGGTAGATTTCACCTAAGCCAAGCGAGTAGAAATCAACCACTGCCTGATCGGGATCCAGACCGTCAGTTTTGTTTGCCACCAGGAAGGTCGGTTTTTCACGGGAGCGCAGATGTTTGGCAATCGCTTCATCTGCCGGCATCAGGCCCGCGCGCGCATCCACCATAAACAGTACGACGTCCGCTTCTTCAATCGCCAGCAGCGACTGTTCCGCCATGCGGGTTTCTACACCGTCTTCTGTGCCATCAATCCCGCCGGTATCAATACAGATAAACTCACGGCCTTCAATTTCCGCACGACCGTACTTACGGTCACGAGTCAGACCCGGGAAATCCGCAACCAGCGCATCTCGGGTGCGAGTTAGACGGTTAAATAACGTGGATTTTCCTACGTTAGGGCGCCCGACAAGCGCGACCACAGGTACCATGTTTAAAGCCTCATTTTTATAAATCATCAGACAACGCACGCTATATTCGCGTCGTTGTTAAAAACAGGAAAACGGCCCCTGTCCAGGAGCCGTTTTCAAAGTGAACGACAGAGACGATTAACGTGTAATAGAGTACACGGTTCCGTCTTTTGCCTGGATCAGCAGTTTGCCGTCAGCGGCAACCGGTTCAGTCTGGAAACCGGAACTATCAACTTTTTGCTGGGCAACGAAACGACCATCTTCGACGTTAATCCAGTGCAGATAACCTTCACTGTCACCTACCACCAGGTTGCCATTATACAGCACCGGAGAAGTCAGCAGGCGATGCAACAGATCGCTTTGTGTCCACAGCGTAACGCCGCCATCAATGGTCAACGCCATCACCCGGTCATTTTGATCGACCAGATAGATGCGATTGCCGTCGACGATGAAATCATTCACCGAACCCAGTTCGCGTTTCCACATAATCTGACCACTGCGCAGATCAAGCGCCGTCAGGTTACCATTATAGGCCAGCGCGAAAACAACGCCGTTAACAACGACGGGAGTCGTGTCAACATCGCTCAGACGGTCAATTTCGGTAGAACCGGTCGCCTGGGAAATACGCTGCTGCCAAATCATCTGGCCCTGTTCCATCAGCACTGCGCTGACGCGACCATTATCGCCACCCACGACGGCCGCACCAAAAGCCGTTGCCGGCGCAGACTCGCCACGCAAAGAGAGCGAAGGCATATCGAGGTTAACTGTCCATTTGACAGCGCCGTCAGCCTCGTTCAGCGCTTGTAACTGACCGTTACTGGTGTGGATTAACACCAGACCGTCGCTGACCACCGGGCGCGAAAGTGCTTCACCCGCGACTTTAGTTTGCCATGCCACAGTACCATCGCTGGTATTCAGCGCGTAAACCTGCGCCTTTTCGCTGCCAATGTAGACATGCCCACCAGACACGGTCAGACCGCCAGAAAGTAATGCAGGCTCTTTAGAGAACCAGCCATCTTTCTCGGCCAGGCTGACAGACCAGATTTCTTTGCCATCATCCGCATTCAGCGCTTTTACCAAACCAGCGCGGTCCGCTGCATAGACAACGTTGTCCGCCAGTGCCGGATGAAGATTGGAATAGAAGTTGCCAATGCCGCTACCAACGGAAGTGCTCCACGCCGTGGTCGGCGTAAACTGGTTTTCAACGGTTGGCAATGGGGACATCTTTACCACATCTTCTTCGCTGTTAAACAGCGAACAGCCGCTTAAAAGGGTAACGGAAAGCAGTCCTGGCAGCAGTAATTTACGCAATTGCATCGGGTCCCTCTCAGATGGACAAATTATTAATTTTCATCTGCATCATTTCGCTCAGTGCCGGAGTAACATCGCTTTTCACGCCTGCTTCCCATGCACTACGCGCACCTTGCTTATCACCTTTGCTCAGCAATGCTTCACCACGCAGGTCGGCAACAATGGCAGCCCACCCTTCACCTTTGATGGTATCAAGGGTTTTCAGCGCGGCATCAGCCTGCTTGAGCTGTACCTGAACGCGAGCAAGACGCAGATTTATCACGGCTTTGAGATTTTCATCGCTCGTGTCTGCCAGCCCCTGTTGTAACTGGGCGGCAGCTTTCTCTAGTTCATTTTTGTCAACAAATTGCTGCGCAAGTTCCAAAGAAGCCAGCGCACCATAAGTATTTTTATTTTCAGCAGCAAATTTTTCCGCCGCCGGGATGCTATCCGGTTTGCCTTCGCTCACTGCGGTAACCGCATTTTGATAGGCAAGAGAAGCGGAGCGTGCAGAATCAACCTGATGGCTGTTCCAGTAGCGCCAGCCAATCAGTGCGCCAACGCCCAAAATCACCCCAACAGCCAGTGCTTTGCCATTTTCAGCAAAAAAGCGTTTAACCGCTTCTACCTGGTCGTTTTCGTTCTCGTAAATTTCCACGCTGTCCTTCTCCTTCCTTAACCCAGTAACGTGCGCAAATGCGCGGCTACGCTATCCTGCGCAACTGCCGTTTGCTCACCAGAGCGCAAATCCTTCACTACTGCTGTGCCGTTAGCCACTTCAGACTCACCCAGCACCACAGCAACGCGGGCACCCCATTTATCAGCACGGGCAAACTGTTTCTTAAAGTTGCCGCCGCCGTGGTTGGTCATCAATTTCACGCCCGGTAATTCATCACGCAGACGCTCAGCTAATGCCATAGCCGCAGATTGTGTATCAGCACCTGAAGCCACCAGGTATATATCGACAACAGGATCGGCTTTAAATTCCGGATTAACGGCCTGAACTAACAATACAAGACGTTCGAGGCCCATCGCAAAACCGACTGCCGGTGTTGCACGACCGCCCAGTTGTTCCACCAGACCGTCATAACGACCGCCTGCACACACGGTGCCCTGGGAGCCGAGACTGTTAGTCACCCACTCGAAAACGGTACGGTTATAGTAATCCAGACCACGCACCAGACGCTGGTTTACGGTGTAAGCGATCCCCGCGCTCTCAAGCAGTTTGCACAGACCGGCAAAATGCTCACGAGATTCCTCGTCCAGATAATCACCTAATGCCGGAGCGTCGTTGAGAAGCGCCTGCACTTCCGGATTTTTTGAATCCAGCACGCGCAGCGGGTTAGTGTACATGCGGCGTTTGCAGTCTTCGTCCAGCTTTTCTTTATGCTGCTCAAGGAATGCCACCAGCGCATCGCGGTAATTGGCGCGTGCTTCCAGCGAACCGATAGAATTCAGCTCAAGAGTTACGTGTTCGGAAATACCCAGCGCGCGCCACCAGCGGGCGGTGAGCATAATCAGTTCAGCGTCGATATCCGGACCTTGCAGACCGAAAACTTCGCAGCCCAACTGATGGAACTGACGATAACGCCCTTTCTGCGGACGCTCGTGACGGAACATCGGCCCGATATACCACAGACGCTGTTCCTGATTGTACAGAAGACCATGCTCGATGCCGGCGCGTACACAGCCCGCCGTCCCTTCAGGGCGCAGAGTCAGGCTGTCGCCATTGCGATCCTCAAAGGTGTACATCTCTTTTTCAACCACGTCGGTGACTTCACCAATCGCACGTTTGAATAGCGGGGTCTGCTCTACAATCGGCAAGCGGATTTCACTGTAACCGTAGCTGCCGAGCACGTTTTTCAGTGTGCCTTCAATGCGCTGCCAGATGGCCGTTTCGCCAGGCAGGTAATCGTTCATGCCGCGAATGGCTTGAATGTTTTTTGCCACGTTTATTCTCTTTCTGAATATAAAAATGAACCCTCAACGCTTCCCTCAATGTTTGGGGAGCCATGCGGGTTCAATCATACACGGGAAGCGAGGCGCTTCCCATCACGTTATTATTTTTCGACCTGCTGAACGTCAATTCGACGCGCTTCGTCCAGCTGACTGGCTTTCGCACGAATGCGTGCTTCCAGCTGGTCGATCATATCGTTGTTGTCCAGACGGTCTTTGCGCACGCCATCTTCATAGAGGCCGCTTTTCTTGTTGCCGCCGGTGACGCCGAGTGTAGAAACCAGCGCCTCACCTGGGCCATTCACCACGCAGCCGATAATCGAAACGTCCATCGGAGTGATGATATCTTCCAGGCGTTGCTCCAGCGCGTTAACCGTACCGATAACATCAAACTCCTGACGCGAACAGGTCGGACAGGCGATGAAGTTGATACCTCGCGAACGGATACGCAGCGATTTCAAAATATCGAAACCGACTTTGATCTCTTCGACCGGATCGGCCGCCAGTGATACGCGCAGCGTGTCGCCGATGCCTTCAGACAGCAGCAGACCTAAACCAATGGCGGATTTTACTGCCCCGCTGCGCGCGCCACCCGCTTCGGTGATCCCCAGATGCAGCGGCTGATCGATTTGTTTTGCCAGCAAACGATAAGACTCAACAGCGAGGAAGACGTCAGACGCTTTCACGCTGACTTTGAACTGATCGAAGTTCAGGCGATCGAGATGATCAACATGGCGCATGGCGGATTCCAGCAACGCCTGCGGCGTCGGTTCGCCATACTTTTCTTGCAGATCTTTTTCCAGCGATCCGGCGTTAACGCCAATGCGGATCGGAATGTTTTTATCGCGCGCACAGTCAACTACCATGCGAATACGCTCTTCATTACCGATATTGCCAGGGTTAATACGCAGACAATCGACGCCGTATTCCGCTACTTTCAGCGCAATGCGATAGTCGAAGTGGATGTCAGCCACCAGCGGCACGTTAACCCGCTGTTTGATGAGTTTGAACGCTTCTGCCGCGTCCATCGTCGGTACGGAGACACGGACGATATCAGCGCCAACGCGTTCCAGCGCCTTGATTTGATTGACCGTTGCTTCGACATCTGTCGTACGCGTATTGGTCATGGACTGTACGGCGATGGGAGCACCATCGCCAATCGGCACATTCCCAACGTAAATACGTGTTGATTTTCTACGTTGAATTGGAGCCTGGTTATGCATGAAAAATCTCCCGCGTTACCCGTCTGTTACTGCGCCGGTGATTGTTCGGCATTGAGGGTCAGACGCGCAACCTGGTTAGTTCTGATAAAACGACTCAGATCGACAGGTTTCCCTTGATACTGGATCTGTACTGCGGCTGGCGCACCAATTTTCAGTTTGTACGGTGCCTGGCCGGTTAAGTTCAAATTACCGTCTTTACGCTGCATACCGCTAAACAATTTTTTACCGGTAGCATCAGTAACCTCCAGCCAGCAATCGGCAGTAAAGTTCATCACCAGCGCATTCGGATCAGCCGCCGGCGTAGTCACGCCTGCCTGATCGGTTGGCAACGGCGCAGCGCCATCTGGCGTTGTTGTTGCCGTTGGTGCCGGGGTCGCGGCGGTATCAACATTTGCCTGCGAAGGCGAAACAACCGCATTCTGTTGCGGATCAACAGCTGGTGCTGGCGCAGTTACGGCAGGTGTTTGCGTGTTGGTTGCGGTAGTATCCACAGACGCTGGCGGCGTGGACGTTGTAGCCGGGTCTGTAGTTGTCGACGTATTTAACGGAACACTCTGCCCCTGCTCGCTATTACTGCTCAGTTCCGCCGAAGATTGATCGGCCATAGTGGTGATCTCTTCCTGCTGAGCTTTGTGGTCTTGCCACCACCAGGCACCGCTCAGGCCGATAACCACAAACAACACCAGCCAGGTGAAGGTCATCAGCCAGCCGTCACGTTTTTTGCGGCGTTTACCGAGGGAAAAACTCTGCATCGGCGCAACTTTCGCAGCCCGTAGTGGAGCCTGCTTTTCCAGCCCTGGCAGCAGTTCTTCTTCTGGAATATGTACCAGACGCGCATAAGAGCGGATATATCCGCGCAGGAATGTTGAAGCAAGATCGGCGGGTGCCTTATCTTCTTCAATGTCGCGTACCGTGGAAACCTTCAGGCAAAGTCGCTCGGCAACGGCCTGCTGACTAAGTCCTAGTTGTTCGCGAGCATTACGCAGGCGAGCGCCGGTAGTAAGTGCTTCATTTTGGTCGTGCGTGGCTTCAGTATTCATTCGCTGCAGGTACGTTTAAATGAGAATTGAGATGCCGGTGAACCATCATGCTCACCCACACCGCGAAACATCCGTTAAGTTAACCGTTATCATACAGTATAAGACCGTCTGTGTGCTCGTGACAAAGCCCACATTCACTAAGGCTAACTTACTGTTGCATCGTTACATACTGCCTTAAAGTCAGCAAAAACGCACCGTTAATATTGACCAGACAATTGCAACTTAATACTTCATTCATAAAAGATTACGCCACGGTACATAAAGTAACCGTGGCGTAATGGCTATCAGACCGCTTTAATGTCGATGGCTTCACCCTGCATCCGTTTACGCAGGGTACGTTTCGTACGGTCGATAACATCGCCCGCCAACTGACCACAGGCAGCATCGATATCATCACCACGGGTTTTACGCACAATAGTGGTGAAACCGTAGCTCATCAGCACTTTTGAGAAACGGTCGATACGGCTGTTCGAGCTGCGTCCATACGGCGCGCCCGGGAAGGGGTTCCACGGGATCAGGTTGATCTTACACGGCGTATCTTTCAGCAGTTCCGCCAGTTGGTGCGCGTGTTCAGTGCCGTCGTTAACGTGGTCAAGCATCACATACTCAATAGTGACACGGCCCTGATTGGCGTTGGATTTCTCCAGATAACGGCGCACCGCAGCAAGGAACGTTTCGATATTGTACTTTTTGTTGATCGGCACAATTTCGTCACGAATTTCGTCGTTCGGCGCGTGCAGGGAAATTGCCAGTGCAACGTCGATCATATCGCCCAGTTTATCCAGCGCCGGAACTACACCGGAAGTAGAAAGCGTGACGCGACGTTTAGACAGGCCAAAACCGAAATCATCAAGCATGATTTCCATCGCCGGAACGACGTTGTTCAGGTTGAGCAGCGGCTCGCCCATGCCCATCATCACTACGTTAGTGATTGGGCGCTGACCGGTGACTTTTGCTGCGCCGACGATTTTCGCCGCACGCCACACCTGGCCAATAATTTCCGATACCCGCAGGTTGCGGTTAAAGCCCTGCTGGGCGGTGGAACAGAATTTACACTCCAGCGCACACCCCACCTGCGAAGAGACGCAGAGCGTGGCACGGTCGTCTTCCGGGATATACACCGTTTCGACGCGCTGATCGCCAACGGCGATCGCCCATTTAATGGTGCCGTCGGATGAACGCTGTTCTTCAACCACTTCCGGTGCGCGGATCTCCGCCACCTCTTTCAGTTTGCCGCGCAACACTTTGTTGATGTCGGTCATCTCATCAAAGTTGTCGCAGCAATAGTGATACATCCACTTCATCACCTGATCGGCGCGGAAGGGTTTTTCACCTAAATCTTTAAAAAACTCCCGCATCTGCTGACGGTTGAGATCCAGCAGGTTGATTTTTCCATCTTTCGTGGTGACGTTTTCAGGTGTGACTAATTGTTCAGACATATGCTATTCCGGCCTCGTTATTACACGTTATGGCCCCTGGAGGGTTGAAAAAAGAAACGCCCCGGTGAGCGGCTGCTCGTCCGGGGGCGCTGCATTGTACAAATTCTGGCGCACGGATGCCACGTTTGCACGCGGCATTTACGAAATTATTAACGGGTGCGCGGGCACACTTCGCCTTCGCCAAAGAAATAAGCGATTTCGCGAGCGGCAGATTCGACGGAATCAGAACCGTGGGTACCGTTTTCGGTCAGGCTGTCAGCGTAATCAGCGCGCAGAGTACCAGCCAGTGCGTTTGCCGGATTGGTCGCGCCCAGCAGATCGCGGTGACGCTGCACGGCGTTTTCACCTTCCAGCACGGAAACCACGATCGGGCCAGAGGTCATGAATTCAACCAGACCATCAAAGAACGGTTTTCCATCGTGTTCAGCATAAAAGCCACGTGCCTGTTCAACGGTCAGGTGCAGCATTTTGGTGCCGACAATTTTGAACCCTGCAGCTTCAAAGCGCGCAAAGATATTACCAATGACGTTTTTTGCTACCGCGTTCGGTTTGATGATGGAAAAAGTACGTTCAATAGCCATTTTTACCTCTGTAAATTGTTCTGTTGTTGTCTGTACCAGCGTACGAGATGGCGCGGATTATAATGAGCAACAGGGCCGTTGACTATTGATGAAGGTAACATTTTTTTAAAATAAAATGAGTTTTAGCAACAATCAGGGGCAAAACAGACTATTGCATGACAAATTTCACTGTCGCGATTTGCCCCACATCATCCATCACCAGCAATTGATAATCACCTTTATCCGTCAAATGCAGGGTCACGTTGCGCCCGCGTTCAGTTAACGGTTCGCCATTCAGAAACCACCAGCGTTCACCTGCCCCTCCACTTGATTGCAACGGCAAAGTCGCTTCCGCTGCGCCCGGTAAACGTTTAATAATCGCGCCATCGCGAACGCCTGTCAGCTGCAGAGGGAGCTTGGCATCGTGACCGTATGGCGGGCAAATTGTCGAGGCCGGTGGTAAGCGCACAGCGCGACGTTCTGATGCGGGCAGCCAGGGTTCCAGCGGTAGCGGCCAGACATTTATCATTTCTTGTCGCGCTTGCGGGCAATCAGCGGCAACACGTTTGCCATTTTCATCCAGCCAGATGGGGAAACGAATGCCATTAATGCCTTCCTGCTCCGGCAGTAATAGAGTTGGCGGCTGACTCCCGTCCAGCAGCCAGGTTGCCAGGCGGCGGCGACAGTTACCGTCACCTTCCGGCAAAGACTGTCCGCCCGGCCAGCAGATAACGCCACGAGTGACTGAGTTCGGGCGCGGGTCTTCCGGCAGATTCGCACTGCGCGACAGTAAGATATTATTGACCTGATTCAACAATGGTACGGCACTGGCAAAGCCAAACTGACCAACAACGGGCGTGCCGTCCGGTCTGCCAGTCCAGATCCCAATGACATAGCGAGCGTTAACCCCAATCGCCCAGGCGTCACGATAGCCATAGCTGGTACCCGTTTTCCATGCCAGTGGGGCGACGCGCGGCAAGGCACTATCCGGCAAGGGTTTCGCTTCATCAGCCATAATCCGGCGAATGATCCACGCCGCCCCCGACGACATTAAAGGCCGTTCAAGCAGCGGATCGTCAGGCTGTAAGCGCAATTTGCCTGCCTTGCCGTGGCGAGCAAACGCGGTATACGCTGCCGCCATATCTTCCAGTTTTGCACCAGCGCCGCCGAGAATGAGTGAAAGATTCGGCGCAGCACCGTTGGGCAAATATAACGGCAATCCAACATTGCGTAACTTTGCCGCAAACCGTTTCGGTCCATAGGCTTCCAGCACCTGCACAGCAGGTAAGTTCAGCGAGCGCACCAGCGCCTCGCTCATGCTGATCGGGCCATGAAAACCGCTATCAAAGTTACCTGGTCGATAATCACCGGTGCGCCGGGGGACGTCTTGCAGCAGTGATGCCGGGTGGATCAAGCCTTCATCCAGCGCCAGACCATAAACAAACGGTTTGAGCACCGATCCTGGCGATCGGATCGCATTGACCATATCAACATGACCAAAGCGTGAATCATCTTTGAGATCAACCGATCCCACGCAGCCGCGAACACGCATATCGGTATGATCAACCACGATCATCGCCAGTGAGCTGCGCGGTGGCAACCGCCCTTTCCAGTTTTGCGCCAGTTCTTCCAGACGTCGTTGAAGACCGGCATCCAGCGTAGTAACGATTTTGTCGCTTTTGCTTTTACCGAGCATCATGCGCGAAAACAGCGGTGCCAGTTGCGGCATTTGTCGGGGTGCCAGCCAGATGGGTTCTTCCCTTGACTCTTTTACCTGCTCACGGGACCACACACCTTGCACGGCCATCCGTTCGAGCACTTTATTACGCGCGGCTTCGGCACGCTCCGGCCAACGATCCGGGCGAAGACGGCTGGGCGCTTGCGGCAAAACCGCCAGCATTGCCGCCTCGGAATAGCTTAAATTCGCAGGCGACTTTCCGAGATAAGCCCAACTTGCCGCACCGATCCCCTGCAACGTACCGCCAAACGGAGCGCGGTTAAGATACAAGGTCAGAATTTCACGCTTAGACAGATGCCATTCCAGTTGCAACGCGCGCCAGAGCTGGCGAATTTTGCCGCCAAATGTTTTGGGGTGAGGATCAAGCAGACGAGCAACCTGCATAGTGAGCGTGCTGCCACCGGAAATAACCCGTCCCGAAGTGAGATCTTGCCATGCTGCGCGCGCCACCGAGAATGGATTCACCCCCGGATGCTTCCAGAACCAGCGATCTTCATAATTGATCAGCGCTTCAAGGTAACGTGGAGAAACATCTTCGATTGTTACCGGATAACGCCAGATGCCGTCAGCATCGGCGAAGCGCCATAGCGGCGTACCATCCTGCGCCACGACCACTCGTGCGGGATTGACTTCATGCAGCGGTAGAGGCCAGAGTTTATCTGCTCCCCACGCTGCAAGAAAAAGGAGAAATGGCGCAGCTGCCAGCGTTATCCAGCAGCCGCGTTTGGTTAACAAGCGAGGCATTTACGGTCGGACAATCAGCAGATCTTCAGCCGCGCCGGTCGCCCGCCATTGGGGAACATACATTGATTCCACCATCGGTTGCGGTACCTGATACGTTCCCGGCGTCACCGCCCGCGCCAGATACACCAGCGTTACCGGTTGGTATTCATCAACGGCAACCGCCGCCACAAAGCGATCGTCACGGAACTCAATGTGCTTAATGCTCGCCTGCTGCATCTGGTTCAGTAAGTTTTGCACTTCGCCACCACTTTGCTCCAGGCTGGCGCTACCGTTCGCCAGATTCTGATTTTCCAGTTCCAGACCCGCAGGCAGCAGATCCACGACTAACGCATCCGGCACGCTGTTACTGGCTTTTACCTGCAACCAGACCAGCACCAGATCGCCGCTACGTAACGAGTCCAGCGATTTGCTCTTACCATCAGTACCAAGAATATGACGCTCGATTTGCAGCACATTGTTCGCCGGTAAAGGTGCGGATTGCGGATAACCGCTGGCATCCATACGCAACCATAACGGCTGATCGCCACTGTTTCTCACCTGCAAGGTGGCAAGTTGATCGCTATTCAGATTGCTGTTTAGCGTTTTCTCGCCTGTCAGCGGCTCAGCTGAGAAAGAGGTTTGCGCCTGCCATTTACCCGGTAAATCCTGAATCGTACGGGCAGCCAGGAACAACGCGTTACTTTCCTGCGTCGATAGCCAGCGTTCACCAAACGCCTGCTGCGAAAGTGTGTTCAGCAAAGTGTACTGCTCATCGGGTAGCAGTTTATTTTCTTCCAGCAAGGAGAGCATTAACGCGTTGTCGCGCAGTGGACTACCGTAATCACCCAGCCATATCCGCTCATCACTATTTCTCGGCGTTTTCAGCGCCAGCACAATCGCTTCTTCACCACGCGTTGCATCACCCATGGTTTTCAGCGCAACGCCAAGTTGCAGCAGCGGTAAACCAGAAGCGGCATCTGCACGATGCTCCCAGATTTCACGCAGCGCACCCAGTGGTGCTTTTTGCTGACGGGCCAGCACCAGCGCAGCGTAAGACTGAACGGCGAATTTACTGGCTTTGAGATTATCCGCGTACGGGATCGACATCATGCCCGGATCTTGTAAATAGCGCAGCAGACGCTCATTACCCCGGTTAATGGCGTCTGTCGGCACGCTGTAACCCTGTTCGCCTGCGCGGACCAGGAAATCCATCACGTAAGCCGTCAGCCAGTACTCTTCGTCACCGTTTTTATCCCACAGCGCAAAGCCGCCGTTATCACGTTGCATTTGCAGCAAACGGGAAATGCCGATATCGACCGATGCACGGCGTTTCTCATCACTGTCGCCTTTGATGCCCAACGCCTGCAGTTGGGCTGCGTTGGTATAAAGTGACGGGAACAGGCCGCTGGCGGTTTGCTCAAGACAGCCGTACGGATACGCTTTTAACTCTTTGATATAACGTGCAATGTTCAGCGGTGGTTTGCCGCTCAACAACAATTGCCCTTCCAGCGTAACAGGCGAGAAGTTTTGCAATCCATCCGCCGGAATCGCCCATGTCTCACCAGGCTGTAACGCCGTACCGTAATTAACCGTTTGTGCCGGGAACGCCGGACGGACGCCGATTTTCCACTGCTTATGCTGATCGGCAACGGTTTCACCCGGTAACGCTAACCCGCTAATGGTGGCCTGAATTTCTCCATCGCCATAACCCGGCAATGCTCGCACCGGGATAAACAGCGTAGTACGCACACCTGGCGCTAATTCAACGGCTGCGGGTGAATCGCTGACCAGTTCAAGCAAACCACTGGCGGTCAGGGCAACGTTCAGTTTTTGCGGTTTATCGGTAAGATTAGTGATATCCAGCGTCAGACGCGAGGTATCGCCACTCGCCATAAAGCGCGGCATGTTCAGTTCAGCAATCACCGGTGCGGCAACTATCACTTTGCTTTCGTTGCTACCGAAATCATCTGCCGTCCAGGCTTGCGCCATGACGCGCAATTCACCGTTAAAATCGCCAATCGGCAGTGTAACCGAGCCTTCGCCCTGTTCGTTGAGCGTTACCGGCAGCGCCTGCTGCGCGACAATATTGACGTGATTGACCGGCGGTTTACCACCACGTTTCAGCTCATCACCATCGCCACCGAAACGCAGAGCTGCCAGACGCCCCTGACCTTCAATAACCTGACCGTAAATATCGTAAATGTCTGCGCCATAGCGTTTCTGACCAAAGAACGCCTGCCACGGATCTGGCGTGACGTAGTCAGTAATATTCAGCACACCACTATCAACGGCAGACACCAGCACATTCACCTGTTTAGGCTTCTCGCCATTTTTAGTGCTGGCTTTAATTTTCACGGTTAATGGTTGATTGGGACGCATTTTTGCTGGTGTTTCCAGCGCCAGATCGAGGCGACGGTTTTCATCGCCAAGCGGCAGATGCAACACACCAACCGCGCGTTTTGGCGTCGCGGAGCGAGATTTATCGCCAGGACGTACCACCAGCGTACTTAAATACAGATCATGACGATTCCAGGTTTTATCGACCGGAATCGTCAGATCCAGCCCTTGAGCCCGAACATCAATCTCTTGCCACCACAGCGGCCCTTCACTGGACTCGACCATCGCATAACCTTTACCCGCCGTTGGCGCGGCGATATGCAACTTAATGGTGTCGCCAGGGCGATAACTGGCTTTATCCAGTTTCAGCGTGACACGGTCGGGTCGCACTGCGCCGCTACCGTCGCTGTTGTCCTGCCAGCTATAGCCAGCCCAGAAACGAACACTACTGACCGCTTCATTCGGCGCTTTGACTTCCAGACGATAAGCGCCCCACTCTACCGGAAAACTGACCTTGCCGGTTTCGTCCGCTTTCAGATCCAGAGTTTGTTCATTTTCGATCAGATCTTTTTGATCAAACTGTGACTGCCAGCCTTCATCTTCTGACCAGTTCCAGTAGTAATCGCGGCGTTCGCGAATCAGGCGCACCTGCAAGCCCGACACGGCTTTTTTCACGCCTTGCGCATCGCTATAAACGATGTCAAAAGCGGCGTTACTGCCTTCATCAACAATGGGCTGTTTCACCGTGCTGTCAGTACGATAATCGTAAACCGATTTCGAGGCGAACTGCGGACGGATCCCCGGCAATGCATCGGCAGGCCAGATAGCCTGCTCAGCGCGGCGCGTCACCGGGCGACCGCCCGATTCCAGCAAACTACCCTGGAAAATAACCTGTAATGGGGAATGCGTTTCCTTCCACTGGCTTTCTGTAGAAACTTCGCCGCGCCCTTTATCATCCAGCGTCAACTGAACTTCATCCAGCGTGCGGGAAAGATTTTCGGCAGCTATATCGCCGAATTCAAAACCAGGTAAGGCTGACACAGCTTCACGCAGTGGGCGCAGGAAAAGTTGCCCTTGCAAAGTATTACCATTAGCAGGTGCACCATACAGGTAGTACCCCACCACGGAGAATTTCACTTCATCTTTCGGCGTTAGCGGGGTTTTCTCACCGGTCAGATTCAGCGCCATGCGCTCTGGCATAAAATCTTCGACGTGGAAATCCCACATCCGATACTGGTTATCGCCCGTGTTAGCGCGAATATGCCACATACCGGTTGCCGCATTGCTATCGAGTGGCCAGGTAAAGTGGTAGAGGCCATTCTCCGGCTGACTAACGACGCTCCTGAGTACCTGCCCATCGGGTTTAATCACGTCTAACTTGATGGGTTGATTGGGCAACGCTTTACCGTCTGCATCACGCAGCAAACCATTGAGGATTACCGTTTCACCTGGGCGATAAAGATCGCGTGGGCCAAACATGAAAAACTGTTTGCTATAGCCTGGCGCGCCAGCAATGTTAAATTCTGCTAAGTCCAGCGCCGGAAGTTTTAAATCGAGTAGCGTTGTCTGACCGTCTTTACGCGCCAACAGTAATGCCGCGTTTTTATCATTTTCCAGCTGCACATGCCCCTGAGCGTCACTGGTTGCCTGAGTCAGAGTCTGCCCTTTCTCATTTAATAAAGAGACTTCAATTCCTTGCTGGGCCGCGCCGTTTTCCAGACTTTGGGTAAAGATATCCAGACGATTGTGATAACGGTGAGCTGAAACGCCGATATCACTTAACGTAAACAGCGTCGCGGGATTACTGTAATCGTAACGTCCAGCCTGATTCATCACAGCCAGATACACGCCCGCCTGCTGAAGCGGTTTGATATCGCCCAGCGGCAGCAATAATTTTTCACGGGTGTTACGCGCAGGATTGAGATCAAACCGTCCGGTGTAGACCAGATCCGCCATCTGCAGCAGTTTGTCTGACTGCCAGTTCGCCAGCGAATTGCGGTATTCCCATTGGCTAATGAATGCTGGCAGAGATTCTGGCTTAACGCGGAAGAAGTTAACATCGACATTATTAACGTTGAGCGCCATTACCGGCAGCCCTTCAACGACTTTGCCAGGCAGCAGCGAACCACGGCTGGCAAAACCGACGCTGGGTTGGATGTCGCGGGTAGTTATAGTTTTTTCGTAATCTTTACTGAAGGTTGCGTTGTTGAGTGCTTTGACCTCCTTGCCAATAGTAACGATCAAATCACGTTTCGGTTCGAGGTGGCGTAAACGTAGCTCTTTAAGATTATCTGACAGCTCCCAGGCACCATCCACTTTGCCGCTTTTTTTATCGACGACATGAATAACGCGTGAGAAATCCTGATCCGGGTCGAGAGGGATGGAGAACGTCAGCACCAGCGTGGCTGCACCATCAAGTTGGACTTCAGAGAGATCCAGCAATGTCAGCACCTTACCGGCACTCTGTTGGGCCAGTTTTTGTCTCTCCGGCACGGAGAGTTTTGCTGAACTCGCGTTTTCTGAAGAGGCCGCTTTAGTAACTTCAGAAGGCGCATCTTTTTTCACCGCTGTTGGCGCGTTATCGTTGTTGTCGCACCCTGCCAGCGCCAGCATTAGCATGCAGGCGGCTACGCGTAACTTTTTCATTTTTCATCCCTGCCACAATGGCCCGTTAGCAACGTCGAATAATTATTATGCGTGAGAATTTACGTTATGTAATTCAGTATCACGCCCATACAATCCGAATTTTAGTGAGAATTGTGGCTCAGACAGCCAAATCAGCCTCTTTCGCTTGTCGCTTTTCACTAAACATCCGACAATTTAGCCTAACCCCGGCAAAAATGGAGATGCCTATGTCCACGACATGGTTTGTAGGAGCCGACTGGCTCGCCGAACATATTGATGACCCGGAAATTCAGATTATCGATGCCCGCATGGCGTCGCCTGGACAGGAAGATCGTAACGTTGCTCAGGAGTATCTGAATGGACATATTCCCGGCGCAGTGTTTTTTGATATCGAAGCGCTTTCTGATCACACTTCCCCGCTTCCGCACATGCTGCCGCGCCCGGAAACGTTCGCCGTGGCGATGCGTGAATTAGGCGTTAACCAGGATAAGCACCTGATTGTCTATGACGAAGGTAATCTTTTCTCAGCCCCACGAGCATGGTGGATGCTGCGCACCTTTGGTGTAGAGAAAGTGTCGATTCTGGGGGGTGGACTTGCAGGCTGGCAGCGCGATGATCTGCTGTTAGAAGAAGGTGCAGTAGAGCTGCCGGAAGGAGAGTTTAACGCCGCGTTTAATCCTGAAGCCGTGGTGAAAGTAACCGATGTATTATTGGCAAGCCATGAAAATACGGCGCAAATTATTGATGCCCGCCCGGCTGCACGTTTTAACGCAGAAGTTGATGAACCTCGCCCAGGTTTACGTCGCGGACATATTCCCGGAGCACTGAATGTTCCGTGGACGGAACTGGTGCGCGAAGGCGAACTAAAAACGACCGATGAACTGGATGCGATATTTTTTGGTCGCGGCGTCAGCTACGACAAACCAATTATCGTCAGCTGCGGCTCTGGTGTAACGGCAGCCGTGGTTTTGTTAGCACTCGCGACGCTGGATGTGCCAAACGTGAAACTGTACGACGGCGCATGGAGTGAATGGGGCGCGCGGGCAGATTTACCGGTTGAGCCAGTGAAATAAGTATTTTACAGGCAATAAAAAACCGCCGAATTTGGCGGTTTTTTATTGCTGGTCTGGTTCGCGGCCTTTCCAGCAGGTTGTATTACCGTAGTAATGCAAGCGCGTCTCAGCGGAGACAATACTCGCCAGTAACTCTCTTTTTGTCAAGCAAAAGAGAGTTATTATTGTTCTGTTAGTGTATTATCCACTGCGGCCCTTTCCGCCGTCTCGCAAGCGGGCGCTGGCTTAAGGAAAGGATGTTCCGCGACCGTTAGAGCAAGCGCGTCTCAGCGCTTGCTATCGCGGCAATATCGCCAGTGGTGCTGTCGTGATGCGGTCTTCGCATGGACCGCACAATGAAGATACGGTGCTTCTGTATCGTACTTATTGTTTCTGGTGCGCTGTTTTCCCAAGTAAATAATAACCGGAGTCTCTCCGGCGACAATTTACTGGTGGTTAACAACCTTCAGAGCAGCAAGTAAGCCCGAATGCCGCCCTTTGGGGCGGCATATTTTAGATTATCCGATTCTGTTTAAAGTCACGCAAAAAACCACCCCAGCGACGTTCATAGAATGGCACAATATGTTCGGTAATAAAGTGGCTAATTCCTTTTTCCCCTTTTTTCACCTGACAAATATCGATTGGTTCATCGCCAGGTAATGTATCGGTCGCTACACTTCCCGTCGCCTGAATAATTTCTTCGATATCACCATCGGCTTCAATGCCAATAAGTAAATTAGGCTGTGCCTCTTCGTTCTCTTTAATTGAACAAATAAAAGCACGCTTCACCGACTTAATGGTTTTAAATAAGGTGGTGAGTGAATCAATCATTTGTGCTGGCGGCTCTGCGACTTCCGATAATATCAGCGATTCACCGCCTTCCAGGATTTCCTGGCTGCTCAGCGGATTTCCCTCTTCACCAATCAACAAACTGATTTCACGCGGCATAAATTCTTTACCGGTCGGCAGTTTGGCATTAAGGAAGAGCGTTTCGCCAAGGGTCATCTCAAACAATGTGCGAACGGGCATTACGACAAATGCCTGTTCGTCTTCAACCGCCTGTTGAAGCGCTTCTAACGAGGTGAAAAAAGGAATGACGCTGGTGCCGTCTTCTTTTTCCCAGTGCTGTAAATCAAGCGCACTATCTTCAACCACAGCCTCGCCCTGCGCCGCCGTACCAGGCACCCAGACGGTGGATTCCAGTAGAGTACGGAAAAAGGCCGGGCGGTGCGCCGGTTCGGTTGCTGCTTTTTCCAGCAGGTCTTCAAGTTCGTTTTTTGTTTCGGACATATGAACCACAATTCATTCAACGTTCGGGGCGCAAATGCCTGATGCGCTACGCTTATCAGGCCTACAAGGGATTCGCAATTTGTTGAATTTGCAGAATTTGTAGGCCGGATAAGGCGTTTACGCCGCATCCGGCATATTAGTTTACGCCGTTAACAGATTAGCTATCGTGCGCACACCAAGTCCCGTAGCGCCCGCAGACCACTGTTCAACCGGCGCTTTACGGTAAGTCGCCGAGCAGTCGATATGCAGCCAGCCTTGCTGATAGTTCTCAACAAAGTGCGACAGGAAGCCCGCCGCCGTGCTCGCGCCTGCCGGATACGCCGCGCTTCCGGTATTGTTCAGTTCGGCAAAGTTAGACGGCAGCTGGCTGCGGTGGAATTCCGCCAGCGGCAGACGCCAGAATGGTTCGTTCTCTTGTGAGGCACTCGCCAGCAAACGACCGGCAAGCGCATCGTCAAAACTGAACAGCGCGTGATAATCATTACCCAGCGCAGTTTTCGCCGCCCCGGTGAGGGTCGCCGCATCAATGATCATTTCCGGTTTCTGCGCACTGGCATCAATCAGACCATCGGCAAGCACCAGACGCCCTTCGGCATCAGTGTTCATCACTTCAACTTTTTTACCGTTGCGATAGGTGATGATATCGCCCAGCTTGAACGCATTGCCGCTAATCAGGTTATCCGCACAGCAGAGGAACAGCTTCACGCGCTTGTTCAGTCCGCGCGTAATGGCAAATGCCAGCGCCCCGGTAACCGTTGCCGCGCCGCCCATGTCCGACTTCATCGAGTCCATAAACGCAGTCTGTTTGATGCTGTAGCCGCCGGAGTCAAAAGTGATACCTTTACCTACCAGGCACGCGTACACCGGTGCTTCTTTATCGCCAGTTGGGTTGTAATCCAGCGCCAGCAATACCGGAGAACGTTCTGAACCGCGCCCGACGGTGTGCAGCCCCATATAACCTTGCTCACGCAGATCTTCGCCTTTGGTGATCCGATAAGTCACACGATCGCCCGCGACGTTGCTGATCAGATCAACAGCACGCTGTGCCAGTTGCGATGGTCCCAATTCTTCTGCCGGTGCGTTGATGGTGTCACGCACCCAGTCGATGATCATCAGGCGGTTATCCAGTTCCTGGCGCTGGGCATCGTCCAGATCCGGCCACTCCACTTTACGCGTGCCTTTCGGGGCTTTGTAACCTTGCCAGAATGCCCAGCAGCGATCCGCATCCCAGCCTTCACCGCTTAACTGAACATGCTTGATGCCCAGACCGTCAATCTTGCGCGCCGCACGCTGGATCAGCCCCAGATCGTCTGCCCCGTTCAAATGCAGGGTAATGCCGTCATTATTAATGCTGTAAGTTGCTTTTTCTCCCCAGCGCGCGTCGGCAGGTTGGGTAGAGAGGGTAATCTTCATCGCTTCTGTCATTTTAGTTATCCTTCTTTGTAAAAGGGCCGCCAGTTGGCAGCCCCAGGATTTTTCCGCTAAATGATTCGCGTTGCAGGAAGGCGGCAAGTGAGTGAAGCCCCAGGAGCATAGATAACTATGTGACTGGGGTGAACGAGCGCAGCCAACGCATCTGCGGCGTGAAGCATGACGCGGAAATTATTCGGCCTCGTCCAGCCAGACTAACAAAATCGCTTCGAGGATTTTCTCGTTGGATGCCTGCGGGTCGTCGTCGAAATCTTCCAGATCGCAAATCCACTGATGCATATCGGTGAATCGAACCGTTTTCGGATCAAGATCGGGATACGCATCGTACAGTGCTTCGCCAATTTCGCGGCTATCGGTCCATTTAAGTCCCATACTAACCTCTGTTAATGCTCACGCGCATGGTTGATAGTGTAACGCGGGATTTCGACCACTAAATCTTCGTCGGTGACGCGCGCCTGGCAGCTTAAACGGCTTTCCGGCTCCAGTCCCCAGGCTTTGTCCAGCATGTCGTCTTCCTGCTCTGAGCTTTCCGGCAGCGAGTCAAAACCTTCACGAACGATGCAGTGGCAGGTGGTGCAAGCACAGGATTTTTCACAGGCGTGTTCAATCTCGATACCGTTACGCAGAGCTGCGTCGAGAATGGTTTCACCGCTATTAGCTTCCAGAACAGCGCCATCAGGGCAGAGATCCTGATGAGGCAAAATAACAATCTTTGGCATATTAAACCTCGTCCACGGAATGGCCTTTCAGCGCACGACGAACCGACTGGTCCATGCGGCGAGCGGCGAAATCCTGGGTTTGTTTGTCTACGTTTTTAATCGCTTGTTCGATGGCGTCAACGTCATCGCCCTGCGCCACTTCACTCAGGTGAGCGGCAGCATCGTCAATGACCTGACGTTCTGCGGCGCTTAACAGCGCGGCATCAGCAGCCAGCGCGCCGTGCAGACTTTCCAGCACACGCGCCGCTTCTACTTTTTGTTCTGCCAGCATTCGGGCTTTTACGTCCTGCTCGGCATAGCTCATTGAGTCTTTGATCATCGAAGCGATTTCGCTATCGGTCAGACCGTAAGACGGTTTGACCTGAATAGACGCCTCAACGCCGGTGGATTTCTCCATCGCCGTCACGCTCAAAAGACCGTCGGCATCGACCTGGAACGTCACGCGAATATGCGCACCACCAGCCGGTAGCGCCGGAATACCACGCAGCGCAAAACGCGCCAGTGAGCGGCAGTCCTGCACCAGTTCGCGCTCACCCTGCATTACATGGATAGACATCGCCGTCTGACCATCTTTAAAGGTGGTGAAATCCTGAGCGCGGGCCACCGGAATAGTGGTATTACGCGGAATCACTTTCTCCACCAGGCCGCCCATCGTTTCGAGGCCCAGCGACAGTGGGATCACATCAAGCAGCAGCATTTCGCTGTCTGGCTTGTTACCCACCAGAATATCCGCCTGAATCGCCGCGCCAATAGCGACGACTTTATCCGGGTCGATGGAAGTCAGCGGTGGACGACCGAAAAATTCGCCTACCCGTTCACGCACCAGCGGCACGCGAGTAGAACCGCCCACCATCACCACTTCCAGCACTTCATCAGCTTCTACACCCGCGTCTTTCAGCGCGCGACGACAAGCCAGTAAGGTTCGTTTTACCAGTGGCGCGATCAGTTCATTGAATTGTTCACGGCTGATTTCGCCCTGCCAGCCCGCAACGTTAACGGTCACGGAGTCCGCATCGCTCAGCGCGATTTTGGCTGCAATGGCGGCATCCAGCAGTTCACGCTGAACGCGGTTATCGCTACGATCAGGAATGCCCGCCTGCTCGCGAATGTAATCCGCCAGCAGATGGTCGAAATCATCGCCGCCGAGCGCGGAATCACCGCCGGTTGCCAGCACTTCAAACACGCCGCGACTTAAGCGCAGAATGGAAATATCAAACGTCCCGCCACCGAGGTCATAAACAGCGATCACGCCTTCCTGACCGGAATCCAGCCCGTAGGCGATAGCCGCAGCGGTCGGTTCGTTAAGTAAGCGCAGAACATGCAACCCCGCCAGACGCGCCGCGTCTTTGGTGCCCTGACGCTGGGCATCGTCAAAGTACGCCGGAACGGTGATAACTACACCATCCAGCTCGCCTGCCAGGGCTTCAGTTGCCCGCGCCGCCAGTGCTTTGAGGATGTCCGCAGAAACGCGCACCGGGTTCAGCAGCCCCGCCGCCGTTTCAATCATCGGCAGGCCGTTTTCGCTGGCCTGGAATTGATAAGGCAGATGCGGATAGCGTTGCTGGATATCAGCCAGCGAGCGTCCCATCAGGCGTTTAACAGAACTAATGGTGTTGGCGGTATCAAGCGCTGCGTTAGTACGCGCGTCATAACCCACCGAATGCCCTTGCTGTTGATAGTGAACAACAGATGGCAGCAGGTGACGGCCTTCATGGTCGGCTAACGTTTCGGCCTGACCGCTGCGCACTGTCGCCACCAGCGAGTTGGTTGTGCCCAGGTCAATACCAGCCGCCAGACGACGCTGATGCGGCGCAGCACTCAAACCAGGTTCACTAATTTGTAATAAGGCCATGTTTAGCTTCCAGAAATTAAAAATCGAGCAGTTTTTCTTCGAGTTGTTCGGCACTGCTCCGCAGTTTATCGAGAAAACGCAGCTTACGCACGGTATCCGCCGCCGCGTCCCACGCCTCGTTGTCTAACTGTTCAACCATCAACTGATGGCGGGTATCAAACATCTTTTTCACACGTTTGATAAAGCTTTCCAGCCGCGCTTCATCTTTCGCCTGTTCGATCTCGTCCAGCTCTTCGCGCAGCTCCAACTGTTCCATCAGGAACGCGGTGTCGCGCACAGTATGCTGCTCGCTGGCGAGATCAAAACCGTGTAAAGAAAGCAAATATTCCGCGCGCATTAACGGATGACGCAGCGTTTGCCAGGCCTGGTTAATGGTTGCAGATTGCTGTACGGCGGCGAGTTGTTCCGCCTGGCTTCCGCTGGCGAATTTATCAGGATGATACTGACGTTGTAGATCCTGAAAACGCAGGCTCAGCGCCTGGGTATCGAGTTGATAACGGGCAGGCAAGCCAAAGAGGGTGAAGTAATCCATAACATTCTCAGGGCTGCGATCCGCCGCGATAACGGCGAATCAGGTAAAACAAACCCCACGCGCAGGCGACCACGGTGGGGTTATCGGTATGCGCATCAAACGTGGAAGCTTTCGCCGCAACCACACTCATCTTTGACGTTCGGGTTGGTGAATTTAAACCCTTCGTTCAGGCCTTCTTTTACGAAGTCCAGCTGCGTACCGTCCAGAAATTGCAGGCTTTTGCCATCGACCACGACTTTCACGCCTTTGTCTTCAAACACGATGTCTTCCGGCGTCGGTTCGTCAACAAATTCCAGTACATAAGCCATACCTGAACATCCGGAGGTTCTCACGCCCAGACGCAGGCCAAACCCTTTGCCGCGGTTAGCCAGAAAGGTATTTACTCGCGCTGCTGCACTGTCGCTCAGTGTAATCGACATAACCAAACCTCAACTCTTATTTTGCTTCACGTTTGCTTTTATAGTCCGCAATGGCGGCTTTGATCGCGTCTTCTGCCAGAATAGAACAGTGAATTTTCACCGGCGGCAGTTCAAGTTCTTCAGCAATATCGGTGTTTTTGATCGCCTGCGCTTCGTCGAGAGACTTCCCTTTCACCCATTCGGTGACCAGGGAGCTGGAAGCGATAGCAGAACCGCAGCCGTAAGTTTTAAAACGCGCGTCTTCAATGATACCTTCATCGTTGACTTTAATCTGCAACTTCATCACGTCGCCACAGGCCGGTGCCCCCACCATGCCGCTGCCGACGTTCTCGTCGTTGTTGTCAAAGGAACCCACGTTACGCGGATTCTCGTAATGGTCGATAACTTTTTCGCTGTAAGCCATTATAAATTCTCCTGATTCCGATACCGATTAATGATGAGCCCATTCGATGCTGTTCAGATCCACGCCCTGCTTGTACATTTCCCACAGCGGAGAAAGGTCACGCAGACGACCGATGGATTTACGAACTAACTCGATGGTGTAGTCGATCTCTTCTTCAGTAGTAAAACGACCTAAAGAGAAACGGATAGAGCTATGTGCCAGCTCGTCGTTCAGCCCCAGCGCGCGCAGCACGTAGGACGGTTCGAGGCTTGCTGACGTACAGGCGGAACCTGAAGAAACTGCGAGGTCTTTCAGCGCCATAATCAGCGACTCACCTTCAACGTAGTTGAAGCTGACGTTGAGAATGTTCGGCGCACCGTGTTCCAGGTCACCGTTCAGGTAAACTTCTTCGATATCTTTGATGCCGTTCCACAGACGGTTACGCAGGCCGCGCAGACGTTCCATCTCGGTCGCCATCTCTTCTTTTGCGATGCGATAGGCCTCGCCCATTCCGACGATCTGGTGAACAGGCAGAGTGCCGGAACGCATACCGCGCTCGTGACCGCCGCCGTGCATTTGCGCTTCGATGCGTACGCGCGGTTTACGACGTACATACAGCGCACCGATACCTTTCGGGCCATAGATTTTGTGACCGGAGAAAGACATCAGGTCAACTTTCAACTGGCTCAGGTCGATAGGCAGTTTGCCCACGCTCTGGGTTGCATCAACGTGATAGATAATGCCACGAGCACGGCACATTTCGCCGATAGCCGCGATATCCTGCACCACGCCGATTTCGTTATTTACGTGCATGATGGAAACAAGGATGGTGTCGTCACGCATCGCTGCTTCAAGTTCTTTCAGGTCGATAATGCCGTTACGCTGCGGTGCCAGGTAGGTGACTTCAAAACCTTCGCGCTCCAGCTGACGGCAGGTATCCAGTACCGCTTTGTGTTCGGTTTTGCTGGTGATGATGTGCTTGCCTTTTTTCTGATAAAAGTTGGCTGCACCTTTGATCGCCAGGTTGTCAGATTCGGTTGCACCAGAGGTAAAGACGATTTCACGCGGATCAGCGCCGACCAGATCGGCAATCTGATTACGGGCGATATCTACCGCTTCTTCAGCCTGCCAGCCGAAACGGTGAGAACGAGAGGCCGGGTTACCAAAGGTTCCGTCCATCGTCATAAACTGCATCATTTTCTCGGCAACACGCGGGTCCACCGGCGTGGTTGCGGAGTAGTCGAGATAAATCGGTAATTTCATTGCTCTATAAACTCCGTACATCACTCAATGCAAGGAACCAGGCTACCGGCTGGATGTACGACCGTGTTTACGGAGCGCGATACGCCCCGGCCTGATTCTGAATTCTTTTTATTAAGCGCGTAACTTAACGTCGATCGCGTCTTGTATGCGGGTGCGTGGCGCGTCGTGAGTATGCTGACGACCAGACACATCCAGCACTTCCTGGTTATTAACCAGTTCGCCTAAAGTAATGTTGTTGAGAAAACCGGTGAGACGGTCGCTCAAATCACGCCACAGCGCGTGGGTCAGGCATTTATCGCCGCCCTGGCAGCCGCCTTTACCCTGACAACGGGTGGCATCTACAGATTCGTCAACGGCGCTAATCACTTCGCCAACGGCGATGCTGCTGGCATCTTTGCCTAACAGATAACCACCGCCTGGTCCACGTACGCTGGAAACCAGACCATTTTTACGCAGACGGGAAAACAGTTGTTCCAGATAAGAAAGGGAAATTCCCTGACGTTCGGAAATATCAGCCAACGGTACCGGGCCCGCTTCAGAGTTGAGCGCAACGTCAAGCATTGCGGTCACGGCATAGCGCCCTTTAGATGTCAGTCTCATGTCTTACTTCACCTCAAACTCGCCCCTGCCCGGGGTTTTTTATTGTAAAAGTGGGGGTATTGCATAGCAGGGTCAAGTCTGACATTCCCGAGTAAATTGGTCAACTATTTACTTGACTGATTTAGTCGGGTATTTAACCTTCAGTGCCATTTTTTTATCGTGGCGTTTGTACCTGTTGTCCTTCCAGACCATGGGCGGGTTGAGGGCAATTATTCGCATTAGCGCTGGCCTCTTCCCCTCACCCTAACCCTCTCCCCGAAGGGGCGAGGGGACCGTCCGTGCATTTATCTGGCTTAGCCCTCAGGCCTTATTACCTTTATTCTGCTGCTCAATAGAAGCCAGAATCCCGCGCAGGATATTCAATTCCTGGCTTTCCGGGCGCGCACGGGTAAACAGACGGCGCAATTTATTCATCACCTGCCCCGGATGGTTTTCACGGATAAAACCGGTTGCCAGCAGCGTTTGTTCCAGATGACCATAAAAACGCTCCAGATCATCGACCAGCGGATACGGCGTCTCTTCATGCTCGACCTGCTCGCCGTTTTCCTGAGTTGCCAGCCAGGCCATGCGCACTTCATAGGCAATAACCTGAACCGCCATCGCCAGGTTCAGCGAGCTGTATTCCGGGTTAGCCGCAATCGCGACATGATAATGGCATTTCTGCAACTCTTCATTGGTCAAGCCGACGCGCTCACGACCAAACACCAGCGCCACCGGGGTATTTGCCGCTTCAGCGACGCTTTTCAGACCGCATTCGCGCGGGTCGAGCATCGGCCACGGCAGCGTGCGGGAGCGTGCGCTGGTGCCCACCACCAGGCTACAACCGGCTAACGCTTCGTCGAGCGTATCGACGATGTGAGCATTACCAATCACATCGCTGGCCCCTGCTGCCAGGGCAATCGCCTGGGAGTCGGGTTTCACCAGTGGATTAACCAGCCACAGATTGGTTAATCCCATTGTTTTCATGGCACGGGCAACAGAACCCATATTGCCGGTGTGTGACGTCTCCACCAGCACAATTCGAATATTTTGCAGCATTGTCTTTCTTCATCTAAAGATTATTCACGCATCTTATCATAAAACGAAGACAGATGCCGATCTCGCTGCTATACTCTGCGCCGTTTTCCCGTTCTTTAACATCCAGTGAGAGAGACCGATGCATCCGATGCTGAACATCGCCGTGCGCGCAGCGCGCAAGGCGGGTAATTTAATTGCCAAAAACTATGAAACCCCGGACGCTGTAGAAGCGAGCCAGAAAGGCAGTAACGATTTCGTGACCAACGTAGATAAAGCTGCCGAAGCGGTGATTATCGACACGATTCGTAAATCTTACCCACAGCACACCATCATCACCGAAGAAAGCGGTGAACTTGAAGGTACTGATCAGGATGTTCAATGGGTTATCGATCCACTGGATGGTACTACCAACTTTATCAAACGTCTGCCGCACTTCGCGGTATCTATCGCCGTTCGTATCAAAGGCCGCACCGAAGTTGCTGTGGTATACGATCCTATGCGTAACGAACTGTTCACCGCCACTCGCGGTCAGGGCGCACAGCTGAACGGCTACCGTCTGCGCGGTAGCACCGCTCGCGATCTCGACGGTACCATTCTGGCGACCGGCTTCCCGTTCAAAGCAAAACAGTACGCCACTACCTACATCAACATCGTCGGCAAACTGTTCAACGAATGTGCAGACTTCCGTCGTACCGGTTCTGCGGCGCTGGATCTGGCTTACGTCGCTGCGGGTCGTGTTGACGGTTTCTTTGAAATCGGTCTGCGTCCGTGGGATTTCGCGGCAGGCGAGCTGCTGGTTCGTGAAGCGGGCGGCATCGTCAGCGACTTCACCGGTGGTCATAACTATATGCTGACCGGTAACATCGTTGCTGGTAACCCACGTGTTGTGAAAGCCATGCTGGCGAACATGCGTGACGAGTTAAGCGACGCTCTGAAGCGTTAATGACTCAGGCGGGTGATGTCACTCACCCGCCCTCGCCTTTCAGGCGCTATTCTGAAATACTTCCTCACCGCTTTACTTTCTTTCGTCACTCTCCCACCATCTTTCCCCGATTAATGGATGATAAAGAAGTCGCAAGGAAAGGTTATGGCACTGCCAGTGAACAAACGCGTTCCCAAAATTCTGTTTATTCTCTTTGTTGTTGCCTTCTGCGTTTATTTAGTGCCGCGCGTTGCCATCAACTTCTTCTATTATCCTGACGATAAAATTTACGGTCCCGACCCCTGGTCGGCGGAATCCGTCGAATTTACGGCTAAGGACGGTACTCGTCTGCAAGGCTGGTTTATTCCTTCTTCGACGGGCCCTGCTGACAACGCCATCGCAACCATCATTCATGCTCACGGCAATGCCGGAAATATGTCCGCCCACTGGCCGCTGGTCAGTTGGTTACCTGAGCGTAATTTCAACGTTTTTATGTTTGATTATCGCGGGTTTGGTAAATCAAAAGGCACGCCGTCCCAAGCCGGATTGCTGGACGATACGCAAAGTGCCATCAATGTGGTGCGCCATCGCAGTGATGTAAACCCACAACGGCTGGTGCTGTTCGGGCAGAGTATTGGCGGGGCGAATATTCTGGATGTTATTGGTCGGGGTGATCGTGAAGGCATACGTGCGGTGATCCTCGACTCCACATTTGCCTCTTATGCAACCATCGCCAACCAGATGATCCCCGGCAGTGGCTACTTACTTGATGAGAGTTACAGCGGCGAAAATTATATCGCCAGCGTCAGCCCGATCCCGCTTTTACTCATTCACGGTAAAGCTGATCACGTTATCCCATGGCAGCACAGCGAAAAGTTGTATAGCCTGGCAAAAGAGCCAAAACGGTTGATCCTAATCCCGGATGGCGAACACATTGATGCTTTTTCCGATCGTCACGGCGATGTTTATCGCGAACAGATGGTGGACTTTATCCTTAGCGCGTTGAATCCACAGAACTAACCCATGATCGCTAGCACGATAATCATTCACAAAACCACCTTAAGACATGCTAATCCACTGGTCAGAACAGTTTAAGATGAGAAAAATTCTGTGACGCTTGCCAACATTTCTGATGATTAGCATTCCCTTCGCCATTTCCCTGAGCAAACTTTAGCTATTCTTATCAATTATGCTTATGGGAGATCTACAGATGATGCCTACGCTTGCTCCACCATCTGTCCTTTCGGCTCCCCAGCGCCGCTGCCAGATCTTGCTGACGCTCTTTCAGCCGGGGTTGACCGCCACCACGGCAACTTTCAGCGAGCTTAATGGTGTGGATGATGATATTGCCAGTCTTGATATCAGCGCAACAGGACAGGAGATCCTGCGCTATCATCAACTCACACTGACGGCTGGTTATGACGGTAGCTACCGGGTTGAAGGTACAGTGCTTAACCAACGTTTGTGTTTATTTCACTGGCTACGACGTGGTTTCCGTCTGTGTCCATCATTTATTACCAGCCATTTCACCCCCGCCCTGAAGAGTGAACTGAAGCGGCGCGGAATTGCGCGTAACTTTTACGACGATACCAATCTACAAGCGTTAGTGAATCTCTGCTCCCGACGACTGCAAAAACGCTTTGAAACGCGCGATATTCATTTCCTGTGTCTGTATCTGCAATATTGTTTGCTGCAACACCACGCTGGAATTACGCCTCAGTTTAATCCGCTCCAACGTCGCTGGGCGGAATCCTGCCTTGAATTTCAGGTAGCGCAGGAAATTGGACGCCACTGGCAGCGTCGGGCGCTCCAGCCTGTACCGCCTGATGAGCCACTGTTTATGGCATTACTTTTTTCCATGTTGCGGGTTCCCGATCCATTGCGTGATGCGCATCAGCGAGACAGACAATTGCGTCAGTCTATCAAACGTCTGGTAAACCATTTTCGTGAGCTGGGAAATGTTCGTTTTTATGATGAACAGGGGTTATGCGATCAGCTTTATACCCACCTCGCCCAGGCGTTAAATCGCAGTTTTTTTGCCATCGGTATTGATAATACCCTGCCGGAAGAGTTCGCCAGACTGTACCCACGCCTGGTGCGCACCACCCGCGCGGCGCTGGCCGGATTTGAAAGTGAATACGGCGTCCATCTTTCTGATGAGGAAAGTGGTCTGGTCGCGGTGATTTTCGGTGCCTGGCTAATGCAGGAAAACGATCTGCATGAAAAACAGATTATTCTACTGACCGGGAATGATAGCGAGCGAGAAGCGCAGATTGAGCAGCAGTTACGCGAACTAACGTTACTGCCGCTCAACATTAAGCATATGTCGGTAAAGGCATTTTTGCAGACAGGCGCTCCGCGTGGCGCGGCACTGATTATTGCGCCTTATACCATGCCATTACCGCTCTTTTCACCACCGCTGATCTATACGGACCTGACGCTGACAACACATCAACAGGAGCAGATCCGCAAAATGCTCGAATCAGCATGAGGGAACAACTTTCGGGCGCAAAAACATTGCCGGCAGCGCCACCAGCGCCATTACCCAGAACACGCCGTGGCCCAGATATTGATACAGGAAACCGGCGAAAACGGTCATGATAGCGATACTGCCGCCCATCGCGACGGCAGAGTAAACCGCCTGTAAACGGATGACTTCGCTACCCTGGCGAGCAGCAATATAACGCATGGCGGCCAGGTGGCAGACCGTGAAGGTGCCGCAATGCAGAATTTGCACCACTATCAACCACGGCAACGCCGTAGTTGCTCCCATAATGCCCCAGCGCACTACGCCGCAAATCGCCGAGATCAACAGCATATCGCGTGCACTACAACGGCGGAAAAGTTTATTACTCAGCGCAAAGATAATGACTTCCGCCACCACGCCCAGCGACCACAAATACCCCACCGCCGAGGCCGAGTAGCCAGCTGCCTGCCAGTAAATGGCGCTAAAACCGTAATAGGCCGCATGTGCCCCCTGCAATAAACAAACGCAGGCCAGAAAGCGCCAGTTCTGGCGAACCAGCGCCAACCACGCTGACCAACCGGTGCTCTCCTGCTGGCGGCTTGCCCCTTGTGGCTGAATCGTCGGACGGATGAGAAAGCCGAGCAGCATGGATGCCACGCCCAACGTCAACAGCGCGAGGATCACCCGATAATCAAACATAGTGACCAGTTTGCCCGTCAGCGCCGAGCCAATGACAAACGCCACCGAGCCCCACAGTCGCACTTTGCCGTAATCAAGCGGGAACTGCTTTTGCCACGTATTCGCCAGTGCATCGGTCAACGGTACCAGCGGTGAGAAAAAGAGGTTAAAGCCAATCATCACCAGCATCAGCCACGCTACGTGCGCCCCCGCCCAGAAGGCGACAGCAAAGAGAAGTGTCAGCAGTGCCAGCACGCGCAAGGCGGAAATCAGGCGGGAAGGATCGCTGACGCGGGGCGCGATGAGCAAACTCCCGAGAAAACGGGCAACCAGACCTGCCCCCAATAACAGGCCGATGGTTTCTGGCGTTAAACCAATCCCTTTAAGCCAGACGCTCCAGAAAGGTAGAAAAATGCCGTAACTAAAAAAGTATGTGAAATAGCCGAGCGCCAACCAGCGCGTGGATTGCAAAACCATGAGTCCCTCCCGTCAGGAGGCGTTAGTCTGGGGTTAATCGAATGTTGGTGCAAGTTGAAAAATAAGAATATTCGAGCCTGCTTCCCGATGTCTGTAACGCCAGTTCACAAGCACTAAAAAACTGAGATCCGCGACGCATGTTGCAAAAATAATGCGTAATTATGCCGTTACGCTTGCCAAACGTTCCTGCACAATGGCGATGAAATCGCGTAATGCCGGCTTCATCTCCCCTTTCTTCCACGCCATCAGTAAAGCAATGGAAGGCACATTTCCGGCAATGGGACGAAAAACAACCTGTCCGGTATTAAAATTATTCATATAACCGGGTATCAAAGTGACGCCCAGCCCCATGCCCACCAGATTCATGGTCACCAGAATATTCGTTGCCACCTGGACGATATTTGGCTGGCTGTTTTCTTGCGCAAACCACGCTTTAACGATCGGCGCAAGCGAACCGGAATACGCCGGATCGGTACTGACGAAATTCACGCCATCCAGTTGCGCGGCGGTGATCTCTTTTTCATGTGCTAAAGGGTGATCAACCGGTAACACAACCACTAATGGTTCGTCAAAAAGCTCCAGATAATCAATCTCCGGGCTATAAACAGGATGGCGCATTAAGCCGACGTCGAGTTCACCACGGCGAATTTTTTCCTCCTGTTGCGTGGTGATTAAACTCACCAGCTCAATCAAGGTGTCTGGCTGTCTGAGACGAAACATCGGTAATACTTTTGGCAGTAAATTCACTTCCGCCGATGGCACAAAGCCAATGGTTAATTGTCTGTCTTCCTGAACAATTTTCCGCGCCCGTAATTTGGCATTTTCCGCTTGTTCGAGGATTGCCAGCGCGTCCTGGAGAAAACATTCTCCCGCCGCTGTCAACGCGACTTTGCGCTTATCCCTCACCAGTAACGGAACACCGACACAGTTTTCAAGATCGCGGATCTGGCTGCTTAACGAAGGCTGTGAGGTATGCAGTTTTTCCGCCGCACGGGTAAAGTTCAGTGCCTGCGCCACTGCGACGAAATAGCGTAAATGCCGTAGTTCCATCACCTTCCCCTTGTTATCGAAAAAACGTCTCAGCTGGTAGAAATTAACTATTTCACATATTAGCAACCAACCAGCAACATCCTTATGGCACAAAAATAGAAGGTCAATACATCTTATCTTTCAGGATTAAAAAATATGACCACACCCTCAGATTTGAACATTTACCAACTGATTGACACCCAAAATGGTCGGGTCACTCCGCGTATTTATACCGACCCGGATATTTACCAACTGGAGCTTGAGCGTATTTTCGGTCGTTGCTGGCTATTTCTCGCCCACGAAAGCCAGATCCCAAAACCCGGTGATTTCTTTAACACCTACATGGGAGAAGATGCGGTTGTCGTAGTGCGTCAGAAAGACGGCAGCATCAAGGCGTTTCTCAACCAATGCCGCCACCGGGCCATGCGTGTGAGTTATGCAGATTGCGGCAACACTCGCGCCTTTACCTGCCCGTATCACGGCTGGTCTTATGGCATTAACGGCGAGTTGATCGATGTACCGCTGGAACCTCGCGCCTACCCACAAGGGTTGTGTAAATCCCACTGGGGACTAAACGAAGTTCCTTGTGTGGAGAGTTATAAAGGGCTGATTTTTGGCAACTGGGATACCAGCGCACCGGGCCTGCGTGATTACCTGGGTGACATTGCCTGGTATCTGGATGGCATGCTGGATCGTCGCGAAGGCGGCACCGAAATTGTCGGCGGCGTACAAAAGTGGGTGATCAACTGTAACTGGAAATTCCCGGCAGAGCAGTTCGCCAGTGACCAGTATCATGCTCTGTTCAGCCATGCTTCTGCCGTTCAGGTATTAGGGGCGAAAGATGATGGCAGCGATAAGCGCCTCGGTGATGGACAAACCGCCCGCCCGGTGTGGGAAACCGCCAAAGATGCGCTGCAATTTGGTCAGGACGGTCACGGTAGCGGTTTCTTCTTTACTGAAAAACCGGATGCTAATGTCTGGGTCGATGGCGCAGTTTCAAGCTATTACCGCGAAACCTATGCCGAAGCAGAACAACGTTTAGGTGAAGTTCGCGCCCTGCGCCTGGCGGGTCATAACAATATTTTCCCCACGCTTTCATGGCTAAACGGCACTGCCACACTCCGCGTCTGGCATCCGCGCGGCCCTGATCAAGTTGAAGTGTGGGCGTTCTGTATTACTGACAAAGCCGCCTCCGATGAAGTTAAAGCCGCTTTTGAAAACAGCGCCACTCGTGCTTTTGGTCCTGCTGGTTTTCTCGAGCAGGATGACTCGGAGAACTGGTGTGAAATCCAGAAATTGCTTAAAGGCCACCGCGCCCGCAACAGCAAACTGTGTCTGGAAATGGGGCTTGGTCAGGAAAAGCGCCGCGACGACGGCATTCCTGGCATTACTAACTATATCTTTTCAGAAACTGCCGCTCGTGGAATGTACCAACGCTGGGCCGATCTTCTGAGTAGCGAAAGCTGGCAGGAAGTGCTCGATAAAACCGCCGCTTACCAGCAGGAGGTGATGAAATGAGTGCGCAAGTTTCACTAGAGTTACATCACCGCATTAGCCAGTTTCTCTTTCACGAAGCCAGCTTACTGGACGACTGGAAATTTCGTGACTGGCTGGCGCAGCTCGACGAAGAGATTCGTTACACCATGCGCACCACAGTTAACGCGCAAACACGCGACCGCCGCAAAGGCGTCCAGCCACCGACAACCTGGATTTTTAATGACACCAAAGACCAGCTGGAGCGGCGAATCGCCCGTCTGGAAACGGGCATGGCCTGGGCAGAAGAGCCGCCGTCACGCACCCGTCACTTAATCAGCAACTGCCAGATAAGCGAAACCGACATCCCAAACGTATTTGCTGTGCGGGTAAATTATCTGCTTTATCGGGCACAAAAAGAGCGCGATGAAACATTCTATGTTGGAACGCGTTTCGACAAAGTTCGCCGTCTGGAAGATGACAACTGGCGCTTGCTGGAACGGGATATCGTCCTGGATCAAGCGGTAATCACTTCCCATAACCTGAGTGTACTGTTCTGATGAATCGAATTTATGCGTGTCCCGTTGCGGATGTGCCGGAGGGTGAGGCTCTCCGGATCGATACCTCGCCCGTCATCGCCCTGTTCAACGTTGGCGGCGAGTTTTATGCCATTAACGATCGTTGCAGCCATGGTAATGCGTCGATGTCAGAAGGGTATCTGGAAGATGACGCCACGGTGGAGTGCCCGCTACACGCCGCCAGTTTTTGCCTGAAAACGGGGAAAGCGTTATGCCTGCCCGCCACCGATCCGCTCACCACTTATCCAGTACACGTTGAAGGTGGTGACATTTTCATCGACTTACCGGAGGCGCAGCCATGAGCGATCTGCATAACGAGTCCATTTTTATTACCGGCGGCGGATCGGGATTAGGGCTGGCGCTGGTCGAGCGATTTATCGAAGAAGGCGCGCAGGTTGCCACGCTGGAACTGTCGGCGGCAAAAGTCGCCAGTCTGCGTCAGCGATTTGGCGAACATATTCTGGCGGTGGAAGGTAACGTGACCTGTTATGCCGATTATCAACGCGCGGTCGATCAGATCCTGACTCGTTCCGGCAAGCTGGATTGTTTTATCGGCAATGCAGGCATCTGGGATCACAATGCCTCACTGGTTAATACTCCCGCAGAGACGCTCGAAACCGGCTTCCACGAGCTGTTTAACGTCAACGTACTCGGTTACCTGCTGGGCGCAAAAGCCTGCGCTCCGGCGTTAATCGCCAGTGAAGGCAGCATGATTTTCACACTGTCAAATGCCGCCTGGTATCCTGGCGGCGGTGGCCCGCTGTACACCGCCAGTAAACATGCCGCAACCGGACTTATTCGCCAACTGGCTTATGAACTGGCACCGAAAGTGCGGGTGAATGGCGTCGGCCCGTGTGGTATGGCCAGCGACCTGCGCGGCCCACAGGCGCTCGGGCAAAGTGAAACCTCGATAATGCAGTCTCTGACGCCGGAGAAAATTGCCGCCATTTTACCGCTGCAATTTTTCCCGCAACCGGCGGATTTTACGGGTCCGTATGTGATGTTGGCATCGCGGCGCAATAATCGCGCATTAAGCGGTGTGATGATCAACGCTGATGCGGGTTTAGCGATTCGCGGCATTCGCCACGTAGCGGCTGGGCTGGATCTTTAAGGAAGCACGATGAAAGAAAAAACCATCATTATTGTCGGTGGCGGGCAAGCGGCGGCAATGGCTGCGGCCTCGCTACGCCAGCAAGGGTTCACCGGTGAGCTGCATCTGTTTTCCGATGAGCGACATCTTCCTTATGAACGACCTCCACTCTCGAAATCCATGTTGCTGGAAGATTCCCCGCAGTTACAGCAGGTGTTACCCGCTAACTGGTGGCAGGAAAACAATGTTCATCTGCATTCCGGTGTAACCATCAAAACGCTGGGTCGCGACACACGAGAGTTAGTGTTAACCAACGGCGAAAGCTGGCACTGGGATCAGCTTTTTATAGCAACCGGCGCGGCAGCTCGACCGCTGCCGTTGCTTGATGCACTGGGAGAACGCTGCTTTACCCTACGCCATGCCGGTGATGCCGCCAGACTGCGAGAAGTTCTGCAGCCCGAACGGTCAGTCGTGATTGTCGGTGCCGGAACTATTGGTCTGGAACTGGCTGCCAGCGCCACGCAGCGCAGATGTAAGGTGACAGTGATTGAACTGGCGGCAACCGTCATGGGCCGTAATGCACCACCGCCCGTGCAACGCTATCTTTTACAGCGCCACCAGCAGGCTGGTGTGCGCATTCTGCTCAATAATGCCATTGAACATGTGGTCGATGGTGAAAAAGTAGAACTGACGCTGCAAAGTGGGGAAACGCTTCAGGCTGATGTGGTGATTTACGGTATTGGTATCAGCGCCAACGAGCAACTGGCTCGCGAGGCCAACCTTGATACTGCCAATGGCATTGTCATTGATGAGGCTTGCCGCACCTGCGATCCCGCGATCTTTGCCGGTGGCGATGTGGCAATCACTCGTCTTGATAATGGTGCACTACACCGCTGCGAAAGCTGGGAAAACGCCAATAACCAGGCGCAAATTGCCGCTGCCGCAATGTTAGGGCTACCGCTACCGCTACTGCCGCCGCCGTGGTTCTGGAGCGATCAGTACAGTGATAACTTACAGTTTATTGGCGATATGCGTGGCGATGACTGGCTTTGTCGTGGCAACCCGGAAACTCAGAAGGCGATTTGGTTTAATCTGCAAAACGGCGTGCTTATCGGTGCGGTCACGCTGAATCAGGGGCGTGAGATTCGCCCAATTCGCAAATGGATCCAGAGCGGCAAAACGTTTGATGCGAAACTGCTGATAGATGAGAACATCGCGCTTAAATCACTGTAACCAGGATAATTAGCGAATATCTCAATGCCTGGGGCGTGGCGAGGTGCAAGAGTGTGTATTACGTTTAAATCACATTATCTTGCAAAGGGATTGGTTATGAACACACTACGTTATTTTGATTTTGGAGCTGCCCGCCCCGTTTTGTTATTAATTGCCCGTATCGCCGTGGTCTTAATTTTCATTATTTTTGGTTTTCCCAAAATGATGGGCTTTGACGGTACGGTCCAATATATGGCCTCGTTGGGCGCGCCGATGCCGATGCTGGCAGCGATTATTGCGGTAGTTATGGAAGTGCCCGCCGCGATATTAATCGTGCTTGGCTTTTTCACCCGTCCGCTGGCGGTGCTGTTTATTTTCTACACGCTGGGTACGGCGGTGATTGGTCACCATTACTGGGATATGACCGGCGATGCGGTTGGGCCAAATATGATTAATTTCTGGAAGAATGTCAGTATCGCTGGCGCATTCCTGCTGTTGGCAATTACCGGACCGGGGGCGATTTCTCTCGATCGGCGTTAGGAAAGATGCCGGATGCGGCATGAACGCCTTATCCGGCATTTTATAAATTACAGCAACGCAACCCGCAACGACATCTCTGAAGTTGTTGATTCACCTGGTGCAAGCGCAAGAAGATCACCCCCTTCCGGGCGATGATGATCATCCGGCGCATGGCTCATCGGTTCCAGACAGAAGAAATCAAACGCATATCCTTTATCAAACGCAGGGTCGGAAACAAAGATGAAATAACACGGTGCAGGTGGCGTCGTTTCCATGATGATGGCATAACCTTCCTGCGGCTGCTCGATGCGGGCCTGACCATTCCATCCGGCAAAACCATTGTTCACCCACTGGCGCGGCAACGGCGCGGGCTGGTTAAAATCCAGTTCCTGCGGTAGCTGCTCGCAAAACTCACCCGCCAGCCACTGCTCCCGCTCCAGCCAGTAACCGCTCGCCTGTGCCTGAATCCGCGTTTGCGGCGACAACGGAAAATAAGGATGCCAGCCGGTACCAAATGGCAGCGTCTCTGCCCCCTGATTGGTGACAGAGAGCGTCACCGTCAGCGTATCCGCCGTTAAATGAAACGCCTGACTTACCCGATAGTGATAGACACCGCTGCGATGTTCATACACCAGACACAAACTATCATCGCTGTGCGAGACACATTGCCACTCGCCCAGCCAGCCATCGCCGTGTAGATAGTGCGCATCCCACTCAACATTCGGTTGCAGTTGATACTCACGCCCCTGCCAGACAAAACGATTGCCGCTCACCCGGTTTGCAAATGGCACCAGCGGAAAACATGAGGCATCGGTTGCCACACCGCTTTTTTTACCAGGACGTAAGAGCGGCGTCGTATCGCGCCAGAAGCCTTCGATTACGCCGCCCTGGTCAGAAACGTCCAGCTTTAGCGACCCGTGGGATAAGGTATAGATGGTCATCCGCTAACTCCTTAATCCGGGAAGTTAATCACAACTTTCCCGCATTTGCCGCTCGCCATCAGCGCATAGGCATCACCTGCCTGTTCCAGCGAGAAGCGATGGGTAATGGCGTTACGCGGCCACAGCTTCCAGTCCGTCAGATCATGGGCGCATTTTTCCATATGGAACAGACTGGTCACCCAGGAGCCGATAATCCGCCGTTGATGGTGCATCAGATCGGCGCTGACCTCGAATTCCACTTTTCCGGTTTCACCAATGTAAACCACCCGTCCCCAGTCAGCGGTGGATTGCAGTGCCAGCAAGCGACCTGCGGCATTACCGGAACAATCGAGCGCAACATCCGCGCCACCGTGGGTGAGTTCGGCGATAATCTGCGGCAGACCTTCGGTGGTTGCTAAATAGCCGTGATCCATCACCCCTAACTGTTTTGCCATCGCCAGACGTTCCGGCAGCATATCAACGCCGATGATCCGTTTTGCACCGCGACCTTTCGCCAGCATCATCGCCATCATGCCGACCGGCCCCAGACCGACCACCAGCACGTTATCGCTGCCGGAAACTTCGCCGCGCAAAATCCCTTCATAGGCCGTGCCAACGCCGCAACTGATAAACGCACCATCTTCGTAGCTCAGCGCATCCGGCAGGAGGATCAGATCTTTTTCTTCCGCCAGCAGATATTCGGCATGACCGCCGTCACGCTGCCAGCCGTAAGCCGCTTTTCCTTTGCCAGTACAAGAGATAGGAAAGCCGCGGCGGCAGTTCGGGCAAAAACCACAGCCAGAAATGTGATACACCAGCACGCGGTCGCCCTCTTTAAAATGGCGGCAGCCTTGCCCCATCGCCACAATCTGCCCGCACGGTTCATGACCGTTGATAAATCCTTGGTATAACGGTTTGTCGGGTGCCGCTGCCGTAGCGCGGTGCTGGTGGTAGATATAGTGGACATCGCTTCCGCAAATTCCGGAAGATTTCATTTTGATCAGTACCTGGTTAATCCCTGGTGTCGGCACCGCAACTTCCCGTAGATCGACGGTCGAATTTCCTGGTAAATAAGCTGCCAGCATCGTTTTCATAAATCCCTCATTAACAATACGATTAATTTTCATCCCTGCCGCACCCGCGCCAGGGGCGTTAAGGTTTAGCGTTTCGCTTTACTGCTTCGCTGGGTCAGCAAGATATTCGCCAGCACCGCCACCACGATGATGACGCCGCGTACCACCTGCTGGAAAAAGGAGTTAATACCGAGCAGCACCAGACCGTTACCGATTAGCGTAATCACCAGCACACCAAGCAATGTACCGAACAGGGAACCGCGACCGCCGGAAAGTGCCGTACCGCCGACCACGACCGCGGCGATGACGTCAAACTCCAGACCGTTTGCGGCACCTGCGTTACCAGAACCGAGGCGCGCCGCCAACAAAATGCCGGTCACCGCCGCTAATAATCCCGAAAGGGTAAAGATAAGAATGCGCACCCGACGAACGTTGATGCCGCACAACTGCGCCGCCGTAGCATTACCGCCAACGGCAAAAACCGAGCGCCCGAAGGCGGTTTTGCGGCTGATGAACACAAACAGCGCAAACAACACAATCATGATCAGCGCGGATACCGGCACACCGAGAAATTGTCCGCCCAGCCAGTCCAGCACCTCGTTTTCGTCAATCGGCACTGGCAGTGCGTTCGTCATAAACAGCCCCATTCCGCGCAGGGCGCTCCACAGCCCCAGTGTGGCAACGAAACTTGGTACGTTAAACACGCCGCGCAGCACCCCGGCCAGCGTTCCCATCAGCGCGCCTAACAGCAACACCAGCAGACACGCCACCGCCAGCGGAACTTCAAATTGCAGCAAAAATGCCAGGCACACCGAGACAAAAGCCACCATCGGCCCAACGCTGACATCAATTTCACCGGAGATAATAATCAGCGTCATCGCCCAGGCGGCAATCCCAATGGTGTCGGCATCGCGCAGCACGTTCATCTGGTTATTCAATGAGATAAAGCCAGGCGCGTTCAGGGAGAAGACCAGATAAAGAATGGCGATTACCACCAGCAAACCGATCTCATTAATATGGCGACTGACAAATTGTTTGAGCGAGACGCTCTTGCCCTGCGGCAATGATAATGACGAAGCAGACATCTTCAGGTTCCTCGGTAAAATTCATCAGTGCACAGACAGAATGGCGGACATCAGCTCATCCACATTGACCGGCGAGTGAAACTCCTGCGAGAACGTACCGTGCTGTAACAACAGGATGCGGTCACACACCAGCGGCAACTCCTCCACTTCACTGGAGATAAACACCACGCTTTTTCCTTCGGCAGCCAGCTCACGGACAATACGGTAAATCTGCTGTTTGGCTTCGATATCGACGCCGCGCGTTGGCTCGTCGAGCAACAAAATCTGGCTGGCGGCATAGACCCAACGACCGATCACCACTTTTTGCTGATTGCCGCCAGAAAGCGTGCCGATGGGCGTTTCGCTACTGGCGGCCTTGACCGTCATCCGCTGCATCACCTCTTCGGTCAGGCGGCGGATGGTGGACCATTGCAGTACGCCGTTGGCGCTGATTTTTTGCCGATTGGTCAGCACTGTATTTTCGTCAACGCCCAACCAGGGAATGATCCCCGCTTCTTTGCGGTTTTCTGGCGTATAGCCAATGCCGCGTTTCAGCATGTCGCCGTAATCGGGGCGCGTGATTTTCTCGCCGTTGATAACAATTTCGCCCTGTTCATACTCCTCCAGCCCAACAATCGCCTTCAGCAATTCACTGCGCCCTGCCCCCAGCAGGCCAGCAATGCCAAGCACTTCGCCGCGACGTAACGTAAAGCTGATATCCTCCAGCTTGGGCTTATGGCGTAATGCACGGACTTCCAGCACGGCCTGATCCACAATTTCCTGAGGGGCTACCGGCGCAATATCAACGTGATCACGCCCTAGCATTAGCGACACAATATGATGCGTGGAGGTGTTTTCGAGCATCACATCGCCCGCCACCTGACCATCGCGCATAACGGTGGCACAGGAGGCAATGCGGCGGATTTCTTCCATCCGGTGGCTGACATAAATCACCGCCACGCCCAGTGCCGACATCTTTTTCACCGCACTGATCACCAGTTCAACTTCTGCACTGGCAAGCGAGCTGGTGGGTTCATCAAGAATGACCACGCGCGGCTCGCCCTTCATCACCCGTGCAATTTCCACCAGTTGCTTTTGCGCCGGGCTTAGCGTTGAAACAAGTTGTTCAGGACTAACGTCAACGCCCAGCGCCTGTAAGCAACGTTGGGCATCCTGCGCCATTTGCAGGTAATCAATCATGACGTTGCGGCGAGGCCATTGACCAAGGCAGAGGTTTTCTGCCACCGTCAGCCCTTCCACCAGACTTAATTCCTGATAAACCGCACGAACCCCCAGTTCAGCGGCACGGCGAGTCAACGTAGCTTCGTCACCTTCCAGTCGCGTCTCGCCAATCCAGATATCACCGCTATCCGGGCGTTCGCTGCCGGTAAGCATTCGAATGAGAGTCGATTTGCCCGCGCCGTTTTTACCTAACAGCGCACGAACTTCGCCTTTATTGAGCGTGAAGTTAACGTTATCCAGCGCAACGACGCCGGGGTAACGCTTATTTCCTGCCACCACTTTTGCTACCGGGACTGCCTCTGTTGCCGTGAACATAGGGACCTCTGCGAATCAGCGATTAGGGCAGACCATCAACGTGCGTTGCCAGCCACTGTTTACCGTCTTCCGTTTTGGTATAGAGATCGATTGGCACCTGAATCACTTTTTCACCGTCGGCTTGTTTATTGATAACCTTCAATGTTTGCGCGAAAACAGCATTGCCCATTTTCTTACCGGAAATATCCACCACCGCTTTCAACACCTGATTGTTTTCCAGCTCCTGAGCAATTTCAGTGGTCATATCCGAACCGAAAACAGCAATTTTTCCGGCCTGATTTTGATTACGTACCGCTTTTACCGCGCCGAGTGTCGCACCGCCCGATTCCCCCATAATGGCGTTGAGATCCGGCGTGGAGATAATTAGTTTTTCACCAACGGAAATCGCTTTATCTAAAACAGTCCCTTCCTGATTAGCGACAATTTGCGCGCCGGGAACGCGGGATTTTAATACTTCTTCAAATCCTTTACGTCGCTGCACACAAACTTCAAAGGCTTCGCAATTGATGACGGCAATTTTCGGCTGGTCAATTTTATTGGCAATAAAATAATCGGCGGCAGCGTTACCCAGTTTTTTACCAAATTCCAGCGGATCGCCGACCAGATACGCCGAGACATATTTATCGACCCCCTTTTGATTAATACAGGTGTTGTAGCAAATCACCGGAATACCCGCTTCACTGGCGCGACGAACGGTACGGCTACTGCCATTTTCAGACACTGCCGATAAAATAATGGCATCGACATTACGCGCCACGAGGGTATCAACAAAGGTACTTTCTTTCGAAATATCACCCTGGGCGTTAGTTTCAATTAACTGTACCTGTACTGAAGAATCTTTTGCCGCATCCTGAACGCCCTGACGCACTCCAGCGTAATATCCCTGGGTATCAAGGTATATTGCACCAATGGTCATTTCTTTATCCGCAGCCCTGGCAAATAGTGCGCTACCTAATAGCGTAGCCATTAATAATAGATTACGGGTTGTTCTCATTTTTTTAGGCATAGTGCCTCCTGTAGGGTTTTTATTAACAACGGCTTATTCTAATTATTTTGTGATGAGCGGCAGCGCGTGCCGCTCAAATATTACAGTTAATAGGGTTTAGTGAACGTAGTTAAAAATAAAAGGCATCACGGTGGTGAATAATGCCGCTTTCGGCCAGGCCGGATTAATCGCCGTCAATTCAGCGCGAGCAGATTCATATTGCGCAACCTCCCCGAGTCCCGCGGACGCCAGCATCGCCACCATCAGGCATTTTTCTTTATGCTGCTGTTGTAAATCGCCATACAGCGACAACAGGTCAGGTTGTGAAACAGCAAAGAAATCCGCCTCAATACTGGTTTTCGCCATCTCTTGCGCCCACTGTTTCATTTCACTAAACAGTTGCTGTGCGGTTTGCTGTTCACCCAGCAGTCGCAGCGCCATTCCTTGCCAGAAGAGATAATCAACCGGCTGATCGTTGTAATAACTGTGGATGTTAATGGTGCGATCGCCGGTCGCCGCCAGACGTAAACAACGCATCGCTTCAGTTTCATCGCCCTGCGCGTTGGCGCATATCGCCTGCCAGAACCAGATGTCGTTATCAGTTTGCCCCGGTAAACGGCCTTCGCTTAAATTCTCCGGATAATGCAGCGCGGCATGAAGCAGTTCGCTGGCCTGCTGCGGCTGTCTGGCATCAAGATGCTGCCAGGCGCGTAATAACTGGTTGAGGATAAACTGACTGGTGACCTTCCCTTCCCCGCCTTCCCACGGGTGGAATTTGCGCGTGGCGAGAATGTCCGCCGCTTTGTCTGCCTGACCCGTGAGATGCCACAAATTGAGCAGTTCTGCGGTCATGTCGTCGCGTTTCAGCGCAATTTCCAGATTATTTTCCAGACGCGCCAGTCGTTTCTCCGGTGTGGCTCCACTTAACTTATCCAGCAAATCCCGTTCGAAAAGCAGACGTGCATCCTGCGGCGCAAGCTGATAAGCATTATCAAGATAACGCGCGGCCAGTTCATAATCGTGTTGCTTATTCCACGCATGGATCGCCAACCCGCGCCAGCCATCGGCAAACTCCGGCGACATCTCTACGCAACTTTGCCATAAAGTAATGGCTTTGTTGTAGCTGCGCTTGTTGTAGTAGAAGCAGGCCAGTAAATGACGGGCAAACCAGCACTCTTCAATACTCTCCAGCGCCGCCACTTCTTCCAGCGTATTCGGGAAACGGACAAACTGCGGGAAGACATCAATGGCTTTTGCGACCAGTTCGCCGCGTTCGGCTTTCGGCAGCAAGCTGGCTTGTAGATAAAGCGATAACGTGCGCTGACAGTCCAGTGCGTTCAGCATCTCTGTCGCCAGAGTGGGCATTCCCCAGTTAATCAGTTGCCCGGCGGTCATCAGGGCGTTAACGTCGCGTCCCTGACACAGACCGCGCCACTGCGCGAGAGCTGATTCGCTACGACCATCGAACCAGTTCAGCCACCACAGAGTGGCGTTCAGCGGATAATCGCGCAGCAGTTTCTCGCGCTGCACACGCGCGTTGTCCTGACGACCACTTAACACCAGCAGCAGATTATGCAGGCAAAGCACTTCCTGATTGGTTGGGCAGGCACGAAGACTTTGTTGGCAAAAATCCAGACCAGCGTCGAAGTTACCATTACGCGCCGCCAGTCGTGCCAGGCCATAATAGCCACCGGCTTTGCTGTTGCCGCTCCAGACCGCACGCCAGAAATCCTCTTCGGCTTGTTGATATTGTCCCTGACGTTCGTAAGCACTGGCGCGAATCAAACTCGCCTGTCCGCACTGCGGATTTTTGTTCAGCGCATGTGCGCGTTTCAGAGCCTGAGTGGCATACGCCACCGCTTGCGGGAAATCGGCACGGTTATATTCCAGCATCGCCAGCGCCAGGTTACAGCGGTAATCCAGCGGATCCAGCGCCACGCCGCGCAGGTAGTAATCGAACGGTGAACGGCTGGCGTGATGATATTGCTCCAGATGCTGACCGATAAACCAGGCTTCATCTGTACTGGTAATGTCTTGTGCTGACAGTGGCGCTTTGGCGACGTCCGGCAACGGCAACTCTTGCGGCTGATGTTCCTGATAACTCAGGACAATATTGCCGTCGGCATCGGAGAGCTCAATGGTCAGCCTTTCAGGATTGATACCGTGCAACACGCCCTGGATGGCGGTCGCAGGCATCAGTGCCACGGCATCATCAAGTAACGCGTTGCATTTGCCGATTTCGCGGATCGCCAGGCGGTATCCGTTCAACGGAGAGATGGCATACAGCCCCCACTCAATCCCCCGCTCACTACGCTGGAGTTTTATCACCGCATCGCGGGAGGCATTTTGCACCATGCCCAAAGAATGATAAGGCAGGAAATACTGCTCAAAACGCTTCTCTTCGTAAGCATCAAGCCAGGTAAAATCAGGCTGGTTATCGGCAAAAATACCGGTCATCAGTTCGATATACGGGCCGTTATTGTCGGTCAGACTCTTGTCCCACGCCTGGCCGAATTCACTGTGTCCCCAACTCCACTGTTTTTTACCTGGCGCAATATGGTGGTTGGCAACGTGCAGCAAACCGCCATCTTCATCGTGACACCACGCGCCGACAAAATCGTACTGCGATTTTTCGGCCATATATGAGGTTGGAACAGGCACATTTTTATAGCGAGAAATGTCCACTCCGGCGGAGTAGTCCACTTTGTAGTAAGTGCCGGTGGCGATGGGGAAAGCGGAGACGGCCCGTTTGCCGTGATCAAACACCGCAGTCACATCCGGTGGGAAAACGCTCTGATGCCCTTCCCCCCCTTTCACTGCCGGGTTGGCCCACCACAAGAAATGACGCGGCGTGGCGTTACCGTTATAGACGCGGCTGGCGATTTCCAGCGCCGCCCGGTCAGGGCGCAGGGTGAAACCTGTCATCACCTGTAAACCATGCATCGGCTCCGTTTCGCCGACCCACACCGTCTGTGCACCGTCTTCATGGGCTTCGAGGGTGAAATCAACGGGCATAAAGGTGGTCGGGCGATGGTGTTGCGGCCAGTTAAACTCAATCCCACCGGAGATCCACGGTCCCAGCAGCCCCACCAGCGCAGGTTTAATGACTTCATTGTGATAAACAAAATCGCGCTGTTTCACTTTATCCCACGCGCGATGCACCCGACCGCCCAGTTCCGGCAGGATCATCACTTTGATGTAGTCGTTTTCCAGCCACACCGCCTGCCAGGATTTCAGGGTTTTCTGCTCGCTCAGCGTATCGGTCACGCCGTAGGGATAAACCGCGCCGGACGATCCCTGATAAACGCGATTTTCCAGGAACATGGGATGTATATCCTGCGGCCCGGTTTCATAGGTCGGGATCTCAACGCGCTCTTGCCACACTTTTACTGGAGTCATGGTGCCCTCAATATTAACAAGACATACTGAATTAAAAGATTTGTGGCAGTGTATTGAACAATCTGGCAATGTTTTCGCGGAATAATCACGCAATTAACTAAACAAGGTTTAGTGAAGATGAGAGCCTGCATTAACAATCAACAGATTCGCCACCATAACAAATGCGTGATTCTGGAACTGCTGTACCGGCAAAAGCGCGCCAATAAATCAACGCTGGCCCGGCTGGCGCAAATTTCGATTCCGGCAGTCAGTAATATTTTGCAGGAACTGGAAAGCGAAAAACGGGTGGTGAATATCGACGATGAAAGCCAGACGCGCGGGCATAGTAGCGGTACATGGCTGATTGCGCCGGAAGGTGACTGGACGCTGTGCCTGAACGTGACGCCCACCAGTATTGAGTGTCAGGTTGCTAATGCTTGTTTAAGTCCGAAAGGCGAGTTTGAGTATTTACAGATTGATGCACCGACGCCGCAGGCGCTGCTGTCCGAAATCGAAAAATGCTGGCATCGCCACCGTAAATTGTGGCCGGACCGCACCATCAATCTGGCGCTGGCAATCCACGGTCAGGTTGATCCGGTGACCGGCGTGTCGCAAACCATGCCGCAAGCGCCGTGGACAACGCCGGTGGAGGTGAAATATCTGCTGGAAGAGAAGCTCGGCATTCGGGTGATGGTCGATAATGACTGCGTGATGCTGGCGCTGGCGGAGAAATGGCAAAATAATTCGCAGGAACGGGATTTCTGCGTGATCAACGTTGATTACGGCATTGGCTCGTCGTTCGTGATTAACGAGCAAATTTATCGCGGCAGTTTGTATGGTAGCGGACAGATTGGTCACACCATCGTTAATCCGGATGGCGTCGTCTGCGACTGTGGACGTTACGGCTGCCTGGAAACCGTCGCCTCGTTAAGCGCATTAAAAAAACAGGCGCGGGTATGGCTAAAATCACAACCGGTTAATACTCAGCTTGATCCTGAAAAATTGACTACCGCGCAGTTAATCGCTGCCTGGCAGAGTGGAGAACCGTGGATCACCAGCTGGGTTGACCGCAGTGCCAATGCCATTGGTTTGAGTCTGTATAACTTCCTCAACATCCTCAATATTAATCAGATTTGGTTGTACGGTCGCAGTTGTGCCTTTGGTGAGAACTGGCTTAATACTATTATTCGCCAGACGGGATTTAACCCGTTCGACCGCGACGAAGGACCGAGCGTGAAAGCGACGCAAATTGGCTTCGGGCAATTAAGCCGCGCACAACAGGTGCTGGGAATTGGCTATTTGTATGTTGAGGCGCAGTTACGACAGATTTGATGGCGCGATAACGTAGAAAGGCTTCCCGAAGGAAGCCTTTTTTCAACAGATTAACCGTTTCGCTTATGCGTAAACCGGGTAACGTGCGCAGATGTCGAGAACTTTACCTTTGATGCGCTCGATAACGGCTTCATCATTGATGCTGTCCAGCACGTCACACATCCAGCCAGCCAGTTCTTTCGCTTCTGCTTCTTTGAAGCCGCGACGCGTAATTGCCGGAGTACCCACGCGAATACCGGAGGTCACAAACGGGCTCTTCGGATCGTTCGGTACGCTGTTTTTGTTGACGGTGATGTTAGCACGGCCCAGAGCGGCGTCTGCTTCTTTACCGGTCAGGTTTTTATCAACCAGATCAACCAGGAACAGGTGGTTATCAGTGCCGCCGGAAACCACTTTGTAGCCGCGTTCCAGGAACACTTCTACCATCGCTTTAGCGTTTTTAGCGACCTGCTGCTGGTAAGTTTTGAACTCAGGCTCCATCGCTTCTTTCAGAGCAACCGCTTTACCGGCGATTACGTGCATCAACGGACCGCCCTGACCACCAGGGAAAACGGCAGAGTTCAGTTTTTTGTACAGCTCTTCGCTACCACCTTTCGCCAGGATCAGGCCGCCGCGCGGACCCGCCAGGGTTTTGTGAGTGGTGGTAGTAACAACGTGAGCATGAGGAACCGGGTTCGGGTAGACGCCAGCAGCAACCAGGCCCGCAACGTGCGCCATATCAACGAACAGGTAAGCACCGATGCTGTCAGCGATTTCACGCATTTTCGCCCAGTCAACCACGCCGGAATATGCAGAGAAACCACCGATAATCATTTTCGGCTTGTGTTCTTTGGCTTGTTTTTCCAGATCGGCGTAGTCGATATGACCGGTAGCATCGATACCGTAAGGAACGATGTTGTACAGTTTACCGGAGAAGTTAACCGGAGAACCGTGAGTCAGGTGACCGCCATGCGCCAGGTTCATACCCAGAACGGTATCACCTGGTTCCAGCAGCGCGGTGTAGACCGCAAAGTTAGCCTGGGAGCCGGAGTGCGGCTGGACGTTAGCGTAGTCAGCGCCGAACAGTTCTTTCGCACGATCGATCGCCAGTTGTTCAACGATATCAACATACTCGCAACCGCCGTAGTAGCGTTTGCCCGGATAACCTTCAGCATATTTGTTGGTCAGCTGAGAACCCTGCGCCTGCATTACGCGCGGGCTGGTGTAGTTTTCGGAGGCGATCAGTTCGATGTGCTCTTCCTGACGTACTTTTTCCTGCTCCATAGCCTGCCACAGTTCGGCATCATAATCGGCAATGTTCATTTCACGCTTTAACATCCGCATCTCCTGACTCAGCTAACAATAAAATTTTTGGCCTTTATAGGCGGTCCTGTTGGACAACGGCGAACAGTATAACCGAATCATTGTGCGATAACAGGTCTTGACAAAGGAATTTACGCAAACGATTACCTTCAGGCTACGCAAGGCTTTGGAGAATAAAGAGCTTGCAACCGGAAACGGATTTCTTTTCAGGTTTGTGATGCAAATTTTTCACTTCATCACATTCTTTCTGAAAAACACCAAAGAACCATTTACATTGCAGGGCTATTTTTTATAAGATGCATTTGAGATACATCAATTAAGATGCAAAAAAAGGAAGACCATATGCTTGACGCTCAAACCATCGCTACAGTAAAAGCCACCATCCCTTTACTGGTGGAAACGGGGCCAAAGTTAACCGCCCATTTCTACGACCGTATGTTTACTCATAACCCAGAACTCAAAGAAATTTTTAACATGAGTAACCAGCGTAATGGCGATCAACGTGAAGCACTGTTTAACGCTATTGCCGCCTACGCCAGTAATATTGAAAACCTGCCTGCGCTGCTGCCAGCGGTAGAAAAAATCGCGCAGAAGCACACCAGCTTCCAGATCAAACCGGAACAGTACAACATCGTCGGTGAACACCTGTTGGCAACGCTGGACGAAATGTTCAGCCCGGGGCAGGAAGTGCTGGACGCGTGGGGTAAAGCCTATGGTGTACTGGCTAATGTATTTATCAATCGCGAGGCGGAAATCTATAACGAAAACGCCAGCAAAGCCGGTGGTTGGGAAGGTACTCGCGATTTCCGCATTGTGGCTAAAACACCGCGCAGCGCGCTTATCACCAGCTTCGAACTGGAGCCGGTCGACGGTGGCGCAGTGGCAGAATACCGTCCGGGGCAATATCTCGGCGTCTGGCTGAAGCCGGAAGGTTTCCCGCATCAGGAAATTCGTCAGTACTCTTTGACTCGCAAACCGGATGGCAAAGGCTATCGTATTGCGGTGAAACGCGAAGAGGGTGGGCAGGTATCCAACTGGTTGCACAATCACGCCAATGTTGGCGATGTCGTGAAACTGGTCGCTCCGGCAGGTGATTTCTTTATGGCTGTCGCAGATGACACACCAGTGACGTTAATCTCTGCCGGTGTTGGTCAAACGCCAATGCTGGCAATGCTCGACACGCTGGCAAAAGCAGGCCACACAGCACAAGTGAACTGGTTCCATGCGGCAGAAAATGGCGATGTTCACGCCTTTGCCGATGAAGTTAAGGAACTGGGGCAGTCACTGCCGCGCTTTACCGCGCACACCTGGTATCGTCAGCCGAGCGAAGCCGATCGCGCTAAAGGTCAGTTTGATAGCGAAGGTCTGATGGATTTGAGCAAACTGGAAGGTGCGTTCAGCGATCCGACAATGCAGTTCTATCTCTGCGGCCCGGTTGGCTTCATGCAGTTTACCGCGAAACAGTTAGTGGATCTGGGCGTGAAGCAGGAAAACATTCATTACGAATGCTTTGGCCCGCATAAGGTGCTGTAATTTGATGTTGCCGGATGGAAACATCCGGCAACCCTTGACGCGGTTTAAATTGCCGCGTCGTCCTCTTCACCGGTACGGATGCGAATGACCCGTGCCACGTCAAAGACGAAGATTTTACCGTCACCGATTTTGCCGGTTTGCGCCGTGCGAATAATGGTATCGACACAGGTATCGACAATGTCGTCCGGTACGACAATCTCAATTTTCACTTTCGGCAGAAAATCCACCATATACTCCGCGCCGCGGTACAGCTCGGTATGGCCTTTCTGGCGACCAAAGCCTTTCACTTCGGTCACCGTCATGCCGGTAATACCGACTTCGGCCAGTGCTTCGCGGACATCGTCCAGCTTGAAGGGTTTTATAATCGCATCAATCTTTTTCATGCTATTCCTTGAAAAGGTCGCCTGTCTTTTGATCTGCTAAACGTAACACATAACGCCAATTCATTCCTTGAAATCGTTTGCATCCAGCTCGTGTCGGGAAAGCAGTTTATAAAATTCTGTCCGGTTGCGCCCCGCCATTCTCGCCGCGTGGGTGACGTTGCCTTTGGTAATTTGCAGCAGCTTACGCAAATAGTTGAGTTCAAACTGATTACGTGCCTCAACAAAGGTTGGCAGCGCCGTGTTTTCACCCTCCAGCGCCTGCTCTACTAATGCATCGCTAATAACCGGAGATGAGGTCAGCGCCACGCACTGTTCAATCACGTTGACCAACTGGCGCACATTACCCGGCCAACTAGCGGTCATCAGGCGTTTCATCGCATCAGTGGAGAACGCGCGGACAAACGGTTTATGTCGCTCTGCCGCCTGGCGCAACAGGTGATTTGCCAGAAGCGGAATGTCTTCTGTGCGCTCTGCCAGAGCCGGAATTTTCAGGCTGACAACGTTGAGGCGGTAATAGAGATCTTCGCGGAATTCCCCGCGCGCCATCGCTTTTGGCAGATCACGGTGAGTGGCAGAAATAATCCGCACGTCGATATCAATATCGCGGTTGCTGCCCAGCGGGCGCACTTTACGCTCCTGCAACACGCGCAGCAGTTTGACCTGTAACGGCGCAGGCATATCGCCAATTTCATCGAGAAATAGCGTTCCGCCTTCCGCCGCCTGGAATAAACCTTCGCGATTGCTGACAGCGCCAGTAAACGCGCCACGCGCATGACCAAACAGCTCCGACTCCAGCAATTGCTCGGGCAATGCGCCACAGTTAATAGCAATAAATGGTTTGCTATTGCGCGGGCTGGCGTTGTGGATAGCCTGGGCGAAAATCTCTTTCCCGGTGCCGCTCTGGCCGTTAATCAAAACGCTAACGTCTGATTGCGCCACCAGCCGCGCCTGTTCCAGCAAACGCAGCATCAGCGGGCTGCGGGTGACAATCGCCTCGCGCCAGCGTTCATCGGTGGCTGGCGCGGATTGTTCCAGCGCATCGTCAATTGCCTGATATAGCGCATCTTTATCGACAGGCTTGGTGAGGAAACTGAACACGCCCTGCTGTGTTGCAGCAACGGCATCGGGAATAGAACCATGCGCGGTAAGAATAATTACTGGCATTCCCGGCTGCACTTTCTGAATTTCAGCAAACAGCTGCATACCGTCCATTTCATCCATCCGCAGGTCGCTGATGACTAAATCTACTTTTTCGCGATTCAGTACCCGTAATCCTTCAGCGCCACTTTCCGCCGTGACCACGCTGTAGCCTTCGCTGGTCAGGCGCAGGCCAAGCAGTTTCAGCAATCCCGGATCGTCATCGACCAATAATAAATGCGCAGGTTTATGGCTCATCAGGAGTGACCTCATGGGTGGATGGCGCGGGCTTTTCACCCTCGTGCGGCGTATCCGGCGAGAAATTTCCAGCCGGTTTGCGGGTCGAGAGCTGGCGTTCAATATCAGTCAGGTTTTCCAGCTTGCGGGTGGTGAGTTCCAGTTGCTGCTGTAGAACGTGATGTTGCTGGCGCAATGTATCCAGCTCGCTGTCGCTGGCCTGCTGGAGCTTGCCGTAGCGTTGGCGCTCTTCCGCCAGTTGCAGTTGCAGCGCCTGACCGTCGCGCCAGAGTTGATACAGAGGGCGAACCTGTGCCGGGATCTCGGTACTTAGCGCATCAATGCGCGCGACCAGCTGGCGGCGCTCATACGGCGTAATTTTGGCGTCGGCGAGCAAAATCCCTTGTTTAAAGGTATTTTGCCAGCTGCCGTCGTCATATTGGCGAGCTTGCTGACGTGACTGCGCAGGCATTAAACGATCAGCACAATCCATCGCCCGCAGCCAGTAAAGCGGATTGGTTTCGGTTGATTTACCTTGCAGCGCCCAGATGTCGCTACATTCAGTAGAAAGATAGTCAGCCAGTTGATAAACCGGAATTTTTTCTTCTGCTGGCGTATCAATGGCTGGCTTATTGTGACTCTGCACGCAACCCAGCAATGCCAGACATGGCAGCCCTGCCAGCCACAGCCGTCGGGGCAATAATCGTTGAAAAATGTGTCGCATATTCACCAGACTTAATGCCTATCCCAGTGGGCGTAATTATTGCAGGCAGTTTGGACATGGACAGCGCGGAGAAACCGGAGCGTACACGTCGTACGTGAGGATTTCGAGCACTGCCCGGGGCCGAACTGGCAAATAAAATAGCCTGATGGGATAGGCTGTTAGCATTATTTCGTGTTTTTCGACGACGGCAATTCAATGCGGAAACAAACGTCTTGCCCGCTCTCGTCGACCAGATACAGTTCCCCTTGCATACGGCGAATACAATCCCTGGCAATGCTTAATCCCAGACCGCTGCCCTTCACCGCCCCTTTTCGCTGGTGGCTTCCTTGAAAAAAGGGTTCGAAGATCATGGCGCGTTCCTCTTGCGGAATGGGTGTGCCTGTATTGATGACATCAATATAAACCCGTGCACCATGTAAGCTGCTGCGAAGGCAAATGTTACCGGATTCAGCCCCGTAGTGCACCGCATTGGAGTAAAGATTATCCAGTACGCTCATCAGCAGCATTGGCTCCGCCAGGCAAGCTGTTGCTTTGAGATCGACGTCGGTATGCATCATTTTAGCCCGTGCGGGCAGGCTATGAGCAGAAACTACTGTCTCCACCAGCGGTGCTAACTCAACATTCTCCAGTTCCACCGCACTGTCCGCTTGTTTACGGTTGTAATCAAGCAGTTGTTCGATCAGTTTTTGCAAATTGCGGCTGCTGCTATCAAGAATGCTCACCACCTCTTTTTGCTCTGGCGTAAGCGGCCCGACAACCTGGTCAGCCAGTAATTCAGTGCCCTCGCGCATACTCGCCAGTGGCGTTTTTAATTCATGAGATAAATGTCTTAAAAATTGATGGCGTTGGGATTCCAGCCATGACAGGCGCTCACTTAACCAAAGAATACGTTGCCCAACCGAGCGTAACTCGCTCGGTCCACTGAACGAAACGCTATTGCCCAGAGAACGCCCTTCCCCCAGACGGTTGATCATGCGCTCGATATTTTTCACCGGCCCGATAATCATCCGCGTGAAAAGTAGCACCATCACCAGACTCACCAGAAATAGCACCAGCGATTGCCAACCAAAATATTGCCCACGTTCGGCGATTTCACGCTGAAGTTGCTGCCCACGAGAGAACACCACTGTGCGCGTGGCCTGCACCATTTCGGTATTGGCACTGGCAAAGGCTTCAAGACGCGCGGCGGCGGCAGCATCGGGACCACTGTTGTTACACTGAAGTTGGGCCAGATTGTTCAAATCCTGACGCAATGCCTGGTAAAGTTTATCGTCTGGCAGTACGCCTGCGTGGGCATCGAGCATTTCGCTGTAACGCTTGCGCTGGCTTTGATAAACCTTCGCAAGCGTAGGGTCGTCCAGCACGCAATACTGACGGTAGCTACGCTCCATCTCCAGCGCCGCGTTGGTCATCGCTTCACTACGCCGGGCATCAATAAGCGTAGTGCGGTTAACCAGCGCCGCCTGATCGCTAAGCGCATTCAGGCTTTGCCAGGCTTGCCATGCCAGCACCAACAGGGGTAGTAGAATTAGCAAAAATGCCAGCATTACCAGTTGTCGTAATGAGCGGGGAAAAACGGGCCAGCGTTTCAAGGTGTTACTCTCGTCAGACGCGAATAGCCTGATGCTAACCGAGGGGAAGTTCAGATACAACAAAGCCGGGAATTACCCGGCTTTGTTATGGAATAAGGCGGTGCCTAACTCGACGTTTCGCCCGATGGTTGATATAGCTACGCTGATATCAGAAGTTGGACGGCAGGCACCTTGTTGTGCGTCATTCGAATTTTATGTAGCACGTCCCGAAGGGGCTGACATAAGTCGGTGAATGAGCCACTGCTTACTATTATGCAGTAACTGTGCCAATAAAGAAAATAGTTTGGTAACGTACTGATTATACGTTGCTTTGAGGGATTTATGGCTTCTTCGCTATTTGAATGTAAATCAGCCACTGTGTCGCCAAAAAGAGACAACTTAAGATAAACTTATTAGATTACAATAAAATCAATCATTTAAGTGTCGCCAGAAAGCGACACGGTAAACCACCCATTGTCGTGATTTACAGACACAAAAAAGCTCCCGGAGTTGGGAGCTTATGATAGTGGTTGGTGCTTAATGCCGGATGCGGCGTAAATGCCGCATCCGGGCTGCAAAACCAATGAACTGATGACTTACCCCAACTGCTTACGCGCATTGCGGAAAATGCGCATCCATGGGCCATCCTCGCCCCAGTTTTCCGGATGCCAGGAGTTGCTGACAGTACGGAAAACACGTTCCGGGTGCGGCATCATAATGGTGACTCGACCACTTTCAGTCGTAATCGACGTAATACCGTTCGGTGAACCGTTCGGGTTAGCCGGGTAGGTTTCAGTGACTTTGCCGAAGTTATCGACATAGCGCAGTGCCACCAGCCCTTTGCTTTCCAGTGCCGCCAGATGCGCCGCATCACGCACTTCCACGCGCCCTTCACCATGAGAGACAGCAATCGGCATTTGCGAGCCCACCATCCCCTGCAACAGCAGCGACGGGCTTTGGGTCACTTCAACCAGGCTGAAACGCGCTTCAAAGCGATCGGAGGTATTGCGCACAAAACGTGGCCACAACTCACTACCTGGGATCAGTTCACGCAGATTAGACATCATCTGGCAACCGTTACATACCCCCAGCGCCAGCGTTTGCGGACGGTGGAAGAAGGTTGCAAACTCATCGCGTACACGGTCATTGAACAGGATTGACTTCGCCCAACCTTCACCGGCACCCAGCACATCACCGTAGGAGAAACCACCGCACGCGACCAGGGCGTGGAAATCTTCCAGGCCCGTGCGTCCGGTCAGCAGGTCACTCATATGCACGTCGATAGCATCAAAGCCTGCACGGTGGAAAGCTGCCGCCATTTCAACATGCGAGTTCACGCCCTGCTCACGCAGCACAGCAACTTTCGGACGTGCGCCAGTGGCAATATACGGTGCTGCCACATCTTCGTTGATATCGAACGACAGTTTTACATTCAGGCCAGGATCGGCATCGTTAGATTTCGCCTGATGCTCCTGATCGGCACACTCCGGGTTGTCACGCAGGCGCTGCATCTGCCAGGTAGTTTCTGCCCACCAGACACGCAACGTAGTGCGGCTTTCGCTGAATACAGTCTGCCCGTTGGCGGTAATCACAAAACGGTCACCGGAAACCGCCTGCCCAACATAATGGACACAATCAGCAAGCCCATGCTGTGCCAGTACGGACTCGACCGCTTCACGGTCAGCGGCACGAACCTGAATCACCGCACCCAGTTCTTCGTTAAACAACGCCGCCAGGCGATCGTCACCCAGAGTGGCGATATCCGCGTCAATGCCACAATGACCAGCAAAGGCCATTTCCGCCAGCGTTACCAGCAGACCGCCATCAGAGCGGTCGTGATACGCCAGCAGCTTACGCTGTGCAACCAGCGCCTGAATCGCGTCATAGAAGCCTTTCAGTTGCGCGACGTCGCGTACATCTGCCGGTTTGTCGCCAAGCTGACGATAAACCTGCGCCAGCGCCGTTGCGCCCAGCGCGTTATTGCCTTTGCCCAAATCAATCAGCAGCAGTGCGTTATCTTCGGTAGAAAGCTGCGGCGTGATGGTGTGACGTACATCTTCCACGCGGGCAAATGCGGAAATCACCAGCGACAGCGGCGACGTCATTTCGCGCTCTTCGTTACCTTCCTGCCAGCGGGTTTTCATCGACATAGAGTCTTTACCCACCGGGATCGTAAGACCCAGCGCCGGACAAAGCTCTTCACCCACGGCTTTAACGGCTTCATACAGGCCCGCATCTTCACCAGGGTGGCCTGCCGCCGCCATCCAGTTGGCGGAAAGTTTAATGCGTTTGATATCACCAATCTGTGTTGCGGCAATATTGGTTAACGCTTCACCGACCGCCAGACGGGCAGAGGCGGCGAAATCCAGCAGCGCAACCGGCGCACGCTCGCCAATCGCCATCGCTTCACCGTAGTAGCTGTCGAGGCTGGCGGTAGTGACCGCGCAGTTAGCGACCGGCACCTGCCACGGCCCCACCATCTGATCGCGCGCTACCATGCCGGTTACGCTGCGGTCGCCAATGGTCACCAGGAAGGTTTTTTCCGCCACAGTCGGCAGATGCAGCACACGTTTCACCGCATCTGCAATGGTGATCCCTTCACGGGCCAGCGCGTCGCCTTTCGCTTTCAGCGTTTGTACATCGCGGGTCATCTTCGGCGTTTTACCAAGCAGGACGTCCAGCGGCAGATCGATCGGCTGATTATCAAAATGACGATCGTGCAGAGAAAGATGCAGTTCTTCGGTCGCTTCACCAATCACCGCGTAGGGCGCGCGTTCACGCTTACACAGTTCGTCAAACAGCGGTAACTGATCGGCAGCAACCGCCAGCACGTAGCGTTCCTGGGATTCGTTACACCAGATTTCCAGCGGGCTCATGCCCGGTTCGTCGTTCAGAATATCGCGCAGTTCGAATTTACCGCCGCGTCCGCCGTCGCTCACCAGTTCCGGCATCGCGTTAGAAAGACCGCCTGCGCCGACGTCGTGGATAAACAGAATTGGGTTAGCATCACCAAGCTGCCAGCAACGGTCGATCACTTCCTGGCAGCGACGCTCCATCTCCGGGTTGTCGCGCTGAACAGAAGCAAAGTCGAGGTCGGCATCAGACTGACCAGACGCCATAGAAGACGCCGCGCCGCCGCCAAGACCGATGTTCATCGCCGGGCCGCCGAGAACGACCAGTTTCGCACCAACGTTGATCTCGCCTTTTTGTACGTGATCGGCACGAATGTTGCCGATCCCGCCCGCCAGCATGATCGGTTTGTGATAACCGCGCAGCTCTTCGCCGTTGTGGCTGTTCACTTTTTCTTCATAAGTACGGAAGTAGCCGTTCAGTGCCGGACGACCAAATTCGTTGTTAAACGCCGCACCGCCCAGCGGGCCTTCGGTCATGATGTCCAGCGCGGTGACAATGCGCTCAGGCTTACCGAAATCTTCTTCCCACGGCTGTTCGAAGCCAGGAATTCGCAGGTTGGAAACGGAGAAACCAACCAAACCCGCTTTCGGCTTCGCGCCGCGCCCGGTGGCACCTTCATCGCGGATTTCACCGCCGGAACCGGTCGCCGCGCCCGGCCACGGAGAAATCGCCGTCGGGTGGTTGTGAGTTTCGACTTTCATCAGAATATGCGCCGGTTCCTGATGGAAATCGTAGCGGCCCGTTTCGTGGTCAGCAAAGTAGCGGCCCACTTCAGAACCTTCCATTACGGCGGCGTTATCTTTATAAGCAGAGAGAACGTAATCTGGCGTGGTTTCGAAGGTGTTTTTGATCATCTTAAACAGCGATTTCGGCTGTTGCTCACCGTCGATAACCCAATCGGCGTTAAAAATCTTGTGGCGGCAGTGCTCGGAGTTCGCCTGGGCGAACATATACAGCTCGATGTCGTTCGGGTTACGACCAAGCTTTGTGAAAGCATCCTGCAGATAGTCAATTTCATCTTCCGCCAGTGCCAGGCCAAGACGCAGGTTAGCGTCGATTAGCGCCTGACGGCCCTGCCCCAGCAAATCAACGCTGGTGACCGGAGTCGGTTGATGGTGTGCAAACAGCTGCTCTGCATCATCTAAAGCAAAAAAGACCGTTTCCATCATGCGGTCGTGCAGTTCAGCGGTAACCTGCTGCCATTGTTCATTGGTCAGCGTACCGGCTTCTATATAGTAAGCAACGCCGCGCTCAAGGCGGTTTACCTGTTGTAGCCCGCAGTTATGGGCAATATCGGTCGCTTTCGAAGACCAGGGAGAGATGGTGCCAGGACGCGGGGTCACCAGCAGGAGTTTGCCTTGCGGGGCGTGGCTGGCGAGTGCCGGACCATATTTCAGCAGGCGTTCAAGTTGTGCGTGCTCATCATCGTTTAACGGCGCATTGAGGTCAGCAAAATGGACATACTCGGCGTAAATATTGTGAACCGGGAGCCTGGCAGCCTGAAAACGTGCCAGCAGTTTGTTGATTCGGAATGCCGACAGTGCAGGCGAACCACGCAGAATTTCCATCATAAGTCTCTCGTCTTCTAAGCTTTCGGTGTACCCAAGGGGGGGAAACGGGCGTCATTATAAAGAATCTGATGCGCTGACGAAACCGTTTGCGTGGAAATAAAATCACCATCGTGAATTAGCAACGCGTGCCGCCAATGGCTGTAATAAGTTGCCATCTGGCGCAGGTTTACGCAAAATGCCGCTCATTTATGAGTAAACCTTTCACTATTATTACGTTTTTTCAAGCTGGGACGCGCACGACACAGAGAATTAACTAATTGAAAAAATTAAAGATTAATTATCTGTTCATCGGCATTCTGGCACTGCTGCTCGCGGTCGCTCTCTGGCCATCCATTCCCTGGTTTGGTAAAGCCGACAACCGTATCGCCGCCATTCAAGCGCGGGGAGAGTTGCGTGTGAGCACCATTCATACTCCCCTGACTTATAACGAAATCAACGGGAAACCTTTTGGCCTGGATTACGAACTGGCGAAACAGTTTGCCGATTACCTCGGTGTAAAACTGAAAGTGACCGTGCGGCAGAATATCAGCCAGCTGTTTGACGACCTCGATAATGGTAACGCCGACCTGCTGGCGGCAGGACTGGTCTATAACAGTGAGCGGGTAAAAAATTATCAGCCTGGCCCTACCTATTATTCCGTGTCACAACAACTGGTTTATAAAGTGGGTCAGTATCGCCCGCGCACACTGGGCAACCTGACGGCGGAGCAACTCACCGTTGCACCGGGTCACGTGGTGGTTAACGATCTCCAAACCCTGAAAGACACAAAATTCCCGGAATTAAGCTGGAAGGTAGACGACAAAAAAGGCTCTGCGGAATTAATGGAAGATGTCATCGAAGGAAAACTCGATTACACCATTGCTGATTCTGTCGCCATCAGCCTGTTTCAGCGCGTTCACCCGGAGCTCGCCGTAGCGCTCGATATCACCGATGAACAACCGGTGACCTGGTTTAGCCCGTTAGATGGCGATAATACCCTTTCCGCCGCCCTGCTCGACTTCTTCAACGAAATGAATGAAGACGGTACGCTGGCACGCATTGAAGAGAAATACCTAGGGCATGGCGATGATTTTGATTACGTCGATACGCGCACATTTTTACGCGCCGTCGATGCGGTACTGCCGCAGTTAAAGCCCCTGTTTGAGAAATACGCCGAAGAAATTGACTGGCGTTTGCTGGCCGCTATTGCTTATCAGGAATCGCACTGGGATGCACAGGCCACTTCACCGACGGGTGTGCGCGGCATGATGATGTTAACCAAAAATACCGCGCAAAGCCTCGGCATTACGGATCGTACCGATGCCGAACAGAGCATCAGCGGTGGCGTGCGTTATTTGCAGGATATGATGAGTAAAGTGCCGGAAAGTGTGCCGGAGAACGAGCGGATCTGGTTTGCCCTCGCTGCGTACAATATGGGCTATGCGCATATGCTGGATGCCCGCGCCCTGACGGCAAAAACCAAAGGGAATCCTGACAGTTGGGCTGACGTAAAACAGCGTCTGCCTTTACTTAGCCAGAAACCCTATTACAGCAAGCTGACTTACGGCTACGCTCGTGGACATGAAGCCTACGCTTATGTCGAAAATATTCGTAAGTATCAGATTAGCCTGGTGGGTTATCTGCAAGAGAAAGAGAAGCAGGCTACAGAAGCGGCGATGCAACTGGCGCAGGATTATCCGGCGGTATCGCCTACGGAGTTGGGCAAAGAGAAATTTCCTTTTCTCTCGTTTCTTTCCCAGTCGTCATCAAACTATTTGACCCATTCTCCCTCTCTGCTGTTTTCCAGGAAAGGGAGTGAAGAGAAACAAAATTAATCCGTCGAGGATTGCGCTTTTTTCTGCGCTTTAATTTCCTGGCGGCGCATGCGAAAGAAGTCACTGAGCAACGCCGCGCACTCATCCGCCAGTATTCCTTCCGTAATTTCCACTCGGTGATTCATACCCGGATGATGCAGCACATCCATTAAAGATCCCGCAGCGCCAGTTTTCGCGTCACGCGCACCAAAGACCACGCGACCAATGCGACTGTGGATCATCGCTCCGGCACACATTACACATGGTTCAAGCGTGACATACAACGTGGCGTCGATCAGACGATAATTTTGCATCACCAGACCACCCTGCCGCAGGGCCATGATTTCTGCATGTGCGGTGGGATCATGGCGACCAATCGGGCGGTTCCAGCCTTCGCCGATTACCCGATTGTTATGCACTAATACCGCGCCGACCGGCACTTCCCGCTCATCCCAGGCACGTTTCGCCAGCGTCAGCGCGTGACGCATCCAGTATTCGTGGCTAAATTCGACTTCAGACAAAAAGAAAACTCCGGTTATAAAAGCGCGGCGCATTATACACGGACGCTATGCTTTACTCTATTCCAGTTGCTGGAGTTCACCGCGCGGGGTTACTCGCCAACGATGCTGACAGAAATAAAGCAGCGGATTGTCCTGATTACTGTCGCTATAGCCACTGTACAGCCGCAGCGGAGTGCCGATTTTGCGCTCCAGTTGTGCGACCTTTTCATGTCCCAGACAACGCATCGTCAATACCCAACCACCATAGCCACGCTGAATTTGGCTGGCGATAAGATTAACCCGCGGCAGCCAGGGCGTATCGAAATAAACCGCTTCAACCAGCGGCTGCGGAGAGCCGGTAATCAACCAGATATCAGCATCGGAACTTAACAGGTAGGTGGTTAATCGCTCCTGAACCAGCGGAAAGGCGGTAACATTGTCGCGAAACCAGCGCACGAAATCGGCCTGCAACGTCTGTAAACGTGCTTCGCTGTGACCAAAAGTGCACCCCCACAGAAGCAGACTCATCGGCCAGCGTGCCGCACGACCTTTTATCAATAACGCAATGGCTATAATCGGTAACAACGGCAGGACAAGTAACGCATTCAGCGGTTGGCGACGCAGTAAATAGCGCAGAAAACTGCCGAACATATCCTGCTGATGCAATGTTCCATCTAAGTCAAAAAACACCACACGACGCTCGTGAGTTGCCAAACCATACTCCTCTGGACTGAAACATCCTGATTAATTTTCGCTACTACATAGCCTAACAGATAGATCATCACTTTTCCGGCAACAATCGACCGCATCATGGCTAACTGGAATTTTTAATTCATGGCAATTAGCGGCAATGGAATATAAAATTCACTCGCGTGTCTCTCATATTGCCTGTTGTCGCCACTATTTCATCGCGAGGAAAGATATGAACGGCTTACTTCGTATCCGTCAGCGTTACCAGGGGCTTGCCCAGAGTGATAAAAAACTGGCGGATTATCTGCTGCTACAACCTGATACGGCGCGCCATTTAAGCTCTCAGCAACTGGCCAACGAAGCCGGAGTCAGTCAGTCCAGCGTCGTGAAGTTCGCGCAAAAACTCGGCTATAAAGGTTTTCCGGCGCTTAAGTTGGCGTTGAGTGAAGCGCTGGCAAGCCAGCCGGAATCGCCCTCCGTGCCCATTCATAACCAAATCCGCGGTGATGATCCGTTACGGCTGGTCGGCGAAAAACTGATTAAAGAAAATACTGCCGCTATGTACGCAACGCTAAACGTTAATAGTGAAGAGAAACTGCATGAATGCGTAACAATGTTGCGCTCTGCGCGGCGGATAATTCTGACCGGTATTGGCGCTTCGGGTCTGGTGGCGCAAAACTTTGCCTGGAAGCTGATGAAGATTGGCTTCAATGCTGCCGCAGTGCGCGATATGCATGCGCTACTCGCAACAGTACAGGCGTCGTCCCCTGACGATCTGTTATTAGCCATTTCCTACACCGGTGTACGACGCGAGTTAAACCTGGCGGCAGATGAGATGCTGCGAGTGGGCGGAAAAGTGCTGGCGATTACCGGCTTTACTCCGAATGCCCTGCAACAGCGTGCTTCTCATTGCCTGTATACCATTGCCGAAGAACAAGCGACAAACAGCGCTTCAATCTCTGCTTGTCACGCTCAGGGAATGTTAACGGATTTGCTGTTCATTGCGCTGATTCAGCAGGATCTGGAACTGGCACCAGAACGTATTCGTCATAGTGAAGCGCTGGTGAAAAAACTGGTCTGAGTAAAGAATGCGCGTATAATGCCCGCCCGGTTTGTGTTGTTTTGAGAGTTTCCTTATGGCGTTGTTAATCACTAAAAAATGCATCAATTGTGATATGTGTGAACCCGAATGCCCGAATGAGGCGATTTCAATGGGAGATCATATCTACGAGATTAACAGCGATAAGTGTACCGAATGCGTAGGGCACTACGAGACACCAACCTGCCAGAAGGTGTGCCCGATCCCCAATACTATTGTGAAAGATCCGGCGCATGTCGAGACAGAAGAACAGTTGTGGGATAAATTTGTGCTGATGCACCACGCGGATAAAATTTAATATTCTACTCTGGAAGTAGAGTATTAATTATATTACTGGGAAGCCTTAACGCCATTATATTTATTTAATTGATGACATTAGCATAATCATTCACTAAGTTAATTTATATAGTATCTGCCAAGACACTTATTTATAGTTATTAAAGGCGCGTCCGATTGGTTCACCGGACGCACCTTAAGTACGTTTCCTTGTGTTATAAGAACAGAAGGATCAGCTGTAAAACAGCAATGATGATTTTGATGACCCGTTTAATCAGGTATCGGCAATCAGTCATTCGTTTTTCCTTAAACAAGGAATGCAGCTGTTCAGATTAGCCCTTACATCTCCCCAAAACTGAACGTGCGAGTTATTGAGGGTGCATGCTGCACTCCACACCAGAGCTTTGACGACACCACTCGTTTCAATGGGGGAATTCTGTGGCATGGTGTAAAGCACAGCAAAATCTTCAATAACGAAGCCAATTTTAATGTACTTACGAATTGGCGGTCACGTTAATCTTTCCATCAATATTGCTTTCTTCGTAAAGGCTCGAGTTTTTATGCTAAAGATTGCAAGTTGCTTGTAAAAGATAAGTACACTGATCCATAATCGCTGTTGTTGAGGGTGCATGCTGCACAAAATTAAAGTTAAAAAGTAAAACCCCCGTTCCTTACCAGTTCGGGGGTTTTACTTTTTAAAGAGAACGGTATTATTTTAACTTTCAATAATTACCGTGGCACAAGCATAGTGGCGTTCATCTGCCAGCGTTACATGCATATTTACAACGCCGAGCTTTTCCGCCAGTTTTAATGCCTCACCCCATAGCCGTAGCCGTGGTTTGCCGAGCTCATCATTGAATACTTCAAATTGATTAAACGCCAGACCATTGCGGATCCCGGTGCCAAACGCTTTTGCTGCGGCTTCTTTCACAGCAAAACGCTTCGCCAGAAAACGCACCGGCTGGTGGTGCGTTTTCCAGATTGCCCATTCGTTATCGCTTAATACGCGGCGTGCCAGGCGCTCACCGGATCGGGCGATCACTGCTTCTATGCGAGCGATCTCTACGATATCCGTGCCTAAACCTAATATTGCCATTAGCCACGCGCTTCCAGCATCAGACGCTTCATTTCTGCCACCGCATCTTTCAGTCCGGTCATCACTGCACGACCAATAATGGCATGACCGATATTCAGTTCATGCATCTCAGGGATGGCGGCAATAGCTTTCACGTTGTGATAGGTCAGACCGTGACCAGCGTTAACTTTCAGACCGAGACTAGCGGCAAAGGTCGCGGCTTTGGCGATACGCGCCAGCTCTTGCGCCTGTTCGGCGTCAGTTTTGGCATCAGCATAGCAACCGGTGTGGATCTCGATAAACGGTGCGCCAACCTCTGCCGCAGCTTTGATCTGCTCTTCATCGGCGTCGATAAAGAGAGAAACCTGGATCCCGGCATCTGCCAGACGTTTGCAGGCATCGCGCATTTTGTCACGCTGCCCTGCGACGTCCAGGCCGCCTTCGGTTGTTACTTCCTGACGCTTTTCCGGTACCAGACAGCAAAAATGTGGCTTCGTCTCAACGGCGATCGCCAGCATCTCTTCGGTCACCGCCATCTCCAGATTCATGCGGGTATCCAGCGTCTGACGCAGGATGCGCACATCACGGTCAGTAATGTGGCGGCGATCTTCACGTAAATGCACGGTAATGCCGTCCGCTCCCGCCTGCTCAGCAATAAACGCCGCCTGCACCGGATCCGGGTAAGCAGTACCGCGTGCGTTACGCAGCGTTGCAATATGGTCAATGTTGACGCCTAACAGTAATTCAGCCATGACAATCCTCATCATTCATAATGTGTTTTCACCGTTCGCTTAGGCATAAACTGCCGGAACAGTTCCCTGCTCTTTAATGGTTTACCGCCAAGATACGGCTTAAGCGCCATGCGGGTAAAGCGTTTCGCGGCGCGTAGTGTGTCTGCGTCAGGAAATTCCCGCGCGTTTAACGCTTTTAACTGCCTTCCGGTGAACGTTTTATTGTCGATAACGACGCTTGCGATAAACCCTTTTTCTTCGCGATAACGATACGTCATGGTGTCATCTACCGGCTCGCCGCTACCCGCACAATGGGTAAAATTGACGCCATAGCCCAGATGCCCGAGCAGTGCCAGTTCAAAGCGGCGCAGCGCGGGTTCTGGCGTACCAGTGGCACCTGCAAGAGACTGAATGCAGTGCAAGTAATCGAAAAAGAGTTCAGAGAAGCGCGTCTCGTATTCCAGTACGCGGGAGAGAAGTTCGTTGATGTACAGACCGCTGTAAAGCGTGATACCGCTTAATGGCAGCGCCAGCGAGACAGCTTCAGCACTGCGCAGCGTTTTGACTTCGCCACGCCCGCCGAAACGTAGCAAGAGAGGGGTGAAAGGCTGTAATGCACCTTTCAGAGTAGAGCGTTTAGAGCGTGCGCCTTTGGCAACCAGACGCACGCGACCCGATTCCTCCGTGAAGACGTCCAGCATCAGGCTGGTTTCGCTCCACGGGCGACTATGCAGGACAAATGCGCGCTGCCAGCCTTCCATCGGAGTGACTCTTAAAGATCGTCAACGTAACCGAGACTGCGCAGTGCGCGTTCGTCGTCGGCCCAACCGGATTTCACTTTTACCCACAGTTCAAGGTGGACAGGCGCTTCGAACATTTCCTGCATGTCTTTACGCGCTTCAATCCCGATGGTTTTGATCTTGGCCCCTTTGTTGCCAATAACCATCTTCTTCTGCCCTTCACGCTCAACGAGAATCAAACCATTGATGTCATAACCACCGCGTTCGTTAGAGACGAAACGTTCGATCTCCACGGTCACGGAGTACGGCAGTTCGGCGCCGAGGAAACGCATCAGTTTTTCGCGGATGATTTCAGACGCCATAAAACGCTGTGAGCGATCGGTGATGTAATCTTCCGGGAAGTGATGGGTCGCTTCAGGGAGATGCTTACGCACGATTGCTGCGATAGTGTCGACATTCAGCCCGGTTTCAGCAGAGATCGGCACGATATCGAGGAAGTTCATCTGACTTGCCAGGAACTGTAAGTGCGGCAGCAGATCGGCTTTTTCCTGCACGTTATCCACTTTGTTCACCGCGAGGATCACCGGCGCTTTGCCATCGCGCAGTTTGTTGAGCACCATTTCGTCGTCCGGCGTCCAGCGGGTGCCTTCAACGACAAAAATCACCAGCTCAACGTCGCCAATAGAGCTGCTCGCCGCTTTGTTCATCAGGCGGTTAATAGCGCGTTTTTCTTCCATATGCAGGCCAGGGGTATCAACGTAGATCGCCTGATACGCGCCTTCAGTATGGATCCCCACAATGCGGTGACGAGTTGTTTGCGCTTTGCGGGAGGTGATGGAGATCTTCTGCCCCAGCAGTTTGTTCAACAATGTGGATTTGCCAACGTTCGGACGTCCGACGATGGCAATAAATCCGCAGTAACTTTTATCGATGCTCATTCCAGCTCCAGTTTTTTCAACGCCTGTTCGGCGGCAGCCTGCTCAGCCTTACGACGGCTTGAACCTGTGCCAACCACCGGTTCACTCAGGCCGCTGACCTGGCAGTGGATAGTAAATTCCTGATCGTGCGCTTCGCCACGTACCTGGACTACCAGATAAGTCGGCAGCGGCAGATGGCGACCCTGCAAATATTCTTGCAAGCGCGTTTTCGGATCTTTTTGTTTATCGCCTGGGCTAATTTCGTCCAAACGAGTTTGATACCAGTTGAGGATTAATTTCTCGACGGTTTGAATATCACTGTCGAGGAATACGCCACCAATTAATGCTTCGACGGTGTCGGCGAGAATTGACTCACGACGAAATCCACCGCTTTTAAGTTCACCTGGCCCTAAACGTAAGCACTCGCCTAACTCAAATTCGCGCGCCAGTTCCGCCAGCGTATTGCCACGGACCAGCGTGGCGCGCATCCGGCTCATATCGCCTTCATCCACACGAGGGAAACGGTGATAAAGCGCATTGGCGATAACGTAGCTCAGAATAGAGTCGCCTAAAAATTCTAAACGCTCGTTATGTTTGCTGCTGGCACTACGATGAGTTAATGCCTGCTGCAACAGTTCCTGATGATTAAAAGTGTAGCCCAGCTTCCGTTGAAGCCGATTAATTACGATGGGGTTCATGCGATACCAATAAATAAATGCGTCAACAATTCAGCACACGAAACAGACCTGATATACATGGCTCTGCTAACTGCTTCGCTGCAGTTTCAGTTTACCGGTATATGGGGACCAACGCTGTTTCGTGTGCCGTGGCAACCTGGAGGTGCCAACCTTAAACTTCGGGGGAATATTCTATACACAACGACGGGGGATGTCGTTAGCCACGGGAGATTTATCTCATAAATAATTCACGTTGTCGCCATAACGGCGACAACGTGAACGAAGATGGGCTATTAATGGATGCCGCCAATGCGACTTAAGCGCACACCTGTCGGCCATTCGCCTTCTTGCTTATCGAAACTCATCCAGATAGCCGTTGCCCGACCGACCAGATTCGCTTCAGGCACAAACCCCCAATAACGGCTGTCCGCGCTGTTGTCGCGGTTGTCGCCCATCATGAAGTATTGTCCCGGAGGAACAATCCAGGTTGCCAGTTGTTGCCCTGGCTGCTGGTAATACATCCCCACCTGATCCTGCGCAATCGGCACTGTCAGAATTCGGTGCGTCACATCACCCAGTGTCTCTTTACGCTCGGAAAGACGAATTCCATTTTCTTTGGTTTCGTTTTTCGGCACTTCAAAGAATCCGCTGGTCGCTTCCCCACCATTACGGCGTGAGAAGGTCTGAACGAAATCGCTCGGTTCCACGTTTGAGTAGGTGACCGGCAGCGCGTTTTCACACGCCTGGCCGGAACTGCATCCCGGTTGAATCGTCAGCTCTTTCGAGACCGGATCATAAGTAACTTTATCGCCCGGTAAACCCACCGCGCGCTTGATGTAATCAAGCTTTGGATCTTCCGGATATTTAAAGACCACGATATCTCCGCGTTTCGGATGACCGGTTTCGATCAGCGTTTTCTGGTAGATAGGATCTTTAATGCCATAAGCAAACTTTTCTACCAGAATAAAATCACCGATTAACAGAGTCGGCATCATCGAACCTGACGGGATCTGGAACGGTTCATAAATAAACGAACGCACAATCAATACGATAGCCAGTACCGGAAAAACAGAAGCACCGGTTTCCAGCCAGCCAGGCTTCGGCGCAACCTTTTTCAACGTTGCTTTATCCAGTGAGTCACCGGCAGCCGCCTGCGCCGCTGCCTGACGTTCCCGCCGTTTAGGTGCGAAAAAGAATTTATCCACGCACCATAAAATGCCCGTCACCAGTGTGGCAATCACCAGAATCAGGGCAAACATATTCGCCATGCCAACTCCTAAGGGTTATTTGTTGTCTTTGCCGACGTGCAGAATGGCGAGGAACGCTTCCTGCGGCAGCTCGACGTTACCGATCTGCTTCATGCGTTTCTTACCTTCTTTCTGCTTCTGCAGCAGCTTTTTCTTACGGCTGATATCGCCGCCATAACATTTAGCCAGTACGTTTTTACGCAGCTGTTTCACGGTGGATCGCGCAATAATGTGCGTACCAATCGCTGCCTGAATGGCGATATCAAACTGCTGGCGTGGGATCAGATCTTTCATCTTCTCCACCAACTCGCGACCGCGGTTTTGCGAATTATCACGGTGGGTGATCAGCGCCAACGCATCAACACGTTCACCGTTGATTAATACGTCTACACGTACCATGTCGGACGCCTGGAAGCGTTTGAAGTTGTAATCCAGAGACGCATAACCACGCGAGGTAGATTTCAGGCGATCGAAGAAGTCGAGCACCACTTCCGCCATCGGGATCTCGTACGTCAGCGCCACCTGATTACCGTGGTAAACCATATTGGTCTGCACGCCGCGTTTTTCTACGCACAGCGTAATAACGTTGCCGAGATATGCCTGCGGCAGCAGCATGTGACATTCGGCAATCGGCTCGCGCAGTTCGTAGATGTTATTTACCGCTGGCAGCTTGGATGGACTGTCGACGTAAATAACTTCTCTTGACGTGGTTTCAACTTCATACACTACGGTCGGCGCAGTGGTGATCAGATCCAGATCGTATTCACGTTCCAGACGTTCCTGGATGATCTCCATGTGCAGCAGGCCGAGGAAGCCGCAGCGGAAACCAAAGCCCAGCGCGCTGGAGCTTTCCGGCTCATAGAACAGTGAAGCATCGTTCAGGCTGAGTTTACCCAGCGCGTCACGGAAGGCTTCATAGTCGTCGGAACTTACCGGGAACAGACCGGCGTATACCTGCGGTTTGACTTTCTTAAAGCCAGGCAGCGCCTTTTCTGCCGGATTACGCGCCAGCGTTAAGGTATCGCCGACTGGAGCGCCGTGGATATCTTTAATCGCACATACCAGCCAGCCTACTTCGCCACATTTCAGTTCAGTGCGGTCAACCTGTTTCGGCGTGAAGATGCCCAGACGGTCGGCGTTATAGGTCTGCCCGGTACTCATGACTTTCACTTTGTCGCCCTTACGCAGGGTGCCGTTTTTAATACGGATAAGTGAAACAACGCCCAGGTAGTTGTCGAACCATGAGTCGATAATTAGTGCCTGCAACGGGCCTTCCGGATCGCCTTCCGGCGGCGGAATGTCGCGCACCAGACGTTCGAGAACGTCCTGCACGCCAACGCCGGTTTTCGCTGAACAGCGCACCGCGTCAGTGGCGTCGATGCCGACGATATCTTCAATTTCTTCCGCCACGCGTTCAGGATCGGCTGCCGGCAGGTCAATCTTGTTCAGTACTGGCACCACTTCGAGATCCATTTCCATGGCGGTGTAGCAGTTTGCCAGGGTTTGCGCTTCCACGCCCTGCCCGGCGTCGACCACCAGCAATGCACCTTCACAGGCAGCCAGCGAACGGGAAACTTCATAGGAGAAGTCTACGTGGCCCGGGGTGTCGATAAAGTTAAGCTGATAGGTTTCGCCGTCAGACGCTTTGTAGTCCAGCGTCACGCTTTGCGCTTTGATGGTAATGCCACGCTCACGCTCAAGATCCATGGAATCGAGAACCTGCGCCTCCATTTCACGGTCAGACAGGCCACCGCAGATCTGGATAATACGGTCAGACAGCGTCGATTTACCGTGGTCAATGTGAGCTATGATCGAAAAGTTACGTATATTCTTCATAAAGTATGATTATTGTGCCTTAATGCCCGGTTAACCAGGCTTTTAGAAGTCGCTGTTCTGAGCTTAACGTCTGTATTAATAGAAACGCCGCATTCTACACTACAACATTGAGGCGAGGAAATGTTCATACCGTATGGATTGTGGTATCTGGAAACGTCCTCGCATTTGTTATGCAAAATGCAACAAAGCCAGTGAAATCACTGGCTCGCGTCTTCCGAAGATGTTTCAAATCGCACAAGGCCAGGCGGCAATGCCACGCTTAAGATGATCGGTTGCCATTCTGCCCGGGCAGCAAACTTACGCGAGTAGCCGCGCGCAATCAGGAACCCGCCAATACCACCGAGGATCGCACCACATAATGCTGCGACGTCAGAAGCAAAGAGTAGCTGAAATAGCGAAGCGATAAGGAATAATCCCACCAGCGGCGACATATAAACCAGTAATGCGGAGCTAAGCAGGCTGCCTTCGGCGATCCCCAATTCCACTTTTTGCCCCGGCACTAACGGTTCATCACAGGGTACGACAATGGTATGCGTGGTTTGCGGGCCAAGTTTATTCAACACGCGGCTACCGCAACCGGCGCGTGAAGCGCAGCTGCTGCATGAAGCTTTAACATCACAACTGACCAGCGCCTGCCCGTTTTGCCAGGAGACGACGGTAGCCCACTCTTTGATCATTGCGCTGCCCCGAACTTAATATTCTCGGCAATGCGTTTCGCCGTTTGCGGCGGCAGTTCACCGACAATGGTGATTTCGGCGTTATCACGTACGCTTGTACTGACGGTTCTGCGTCCGGTGCGCAACATCTGATCGGTGCTCGATGGCGTAGCGCGGTTAACGTTTACCGAGAAGCTGAATAATCCGTCGGAATAGAGACGTGATTCGATAGGCATGTTGTCCATCGTCGGTAGCGGACGTCGACTACTGGAAACTTCGCTAAAACCCTGTGGCAACCAGGTTGGCGTCCAGCTGAATTTAGCTTTTTCACCTACAGGAACAGAAAGCAACGGCGGCAAATTTGCCTTCGCCAGCGTCTGCATACTGCTACTGATATCCTGATTGACGTTAAAAGCAATCACGCGAAATTGTTCCAGCGTTTCACCATCGCGATCAAGGAGATCAACCCTCATCGGTAATTTCGATTCGATGTCCATCCACACGATGTAGCTGTAGCGTGTACCATCTCGGGCAACCACGCGAATGACTTCGCAAAGACGATCAGCAATACGCGTGCGCCCGACGGAGATAAAGTCGTAGTAAGGAGAAAGGCGTTTGAAATCGGTATAGATGAGCGATGGCAGAGAATCAACAATGTAATCGCCATTAAGCGTGAACGGTTCAAGTCCCGGTTCAAAATAGCTGATTTCATTGCCACGCTGTACCACTTCCCGGCGCGGGCCATCCATTTGCAACAATTGTGCAAGAGGACGGTTATCGAGGCGTGCATGTCGATAACGCAGAGACTCAACACCCTGTTTATTGATGCTGATGAATGACAGCTCGTAATTCAGTGACTGACTGGCCAGGTTCATCTGCTGTAATAACGCCCCGGACGCGGGAGTGGCCGAGGCGTTAGCAGAGAATAACAGGCTACCTGTCACTAATGACATGGCAAACCAAAGTTGCTTCATTACTGCGATTGCGTTCCTAAAGTTTGAATTCCTGGCACCTGTACAGCGGCTTGCTGGGTTTGCGCCTGCTCAAACTGAAGCTGTTCAGAGTGGAGTCGGCGTTGCAGTTCGTAATCCTGCAACATTGCATTAATGCGACGACGCTGCTCCTGTACCTGCTGCTGTTGACCATTGTTTGCGGTCGCTTCAGAAGGTACTCCCAGGCTTACCGGGCTGGCTTTACCCATCATCGGCAGTGTATTAAATACCGGCGTTTCGGGCTGCTGGGACGTTTCAGATTGTCCATTATAGTGCTGGACGCCAACGATAACTGCAAGCGATACGCATGCTGCTACGCCCATTTGGGTAAGCTGTGCCGCCCACGGACGTACTTTCTGCCAGAATGGCATTTTCTGCCATTGATGCGGCGCAGGCTGGGCTTCCGGGATCAATGTCGCCGGTTGACGTACTGGCTCTTCTTCAATGGCGGCCATCACGCGTGAAGAGATATCGAAATGGAGCACCTCGGGAGTATCACCCCGCATTGAGTCACGGATTAAGTGATAGCTTTCCCAGGTTTTCTGCATTTCTGGGTTATGAGCCAGTTCGTTAAGCAGCTCACTATCCAGCGTTTCGCCATCCATTAAAGCGGAAAGTTGTTCTTTCTGCATGCCTAATACCCTTATCCAGTATCCCGCTATCGTCAACGCCTGATAAGCGGTTGAACTTTGTTATCAATAGCTTCCCTCGCTCGGAAGATACGTGAACGCACCGTACCTACCGGACAATCCATGATAGCGGCTATCTCTTCATAGCTCAGGCCATCCAGCTCCCGCAAGGTTATTGCCATGCGCAAATCTTCCGGGAGGGACTCAATAGTTCGGAAAACTATCTGTCTCAGTTCTTCTGACAACATTAAGTTCTCAGGGTTCGAAATTTCTTTCAACGCGCCGCCACTTTCGAAGTTTTCAGCTTCAATGGCATCCACATCACTGGAAGGTGGACGACGCCCCTGAGCAACCAGGTAATTTTTCGCTGTATTTACAGCAATCCGATACAGCCATGTATAAAAAGCGCTATCTCCCCGGAACGAATCCAGCGCACGATAGGCTTTAATAAAAGCTTCTTGTACCACATCGGGAACATCACCCGACGGCACATAGCGGGAAACCAGACTCGCCACTTTATGCTGATAGCGCACTACCAGTAGGTTAAAGGCTTTCTGATCTCCCTTCTGGACCCGTTCAACCAGGACCTGGTCCGTTAACTGCTCGCTCATCCGAGGTAAAGTCTCCCCAAACCAAATTTCCACGCGCTATCGAAACGCCACTCCATTAGCTGCAATTTGAGCAAGCAAAGGGTTAGAGTGTCTCGTTTTTGTAAAGTTCCGTAACGCATCTGTTTTTGTTTGTCATGCTGTAGACGGATCATTATCTATCATTATAAGTCTACAGAATCTGAACATCGCATTATCTGTGTAGAAATGCCCATTTAACTGCCTGAAGAGTAACCCAACGGCCTTTTTATTTCACCACCTAATCCTCCACCAGCCAGTAACTTCTCTTTTTCTCGCCGCCCTGCGTCAGCGTGTTTAGCCACTGTAACAAATATTAAAATAGCAGGTGTTTATTCGCACAACATGATGCTATGCTGACCAAACGGTGTTTAGTAAATTAAACAAAGAAAATGAATACTCTCCCAGAACATTCATGTGACGTGTTGATTATCGGTAGCGGCGCAGCCGGACTTTCACTGGCGCTACGCCTGGCTGACCAGCATCAGGTCATCGTTCTAAGTAAAGGCCCGGTAACGGAAGGTTCAACATTTTATGCCCAGGGCGGTATTGCCGCCGTGTTTGATGAAACTGACAGCATTGACTCGCATGTGGAAGACACATTGATTGCCGGGGCTGGTATTTGCGATCGCCATGCAGTTGAATTTGTCGCCAGCAATGCACGATCCTGTGTGCAATGGTTAATTGACCAAGGGGTTTTGTTTGATACCCACGTTCAACCGAATGGCGAAGAAAGCTACCATCTGACCCGTGAAGGTGGACATAGTCACCGTCGTATTCTTCATGCCGCCGACGCCACCGGTAGAGAAGTACAATCCACGCTGGTGAGCAAGGCGCAGAACCATCCGAATATTCGTGTGCTGGAGCGCAGCAACGCGGTTGATCTGATTGTCTCTGACAAAATTGGCCTGCCGGGCACGCGACGGGTTGTAGGCGCGTGGGTATGGAACCGAAATAAAGAAACGGTGGAAACCTGCCACGCAAAAGCAGTGGTACTGGCAACCGGCGGTGCGTCGAAGGTGTATCAGTACACCACCAATCCGGATATTTCTTCTGGCGATGGCATTGCTATGGCGTGGCGCGCGGGCTGTCGGGTTGCCAATCTCGAATTTAATCAGTTCCACCCTACCGCACTGTATCACCCACAGGCACGCAATTTCCTGTTAACGGAAGCACTGCGCGGCGAAGGCGCTTATCTCAAGCGCCCGGATGGCACGCGTTTTATGCCCGATTTTGATGAGCGCGGCGAACTGGCCCCGCGCGATATTGTCGCCCGCGCCATTGACCATGAAATGAAACGCCTCGGCGCAGATTGTATGTTCCTCGACATCAGCCATAAGCCCGCCGATTTTATTCGCCAGCATTTCCCGATGATTTATGAAAAATTGCTCGGGCTGGGGATTGATCTCACACAAGAACCGATACCGATTGTGCCTGCTGCACACTATACCTGCGGTGGTGTAATGGTTGATGATCATGGGCGTACGGACGTCGAGGGCTTGTATGCCATTGGCGAGGTGAGTTATACCGGCTTACACGGCGCTAACCGCATGGCCTCGAATTCATTGCTGGAGTGTCTGGTCTATGGCTGGTCGGCGGCAGAAGATATCACCAGACGTATGCCTTATGCCCACGGCGTCAGTACGTTACCGCCGTGGGATGAAAGCCGCGTTGAGAACCCTGACGAACGGGTAGTAATTCAGCATAACTGGCACGAGCTACGGCTGTTTATGTGGGATTACGTTGGCATTGTGCGCACAACGAAGCGCCTGGAACGCGCCCTGCGGCGGATAACCATGCTCCAACAAGAAATAGACGAATATTACGCCCATTTCCGCGTCTCAAATAATTTGCTGGAGCTGCGTAATCTGGTGCAGGTTGCGGAATTGATTGTTCGCTGTGCGATGATGCGCAAGGAGAGTCGTGGCCTGCATTTCACGCTGGATTATCCGGAACTGCTCACCCATTCCGGTCCGTCGATCCTTTCCCCCGGCAATCATTACATAAACAGATAAAAAGCCTGGGTCAGCGCCGTATACGCTTCGGAATAGTTCTGGTCTGGCCCACGAATGACTAAGCGATCGCTAAAGCATTCTCCCGCCTGCGGGGAGAATGCCAGCAGCACCCGATGCGGCAGTCGCGCTTCGTTTTCCGCCACATCCGTCCGCAAACGTAAATGCCAGCCCATGCTTAATGCCAGCTCCGTAAAACCATTACCAATCTGCTCTGGCAGCACTACGCAGAAAAATCCCTCTTCGGTAATGCACTCCGCCGCACAGGTCAGCAGCGATGGGTGATCAAGCGTAGTGGTATAGCGAGCCTGTTCCCGTTGAGGGGTCGCGCACTCTACTCCCTGCTGATAGTAAGGTGGGTTACTGATGATTAAATCGAAGCGTACTGTCTGCTGTGTGATCCACTGCTGAATATCCGCCGTATGGACGTTAATCCGCTCTGCCCACGGGGACTGGTTGATATTTTCCTGCGCCTGCGCGGCAGCTTCACTTTCCAGCTCAACGGCATCAATTATCACGCTGTCATCGGTTCGCTGCGCCAGCATTAATGCCAGCAACCCGCTACCCGCGCCGATATCAAGGCAACGTTTCACCCCAGCCACCGGTGCCCATGCGCCCAGCAAAATGCCATCCGTTCCCACTTTCATCGCACAGCGATCGTGAGCAACAAAAAACTGTTTAAAAGTAAATCCATTACGACGAAGCACGGATGTAGACTGTGACATGAAAATAAAACCTTGCAGGAAAAACGGCGATAGCACCGGGTGAGAACAATACCCGAGAAGCGATATCCATACAAACAGATGAAGATTGCAGCCGTAACGTCTATAATCAGCGCCCCACACAGAGGTAGAACATGACTGTAACGACTTTTTCCGAACTTGAACTCGACGAAAGCCTGCTGGAAGCCCTCCAGGATAAAGGTTTCACTCGCCCGACCGCCATTCAGGCTGCCGCCATTCCGCCTGCGCTCGATGGCCGTGATGTACTCGGTTCTGCGCCGACAGGCACCGGTAAAACGGCGGCGTATCTGCTGCCAGCGTTGCAGCACCTGCTCGATTTCCCGCGTAAGAAATCCGGTCCGCCGCGTATTTTGATCCTCACCCCAACTCGCGAGCTGGCGATGCAGGTGGCCGATCATGCCCGCGAACTGGCGAAACATACGCATCTGGATATCGCCACCATCACCGGCGGCGTAGCCTATATGAACCACGCGGAAGTGTTCAGCGAAAATCAGGACATCGTGGTCGCCACGACCGGACGTCTGCTGCAATACATAAAAGAAGAGAACTTCGATTGCCGCGCGGTTGAAACGCTGATCCTCGACGAAGCAGACCGTATGCTGGATATGGGCTTCGCTCAGGATATCGAACATATTGCTGGCGAAACGCGCTGGCGTAAACAGACCCTGCTCTTTTCGGCAACGCTGGAAGGCGATGCGATTCAGGACTTTGCCGAGCGTCTGCTGGAAGATCCGGTGGAGGTTTCTGCCAATCCGTCCACCCGTGAGCGCAAAAAAATTCATCAGTGGTATTACCGCGCCGATGACCTGGAACATAAAACCGCATTGCTGGTGCATCTGTTAAAACAGCCGGAAGCGACCCGCTCAATTGTGTTTGTGCGTAAGCGTGAACGTGTGCATGAGCTGGCAAACTGGCTGCGCGAAGCGGGCATCAACAACTGCTATCTCGAAGGTGAGATGGTACAAGGCAAGCGTAACGAAGCGATCAAGCGTTTGACCGAAGGTCGCGTAAACGTACTGGTTGCAACCGATGTTGCCGCGCGCGGTATCGACATTCCTGACGTCAGCCACGTCTTTAACTTCGATATGCCGCGCAGTGGCGATACTTATTTGCACCGTATCGGACGTACCGCGCGCGCCGGTCGTAAAGGCACCGCGATTTCGCTGGTGGAAGCCCATGACCATTTGCTGCTGGGCAAAGTTGGCCGTTATATTGAAGAGCCAATTAAAGCTCGCGTTATTGATGAGTTACGCCCGAAAACGCGTGCGCCAAGCGAGAAGCAGACCGGCAAGCCATCGAAGAAAGTACTGGCAAAACGCGCCGAGAAGAAAAAAGTTAAAGAGAAAGAGAAGCCGCGAGTGAAAAAACGCCATCGCGATACCAAAAATATTGGTAAGCGCCGTAAACCAAGCGGAACGGGCGTGCCACCGCAAACGACAGAAGAGTAATCTCAATGCCGGGTTTAAGCCCGGCATTATTTTTATCCAGCCACAAAACACTCTTCAACACACTGAATAAAAGTGTGCATCGCCGGACTAACCGCTTTTCCGGCATGGTGAGCGCACATTGCCGTAATGGTCTGCGTCTGTTCGCCAAAAGGCAATTCGATTAATTCGCCACTCGCAAGTTCATTTCCCACTGCAAAGCGCGGCAGGTAACTGACCCCGATATTTGCCGCGACACAACGCTTGATGCTTTCGATACTTATAAGCTCAATGGTGTTTTCCACCGTGATCCGCCGCTGGCGCAGCGTGCTCTCAAATATCTGCCGGAAGACACATTGTGGTTCGTTGATAATAAAGCTACAGGCGTTATGTCTTCCCGGCTCAGTAAAATCGATATCTGCAATTTGCGGTGAAGCCACCAGCACCAGCGGTTGTTCACCCAACTCTCGTCGGTTCAGAACATCATCATTCCCTACGCGATAAAAAACCCCGACATCGGCCTCATCATTCAGTAGCGCATCACGGATCACGTAACAGTTCAGCGACTGCAACGATAAACGCACTTTTGGAGCGCGTTGCCGAAAACGCTGCAACACCTGCGGCATTCGGTAAGAGAGCAACGTTTCGCCTGAAACAACGCGTAGTTCCCCGTCCGGATCCGACTCTTTTTTCGCAGCCTCACGAAGCGTATCCATCACTCGGGTAAGTTCATAGATGTGCGGCAGCAACTTTTTTCCTTCGCGGGTAAGGCACATTCGTCGACCAATTTTCTCAAACAATTGTACCGAGAACTCCTGCTCAAGCTGCTGAATATGAAAAGTCACCGTCGATTGTGTACAGCACAATTTTTGCGAAGCTCGCAAAAAGGAACCCTCTTCCACCACGGTTTTAAGTGTAATAAAACGGCGCAGATCCATAACCCCAAACCTATCGAAAATATCGAATTTAGAATGTAAAAACATTCATTTTTTTAAATGTTCCGTGTCGGGTACTGTCTACCAAAACAGAGGAGATAACAAGTGACACCGACCCTTTTAAGTGCTTTTTGGACTTACACCCTGATTACCGCCATGACGCCAGGACCGAACAATATTCTCGCCCTTAGCTCTGCTACGTCGCATGGATTTCGTCAAAGTACCCGCGTGCTGGCAGGGATGAGTCTGGGATTTTTGATTGTGATGTTACTGTGTGCGGGCATTTCATTTTCACTGGCAGTGATTGACCCGGCAGCGGTACACCTTTTGAGTTGGGCGGGGGCGGCATATATTGTCTGGCTGGCGTGGAAAATCGCCACCAGCCCAACAAAGGAAGACGGACTTCAGGCAAAACCAATCAGCTTTTGGGCCAGCTTTGCTTTGCAGTTTGTGAACGTCAAAATCATTTTGTACGGTGTTACGGCACTGTCGACGTTTGTTCTGCCGCAAACACAGGCGCTAAGCTGGGTAGTTGGCGTCAGCGTTTTGCTGGCGATGATTGGGACGTTTGGTAATGTGTGCTGGGCGCTGGCGGGGCATCTGTTTCAGCGATTGTTTCGCCAGTATGGTCGCCAGTTAAATATCGTGCTCGCGCTGCTGCTGATCTATTGCGCGGTACGCATTTTCTATTAATTAAAAAAGCGGAAGAGGTCGCCCTCTTCCGCTTAGTAACTTGCTACTTAAGCCTTACAGGCTTTCAGTAAAGGTACGAGCGATAACGTCGCGCTGCTGTTCCGGAGTCAGAGAGTTAAAGCGAACTGCATAACCTGATACACGGATGGTCAGCTGCGGATATTTTTCCGGATGCTTAACTGCATCTTCCAGAGTTTCACGACGCAGAACGTTAACGTTCAGGTGTTGACCACCTTCAACGCGAACTTCTGGTTTCACTTCTACTGGAACTTCACGGTATTCAATGTCACCCAGTTTGCTTACTGCAACCACTTCATCTTCTGCATAACCTGCTTTTGCAACGATGCAACGCGCTTCGCCTTTTTCGCTGTCCAGCAGCCAGAAAGAGTTCAGCAGATCGTCGTTAGCGGCTTTAGTAATCTGGATACCTGTAATCATGTGATGCCTCCCCGGCAAAATTATTTGATTTATTCAGCCTGTCGCGGCCAATTGGTAAAACCATTGTTGCTTGAGTGTATATATACTCCTCAACAACCCTTGATTCCTTGATTTAAATCAATAAAAACCACACATCGATTGTGGTCGCAAATGGATTTTATTGTTTTACATCAACTTATGCGGGTGTGAAATTTTACCAATTTACATTTTTTTGCACTCGTTTAAGTCTAAAAAATGAGCATGATTTTGTTCTGTAGAAATAAGCAGTTAAGCTAGGCGGATTGAAGATTCGCAGGAGAGCGAGATGGCTAACGAATTAACCTGGCATGACGTGCTGGCTGAAGAGAAGCAGCAACCCTATTTTCTTAATACCCTTCAGACCGTCGCCAGCGAGCGGCAGTCCGGCGTCACTATCTATCCACCACAAAAAGATGTCTTTAACGCGTTCCGCTTTACCGAGTTGGGTGACGTTAAAGTGGTGATTCTCGGCCAGGATCCTTATCACGGACCGGGACAGGCGCATGGTCTGGCATTTTCCGTTCGTCCCGGCATTGCCATTCCTCCGTCATTATTGAATATGTATAAAGAGCTGGAAAATACTATTCCGGGCTTCACCCGCCCTAATCATGGCTATCTCGAAAGCTGGGCGCGTCAGGGCGTTCTGCTGCTCAATACTGTGTTGACGGTTCGCGCAGGTCAGGCGCATTCCCACGCCAGCCTCGGTTGGGAGACGTTTACTGATAAAGTCATCAGCCTGATTAACCAGCACCGCGAAGGCGTGGTGTTTTTGTTGTGGGGATCACATGCGCAAAAGAAAGGGGCGATTATAGATAAGCAACGCCATCATGTACTGAAAGCACCGCATCCGTCGCCGCTTTCGGCGCATCGTGGATTCTTTGGCTGCAACCATTTTGTGCTGGCAAATCAGTGGCTGGAACAACGTGGCGAGACGCCGATTGACTGGATGCCAGTATTACCGGCAGAGAGTGAGTAAATTTGCGGGGAAATGCCGGATGGCAGAGTTGCCACCCGGCTGATTTATCAGGCTTTATTCTGACGCCACCATTCACCAAGCAAAACGCCGGTTGCGACAGAGATATTCAGCCCGGCAACGTTGCCCGTACCGTCAATCTTCACGCGCAGATCGTTCGGATCGCGTGCGGCATCCGGTAACCCTTCATATTCCTGACCCAGCACCAGTACCATTTTCGCTGGCAGACTAGTTTTGAACAGCGGTTTACCCTGCTCGCTGGAAGTGGTCACTACGGTGTAACCTGCCTGACGGAAATCATCCAGCACGTTAACAATGTTGTCGCCAGTAATCGGCTGAACGTGCTCTGCGCCGCCTTCTGCGGTACGGATAGCCGCCCCCGACTCCAGCAGTGCCGCATCCTGCACCACGACACCTTTCACGCCGAAGTGCGCGCAGCTGCGCATCATGCCACCCAGGTTATGCGGGTTAGATTCGTTTTCCAGTGCCAGAACGCAATCCTGCGCGCCTGCCTGGCTTACCCACTGCTGCACGGTTGTACCGTTACGCTTTTTGATCAAGAAGCAAACGCCGCCGTGATGTTCCGTGCCTGACGCTTTTGTCAATTCCGCTTCATCCACCACATGGTACGCTTTGCGGTTTGCTGCCATCCAGCGCAAGGCTTCTTTAAAACGCGGCGTTACACTCTGGATAAACCAGGCGCGAACAATCGCTTCCGGACGGCTCTGGAAAAGTGCCTGACATGCATTTTCGCCGTAGACGCGGGTTTCTTCCGCACGCTGACGACGCAACACTTCCGGATCAATAAAACTTTTACCACTGATGCCACCGTGATCGGCCTTTTCCGGCGTCTCATCACCCGGCGCGCGGGAAACCGTGCGCCACGGCGAATCTTCCCACTTGCGGTCACGGGGCTGACTCTGTTTGTCATCGCGGGCGGGGCGACGGCCACCGTCAGCACGAGATTTTCCTGGACGCCCGCCCCCTTTCCCGGTACGCGGGTTGTGGGTACGTTTATCAGAATCATCATCACTGCGGACATACATCACTTTGACCTTGCCGCTTTTACCTTTCATTTCATCGTTCATGCTTTTCTCCACCAGCGCTGCGCGAAGCGCGCAGATTACCCGAAGTCCGCGCGGTTCGCCATGATTTCGTACCAAAGCCTGCGACTATCATACCTATTGAATAAAACAGATTGTTGTCTGGAACAATGTCCCCGATAATATGTAACATATTAGAAACATACCGGCGTCGTTGCCGATAAGTCTCCTTACTCATCCCGAGGTTAGTTATGAATACCGTTTGTACCCATTGTCAGGCCATCAATCGCATTCCCGACGATCGGATCGAAGATGCGGCAAAATGCGGACGCTGCGGTCACGACTTGTTTGACGGAGAGGTGATTAATGCGACCGGTGAAACACTCGACAAATTGCTGAAGGATGATCTACCTGTGGTGATCGACTTCTGGGCACCGTGGTGCGGCCCCTGCCGTAATTTCGCACCAATTTTTGAAGATGTCGCGCAAGAGCGTAGCGGTAAAGTGCGCTTTGTGAAAGTGAATACCGAAGCTGAACGTGAATTGAGCAGTCGCTTTGGAATTCGTAGTATACCGACGATCATGATTTTCAAAAACGGTCAGGTTGTCGACATGCTTAATGGCGCAGTACCGAAAGCGCCGTTCGATAGCTGGCTGAACGAATCTCTTTAATCTTACCGGGGCACATCTTGTGCCCCGTTTTCTCCTCTGCGACAATGGCGTTTTTTCGACGCTCTCTTATGACCGAAAACGCTGTTCTCCAGTTACGCGCCGAGCGTATTGCGCGCGCAACACGTCCTTTTCTTGCCCGCGGTAATCGCGTTCGTCGCTGCCAACGCTGTCTTTTGCCAGAGAAATTATGTCTCTGTTCGACAATTACCCCAGCACAAGCAAAAAGTCGCTTCTGTTTGCTGATGTTCGACACCGAGCCAATGAAGCCAAGTAACACCGGGCGTCTGATTGCTGATATTTTGCCTGATACCGTTGCGTTTCAATGGTCGCGTACCGACCCCTCGCAAGACTTGCTGGATCTGGTACAAAACCCGGACTATCAACCAATGGTGGTCTTTCCCGCCTCGTATGCTGATGAGCAACGGGAAGTGATCTTCACACCACCTGCCGGTAAGCCACCGCTGTTTATCATGCTCGATGGTACCTGGCCGGAAGCGCGCAAGATGTTTCGTAAAAGTCCGTATCTGGATAATCTTCCCGTCATTTCCGTCGATCTTTCCCGGCTTTCTGCCTATCGCCTGCGTGAAGCCCAGGCTGAAGGCCAATATTGTACTGCCGAGGTAGCCATCGCACTGTTAGATATGGCCGGCGATACCGGGGCGGCAGCAGGGTTAGGCGAGCTTTTTACCCGCTTTAAAACACGCTATCTGGCAGGAAAAACGCAACATCTGGGTAGCATCACAGCAGAACAGTTAGAAAGCGTTTAAAATCATTCGGTCACTTCTGCGGGAGACCGGTATGAGTCAGCGAGGACTGGAAGCACTACTGCGACCAAAATCGATAGCGGTAATTGGCGCATCGATGAAACCCAATCGCGCAGGTTACCTGATGATGCGTAACCTGCTGGCGGGAGGCTTTAACGGACCGGTACTTCCGGTGACGCCAGCCTGGAAAGCGGTGTTGGGTGTGTTAGCCTGGCCGGATATTGCCAGCTTGCCCTTTACACCCGACCTTGCGGTTTTATGTACCAATGCCAGCCGTAATCTTGCTCTTCTGGAAGAGCTCGGCGAGAAAGGCTGTAAAACCTGCATTATTCTTTCCGCCCCGGCATCGCAACATGAAGATCTCCGCGCCTGCGCCCTGCGCCATAACATGCGCCTGCTAGGACCAAACAGTCTGGGTTTACTGGCTCCCTGGCAAGGTCTGAATGCCAGCTTTTCGCCTGTGCCGATTAAACGCGGCAAGCTGGCGTTTATTTCACAATCGGCTGCCGTCTCCAACACCATCCTCGACTGGGCGCAACAGCGTGAGATGGGCTTTTCCTACTTTATTGCGCTCGGCGACAGCCTGGATATCGACGTTGATGAATTGCTCGACTATCTTGCGCGCGACAGTAAAACCAGCGCCATCCTGCTCTATCTCGAACAGTTAAGCGACGCGCGACGCTTTGTTTCGGCGGCCCGTAGTGCCTCGCGTAATAAACCGATTCTGGTGATTAAAAGCGGACGTAGCCCGGCGGCACAGCGACTGCTCAACACGACGGCAGGAATGGATCCGGCGTGGGATGCGGCTATTCAGCGTGCCGGTTTGTTGCGGGTACAGGACACCCACGAGCTGTTTTCGGCGGTGGAAACCCTTAGCCATATGCGCCCGCTGCGTGGCGACCGGTTGATGATTATCAGCAACGGTGCTGCGCCTGCCGCGCTGGCGCTGGATGCCTTATGGTCACACAATGGCAAGCTGGCAACGCTAAGCGAAGAAACCTGCCAGAAACTGCGCGATGCACTGCCTGGACATGTGGCAATCTCTAACCCGCTCGATCTGCGCGATGACGCCAGCAGCGAGCATTATGTCAAAACGCTGGACATTCTGCTCCACAGCCAGGATTTTGATGCGCTGATGGTTATTCATTCACCCAGCGCAGCGGCTCCCGCAACAGAAAGCGCGCAAGAATTAATTGAAGCGGTAAAGCATCATCCCCGCAGCAAATATGTCTCTTTGCTGACGAACTGGTGCGGCGAGCACTCCTCGCAAGAGGCACGACGTTTATTCAGCGAAGCCGGGCTGCCGACCTATCGCACGCCGGAAGGCACCATCACCGCGTTTATGCATATGGTGGAGTACCGGCGTAATCAGAAGCAACTACGCGAAACGCCGGCGTTGCCCAGCAATCTGACTTCCAATACCGCAGAAGCGCATCTTCTGTTGCAACAGGCGATTGCCGAAGGGGCTACGTCGCTCGATACCCATGAAGTTCAGCCTATCCTGCAAGCGTATGGCATGAACACGCTCCCCACCTGGATTGCCAGCGATAGCACCGAAGCGGTGCATATTGCCGAACAGATTGGTTATCCGGTGGCGCTGAAATTGCGTTCGCCGGATATTCCACATAAATCGGAAGTTCAGGGCGTAATGCTGTACCTGCGTACAGCCAATGAAGTCCAGCAAGCGGCAAACGCTATTTTCGATCGCGTAAAAATGGCATGGCCGCAGGCGCGGATCCACGGCCTGTTGGTGCAAAGTATGGCTAACCGGGCTGGCGCTCAGGAGTTGCGGGTTGTGGTTGAGCACGATCCGGTTTTCGGGCCGTTGATCATGCTGGGTGAGGGAGGTGTGGAGTGGCGTCCTGAAGATCAAGCCGTCGTCGCACTGCCGCCGCTGAACATGAACCTGGCCCGCTATCTGGTTATTCAGGGGATCAAAAGTAAAAAGATTCGTGCGCGCAGTGCGCTACGCCCATTGGATGTTGCAGGCTTGAGCCAGCTTCTGGTGCAGGTTTCCAACCTGATTGTCGATTGCCCGGAAATTCAGCGTCTGGATATTCATCCTTTGCTGGCTTCTGGCAGTGAATTTACCGCGCTGGATGTCACGCTGGATATCGCGCCGTTTGAAGGCGATAACGAGAGTCGGCTGGCAGTGCGCCCTTATCCGCATCAGCTGGAAGAATGGGTAGAATTGAAAAACGGTGAACGCTGCTTGTTCCGCCCGATTTTGCCAGAAGATGAGCCACAACTTCAGCAATTCATTTCGCGAGTCACCAAAGAAGATCTTTATTACCGCTACTTTAGCGAGATCAACGAATTTACTCATGAAGATTTAGCCAACATGACGCAGATCGACTACGATCGGGAAATGGCGTTTGTAGCGGTACGACGTATTGATCAAACGGAAGAGATCCTCGGCGTCACGCGTGCGATCTCCGACCCTGATAACATCGATGCCGAATTTGCCGTGCTGGTTCGCTCGGATCTCAAAGGGTTAGGCTTAGGTCGACGCTTAATGGAAAAGTTGATTACCTATACGCGAGATCACGGACTACAACGTCTGAATGGTATTACGATGCCAAACAATCGTGGCATGGTGGCGCTAGCCCGCAAGCTCGGGTTTAACGTTGATATCCAGCTCGAAGAGGGGATCGTTGGGCTTACGCTAAATCTTGCCCAACGCGAGGAATCATGAGTAAGGTACTGGAAATGTTGACCACTTAATCGGGACTGGTGTTATTATTGCCCGCTTATGTCGTCTGCATTGCACAGAGGACCCTTCAATGAACAGAGAAGAAATGCACTGTGATGTTGTCAAAATTTAAGCGTAATAAACATCAACAACACCTTGCCCAACTACCCAAGATTTCTCAATCAGTTGATGATGTCGATTTCTTTTACGCTCCCGCCGACTTCCGGGAGACGCTGCTGGAAAAAATAGCCAGCGCGAAGCAGCGCATTTGCATTGTCGCCCTGTATCTCGAACAGGATGACGGTGGCAAAGGCATTCTGAACGCGTTGTATGAAGCTAAAAGGCAGCGTCCGGAACTGGATGTGCGGGTGCTGGTCGACTGGCATCGTGCACAACGTGGACGCATTGGCGCTGCGGCATCTAACACTAACGCTGACTGGTACTGCCGCATGGCGCAGGAAAATCCGGGCGTAGATGTTCCGGTTTATGGCATTCCAATCAATACCCGTGAAGCCCTTGGTGTTCTGCACTTTAAAGGCTTTATCATCGACGATAGCGTACTTTATAGCGGTGCCAGCCTGAACGATGTTTACCTGCATCAGCACGATAAATATCGCTACGACCGTTATCATCTTATCCGTAACCGTAAGATGTCAGACATTATGTTTGAATGGGTTACACAGAATATTATGAATGGCCGCGGCGTTAATCGTCTGGATGATGTTAATCGGCCAAAAAGCCCGGAAATCAAGAACGATATTCGTCTGTTCCGCCAGGAGCTGCGTGATGCCGCTTATCATTTCCAGGGCGATGCCGACAACGATCAGCTTTCCGTAACGCCGCTAGTGGGGCTGGGGAAATCGAGTCTGTTGAACAAGACCATTTTCCATCTTATGCCTTGTGCCGAGCAGAAACTAACCATCTGTACGCCATACTTCAACCTGCCAGCAATCCTTGTGCGCAATATTATCCAGTTGCTGCGCGAAGGGAAAAAGGTCGAAATTATTGTTGGTGATAAAACCGCGAACGACTTCTACATTCCGGAAGATGAACCTTTCAAGATAATTGGCGCATTGCCTTATCTCTATGAGATCAATCTGCGTCGTTTCCTGAGCCGTTTGCAGTATTACGTCAATACTGACCAGCTAGTGGTTCGGTTATGGAAAGATGACGACAACACCTATCACCTAAAAGGGATGTGGGTTGATGATAAGTGGATGTTGATCACCGGTAATAACCTGAACCCGCGCGCCTGGCGTCTGGATCTGGAAAACGCCATTTTGATCCACGATCCGCAACTTGAGCTGGCGCCACAGCGAGAGAAAGAACTGGAGCTGATCCGCGAGCATACCACCATCGTTAAGCACTATCGCGATCTGCAAAGTATTGCCGATTATCCGGTGAAGGTTCGTAAACTCATCCGCCGTTTGCGCCGTATCCGCATCGACCGATTAATTAGCCGCATCCTGTAATCACAACCCCGTCCTGTACGGGGTTTGTTTTTTGGAGGCCACGTTTTGCGTATTCTTTTTGTCTGTTCGCTATTGTTACTTTCTGGATGCAGCCATATGGCTAACGATAGCTGGAGCGGGCAGGATAAAGCTCAACACTTTATCGCCTCGGCGATGCTTTCCGCCGCCGGAAATGAATATTCACAGCATCAGGGGATGAGCCGGGATCGCAGTGCCATGTTTGGATTGATGTTCTCTGTCAGTTTGGGGGCGTCAAAAGAGCTTTGGGATAGCCGCCCCGAAGGGAGCGGCTGGAGCTGGAAGGATTTGGCCTGGGATGTCGCCGGTGCAAGCACCGGCTATACCGTCTGGCAACTGACCCGTCACTAAAGACGCATCCCCTTCCCTTTGCGATGTAGCATCAAAGAAACCAGAAACGCCACCACGGCCATCAAGGTCACATACCAGAAGAAGGCTGTTTCCATTCCTATTGATTTCAGCGACAACGCTACGTACTCCGCCGAACCACCAAATATAGCATTAGCGACCGCATATGACAGGCCAACGCCTAATGCGCGAACCTGTGCCGGGAACATCTCAGCCTTCAGTATTCCACTGATTGATGTATAAAAACTCACTATCAGCAGGGCACACATCACCAGACCAAAAGCGGCATAAGGCGAGGAAACGTTTTGCAATGCTGAGAGAATAGGAACGGTAAAAATGGCTGCCAGCGAACCGAAACATAACATTGAGGTACGGCGACCAATCTTATCCGACAGCGCGCCAATGAGTGGTTGAATAAGCATGAATACAAACAATGCGGCAGTCATAATGCCACTCGCCACGTTGGCATGCATTCCCGCAGTATTTACCAGATACTTCTGCATATAAGTGGTGAAGGTATAGAAACAAAGGGAGCCCGCAGCGGTAAAACCGAGAACCATGATGAATGCACGGCGATTGCGCCATAATCCTTTCAGAGATCCAGCTTCTTTTAAAGCGCGCGTTTCTTGTTGCGAAGTTTCATCTAACTGACGACGTAACCACAACGCCACAACAGCTAACACAGCTCCTAACGCGAAAGGAATACGCCATCCCCACTCTCTGAGTGCAGCGTCTTCCATGGTGTGTTGTAAAACCACGACAACCAGTAGGGCTAGCAGTTGTCCGCCGATCAACGTCACATACTGAAATGATGCGTAAAAACCTTTGCGCCCTTCAACGGCAACTTCACTCATATAGGTGGCGCTGGTGCCATATTCTCCGCCAACAGATAATCCCTGAAATAAACGCGCGAGAAGCAATAATGCCGGAGCCCACGTACCTATAGTTTCATAACCTGGGAGGCAGGCGATAACCAGCGATCCGAAACACATCATACACACCGATAACAGCATCGATTTTTTGCGACCATGTTTATCGGCTATGCGGCCAAATAGCCAACCGCCTATTGGGCGCATCAGGAATCCCGCAGCAAAAACACCTGCTGTTTGTAGTAGTTGAGTCGTCGTGTTCCCGGAAGGGAAGAAAATGTGGGCAAAGTAGAGTGAACAGAACGAGTAGACATAGAAATCGAACCACTCGACCAGATTACCTGAAGAGGCCCCCACAATCGCCCAAATGCGGCGACGAGTATCACTACTTGTCAGTTTGCTGTCTGCCGTTACAGTACTTTCAACCATGCCATTATGTCTCCTGCCGTAATCCGATGCTTTTGTCGGTCGCTTTTATTTATTTCTTTTGGTAAAGAAAATGTTATACATTTGTTGCGTATCATTATGCAACCTTAACCATGAATTTAGTTAGCAGGAAAATGGTTATTGAGGAGCTTAAGGATAAATTTCTGGTAAGGAGGACACGTATGGAAGTAGGCAAGTTGGGGAAACCGCATCCGTTGCTGAATCTGGCATATGTGGGAGTATAAGACGCGCAGCGTCGCATCAGGCATTTTTTTCTGCGCCAACGCAAAAAGGCCATCGTGACTGATGGCCTTTCGCTTAATTTGATGCCTGGCAGTTCCCTACTCTCGCATGGGGAGACCCCACACTACCATCG
>OGLB01000014.1_pt1 | contig 130225 bp, 148 predicted proteins | sample 1572551 | NCBI WGS metagenome assembly OGLB01 (sample SAMEA2582003, study PRJEB24529) | metagenome | biome: Human gut stool | place: China | collected 2011
CCCGAAAATGTTCGTATAAGTGCTGGAAAGTATGACGGATTCAAGCGCGCAGCACGGAAGCTTCTTCAAGCGAATAGAGGCGAATATGTACGCCTGGTGACAGAAGACGGTAAGATCGATACGTTTGGCGGATATCCAGCAAGCGGATTCCTGGGGGCGGTCAAGTTCGATTTCAAGAAGACATTTTCTGATGAGCTTCACTCGCTGGTTCAAAAGTCCGGTCTTTCGCAGCGCGCCTTCGCCGAATCTATTGGCGTTCCGCTCCGCACGCTTGAAGACTGGCTCGCGGGAAAAAGAACCCCGAACGACCTCACCAAAGAATCTGTTTTGAACCGAGCGTCTGAGCGGCTTGGTAATCAATAAAAAACAAAACGACCGGGCAGAGGAAAATCCCCTGCCCGGTCGTTTTTTAGTCGCAAGTTGTAAGCAAGTTGGTTTCAAAACGCACGGAAAACGCACGGAAAACGCACGGAAAACGCACGCAAGTTACCCGCAAGTTAAATCATGCCGAAGAGCTTGAGAATCTGTACGACCACCCAAGCTTCATGAAGCCCGAGCATGTTCATGAGGTTAAAAACAATAGCAGTTATCATTTTGTTACCTCCTCTGTGACATCATCAAATCCGTAGTCTTTACGGAACGCTTCATTGAATTTGCTCACCGTGGCTTCTATCAGCATTTTCAGCTCAAGGTCGGTAATCGTTATGCCCTTTTCATTCAGCATCTCAACGATTGCTTCAGCAGCCTTATCATATTTCTCCTTACCGTGCAGATCCTTGTAGAGCTGCTCGATAGCCTCGACGCAGGTCTTGGCAACCGCTTTCTTCGTCTTGTCGTCAAAATACTTCTGAAAGAGCTTCTTCGCGCATACGCCGAGGTATGATGCTATAGCTGTCAGAATGGTGCAAAGAATGCCCATTCCACAGCTGTCCCAAAATGCTTTTATGTATTCCATGTGCTTGTCCTCCTTATTTAAGCAGCTGATTTACTTTCTTCTGAACTTCGGCAGGATTATAGCCCGCCGCTTTGAGCCTGATTTTTCGAATCGCGCCATTGCCCCATTTGCCCTCGATGACCTCGCGTGCAACAGTGTCAACGGATTTTTTCGCCGGCTTTTTCTGACCGTAAACAATTTCGTTTACGCGCTTCTGCACTTCGTTCGGGTCATACCCGGCATTGCGCAGGCGCGTCATACGGTCGGCACCGTTGCCCCACTGGCCGTTGATTACTTCGTGCGCAACTTCATCGACAGATTTCCTTGTACCCTGAGGCTTCGTCTGCGCCGCGCCAGCGACATAGTTGACATACGGCAGCTTACCATGCTTCGACCAATCGCGGCGATTATATCCTGCCTTGGTACAATTACAAGCAGTTATCTGCACTTTGTTTGCCCAGCGCGGCGTACACTCGACTGCAAGCCCTTCACCTATGTACACGCCGATATGCCCCGGAGACCACAGGGCTTCTCCGATTTCGATTTTGCTGAAGTTTGTGCTGATGCCTGTACACTTCTGGATCATCGCATCTGCATTGATATCCGGCACACCGTTCGAAGCGTACTTCGCGCCGCCGTAGGGTTTGGATTTATCGCCTGTCCAACCCCAAAGCACGCCCTTTATAAGGCAGACGCAATCAAAACCGAAGGTGTCAGCTGATGCCGCTTTTATCATCTTCTGTCTGCTCGGATCTCTGTTGTAGTCGTTATTGTTGCAATAACGCTGTTTGTTGGATGCCGTAAGCGGTGCGCCGAAGCAGCCGTTCACATAAAGCGTCTTGTAGTGCAGCGCGATATCTTTCACCTTCGCTGCGAGTTCTTTGTTCGTCATGATAAATAACCTCCTTATTTTTTATAAAGCTGCTGTTCGATCGTATCGATCCTGTGGTGCGCCTGTTTGGCGGACGATTCGACAGAACTCAGCCGTTCGACCACCTTTCCTATCTGGTCATCTTGCTTTTCCTGCTTTCTTTTGATGTCATCAACGCCACTTTTGATGTATCCGAGTTCCGTTAAAACGACACCATCTTTTTTGCCCTCATCTTTGTTATCGCTCCTACCGTTCCGCTTATAGGCGATATAGCCAAAGATTATTGCGCATATAGTCCCGCACGCACTAAGAATCGTCAAGAAGATGTTTACACCGCTCATGTAGTCACCTCCTCGAAGTAAATGCCCACAAGCTGCGACGGTACATACTGCAAGATAGTACCTTGACCGTTGCTGTCGTCGCGTATGCATCTGTAAATTTTGCCGCCGTCGAGATAGTACTTGTCCTTGAAATACCGCATACCGGCAGCGGCAGTTATCGGATTCTCTATAGTGCCGTCCTCACCGACAGTCACGCGCTCCCAGTGTGCGGGAGTTGCGCTCGGTAGCCATGTGGGATTGGCGGATATCGCATTGTAGCAACGGTAGAGTTTCCCGCCGTCGCGCACCCTGTCGCCGACAGAATAATCTTTTTCGCCGCTCCACGGTTCAAACAAGCTGATACTTGTCAGAGCTTCGGCGTTTGTTAGCTTCGCGGCGGCTTTTGTTATCATCTCGCGGAAGCGTTTTGCCTGCGTCCGTGTCATATATCCGCACCTCCTGTAATTATTTCCAGTGCCTCTTCGGCGGTTATTTCGCTGTCCGTATCGGTCTCCGCGTAGGTATATCCGGCATTCGGCAAATCTATGGCGGTGTCATATATCTCGTCTGTACCGACCTTTTGAATTTTCTTGCCGACATCGCTGTAAGTGTAGATAAGCCCGTTTGTGCGTGTCTCTGTTTTTATCATGTGCTCGCCTCCAACGCCGAAATCGGCTTAATTTGATTTGCAAGAGCAACCCAGTTTGTCGCCGCCTTGTAGCTGTCAACAAGGTTGTCCGGCACATAAATATACCCCGTGCCCGCTGCTATCTTGCTTCCACGCAACGCAATCGAAATGTCGGAAATCACACAAACAGACGGAGTGCGGATAATGAGCGTTTCAAGGGATGTACAGTCGGTAAACGCCGTTCGGTTTATATTTGTTACCGCCGAAAAATCGGCTGTTTGAATTGCCGAGAGGCGAAAGGTATCAGCGGGTAAATCCGTAATAAGAGGTAGGTTTGCAGATGTCAGAGATGCCGCCACGTAAAAACACCCGTATCCGATTGTTGTCACTAAAGGGAAATCAGCTTGTTGTATTGAAGTGTTTAAAAAAACCTCTCTGTCAAACTCGGTGGCCTTAGGAAGATTTATTGTCTGTAAGCGATTGCACGACTCAAAAGCGTTTCGTTTAACTTGAGTAACATTCGGCAAATCAATCGCTGTAAGAGCCTGACATCCTAAAAATGCGCACGCTCCGACCGTCGTTATACGGTCATTTGAATATGTGCCCGATATGGTGCGCTGGATTATTGCATCCTCGTCTGAACCAGCTATAGCGTCAACCGCGTCGCCAAAACCTTTGGTGGAGTCCCACGCAATCTGATTAGTGCCGCCTGTTTTGGCACGAATGCGACCAGCTGTATAGGTCATGGCTGCATCAAGTTGGGTGGAGTCAACTACCTTGTCGTATGACATTAGTAACTACCTCCTGTCCACTTCGGCAGGGCGGCGAGGGTGTCGTTGACTATTTCTTCCTTGTCCGCCTCTGTCCAGTAGTCGGTACCTTTGACTGGAGTCTTGCCATCAGTACCGTTTTTACCCGGTGTTCCCGCGGCGCCTTTGAGTCCGACATCTGAGCCGTTGTATTGGAGCTTGCCGTCGGCGGCGGAAAGCTTGTCAAGCACGGATTTGTTATCATGCTCATGTGCCTTCTCAAGAATCGGATGCCAGCCATCCATAACAGACTGCAAATTAACTGTAATCGTGCCTGTTGCAGATGGAAGATCGCATGCAATGTTTTTTGCAAACATGCCCGCAATCGCATAATACATTGCGACATCAAGTCCGCTTTTAACTGTGTCAGACTCAAGCTCAACAATATCCGGGAAAGTGGTTTGAACATCTTCTGACAGCGTGTAGCTGATGTCCTCTGCCGTTGATGCGCCACCGCCTAAAGCCTCGCCGTTATAGGTCGGCTTGCCGTCGGTTTCGGCGAACTTATCAAGCACCGACTCGTTGGCGTGGCTGTGACGCGCGGCGGTATTAAGCGCGATTTCGGCGGCGAGGCTGTGACTCAACCGCTCTGTGCCGTCCGGGATTGACACCTTTGCAGAGCCTGTTATCATAGGCGCATAGCCGACTATCTCGCCCTCCGCAAAGGCGACGAGCTGTGCCGCCATGTTGCCCGGCTCGGGCACAACATCGCTCGTTATTTTGACGGTAACATAGCCGTCCGCAGGAGTCAGTAGCTCGGTTTGTAGATGCTCGCCGACCGTTGATTCAAAATAGACTCTGTAGCTGTCCGCGCCCTCAAGCTCTGCCGGGATAGGCAGAGCGAGCACGGTAAAGTTATTTTCCGCGCGATAGCCGACATCATACCCGCGAGGGCGGGCATAATCAACCGTTATCGTTCTTGTCTGCATCTTTTTCCGCCTCCTCGTTCTCGCCCTCCACGGGCGGTTTTTCGCAGTCTGCAAGCATTTCGGATAAAAGGTCAAGCTTGCCGATAATCTTCGCGATTTCGACCTTGTTGACCTCGATTTGCTGTATCAGCTGCGCGTTGTGCTTCTGCAAGGCGTCGCCCTGCGCTTTGACCTCTGCGATTTTCTGTTCGATTTCGGTTTTTGTCATAATAGCCCCCTAAGCGAGTTTTTTGTAGTCGCCGCTGTCGTTAAATTCGGCATACAGTCCGGTGGTGTCTAAAAATAGCCGTCCGGTGTAACCGCCGCCGGAAGTAAGCTTTAAAGTCATGCCCTTTCCGTTTGTCCCGCTCGAGTAGATTTCAATTCGCGCCGGAACCGTGCCTTTGGTGTTGTTGACGATTTGCAGCAGTGCGCTCGCGTCACTCGTAGCACCAAGCTCCGCGCTTACATCGTTCGCGCCGTTTGGCGCATGCGCGATAAACCCGATGGCATCGCCGCCTGTCGCAACACTTAAAGACTCGTTTACCTCGACTTTTTTGCGGAATCTTGCGTTATCTTTTTCTATCACGGCATAATCGGTGTTCCAATGGTTTACAAGCGTGGCGTTTTCTGCTTTCTCGCCAAATCGAAAACCGTTTGATGTAACGCCAAGCGCGGCGGCAGGCTTCAGCGCGGCGAGCGTCGCATAAAACTTCGTGCCAATCAGCGTATTGTTAATGTCAAAGTACTCATAATTTGCGCCGGTTTGCATATTTGTGGTGTAATACATCTGCAAATATCCGCTTGACAGGTCGGTCTTAAATCCGCTGTTTTCTATTGACAGCTGACCTCCGTCAAGGTTTATATCGCCGCCAGTGATGTTGATGTCGGAAGCTTCGATGTGTCCGGTTTCGAGGTTAAAAGAAAATCCGTTTGTGCCGCCTGTGATGATACCCGTCGTTATAGCCGTTGCGTTTATGCCCGATCCGGTCATGGCGTTGGTGTAGGTCTTGCCGCCGTCTGTGGTGCAGCCTATACCGCCGTAGGTGCATTTAATGCCTTGCAAGCCGTCTGTCGCGAAACATTCCCATCCGTCCGGGTTTCCGTCCTTGTCGAGGTCGAGAATGCGGTAATATCCGCCGTTTGCCCCGTTTATAGCGTCTGTGGCGGCTTTTATTGCCGCTTCCATCGAGTTTTTAACCTTGCTGAGTTCAAGCTTTACGGACGCGCTGACAGAGTCGAAAGACATCTCCGTTGTGTCGAGATTTGGAGATGTGATTGTGGACTGCAAGCCGCCGGAGAGGTCTAACTCCTGCTGTGCTACATAGACGGTATATGACTTGTTGTTTTTGTCTTTAACGGTGATAATATCTCCGACCTCTACACACGGGTCTCCGCGCCATGTACAAGTTGACGGATACCATGTACGCCCGTTATACCGTGCATATATCGCGTCTATCTCGGCATGGGTAACAAGCGGATTTGCAAAAGACAGTGGAACTCCTGCGCCTTTCGTATAGACATCTTCGTCCTCGCCCGCTGTGACCGCTTCTATTTTGACCGCGCTCTCTGCGGACTTTTTAAAACCGTTTTCCCACTGGACATCTGCCGTCACGGTGTAGTCATAGGTACTGCCCGGACTAAAAAACCACGAGATATAAAGCTTTCCGACCGTGTTTACTCGCGCAGACATTCCCGCGCATCCGACGCAGTAGCCGAGCACATCTCGCTCGCTCTGCTCCGTCAGTTCTGCGGCTGTTGCAACGCCGATAACATGATTTTTCAAGGCAGTCTGTGCCGCCGTATCGACATATGTCACGCTCAAGCCGTGCATACTCGCGATATTCTCGACGACATCTTTCAGTGTCGTGGTGTCCGTCACGGTGATAGACGGTGTCCACTTGCCGCCCATTTTGTCTATCTCATCATAGCCGGTGACGGTCAAGGTCTTTCCGTCGTCGTCCGTCTCCGGCTTCTCCGTCGCAAAATATCCGCAAGGCGTATAATAATATGTTCCGTCCGCCAGAAGCACACCACTTTCGATAAATGCTATCTTGTCGCGGTAGTTATAGGTGGGCGACGGATTATTAAAAGTTGCGGAATAGGAGCTTGAACCCACACTTCCGACCGTTGCGTCCTCGTCGCCGTTGAGAACCTGTGTCACGCTCAAGCTCGGTAAGCCGTCCGTTACGACAACCTTATCCGAGACAAAAGAGCGAATCCCGAGAGTCGTCACATAATGTCCAAATGTTATCCGGTTGATTATGTGACGAGTTCGCTTGGCATAAGCAGTTCTTACCGCTGCGCGTTTTGTCGCGTTGATTATTTTATACACTGCCCGTGCCCCCTTACATCTCCGTCAAATTAAAGCTAAATTCTTTATACGTCCAAAGAGTCTCGCTGTATATCCGCTCTATATCTGCTTCGAGCGTCGAGCAGTAGAATGTCTTTGTGCCGAACGTGCCCGTTTTCGGGTTCGGCAACCAACAGTCGAAACTGTCGGCAAGGATAATGTCCGCGATTTCTGCATACTGCGTGTTGTTCAATCCGCTCGGCATCGTGGCGGTGTATTTGTTCTTTCCCGTCACGATATCGCGGAACATTGTTCCCGTGTTGTTGTCACGCCCGCTTTTGCTGCTGTCGATGATATTTATTCCGGGTTTCAAGCCCATCGGCGTGGGAAGTGTTTTCCATGTCGATGTACCCGTTTTTTTGATTTTCATTACGGCTATACTCATACGCTCACCCCCGCGAGCGGCGTTTTGCCAGTTCTTCTGACAACGCCGTTATGGTATTCAATTACCGATTGCCCGACGACCTTTCCGTCGAGCGTGGTATAAATTGAAATTGATATCGGGCGTGAGTTATCCCCGCCGAGTTCATTCATGACCTCGTGAACCGCCTGCTTCATCGTTGACAGAGGCGAAACAACTTCGGGCTCGCGCTTGTTATCGCCGAGTATGGCGGTGTATTCGCCGTAGTTTCTCGGGACAACTGTACCTGTTGCAAGGCGAGGTATGCTGACGGTAGGCAGATTGAAGCCGAACTTCTTGCCGCCTATTCCGGGCACCCAATCGGGAATATTCCACGAGATTCTATTTGCTTTATTGACAACGGTATTAATACACCGCTCAACGAGCGATATAATACCGTTAAGTCTGCCACGACCTGAGTTCTTGATTGAATCCCACATTCTCGACGCACCAGAGGTTATTTTATTCCAAAGGTCGGCTGCACCGTGCGCGATTTGACTGCCGAAAGATTTGATAGCATTCCAAGCCGCCGAGAACGCGCCCGAATTTATTCCGGTTGCAATACCGACGGAGAAAAGCGCCGCACCTGCCGCTATAAGCGGAATATTTGTCGTCGCAATACCCGCTATAAGGAGAGCTGTTCCCAGTGCGATTGAGCCCCATGTCACTATCTGCGCGAGCCACGGAGGCATAGCTTCAAAAGCTCCGCTCTTGTCTCCAACTGTCATTCCGGTGACAAGGAGCATAATTCCAGCAAGTGTAAGATAAATGTTCCCCATGACTATACCGACAACCAAGAGAGCTGTGCCGAGTGCCATTCCGCCCCATGTGATTATCTGCTTTAACCAGCTGGGCATAGCCTCAAAAGCCCCGCTTGCCTCGCCGTATTTGACGCCCGTCATATATAGAGCGATACCCGCGAGAATAAGCTTCGGGCTAATTTTGACAAGTCCGACTATAAGCAACGCCGCACCGAGTATCATCAGCCCCCATGTGATTATCTGATTAACCCATGTTGGCATACTCGAAAATGCACCCGTGTTCTGTCCGACTTTTATTCCCGCCGCAATGAGTGCTATACCGAGAATAATCGCGGGGATATTAACCGTCGCTATGCCTACCATAAGTAGTGCAACGCCGAGCAACATCGACCCATAAGCCGCTATTTTCGCCATGTTGCCGTCGAGGTCGTCGAGATTGGTGTTGAATGCGGGCGCAGACGACGCATCTGTGCCGCCTGAACTGCTTGAGCTGTTATCACTGAGCTGATTCAGCTCGTCGAAACTCGCAAGGCTTCGAGAAGCTTTTTCCGCCGCCTTGCCGACCTTGCTTGTCGCCGTTGCTTGCTTATTAAGCGCCTTTGCATTTTTCTGCATCTGTGATACAGATTTGCCGAAAAGCGCGGCGGTAAACGACGCGAGAAAAGCCGATGCTTGTTCGAGCGCGTGCAGTAACGCTTTAATCGCAGGCAATGCAAACTCGTATATCGGCTGAAACGCCGTCAAGAGATTACCCTTTGTGTTGGCAAGAGAGGTCTGTATCTGCTTGTCCGACGAGGTCATAGAGGTGAGCAGCTCTTTAAGCTTTCTGAGTGCCTTTGTTATGACAGTAAAAATGAAAACTCGCTTTGCAAGACCGCCTATGCGCTTGACAAATTTATCAAGACCGGCAGTAGCTCCAGTCAAGCCCTTTTTAAATCCCGCAGGTGCTTTGGCGCTCAGGGCTTCCCGGAGCTTTGTTTTCGCAATATCGGCTTTACTTCTGAGTCCGTCGAGCTTTTTCTCTGCATCTACGATAGCCGCTTCGGACGAAGCAAGCTGCGCGGAACGGTCGGTCTGGTGCTTCGCTTCGGCTTTACTTTCAATCTTTTCGATTTTTTCAAGGACTTTGTCATATTCCGCCTGCAAGCTGTGGACTTTGTCAACCCACTCGCCGGATTTGCCGTCAGCTCCGGCAACGCCATGTTCCCACTGCTTGTCATATTCGGCGACTTGCTGTTTTGCTTCGGCGATTTTCGCTTTGAGCGTTTCCGCCTGTTCTATCAGCGGTTTTGCGGCTTCCGGCTCGATATATCCGTCGTCAGATTTGAGATTTTCATATTCCGTGCGCAGTCTTTCGACTTCGGCTATCTGCTTTTCGACTTTGGCATTTGCTTCATCGACATTGTTCTGCAACCGTTTCATCTTCGCCGACGACTGGTCAACTTCCTTGCCGCTGAACGCCTGTTTGACGCGCTGATACATACGTGACACCGATTTATTCACCATGTCCGTCGCTTTATTCACGCCGTCCGTGTCAAATTTTGTGTCAAATTTGAGAGAGCCGTCAACCATTCAATCACCCCCCCCCGCTATCCTAAAAGTTTATTGAGCGCGTCACGTTCTGCCTGTTCCTGTGCCGAGTATTTGCGCTCAATGTCTATCATCTTTTTGTGTTCTTTGTAAAATTCCTGTTCCCACTTGTCGAGCTTCTTGTGTCTGTTCTTCTTTTCGCGGATAGAACGGACTGTCGAGAAAAGGCACTCGCCAATCTCTGCAAAATAGCCGAGGAACGTCCACCAATGCATATAGGGCACGGCGCGGACTTCCTGCCCGGCAGTCTTGTTTACTGCGGAAAAAATCATCTTTTCGTCCTGAGACCATGACATGACCTTTTTCTGTCGCTGTTGACCTGCTTCTTTATAGTCCTCACCGCCATCAAGAAACCACGACGCTTTTTCAATCGCCTCGTTGCAGGCTTCTCTCGGTATCGAGTCCGGCTCTTTATATAAACAGTCCAGCATAACCGCCATTTTGTCATACTCATTGAGTTCCGGGTCGTCAAACGCCTCAAAAATGACAAGCGCAACGCGATAATCGGAGCAGATAGAATATTCTTTGCCTGCCACTTCGAGCGTGGTCGGAAGATAGCCTATCATAAGCTATTTTTAAACCTCGCGGCTTCGGCTTCGTACTTTTTGATACGGGCTTCGGCTTTCTTCTGCTCGGATTTTATGTCGGTTTCTATGATCGGGAGAACTGCATTGAAAACGCGCTCGAAAAGTGGAACGCCGCCGCGAGTTGAAAGCGGTGAAGCTGTGCCGAACAGAACGCCGGACACCTCGGAGTTGAAGATATAGTCGAACTGACCGCAGATGAACTTGCCGAGGTCGCGGAGACTATCAGCTGCCGTCTCATCGTCAAGATCTGCGGAACCGTCGCTCTTTATCTTGATGTTCTCATATTTCTTCATTTCTTCGTTTATATTGTTTTTAGCGTTCCGCAGACGCTCTATAAGTCCGTAATCAGCGGTATCTATACGGACAATTCTCTGCGGGTCGCCGTTAATTTCGTAGCTTTTAAAGCCGTCGTCAAAGTTTATACTCTGTCGCTGCTGTGCCATGTTTTACCTCCTAAAAAGGGAGAGAGGCTGCCGAAGCAGCCCCCCTTTTTTGATTACTTGGACGAATCTGCGGTAAACGTTTTTGTTGCCGCATCAAAAGTTCCCTTTGTGCGTCCGCCGTTGTAGTGGATTTCAAAGGGAATCTGAACGCCGTCTTCGCCGCCTATCGACTGCGGAATGATAATAGCGTTCTCGCGATACGCCCACTCACACGAGCCGTCGGTCTTGAACAGCGCGTCAACGACAGTTGTTTCAAGAGCCGAGCCAGTCGCGCGGTCGTTGATTATGGACGCAAGGTGCTCATAGAGCGGGTCGCCGCTATAAGCATAATAAGGGTCAACAGAGCCCTGCGGCTCGTAGCCCTTGACATTGGTCGAGTTCTCGCCGAGTATGTTCTTTTTGGTCTCCGAGTCCGGATTCATCTCAATCGCATACTCTTCAAGGTCTTTGCCCAAACGGACATAGTTTGCAGCTGTGCCATTAAACGACGAATCGATGTAGTGTGCAAGATATTTGCGCTCTATCTTTGCGTTTGCCGTATTGGTAGTAGTTCCAGGCATTAAAACTCCTCACTTTCTATGGTATATTCGGCGTAGATTTGAAGCTGATATGTGACGCCGTCGTTCACGTTCCCTGTCGGGACTGCAAAAAGCATTGCATTCGCGCAGCTCATCTTCGTTATCTCGCCGGACAGCTCTTTGCCGTCGACGATAGATGTCACCGCGATATGTTTCTGCTTCTCGAGCCAATAGTTCAGCTCCAATAAAAAAGCACTGTGCGCCAGTCGGTCAAACTCATTAAACGGTCTGCCGTTGGCGTACAGTACAAAGCTGTGTTTGCGTTTCTCATTGCCTAAAATATCTTTTCCGACAAGCGCATCGCCCGAAGAATAGAGTCCGAAGTCCCCACTCTTGTTTTCGGAAAAATCGACATGCAAACCGTTACAAAAGTCGTCTATTTTAGGACACTGAGAGAGTGTTTTTTTTACGGTTTCGATTATGTTCATCTATTTGCCGCCTCCTGCGCGTCGGCAAGAATTTTGTCCGCACGGTCGGCTTTCATACGCTCAAACCAGTGCGAACCTGCGAGCGGATTTTTTGTGGTATCATACGTCAGCGGTCTCCCCGTCGGGGCTTTACTCGGCGGTGACCACCAACCTACAATCTCGCCTTTTTCTTTGACTGGGATATTGGGACCATATATCTCGCCCATGTACTGATAATGTGCATACGGACCCAACTGTCGGATTTCGCCAGTACCTATGACAGTAGGGATAGTCAATGCCTTTGTCGCCAAAAAGCCGGACTGATACGGGATATACGGTGTCATAAACTTAATGACATCAGAGTCGATAACGCACTGAATTCTATACGCCCTTTGGTTCATCTCTTCTGCAAATTGCGGATTCCAGTGAATCTTGACATTTATCGTCCCGGTATATTCCATATTGTCGGGTTGCTTTATTTTGTCGGACACGCTATCACCTCACATCAAGCTCGGTGTGGCGCATTTCCGCCGAGCCATAATCGCACATCCGGCAAGCCATGACCGTGTGAACATCATACCCAGCAAAAAGCTTTTTTACGCTCGCGCTCTGAGCTTCCTCGGTAGAGTTATCAATCGTCAGAGGTACAGAGTCTTTGATTATAAGGTCTTTCTGCGGAGTAAGCTGCAAGAGCAACGGCAGAAAAACCGTCACCGTGTCGCTCTCGGTCTTGCCGTTTTTGCCCGTCGAGGCGGTTGACTTCATATCCCAAAAAACGTGCGGCAGGAATATCCGCTCGTATTTGCCCCCTATAAGGCGGTACACGGTTGCTTTTGTGTTGGTATACATCTTTACCCCCTGTAAAGTAAACCCGTGTCACCGAGCCACAGACGCAGAATACGGCTATATTCCTGCTGACTCTCGCGGTGTCTGTCGGTTGCCGATGCATAAGATACGGAGTAGCTGCCAACGCTCTCGGAGGTCTTGCCGCTCTGGTTGTCTGCGCTATGTTCCGACTGTAAACATTCGGCGAGCTCGCAGCAACAAGACTTAATCGCTTCCGTCACTTCTTTAATCCGGCTGAATGTGTGCCGCTCAATAACCTTGGAGGCTCTGACGGCGAAAAAGTCGAAGTCGTCCTTGCTCATGGCGTCCCCGCCGTGGAGATAGTCATTGAGATAGTAGCCGTAGTCTGCATACTGTGTCATCGTTAGTCACTCCTTATGCGGTCTTGGGCTTAATGGCAATTCCGTTAAGAGCTGCCGCCTTGAGGGTATTCTTGAGAACCACACCCGCAACAAGCTCAACTTCGCCGCTCTTGACTGCTCCGGGAGCAGCCATATCGGGAAGATAGGTGTTTATAACGCCCGTTCCCGTAGGCGCGATGCCGTGGAATGCGTCAAGTCCGAGGTTTACGGCGTAAATGCTCGAAGTTCCAGCCGCAGTCGAGGACGGAGTGGAAGTGCCTATGCAGTCAACGGACGCACTGCCGTTGTAATACTCGCCTGTGTCGAGCATAGGAATGTCGCCGTAATACTCAACCCAACGACCGAACTCGTCACGCTCGCGGGAGTAATAACTAGCTCTGCGGGCGCAAGCTCTGACCTTGAGGAGCATATCGCCATTCATGAGCAGGAGCGACGGCTTACCGTCAACCTTATGAACAAGCTCATCAAGTTCGTCGAGGAATGCGGCATAGTTGGCATCGAGTTTGGACGAATCGGAGAGGTCAACAGTGGAAGTTATCTCGGTGGACTTGCCAGCGAGGGACTTTCTCAGACCGTCGAAAGTGTTGGTCACATAGCCTGATCCGGTGCTTGCCGAAGAGCCGTTAATAACGAGGTTGTGGAAATAGTTGGTCGTTGCCTTGATCTTTTCGCGGAGCTGAAATGTTATCTCATCAACCGCGCCGGAGGTATTCTCAATGACGCGGTCAACGTTGAACTTGCCGCCCATTATGATAGCCTTCGCGGTCTTTTCGATTCTCTTTGCCTCGTTAGCTTCATACTCGCCGTTAATCTGACGAGTGGTGGCGGTGGAGGGAGTCTGAAGCTGAATATAGCCGTAGGTCATAGTCGAACCACCAGTGCCGGGTGAAATCGCGTTGTCGAATGTGAGCATATCGAGGAGCAGAGACGAACGTCTGAACTCGTCGATAACCATCTGGTCTACATGGTCAGCCATGCCGACCTTTGCTTCTGCAAGAGTAATTGCCATTGTTTAAATCAACCTTTCTTTGAAAATTTCTCGGAAAGCGCAGAACGGAGAGTCATATCGCCGTTCGGATTCTGCCTTCTTCCCGTTCCGCCAGCATAGGGCGGAGGTATGTTGTTGTCCTCGTCAAAAAGATATCCGTCATCTTTCTTGAGGGCTTCGAGCGCGGCATCTATATCGTCGCGCTGATTTTTGCTCGCCTTGAGTGCGTCAACATCGAGCAGCGCCTTGACTGCTTTCACGCTCTTACCTTTTTTGCCAGTTATAGCAAGGTCGAGCGCGTTCTCGAAGTCGAGGTCGGCGAGCTGCTGCTCATATTTTGTTTTCTGCGTGTTGAGGTCATTTGTGAGGCTTGTTATCTTGCCTTTTAAGTCCTCAACATCTACGCCCTCGAACTCTTTGAGTGAGTTTGTAGCGGTGTCGAGCTGACTCTTGAAGTTGTCGCGTGCCGCCGTAACCTTGCCGAACTCGGCAATGGTCTTATAGTTCTCCGCGACTGCCTTGTCGAAGTCTGCTTTCTTATCCTCGGAAACGGTAACACCGTATTTTTCGAGAATAGCGTGAATGTTTTCCATAGTAAAATCCTCCTGAACATTGCTTATATACCGCTCTGTCTGCGGTCAGAATTTAGCCACATGAACCAGTGACGGGGTAAAAATGGATATAAAAACAGCGCCTCGCACGAATGCGAAACGCTGAGATTATTGAATTGTGTCAATCGTGTTTTGGGGTCAAAATGACCTTTACATCTTTCTTTTCTGTTATCTCGCTATCTGAGACAACCGCAAGAACTTCGCCGTCCTCTGCGGTTATAATAACCTCTTCGTATTCCTTGCCTGAGATGTTCATTTAATCACTTCCCTTTACGGCTTCTCTGCCTTGTTTATAACTGAATCCCGCCGCTTTCAGACGCGCAGTTTGTGTCCGCAGTCCCGCCGCTTTGGAAAATCGCGCATATTCCTGATTAAGGCGGGTATATCGTGTCCTCGCCGCCTTGAGCGCATCGTCGTCGCCCGCGCCCTCGAGAACCGTTATCTTTCGCTTGCATTTGCGGATAGCAGTTTCAAGCCGCCGCTGCGCTTGTGTCGCTTCATAGGTGGTGTAGTGCTTGCCTTGATATGTTATGCCGTCGGCGTTCGCCCTTTTAAAGGCTTCCAGCTGCTCGGCAGTGTATGTAGGTTCGGTAACGCCATAAAAGATAGGAAAAGCCGCATGACCGCAGTTCAAAGTGCCGATTCGGCGAACGAGACTATCGTTGAGCTTCTGATAGTCCTCATCGCGGTATTGCTTGCCTTGTATAGGTTCGTGGTCGGGAGCACTTGCGGCGTGGGCTGATATTTCCCAGCCGTCCGCGCCGTACTTCTCGTGATTTTGTTCGCTGATTTTTTCCTGCATCAGACCGAGACCACCCATAATGTTACGCCTGACCGCCGTTTCTATCAACGCTTTCGCTCCGCTCTCGTAGCCAACGGTTACAAGTCCGCTTCGATATAGGTTTCTGCAAGCCATCTGAACCGCCGTGTTATAGTCTGTCGCGCCCGTGAATACCTGTTTAAATGCATAGTCACAATAGGCGTTATATGCGTCATACAAGGGCAACCTCTGCCCGTATGGGCTTATCATGCCTATGGTCTGCGTTATGTTGGTGAAGTCGTCCTGTGCAAGCGTGACCGCCGCTTTGACTATCTGCTGTAAGCTCTCGTTGTTCTCAAACTTAACGCCGTCAATGCCCGGAAGCTTTGAGATATCAAAGTGATAGCCCTCTACCGCAGCTTGTTCAAACATCTCATCTATCTCGTCGAGCGAAGTTTCAAACAGCTTCGCGAGTTTCTTTTTAATCTCTTGACGACTTACGCCGAGTTCCTGCGCTTTCCATATCTCGTACTCAGCGGTTGATGTTATCTTTCCCGCTTCCGCTATCCTGCGGGCGATATCCCGCAACAAAAAATCGGTCACCGGGTCTGTTATCTGTGTGGCGAGGATTCGCAGCGCGTCAATGCTTTCCGGCGGCAACATAATTACTCATCTCCCGCCGTCATGCTCTCAAGCTCCGGCATGTAGTTGTCTCGTATGTTTTGGATAGCTTCCGGAGTGTCCCACGGCAGCTCAAAATACCACGCAACAGCTATCTCCGGCTTAATAAGTCCCATCTGCACCATAGCGCAGTACTCATTCCACGTCTTGTCGCGGTTATAAAGAACACCGTCGCCGTAGTCGAGTGTAACCTCGTCCGGGTCGATAGGTGCATAACCGCCAATATGATAAAGCGCGCCAAGCTCCGAGCAAAGTTCCAGCAGCTTTTTAACTGTCTTTGTCCAAATCCCCTGCATATCGATTATAGTCAGATTATAATCACCGTCAGAAGATGTTATTTCCGTAGCTGTTCGCTCGGCTTCCTGCACATCTGACAAAATACCGCGCTTAAAGCCGATAAGACTTTCGATATTTCGCAGATATTCGGTCTTTCTTGTAAGATAGCTCTGCTCGCGGAACGCGGGCGAGAATATCGTAACGCCGAAGTCCTGCGGGTCTTCGTCAAAAGCGGTAAAGATATCATCTTCGAGACTGCGCGTCTTCGTATTTCCGTTCTCATTGGGCTTCTGCCGGGTGAGGTCTTCGGGCACCATTATACGCGCCCTACCGAGTTCAAACTCGCGGGAAAGCTGCCATTCGTTACGGTTGATTCGCGCTATGAGTTGTGCCGCGGGTGCATATATCGCTACGCCGTCCGCCGAACCGTCAACCGTGTTGTAAAGCGGCGTTTTGAGTGATACAAGACCGATTCCGTCAACGGGCAACACCGCCACAGGCTCCAAATTCGCATATTTTTCGAGCGTGTCGAGTGGGACTTCCACGCCGAGCGTGTTTGAGTCGCTTGACCGAAAGAGCTTTGTTTCTATTGTTAAAGCTTGCCCTGCCGTCCTGCGCTCGAGCAAAGTATAATATTTGCCGTCTTCGATTGTCGTTTCCGCAGTTCCAACACTTGTAAGCTCGTTCAGCTCGTTTCTCGCAAGCGGTATAAAGCAATCGCGCCTAATCGGGACAAAATAAAACCCGTCCGCAGTTGGTACAGGCTTTATAAGGCATTCGCCGGAGATGAGTGCCTGCTGAAACGCTTCGCGCCGTATCTCTTCCAACTCGCCGAGAACTCGCTCTGCAAAGGCGTTTTTAGTGCTTGTCTCATACTCTGAAAAAGTGGTCTTTATAAGCTTATTGACGACGAGAACGGGCAGTCGCTGACAGTCGTCGAGACCGTCGCTCTCGTGGTCAAAATACATCTCGAGCCATAGCTTGATAGCGGTTTTCATTTCTCGAGTCGTGATATCTTTGACCCCGAATGCATCGCTGAAATTATATATTTTCTCGCAATTAAGCAGCGCAGATATAACGCTCATTTGTTGCCCTCCGTGTTTATTACTATCTTTTTGAGTGACCTAACGCCGCGCTCAAGCCCTGCGATATACGCCCTCAGGCGCTCGTTCTCGCGTCTCAAATCATCTACCTCAAGGCTTAAGCTCCGGAGCTCTTCTTTCATGCTCTCTTTGGCGTATGACGGCAGATATTTTTCACATATCCACATCTTGATTTTCTTCATTTTTGTCCCCTCTGTACCCCATCCAGCGGAGCTCCCTCCTTAATACCGTGTAACAAAAGTAACGCATATCGTCCATCGCGTGGTCATATTCCTTTACAATCTTGTCAACGGTCGATTTCTCATCCCAGCGATACATGCCGAACTCTTTCAAGATGCCCTGACAGCTCGAATTTATCTTTATGACGCCGCCTTTGACCATCTCAGAAGTGACTCGGATTCCGTCAATTACATCGTTTTTTGCCTTGCGCACCGAGAACTTACCGTGCTTTCTGATACAGGTTATAAAGCTCGCGGCGGACGGGTCAACAATTATTCGCTCAATGTCATAGCCCTCGGCGAGTTCTTCGACCGCTTTATAATATTCCTCGTCAGTCATTTGTCTCTGTCGCTTGCGACCGTCATAATAAAACTCTTTAATGCGCGTCGCCGTCTTGCCGTTTAAGCACCACAGACCCGCCGAAAACGGATTCAATGTGCCATAGTCGATAGATATAAAATAACGCCCCTGTTCCGGGACGGTATCATCAATTAAACTGTTGACATCGACATCGTAAACAAGCCCATCTGCCGCTACCCACAGACCTAAAATAAACCGCTGATAAAACACTCCCGACGGGTAAAGTCTGAAATATCGCTCTCTTATCTCGTCGGTAAGTGACGGATTGTCGGTTAATAAAAAGTGTATGTGGTAGACGTGTTTCTCTTCGGGCTTCGTTACCCATTCTTCATAAAACCAATGTGCCGGGCTATCGGGGTTGCAGTTGAACCAGTACTTTGACCCGGTCACCGAACATCTCGCGAGCGACTGCTCCACAAACGAGCGAGGCATAAGCGCGACCTCGTCTAAGAGCACGCCCGCAAGGGTCAAGCCCTGAATCAATCCCGCCGAACTCTCGTCTCTGCCGCCGAACACATAGAAATAGTTTGTCTTGTCGTTTCCGGTCACCACAAGAAGCTTGCTTGACCTCTTATAATTAAGCTCAAAATACGCCGTTAAATCGGTCATTCCGAGCAGCGGCGTTATTATGTTACGCTCTGCCGATTGGACGGTCTTGCCGCATATAGCGAACGTCTGACCGTCAAAATACCGCATAGCCCAATGAATGAACGACAGAATCATGCAGACGGTCTTGCCTGAGCGGACTGCACCGTCGCATATAATAGCGTCATATTTGTCTTTATCCTTGCCGTGACACCAGCGCAAAATCTCCTTTTGCTTCGGCGACAGTGTTGTTATTTTCATTCGCCGTCACCGTCCAGTGCCTTGTAAAGCTCTGATATGTCGCTCTGCTGCTGACCGCCATTCTCGGCGGCAAGCTCCATCAACGCTTTAAATGCCATTGTATCGCCGTTCATCGCCCGGTTGAGCTGCGCGTATATCATCGCTTCTTTGGCTGATATATTAGCCCCGTCCGTTATCTCGCTCAGATAGTTGACCTCTGCCGGGTCACTGTTTTTGAGGTACATCGACATGGCGCGTCTCACTATTTCGCGGGTATCTCTCAGGTCACGGCGCACCTCGCCTGAACGCTTTCCGCCTTTCCTCTGGTCTTCCACTGTTAAAGTGTGTCTTTTGCCCGCAAAATCTGTTTGTTTAGCCATGCCACCACCTCTCTTTTAATTCGCTGTTACCAACGCTTTTTCTTGACCTCGACATATTCATAACCAAACTTTTCCATGCCGCTGTCTTTCCACATTCTTTTCGCCGTTCCGATATATACCTGATTGTCTTTGCCGTTTAAGGTCTTGCCCTTTAACGCGAGCTTTCTTCTGACGCTATCTACCGATTTTTGCGCTCGGGATTTATATTCTTTTTCTACTTTATCGGCAGCCGCCATCATCTTATAAGAGTTTCGTTTTGCGCCTCTTTTTGCTCTAAAAATATATGTGTTTTCATTCGGTCCATTTGCTACGGCACGAGATTCTCCAGCAAATCCCAGCCTTATATGATTCTTGATGTCCTTTGAAGAAAAAGAACCACCTATTACTCTGTTATCGCCATTTGGGTGATTATGTGTAAGAATTACGGCTTTTTTGAAATCTGGGTGTCCTGTTGGTATAGCGACGGCTTCTTTGTGGTTGCTCGTTCCTGCAACCACAAGTTTTCCGTTCGCGTCAAACAGTCCAACATATTCAACGCTTTTATCACGTATTGCATTTTCAAACTCATGCATAGACATGTTAGCAAACTTCTCTGTTTTATCATAAAACGCTCTAACGCGGCTGCCTTCGTCTCCTGTGTTATCGCCTTTTCCCCAGCCACTGTCAGGTCTATTTCCTTTTGCCATTTCTTGCCCCCTGCAAATAAAAAAGAGACCGCCGATGCAGTCTCTTTAATCTTTTTGTTCTTCGTTTAATATGAGATGTGGTATTTGTCCATAACAGCCGTTCGTTCTTCGATAGTCTCGGCTTTCTCAAACTCTCTCATGAAATCGCCGTATTCGCGCTCGAGCGTCTCTTCGCTGAAAGCTTCTTTGAGTTCTTCGTCCATTTCGTCAAGTACTTCTTGTATTGCCTCTTGTATTTCTGCATCCGTTGCAGGTTCAAGCTTTGACTCGTCGATTTTCTCAAGGTCTTCAGGGTTATATCCGGGTACCAGCATTTTCTTTTTCTCCTTTTCTTTTTTGTTATTATAGCACGCAAGATTTGAAAAATCAATCCTGCGCGAATCTCGTCTCAGCGAAAGACGGTATTCTTTCTATATTTTCAAATTCTGTCTTTGGCAGTTTGCCATAAACGAACACCTTTGACGGGTTCAGCTCTTTGAGCATGGTTTGGAACTCCCATTTGAACGCATCTACGCCCGTTGTGCCGTCTTTCGTCCACATACTCGAGATTGCTATAACGCTGCCGCGAGGCTCGCCCTCGAGATACCACTCTTTGCAGCGCTCGTCAGTGCTTGCTCTGATAGTCGGGATAACGGTTAACCCGCATTCCTGCATATAGACCGCTACCCAATGTTTACGATAATGATTGAATATCTGTGTTGCCATAGGCATATCACCGTATGGTGAAAAGTCAGGAGAGAGCACACAAGCATATTCCGCGAGTTTTTCTATATACTTCTCAGGCGTGTTCCAGATCCGCTCAAACTTATAGTCGTCACGGAAAAAGTGAATACCTGTTTTTTGCTTCTCTTCCGGGCTTCGCTTATCACTGAGCATAAAGTCAAATGGGATCCAGTCCGTGACCTCCGGAAGCTGATATACCGGCTGTATCTCGGGTATGTCATATTTGCCAACTCCGGAGAACTGCGCCCTTTCAAGATTCAGAATATTTGCTTTCCGTGTCTTGGTATCGAGCTTATTCTTTTTCTTGACTTCCGGTGTCATGAAGTTGAACCCGAACTTACCCATATCAAAGTTGAATATGCCGCCGAGCTCCTTGTCAAGGAAACCGAAGTCCCATTCCGCCTTTTCCGCGACTTTGTTGTCAGCGAGCCTAAATGCTTTTATCTGCTCGTCGTCGAGGTCATCGGCAACAATGCAAGGCACCTCTGCCAAGTGGAGCTTCTTTGCCGCCTTTAGTCTCGTGTGACCACATATGACTGTGCCGTCGCCGTCAATTACTATCGGAACTTTGAAGCCGAACTCCGATATGCTCTCGGCGACATACTCCACCGCTTCGTCATTTCTGCGCGGGTTGCGCTCATACGGCTTGAGGTCTTTTACTTTCTTTGTAATTATCTCCATGTTATCACCTGAATTTTTAAAGCGTTGTCGGCGGCTATCCGACAACCGAATAACCGCCGACAACCAACGGGAAGGAACTAACTTGTAGGTGTGCAAAGTCGGAGTTGAACCGAACTGTCGGGGTATATCAGCCCCGAAGATAACCGTATGCCACCATATATGCCGCCCGAGCTGCGTCTTTTCATCAGCCATCGGGATTTATACGGCTTAACAAGCCGCCGCCGAGCGCTCCGGCAACCCGATATTTAACTTCTCGCGCTTCCTCGCCCTCTTGGCGGCTTGGAGCGGAACAAAGGACTCGAACCTTTGATGCGCCTATGCGCGCATATCGCCTGAAAGCTCCGCATAAAAAGCCCTGCTATTAAACCCGCCGCAGGGCGAGGCGGTAAGAAAGGAGCCGGTTTTCCGCACCGGCGAGCGGTGGAGATGTGGTAAACAACATGAACGGAGAAAAGAAGTAAAAGCGGTTGCCCGTCCACTTTTACATCTATATGATATCATATCTCCCAACTGTATTTCACTGTATTTTACAGTATTTTACTGTACACTTTTAGCGTTGAGGAGTTCTTCAAGTGCCGCGCAAGCTTTCTTGTTCGTTTTCCAACACCACTCTCGGGAATATCCCATCTCTTCTGCAATGTCTTCAAAGCTCATCCTGCTGAGGTGTCTCAAAAGCAGAAACTCTTCCCACTGCGGCGGGAGTTGGCTCACAAGAGCCTGAAACTCGTTTTCGGAGGCGAATTTTTTCTGGTATATCTCTATGATTTCGTTGCCTAAGTCGACATATTGAGATATTAAGCTGCTCATTTTGTCCTCTGCTGTCTTCTGCACCGACTCGGACGGCGGGGCGGTAATTGATACCAACATATCAAACAGCTCCGATTTCTGACGCTGTTTGAATGACAACTCATTGTCAAGGTGCTTTATTCGGTTGACGTATTCGGGAACGGTCACAATATCACCTCTATCTCTGTTCGCGGGTTTTCCTTGTCGTAGCTCCCGCAGAGCTGAAGCTCGACATTTGAAAAGCTGTCATCTTCAATTATTCCGGCTTCGCGCAAGCCGTCGAGGATAAACTTGCCGTTGTAATTGTCCGGGTCGTGCCGCTGCCTTGTGCGAAAGAAGTATGTAATTCTGACAACACACTTTTTTATCGGGGTTTCGGGCTTCGGGCGGCAGTACGCCGCGCACAAAGCTTCCCACTGCTTTTTATCAGCTCTGTACGCCCATACATTCTCGCGCCCCGCGAACTTGTTAAGAGACGGCGGGATATCAGGGATAGTGTAAATATGTCTTTTGCGCTCACATTGCGGGCATATCTGCCGTCCCTCGGGAACTATCTCACCGCAACAAACACATCTGTCTGCATCAGCCATTGTCTTTTACCTCTTGTCTAAACGGATTCATAAATGCATCAAATGCTTTTAGGCATTCGGGGCAAAAGTCTAAGGTTGCTATGTCCTTTATTCTTTTACCGATAGGGCTATTTTTGCAAAGCACAATAGCATTAGCTCCGTTGCACACCAAGCTGTCGTTATGTTTGTCTTCGATAAACTCACTCTTAATATGCTCATTCTCGGTACTGGACGCGAGATACCACACGTAAAACTTTCCGCACCTATCACATCTTTTAGCAAGTGCCATTGTTATCATCCTCGCTTTCGAACCATTTCATTAGCTTTTCCATGCACACCGGACACAAATCTTTGAATTCGCCTCGCACAAACACCGTTTCACCGTCCCAGTCTAAAATAGTCGTTTTATCGCGTATACGGAATACATATATGTTGCCGCATTTATCACATCTTTTAGCAAGTGCCATTGTTAAAATCCTCCAACTTATTATCGTAGATATTGCCGACAACCTCAAATTCTTCCGAATCATAGTAAAATGATGCTTTAAATATCATGCCCGCTCGCCCGATAAAACTTGCGAGACCGTTATCATAATCAATTTGATAAATGCACATTTTGCCGAACCAAAATCTCTTGACTATATCGCCCTCAAAAATATTTGTGCCGTTTTTATCTTTGAGACCTGTGTACTGTCCTACGGTATTTTCATCAACATACAAGCAATTTGCACCACGGCAATTATATTCTTCACACTCGAATATGTTTTCCACCATAACCATTTCGCCACGACCATCTTTTGTAGGTACGCCGTACACCCACTCGCCGTTGTCTGTTTGTTTACCACGAAATTCAATATCACGCATTGTTGTTACCTCCGTCCTTTCTAAACATCACAACCTGTACGATGTCGTATACATAGAGTTCCGTGCTCTCAAACGGAAACTTTCCGCAGTGTGGACAGGTGATTGTGTCAAGCATTTCTTCTTCCGTCAGTTCGTAGCCACACCAATTTTTAGAGGTTTCGACCACTACCGCTTCGTCACCGCAAACTCCAGCTTCGCACTTGTCTTCGTAGTCGCTTCCATCTCTCGCAAACGTCTGAACATTGAGCTTTTTAAACTCATGCCCGCATTTTTCGCACTTCATTTCGCACCTCCATCCATTTTTGCGCCACAGTGCGGGCAATAGTTAAAATCACCATTGCCTAACCCGTTGTTGGTGACATAGGTGACATAATCATAGTCGTAGTCGGCGTACCACCCGCAAGCTGAACAATAGCAACCGCCCGAATCGTCCTTTGTCCACTCACCGTGTTTAATCTTTTGTACATCAGCAGCAGGAGCTTCTTTTAAAATTTTAATGGCGGCGTTCCAACCATCTACATAGCTTTTGTTTTCAAAAACATTCCACCTGCAAAAGTCTATTCCAAGCGCCGCGCGGTCAATATAATCACTCATTTTTTTTACCTCCGACCAGTCAATCTTCTGCCCACAAAAAGAGCAGAATGAATCACGCGAATTAGGTATTTCGTCGGGATATAAAAGCCAATTACGGCATATCGGACATAAGTACCCGTTAAAGCCTTTATAGCCCAAGGCTTCGCCAAAATAAGGCTTCTTTGGTATCTGCTTTTCGAGGGCTTCTTTGCACACGATAAGCATTTCTGTATATTCTTGTACGCCTTGATACTTTTCAGAAAATTCTACATCATTTAGAAGCTCTAACGCTTTTTCTGCTGTCATCATTCGTACCTCCGTCCATTTTTGCGCCGCAGTTCGGACAAAACGGCGTTCTAATATATTTTCTTGTTTCTTCACATCCTGTAGAGCACAAGTTTTCTTCACAATCATATTCAAGTGTTTCTTTAAAGGTGCTTGTATATTGTGCTTCCGCTCCGCAGCACGAACACACGCAAGGAATATCGCAATAGCCATCCTCAATCCATTTGCCGTGTTTAATTTTTTGTACATCGGCGCTAGCAATAAAATCTAGACAACCAAGACAACCAAGCTTTTTGCTGCAGATTTCCCACATGTGACAAACTTCGTTGTGTATGCAATCTTTACAATTCATTTTGTTTACCTCCCGCTCGAACCGAATCCGTTATCGCCGCGCGCCGTCTCGTCGAGGCTGCCGACGACCTCAAGCTCGTCTCTACAAATCGGCAAAATGACGAGCTGCGATATCTTATCGCCCTTTTCAACCATATAGGGAATCCTGGTGTTGTTGTAAAGTTTGACACAGATACTGCCCGTATAACCCGCGTCAATAACGCCCTCGCTCGTTATGCCGTGTTTGACATTAAGCCCGCTCTTGCTCTTGAGAAATCCGACGAACCCCTGCGGTATCTCGATATGTACGCCTGTGTCAAATGTCGCGCTACCATGTGCTGGGACTATCTGACGCTCTCTTGCCATGAGGTCAAATCCTGCATCTTCGGGATGTGCCTTGTAGGGCTTAAAAGCTCCATCGTCTAAAACAATTTTCATTTTGTTAAGCTCCTTTTGTTTCTTCATCGTTCATAGATTCATTCCAACACTCGTCGCATTCTATCCTTGGACACTCTCCGGCGTATATTGTTTTTCTGCATACAAACGGGGTTCCGTCCGAACCGCTCTGCACTTTTGGGAACTTCTCTAAAAAGTCCTGTTTATAAGTTTTTTTCGCGTGTTCGTTGCTCCACTTTTGCAGATTTTTAATTGCCGTTATAGTTTCTTCGACGCGTCCTGTTGTAAAAGTGCTCCCGCAAAAAGCAAGCAGTGGGCATCGCTCTTTGTTAGCTGCATCAGCCATGCACGCGGTGCGTGAATCGCAAAGCCTTTTTGCTTCGGCAAAGAAGTCTATCGTTTTACTGCAATCCATAGTTTTTCCTTTCTGCCCGGACTTTCGCCCGGGCACTGCATTATTTTTTCTTGTAGGCTATCGGCTTTGACATGTTCTGACGCTCAAACTCCGAGATGTCATATGAAGCTTGTCCTTTTGGTTTGACATCTGCGGTCGGAGTCCTGCTATCACGCCGCGCCCAGTTTCTGATAGTGGCAAGGTGGTTTTTATAACTCTTGCCCGTGCTTGCCATATACGCGCTCAGGCGTTCGATTCTGTCAGACCAGTCAAGAAACTCTTTTTTGAGCTTTTCAAGGTCTTCGTCTGTCAGAAGAACATTTTGATATTCGCCGTATTTATGGCGCGTGGGCTTTTCTTTATCTATTTCTTTTATATCTTCTTCTATATCTTTATCTATATCTTCTTCTATGCCTTGACTTCGTTGACATGTCATTGACATGTCATTGACAGCCTGCAAGGCACGCTTTTTTGCGCGAGATTTTTGTTGTGCGAGTCGGTTGTACTCCTTGAGTTCTACTAACTTATCGACACTTTGGTGCTTCTCCCAATTCGGGATAGTTATTGTGCCGTTCACAACCTCTATCATTCCGAAGCTTTCAAAGGTGGTAAGAGCGAGTCGCACGGTGGACATAGGACGGCGAAAGATAGTTGCAAGCATTTCTTCGGTGTACGGTATGCGGTCGCTGAGCATAAGCACGCCGCAGTTATTCTGCTTGCCCGCGAGACAGAGGATTTTGAACCATATAACAATTATGGAATCGGCGTCGGGCATACTCTCGATGAGTGCTATTTTTTCATCGTCGAAGATATTAACGCAGAGTTTTATCCATTTGAGCTCCATTGCCTCAGCTCCTTTTTATCGTCCTGAAATGGGCTTGTACGGGAACGACATATTTTCCCTCGCGCTCCGCTACATAGCGTCTGAGCCCTTGCGCTCTGCGTGACAAGCTCTTGCAACGGCGGTCAGTCTCATTGAGAAAAGCTTTAATCTCGACAATGTCATCGGAAAGCCAATAACCGACGCTATGCGACGATGAGAGAATAGGCGCTCCGCCGTCCCTTGCAAGCTCTATCAGCTTGCGAACGGTTCGGTCGTCGAGCCCCGTATAAATGCAGAGTGCTTCCCTCGTGACCGCGTTTTCCTTGCCTTTGGGTATAAAGTCGAGTATGTTCATTTGAGTACCTCAGAACGGTAAGTCGTCGCTTATGGGTATTTCCTCGAAGTCGTCGTCGTTCGGAGTCTGCGGCTTGTCCGCTTTTGACCCGCAGAAGCTAACTTCGTCGGCAATAACTTCAAATGCGGTGCGCTTGTTGCCGTTTTTGTCCTCATAGTTGCGCTGCTGAATACTGCCGCGAAGCGCTATCATTGCGCCTTTTTTGAAATACTTTTCGACAAACTCGGCGGTCTGCTTCCATGCGACAACGTTGATAAAGTCGGTCTGCTCTCTCTGAAAACGGCGGTCGACTGCTACCGTGAACGATGTAACGGATGTGCCGTTCTGAGTCTGTCTGAGTTCGGGGTCGGCGGTCAACCTCCCCATAAGAATCACTGAATTAAGCATTATTAACACTCCTTTTGAGTTCCAAAAATTTCTTTGTAGTCGTCCCGTAGAGCCTTTTTATTCGAGCTTCGGTGCGCTCTTTTTCTTCTTTGATTTGCACTTTGGTTTTGTAGAACGGGCACTCGCCTGAGCTGCACACGCAGTCGGTCAGTACACTGCAACCTTTCGAGCCGTTAGCCAGCGTACCATAAGCAAAACAGTCAAATTTTTCCATTTTTAACACTCCTTAAAGGTAGTTTTTTCCAAACAACCGGATAAAGTCATCTTTATCCCAGCCGTAATATGACATCGCTTTTTTCTGCGCTTCGCGGTGCAACTCGTCCATCACCGCCTGATTGTCGTGAACCGCGTTCTTGCCGTACATATGGCAGCCCATGTGGCAGAGACGGACTTTCAAGCCATATGCCTCGCTCGCGTGTCGTGCCGAACCGCCGAAACAGTGGTGCCAGTCCATAGCCGTGCCCGACCTGCCACAGAGAAAGCAAACATCTTCGTTCACTTGAAGAATCGACCTCATTTCCACGCCTCCTTTAATCGGTCAAGTTTTTCGGGGGTCATCGTTTCTATGTCCTGCGCTTTACACTCTTGCACAATGTTGTCAATCAGCCGGGACATCTGTGCCGTGTCATATGCTGACGAGCCACAAAACAGCTGTATATTCGTGCATTCGGGTATCTTTGACGGGAAAGTTTCAGTCAACCACCCGAGTCCGTTGCGCTCCCACCAGTCGCAGATCTTGTCGACCGCCTTGTCCTGCACACAGATGGTCTCAAAGTTATCCCCGATGTTTTTTATAGCGTCTCGATAGATATCTATCATGCTAAGGTGCAGCTTTGCGGCGAGTTTTCCGATGAGTACCCAACAATAGGCGTTCGCGTCGAGACTGCGCTTGCGCTTTTTCTTCTCGACGGTCAACTCATAGGGCTTGTCCGAAGATTTAACCTCTGCCACTATGCGCTGACCTTCTTCGCGGTTTTTGACCTTGAACTTGAGATAGAATCCGTCGGACTCAAAGAGCCAGTCGGCTTTTTCAATCGTCATGACTGCTCCTTTGCCGCTTTAAGCCACATAGCCATTTGAATTTTCGCCGTTGACGCAAGATTGTCGGTTATAGTTTCGAGAGACGCGCCCTCAGGGGCTGAAATTTGGCGCATAAGCGCGTTTTCTACTTCGCCTATACTTTTTCCTCTGAGCTTCGCAAACTCGCCCATTAGGGTATTTATTGTGAGATTTACGGCTTTGCGGCCAATCTTTTCGGCTGAGCTGTCTGCTTTAGGATTTTTTGTCGCATTTTCATCTTCTTCGGGCAAATCTTCGCCCGCATATATGTACAGTCCTAAGCCGTGCCGCGCACACGCCTTTGTCAGCGACCGCTGAATTGATTTGTTGACATCGTATGAGGTAACATTTTCGACCGGGATTGACTTGTTCTTATAATCCATAACGGGCAGGTATTCTATGTGCTCGATTCCGTTGACGGTTACTCCGGTCTTTACCCAGCAGGTGCGCCCGTCAGTGTGGTAGTTCCAGCCGTCGGCATTTTCGTATATCGTATACGCCGCGTCGGGGTGTTTCTTCTTTATTTCGCCCCACGCCCACGCCCACGAAAGATAGGTCAAGTTGTTCTTCTTTTCCGTATGTTCGTTCACGTTGACGTTATTTAATTCGCAAAAATAATTGCTCATTTTTTACAGCTCCTTTACTTTTTCGCCGAACCATTCTTTGTCCTCGTCGATGAAAGTCTTGCAATCAACGGGACTTATTTTGTCGGCTTCTTTTAGGTGATTTATTAAAATTTCGTTTATTTCGGCTTCGCTCAACAGTGATACCACAAGGTTACTGATTTTAACGGGGCTTGAACAGCTGTCGTTTTCACAAAACTTCTCACAAGTGTCAAGGTCAAATCGATATGTATACAGGCAACCGTCGCAAACATCGCCGTCCATCTCGTCGCGAGTATAATATTCGCCGCAAATTTCGCACTTAACGGCTTCGCTTATACTGTCGCTATGGCAGAACGGGCAAACGTCCACAGTTTGATATGCGGGCTGTCCCCAATATTCGCCGACCTTTTCTCTCACACCGTTGGGGTGCTCGAAAACTCGCTTGCAATCATCACAAATTAGCATTTGCAGCTCCTTTCTATCTTCTGAGCCTAACAGGCAGAAGAATGTACGTGCTCATTTCATCCTTGAATACCAACGGAGACACGGGAGAGCTGACAAGAAAGCTGTCAGTCTCAGCCGCTTTAAGCACTCCAACGAGATATCTCGCGTTGATTCCTATCGCGAGGTCTGAATCGGTCTCGCCCGTCACTGAGTCGGTGGCACTGCCTATCGTCGTCCTCACAGACAGTTCAATGGCATCTCTTGAGAGCGACATCTTGACAGGCTGTGTCTCGGTGCTCGCGAGAATCTGAACTCTTTCGAGCGCAGATGTGAGGGCTTTAAAATCCGTCTTGACCGAAGCTGTGTTTTTGGGGATAATCTTGTCCACATCGATTTCCCACGCGGTAGACATAAGGCGTGAAAACAGCGTATAATCGCGGGTCTGCGCTATAAAATGTTTGCTTGAGACGGATATCTCGACCGCGTCGGTCGCGTCCGAAAGCTCGAGCAGCGCCTTTGGCGGAATTGTTGCCGTTGCGCTTGGTGCTGTCCCCTCTTCGCACGGTATGCTTGACTCGGCGAGTGTGAACCCGTCAGTCGCGCAGAGTCTGAGGTTGTCGGAGACGGTCATTCTCACGCCCTTATCATCTGCGGCGGCGAACACGGTTTTTTTAATCAGCTTGACGAGATTCGCTCCGTCAACTCGGCAAGTTGTGCCGTCTTCGGGAGTTGGAAGCTCGGGGTACTGCTCCGCAGGTATGCCCTTGACCTTGAGATTCGAGCGTCCGTTCTGGACGGTGAGAATATCATCATCGGTGCAAAGTGTCGTGTTTTCCTTTTGCAGCTTTCCCGCTGCATTTGTCAGAATCTTCGCGTCCGCGATTATCGCTCCGGGAATCTCTATCATCGCGGGGATTTTGACGGATATCCCAATCGTGAGATTATATCCCGTCACGGTCAGGACTCCACTTTCTGCCTTGAGCAAGAGTCCGTTTGTAGCCGGAGACGGCGATTTGTCGATAACTCTTGCAGCTTTGGCACAAGCCGCCTTGAGATCGTATGTGTTACATGTCAATTTCATTGTTAAGCTCCCTCCATTAAGTCAAACAGCGTCGGTGCGCCTATCTGTGCTTCTGCCGCTTCGAGATAGCCCACGCCATCGCGGAAATAGTCGGGGTTAAGTTCGCAGCCGTAGCCCCTGCGCCCCATTTTAACCGCCATATACGGAACGGTCATAAGACCACCGAACGGGTCATATACAAGGTCGTTTTTGTTGGAATATCTGTTTATTACCCGCTCCACGATATCGAGCTGCAACGGGCATACATGAAGATTCTGACGGCGTCTGCTCTGCGTTGTGTTGAGTGTGCGCATACGGTTGATATCGTCCCATATCTCGTCGCTCCAACTGCCGGGCGAGACCACTGCGAAAGTGGCGGGAAGATGTCCCTTTTCATCGAGTTCTTTGGCGAGTTTTACGTGGTCGGCGTAGTCGTAGACCGTTTTGCGGGAATATTGCCTGTACATTTTTTGTAACACCGTAACAGGTGCGGCCTTGATCTCATCGCGCGTAACAAGTCGGTTCCCGCTTGACCGCTGATAACCGTTCGCGTCAATCTGCCACTGGGCGCGTGTGTAATCCTCTTTGCTTTTGGACACCGGAGCATCCGCATATCCGTTTGTTGTATCGGTCGGAAGCTTGCGGAAAAGCAGGATATATTCCGGGCAACCGACGCCCATTTTGGTGCCGTCCTTGCACTGCTCCGTCCAGCCGAGACGGTGAGTTTGATTGTTCTCGCGGACAACATCTGTACAGACCGTTATCATGCCGAAATATTGGAATCCGTGCTTTGTATAGTGGCTTATGCACATCGCGTGGAACGGCTCGACGGTCGGAAATCCCGTGCCCGTCACATTGCCGAAGAGAACGCGGTCTTTAACATGAACGGCGCAAACCCTGCCGGGCTGTAACACGCGAAGCAGTTCAGGGGTCAAATAGTCCATTTGCTTGAAAAACTGGGCTGTTGTCGCGTTGTGACCGAAGTCGTTATATGACGGGGTATATTCGTAATGATTGGAGAATGGGATTGACGTGTGAATCAGTCCGACGCTATCAGAGGGCATCTTTCGCGTCTCGTCAACGCAGTCGTTATTCACGGCTGTGAACCTTTCTCTCTTAACTTCCACTCTTTCAACTCCTTTACTTCTTTTCAGCTGCTCGGCGATATGCGGAGATGACAAGCCGTATTTTTTGATGATTTCGGACATCTTCTGTGCTAATTCGTCGTGCCTTTTCCACTTCTCACGGAGCGCTTCCCAGATTTCTTCTTCCGCTTGGGTATAGATTATGTCGATAATCACCTTTTCGGTCTGCAAGAAGCGGTGTATTCTGTGAATTGCCTGAATAAAGTCGTTGAACTCATAGTCAATACCGACGAATATCGCACGGTGGCAATATTTCTGAAAATTGCACCCGCAGCCGGAAAGGCTCTTCTTTGTGGCGAATATCCTTGTTTTGCCCTCTTGGAAGTCAATAACGCGGCGTTCGCGTTCGTCATAGTCCATACTGCCGTAAATGTCGACAGCTTCGGGAATAGCCTTTTTAATCGCATGACGTTCCGCTTCGAGGTCGTGCCATAAAATAAAATGCTCGTCGGGGCTTGCTTCGTCTATCAGCTCTTTCGCTTTCGCTACTCGCGCCGCTACACTTGAGCTTTTCTCCCGTGCCGCCTCAGATAACGATGTCGCGGTATCTCTCAACAGCTTGAACTGTCCGTCACGGTCAGCGGGCAAGTTTTCCATGTCGTCGTCTATGACATGTGTACGGACTTCAAACGGCGGTAAATCGTAGCCCGTCGCATCGAGTCCAAGGTCGGCGGGCGAGCTTAGGAACAGCCCCCACGACGCAACCCAGAGCCAAAATTCACGCTCCATACTCGGATAGAGCTGCAAGTTGTTAGCTTTTGTAGAATCGCGCTTAAAAAAGCGTGTAAGTGCCTGTCCCGTGTCCATGAGGTCAAGAAAGCCTGCGTAATGGATAAGCTCTTTATATCTGTTTGGGCTCGGCGTGGCGGTCGCCACAAGCTTATATTTAATTCCCTTGAACTTCGGGAAAAAAGTTTGATAGGTTTTTGAGCCATAAGAGCGAAGTACCGCTGCTTCGTCAAGGCTGACCGCCGTGAAATATTTGGGGTCTATGTCTCCGTCTCTGACTCGCTCGTAGTTGGTCATGAGGATTTGTGCATCTGAAGCTCTTACCTCGTCCATGCAGGTGACATATACGGGTTCGGGGATATGCAACAGCTCTCTTGCGTCACGGGTGAACTCTTGACGCACGCCGAGCGGCAAGACGATAAGAGCTTGACCGCCCTCATGCTCGGTGACTATGCGGCAAAATTCGAGTTCCTGCACGGTCTTGCCGAGCCCGAACCGCTCGAACAGTCCGCGCCTGCCGCCTCTAACCGCCCATTGAACGGCGAGCTTCTGGTGAGGTTTGAGTGCCGGGTTAATCTCGTCGAGCGATATCTCGAACCCGCTCTCTTTGGCGACTTCTATCTTGTCATCTAAAAATTGGTCATATGTTTTCATCGCTTTTCATCTTGTCCCATGCCGGGGAAACAACTTTCCTTTCTCTTCTTTTGGGGCGAAAATACGGGCACTCCATGTCCGTCGCCTCTATCTCGCGGAACTTGCCCGTATCGAATGTGTAGTGACAAGCTTTGTTGTCGTACTCGATATCAAATCCGCTTATCCCCGCAAGCCCGACCATTTCGCGGCGGTAATAACAGCGTTTGCAGATGTTTTTCAAGTGCCAGTGCTCAGAGTGTTTATGTTTTCCGGGCTTTTGCCACTGCGGTATCTCCTTGCTATCTGTCAGTCCCACGAGATAATCAAGCGAGACATTGAAAAATCGAGCAATCCGAATCGCGAAGATGAATGCCACCGAATTTGTGCCATCGCAATAACGCGAGATTGTTGATTTAGCGCAGCCTATAGCAGCTGCCAATTCCGACCTCGTCACCGGCGGTTCGTGCTCTTCCATGAGCAGTGTGAGCCTATCCGCTATCTTGAACGCTTCAGGAGCGATTGCCGCTATCTCGTACATGGCGTTCCCTCTTTTCTTTGACTTTCGACTTTATCTTATCCTCGAACGCGATAAGTTTGTCCTCGTGGATAAACCCGTAAAGCAGCAACAGTATTCCGGCGATTTCAAATATCGTCCGTATCGCAAAATTCAAAGCCATAGCTCAATTCTCCTCTCTTTTCTTAAAAATTTGACAGCTTTTCTGCATACAACGCAATCAGGGCGGCGGAGAGCCAAAAGTTTGATGCAGCCCAATATCTCCTATCGTCATCGTCATCAATTATTTTTGCAAATATAAGCACGGCAAGGTCACTAAGCGCATTTAATGACATAAGCAAAATTAACACTATCAAAAGCGCTCTCATTGCTCCGCCTCCTTTACATGTGTATCTTTTCAGCTTTTGTCAGTTCTGCGCCGCTATACTCCGCGAGCTGCTTTGGGTTGATGTAATAGGTATAGCGGTTGCCGTTGAGCTTTATCGCCGTACCTATCGGCAGTTTGCCGCGCTGTAAACCTATTCGTACAAACATCTCGCTCATGCCGAGTATTTGCGCCGCTTCTTTTACTGTGATTTTACGCATGATGTTGTCTCCTTTCACGAGAACGTTTTTAAGAAGCGTTCTTTTCCTTTTACGGTGACAAGCGTCTGAACACCCGTCCAGTCGGTCTTTTCGTTATAAGTTTCCTTGATTTCAAACAGCCCGGAATCGACATGTTCCGCATAGGGCATCAGCCTGCCGCGCTTGTCGCGGTAAATGTACTTGTGGTCTATAAGCCACTTTACAAAGTCATTCTGTTTCAGCCCGAGAAGCTTCGCCGTCTCTCTGATTCCGGTAAGGCTCTCACGGTCGCACAAACCGTCAAAATATTCCGCTTTTGGCTGCATAATGGCGTTCTGCACGGTCAGATTAGAGTTTATAGCCTTGACTCTTTCAAGCTTCTCCTGCGCCATTTTGAGGGCTCTCGCCATAACCGCTTCGGGAGAGTTCCACTCCTTTTCAAGCTGCAAGAAATACTGTCTCGCCTGCTTGCCCTTTTCGTTGCGCTGAAGCATACAAATTTCTTTTGCCGTGTCGATTGTGAGCTGTGCATCCTGTCTCGGCTTTCCCGGAAGTCCGTCAGACCTATCGCTCAAAAATGAGCAATAGTCCTCTCCCTCAGCAAAACCGTATTCGCACATTCTCGGGAACCAATCCTTGTAAGCTGTTTTCACCTCAAGGAATTCGTGCAGGTCTCTTGCTAAGACTGTCGGTCTATCGCTTTCATAATTGATTTTGATTAACTCGTTCATTTACAAAGCTCCTTTCATGCGGTTGTTTTATTTCTTTTTGTGTGATATAATTTTTTTAATTTCTATCAAAGCAGGTGCAAATCGTGAACCCAATAAAAGACAGCCGTTTCAAGCATCAAGATGTGCCCAAAAACATTCGCCAGTATGAGCGCCGTATGCGAAAGATACTCATGTGGATATTAGAGGGGAAAGAGCTTCAAGAGCTCTCCCCGTGGGATTGCGAAATACTTGACGCCTGCTTATCCAAAGGGTACATAGCCAGCAATCTCCGTACCGTTAGGACTGCCGATGGGAGCATCTTTTTTGATTTATCCGGAGATGCCAAACTGACGCACGCGGGATACGAGTATCTTGCGAAAATCGACGCGGAGTCCAGAAGCCGTAAGGCAATTGTTATTTCTGTGCTTGCACTTATCATTTCCGTCGTTCCTTTGGTAATTAATTATGCGGTTGCTCCGATACGGGAGTGGCTTTCCAAACGCTGATACCCTTCGACGCGCCTACATCTTCCGTAGCATTCGGAATGTCAAGCAAGACATCGTTAGATACAAGTTCCAGTGTCAAGGTAGGCCAATTGCCGCCCTTGTGATGAAATGTAACACTGCGGACTGATTGCCCTATCTCAACACCGCCCAACTTTACGCTACTCGTCAGACCCGTGTTCGGATTGACTCTTATTTCGATTTTATTCATCTCTTTACCTCGCTTTTTGTTGTTTTATTTCTTTTTGTGTGTTATAATTCCATCGTAGGCTTTAGGCGTGGTAACACAAAGTTTCAAAAACTCTTACCATAGCGAGCGTTATGTCCGCTAAATCTTCAAGCCTACACTCTTTTGACTTCTGGGCGAGTAGTTGCAGCTGCTCGTTCAGAAGTTTCTCTGCGGTCTCAAACTTTTTCACTTCTTCATCTCCTTTCTCAATTCATATCAGGAAAGTGTTAATTACCCACTGTGCCAAAAGTGCCCCGAGCACTCCCGCGAAACATCCGAGTAGGATTGATACGACCGCAATTTTTGTGTTGTGTTCGCCGTCGTCCTTTCTTGCTCGGATTTCTTCTTCCATACGCCTAATTTCTGATTCCGTCATATCTTTGCCTCTTGTCTGTTGTTTTATTTCTTTTTGTGTGTTATAATTCTCACCAAAAGAGGTGAGAAAAAAGGGTAATGCAATCTGTTTCGTCGAGCAATCTCGCAAGCGTCGGCTATGAGAATGGAACTCTACACATCGGTTTTACTAAAGGCAGTTTATATGCCTATTACAATGTACCTTTTGCCGTGTATCAGAACCTGATGACTGCACCGTCTCATGGCGAATACTTCCACGCTCACATTAAGGGAATTTACAGGTACGAAAGAATCGGTTAATCGATAACCACAAGCACAATGGCAGGACCGTTTACCTTGACGGCGACATCTTGGTACGGTTCTGCTATTATTGTTTTTGTTCCGCTGCGCCGCTTCAATTCCTCTACAAGCTCTTTAGTAGACACATCCGTAAGAAAATCTTTCACGCCCTCTCCCTCCTTTCTTGTTTTATTTCTTTTCGTGTGATATAATTTTCTTTAAGGAGGTAAAAATATGCAAATTATAAAGACGTGGGCTCCTATTCTTATATCGGCCTTATCCTTGGCTATATCTTTGTATGAATTTTTTTCGCGCAAGGCAAAAGAGCGCACAAAGGTAAGCATTAGCATTGATTCAGAAGCCGGAATTGATTTGTTCCATGCTGTCGCGGCGCAGTCGGGATTATTAATGTGCAACGTCCCTTGCCTGTTTGTAAATGATGCAAGCTCAGATATATCAATTGTTAGAATTGATCTCGTTCTTCTCGACGGTACAATAATAAAATGTAAACAACGCGAAGAATCGTTTTATACATACATAAATCCCGATAATTATGGACCCGTAGCCAGAAGCATAGAGTTTCCAATAAATCTCACTAAAATGCAGGGAACCTATGGAGTAATTCGATTCGATATTCCTTATCGAAATAAGCAAATGCCGATTTCCGATGTCTTGATTCACACAAATAGAAAAACCGTATGTAGCCGAGACTTTACTCTTGAGCTTAATTTAGCGGTTTCTAAATTGATTGAGCAAATCGATAGCCATAACAACGGTAAGAACTCCTCCGGTGATAGCGAGAGCTCCGAAAGAAGCTGACAGAAGTAACTCCATTTTTATCGCCTCCAACCCGATATTAATGTTATTATCGCGATAACCATCGCAACAGAAAACATAATCAACATCACCGACAGTAAACAAATTATTGTTTTCACCCTCTCCCTCCTTTCTTTTATTAACTTTAGAAATCTAAAGTTAATGATTAAAAAAATATGCATCGATTTCGGCGAAAGGAATACCTAAAGCTTTGCAAATGTTGACCATCTCATCTTGGCGGAAGCTTCGCTTATTGTTTAAACTAAGGTTAAGTGTCGTGTGTTTCATAGCTGCCTTGTCTGCGAGCGAAGCTTGCGTCACATTTTGTTCTTTCATTTTGTCGCGCAAAGCTCCATACTTATATGTCATTATTCTGCACCTCCTTTCGATGCTTCAAGTATAACTCTTTAGATTTCTAAAGTCAAGCTTTTTTTAAAAATATTTTTGGTTTTCTAAACTTTTTGTTGCATTTTCTAAAGTTATGCGCTATAATGACCTCAAAGGAGTGGAAAATATGAAATCGACATTTAAAGATAGATTAAACGAAGCGCTTTATCAAAGAAAAATGAGTGCCGCAGAATTATCAAAGCTTTCCGGTGTGAACGAAGGCGCAATTAGTCAATACCGAAAAGGCGAATACAAGGCTACGCAGCGCAACCTTGAAAAAATGGCACAGACTCTAAATGTATCTATTGCATGGCTCATGGGTGCTGATGTTCCGATGAACCCGCTTAACCTTGTTTCCCCGAACATTACAGATGATGTCGTGACTTTCCCGGTTCTCGGTTGCATTGCTGCCGGATATGAAGAAATCGCGGTCGAAGATTGGAACGGAGCAGTTGTGGAAGTTCCCGCGGCTTATCTGAAAGGAAGAGACAAAAAAGACTTCTTTGTTTTGGAAGTTCGCGGCAGCTCAATGTATCCGCTCTATCAGGAAAAAGATATAGTGCTTATATTGAAGCAGAATTACATAGACCACAACGGCGATGTCGGAGCAGTTATTTATGACGGAGAATGTGCCACGCTCAAGCGCATTGATGTTTCCGATGATATGGTAAGACTCAGCCCCATCAATCCGGAATATCAGCCAAAAGAGCTGCGAGGCGCGGATTTGGAAATGTATCATATTCTCGGCGTTCCTCGCACGCTCATTCGAGAAATAAATTAAAAATCCCGCCCTCGCGGCGGGATAATAGAAAGGATGTATTAAAATGAAGTGTAAGAAATGCGGAACAGAGCTCGGCAAGAAAGAAAAGTTTTGCCCAAACTGCGGTGCAAGAGCAAAGATGTCAAAAGGCTGGAAGATTGTTCTCGTGGTATTTGTTCTTCTGTTCGTTCTCATCGCCGCAATAGCGATAAGCGGAGATGGCGGCACAGACACACCGACAACGACAGAACCCGAAACCGAATACATTACGCTCGACGAGTTTAACAAGATTAAAAACGGCATGACCTATGAGCAAGTCTGTAAAATCATAGGCTGTGAGGGTAAACTTGTTTCGTCTTCCGAGATTGGTGAAAGCACTTCTCAATCCTACGCTTGGTCAAGTAAAGATATGGGCGGCGTGACTTATGGCGCGACTGTCGTGTTTATCGACGGCAAAGTAACGGGCAAGACGCAGGTCGGACTCGACCTTGTCGATGATGTTTCGAGCGCGATAAAAGATTTAAGCTAAATAAAAAAGAACCCCCGGTGCGGGAACACCGAGGGCTCAGAGAATCAACACACAACTTGGCAAAAAGAGTGGATTGATATACTTCATTATATCATCCGCTCCTATTAAATGCAAGCAAAGGAGCGGTATTTTTATGCGATTACCAAACGGATACGGATCTGTATACAAGCTATCGGGCAAGAATAGGCGCAAGCCGTACATTGCGCGGCGTACAATAGGCTGGGATGATAACGGTAAACAATTATATGCCACAATCGGATACTACCGCACAAAAGCGGAAGCGTTGCAAGCCCTCGCGGCATTTAATGACAATCCGTATGACTTGCAGATGTCAAAAGTCACTTTTGCCGACATATATAAGCGTTGGTGGGATGATACATTTGATGATGACTCAAACCGCTCGACAACGCGAAATTACAGCGCGGCATACAAGCACTGCGAGCCGTTGTATGATATGAAAATGGCGGATATACGCCCGCAGCATATGCAGGATATTATAGACAACTGCGGTGCAGGATATCAAATGCAAAAGCGAATCAGAATACTGTTTAATCAGCTGTACCGTTGGTGCGTACAGCACGATGCTATCAAAAAAAATTATGCCGACCAGTTGAGCGTTACAAATGATACCGAGTCAAAAACCCGAACGGCATTTACGACAGAGGAAATTGAAAAGCTGTGGGCACAGGTCAATAAAAACAAATATGTGCCACTGATTTTAATGCTGATTTACTCCGGCGTAAGAATTTCCGAGCTTTTAGATTTGAAAAAAGAAGATGTCAACCTTGACGAGCAGTGGTTTAAAGTTCGGAAATCAAAGACGAAAGCCGGAATCAGAATAGTGCCGATTGCGGACAAGGTTCTGCCCTTTTGGCGGCAATTTATGGCAAGCTCAAACTGTCCGTATGCCGTCTGCACGGTAAACGGCGAGCATATCAGTTATGACAATTTTCAAAAAATTTATTGGAAACCGCTAATGCGCGAGCTCAACATGGAGCACACGCCACACGAGACCAGGCACACTTTTATATCGCTCATGGTTGCCGCAAATGCAAATCAGACGATTCTCAAAAAAATAGTCGGTCACAAATCGATAATGAATTTGACCGAGAAAGTTTATACGCACGTGGAAATTCAAACGCTGTTGCGCGAAGCAAATTTAATTTGATTTTGTTAGTTGTGTGTTAGTTGTGTGTTAGTTGTAGAGCCGAAAACAACCTGTTTTAGACAGCCTTAAAATTAACACAGTCCTTGAAAACATTGAGTTTCAAGGACTGTAATGTTATGGTGCGGATAACAGGAGTTGAACCTGCACCGAGTTGCCCCGACTAGAACCTGAATCTAGCGCGTCTGCCAATTCCGCCATATCCGCATTTGTACTTCCTAAATTTTACACGGCGGAAGCTACCGAGGGTGAAGCTGAACGCTTTAATCACCGATAAGTTTGGCGGGCACCCTAAGGAACCCGCCATGGTGCGAGAGACGGGACTTGAACCCGTACGGGATTACCACACGCCCCTCAAACGTGCGCGTCTGCCGATTCCGCCACTCTCGCAGGTCTGTTCTGAATCGTTGTCTTTGTTCCCTCAGAACGTTGACTATTATAGCAAAAGGGGTTGTTTATGTCAAGCCTTTTTTCAAAGTTTTTTCAATATTTTTTCCTTTATTTTTAAGCGGCGTTTGGTGCCTGATTATTCGCTTTCTAAAGCCGTTATTTTGTCGGCGATAGCCTTGAACACCGGGGCGCAGTCCGACGCGCCTCCGCTTCCCCTCTCTTTAAAAACAGTTATGACATAGCGAGGATTTTCAACCGGGAACCAGCCCGAAAACCATGTGTTATATAATTCCTCTCCGTTTTCAAACTTCCCGGTCTGCGCGGTTGCTGTTTTGCCGGCGGCGGTGGTGTTTTCAGGCTTTGCTCCCCTGCCGTTTCCGTTTTCGACTGCGCTTTTGAGATATTTTGAAAGTATCGAGGCAGTATTACCGCTCATAACATACTCGCCCGCACGCTTTTCATGTTCAAAGACAATGCTTGTCCCGTCAACAGCTTTTTCGACAAGGTACGGGGTGTTGTATGCGCCGCCGTTTGCTATACAGGACATATATGCGCAGACGGTGAGCGGAGATGCGGTAAGCGTGCCCTGACCGAACGCGAGATTGGCAACAGCCGCCTTTGAGTCGAGTTCGGAGACTTTTGGCAAATATCCCGATACAGAAGTTATGCCATCGCACAAATCTATAGATTTGCCGAAGCCGAGATCGGAGAGAGTCGATATCATCTTTTCTCTGTCGAGCTTCTGCGCAAGATGAATAAAATAGGCGTTGCAGGAGCGCTCAAGCGCACCACACATATCAACAACTCCGTGAGCCTTATGCTCATAGCAGCCGAATTCAACGCCGCCGACTTTCGTCACACCCGTGCAGTCATATTTTATTGACGGAGATATCCCCTGTTCGAGCGCGGCAGCGGCGACGGCAGGTTTGAACACGGAGCCTACCGCAAAGGCGCAAAAAGCGCGGTTGATAAACGGAGAATTGCTGTCCGAAAGGCTCTTCGCCGGGTCGTTTGAATCGAACACCGGTCGGCTCGCGCAGGCTCTTATCGCACCGGTTTTCGGGTCGAGGACAACAACTGCGCCGATGTCCACTCCGCACTCGTTCATACAGTCTTCGACTATCTGCTGAATCTCAAGATCGAGCGTTAAATATACGCCCGACTCGCCGTATCCTCCGTCGGTGCGAGCGGTTATATCCGCTCCCGATATGACCTGCCCATAGGCATCGACCGGGAACACAGCGCTGATGCTCCGGCGGTTATTTTTAAATATGCTTTCAAATGACTTTTCTATTCCGCAGACCCCGCCGCCGTCTGAGTTCGTATAGCCGACGATATGCGCCGCAGGCTGGCGCGGAAAATATCGCCTTTCGACACCGATTATTTTCACATCTTCGCATCCGCTCTCGCCGGACGGCACCCTGACAGCCACAGGACGGCCTTTTGAGAGCTTTTCGCGAACCTGTTCAAAATCATCGTCATCAAGCATTTTGCGAAGCTCGGAAAGAGCTGCGGCAGTCGGTCTCGCGGCGGCAAAATATTCTGTATAACCGTTTGTTATGAGCCGACCGTTACAGTCATATATCGGCGCGCCCAAATCAGACAGTTCTATGCTTCGGGTATTTTTCACCGCTCCTGCGGCGGTATCGAGCCCGGTTGAAACGCTTATCAATTGGAGGCAGACCACACCCATGAGCAGGCAGAATATAAAAAACACAACGACTGCGCGCTTAGGCATAATATCATCTCCGACGGTTGATAAATTTATCATTGACCGTTCGGCGCGATAAAATGCAGACGCACAGCCGCTTAAAATTAAGTTTTATTTTTCGTCGGTGCTTCGGCGGATAAACGCGCCCGCCGGAACATCGGCATCGCAGTCAAAAGTGAACTCTGCCATGGGATTCGGGGCATTGTCGACGCTTTCGCCGAGGGAATTTCTGAGATTCCTAACGGTGATAACCGTCGGCTCTTTTCCCCTGTTCATTATTTCAAGCTCATCGCCCTCAAAGAACCTGTTGCGCTGGCTGACGGTAAGAGTTCCGTTTTCGCTCTTCACGGCAATCGCCGCCACTTCCCAGCTGCGGACATAGCCGCCTTTATAATATATCTGGGCATCGTCGCGCGGAGAGCCGAAGAAGAAGCCTGTACAGTAGTCTCTGTGACTTATTTTATAGACTTCGTCCACCATCCACTGCGCGGGTTTAAAATCATTTGACGGCGCGGCGAGATAGGCATCGACGGCGCTTCTGTATGCGTTAGTCACAACTGCGGTGTAATATTCGGTCTTTGCCCTGCCCTCGATTTTGAAGCTTGATACGCCGGCTTCGATGAGCTCCGGGATATGCTCGATCATGCACATATCCTTTGAGTTCATTATATATGTGCCGCTTGCAGTTTCTTCAACAGGGAAATATTCGCCCCGACGGGTGCGCTCCATGAGGCTGTATTCCCAGCGGCAGGGCTGAGAGCATTCGCCTTTATTTGAGTGCCTGTCGGTAAGATAGTTTGAGAGCAGGCAGCGTCCGGAATATGAGACGCACATTGCGCCGTGGACGAAACATTCGAGCTCCATTTCTTTGGGCATTCCGGCTCGGAGGTCGGCGAGCTCATCGAGCGTGAGTTCACGCGCAGATACCACTCTTTCCGCGCCGAGGTCAAAGAGCATACGCGCGCTCTCGGCATTGGCGACACCTGTCTGCGTGGATATATGAATCGGCACTTTGGGCGCGTACTTTTTTGCATAAGAGAGCACGCCGAGGTCGGTTATTATCAGCGCATCGACTCCGGCAGCCGAAGCGGATTCAAGAAATTCCGGCAGTTCTTTGAGCTGGGCAGTATTTGGAATAATATTGCAGGTAAGATAAACTTTAACGCCGTTTTCATGGGCAAACGACACGGCTTTTGCAAGCTCATCGTCCGAAAAATTCTTCGGCGCAGCACGCATACCGAAGCGCGTTCCGCCCATATAGACCGCATCCGCGCCGTAATATACGGCAGCTTTCAGGCGTTCCGCATCTCCTGCGGGCGCGAGGACTTCGGGTCTTATTATATCCATTGCGGCACTCCTTTTCATAGATAAGGGAGCAAGCGTTTTGCCTGCTCCCTGTGATTCAGTTCTGGCTGAAAGCCTTGAGCACATTGGCGTCGTGCTCACTCTTCGTCCTCGCCATATAGATATTTCCGAATTTATCGTGGCAGAAATAATAATATTTGGTGTTTGACGGATAGAGCGCCGCCTTTATTGCCGCCGCACCGGGGTTACATATTGGTCCGGGCGGGAGTCCCTGCGCCGAATAGGTGTTGTATGCATCGGCATAGTTGTTGACGAGATTGACATCGGTTATAGGCGTGACATACTTCTTGATATAATCTTTAGTAGAATCACACTCGAGTCTACCGGCAGTCTGAGACGGGTTCTTCAGACGGTTGTGGATAACAGAAGAGATGAGCTTCATCTGGGTATCGTCCGCCGCCTCGCGCTGGATTATCGAAGCTATAGTCAGAATCTCGTCGACGGAATAGCCGAGCTCCTTGGCGCGCTTGTCATAAGCGTCAGTCCAGACATCCGAGAAAGCGTCAAGGAATCTGCGAATTGCTATATTTGCGCTCTCACCCTGGAAGAAATCATAAGTGGATGGGAAGAGGTAGCCCTCAAGGCGATAAGTTCTGTTCTCGCTGTTCTTTATCGATGAGAGGAACGAATAATCGAACTGCGACTCGCTGATGGCCTTGATGAAATAAGCGGAAGTACAGACGCCGTATTCCTCAAGTCTCGCGGCTATCTGCGGGATAGACCAGCCCTCGGGGAACAGCAGAGTAACAGTATTGGGTCCCGCCTGAACGGCGCGGCACTCATAGAGCATACCCTCAACGCCCATACTCGGCTGAAGATAATAGACACCGCTTATATATTCGGGCTCGGGAGGGCCGACAAAGAGAACTTTTATCTTATATCCGAGCTTCTGTATTTTATTGAGTCCGCTCTTCATTCCCGTGCCCTTGGCTGCGGAAGATACTTTGTAGAACATCTTGCAGAAAGTTTTGTTGGAAATGAGATCGTTATCGTCAAGAATATCGATTATCTGATTTGTAGTAGCGTTCTGCGGGATATTGACCGTGACTATATCATTGCCGCGGTTTATCGCGAGAACATCGTTTATGCACGAGATGGCTATAAACGAAAGCACAACGGATATGGCGACAATAACAAGTATAAAAGCGGTCAGTACAAGTGCGTCCGCGGTCTTATCGGTCTTTGTCTTAGTCTTTGCTGACGCTCCGCCGGAGGATGAGCGAGAACCTGCCGAGCGTTTTTTAGCGGGGCGGCTCGAGAAATATACCTCACCCTTATAGACGGGCACATCGTCCTGCGGCTGAGTCGATGCATTGTCGTCCTCATCGATATGGACAACGAAGTTCTTGACTTTTTCGCGTCTGTCAGGCGTGCCGGGCGTTCCGCCCTGGTCGCCGCTGTAAAGTTTAAGCGTTCTTTTCATATGTAGCTCCTCTCAGCCGTTTGAAATTACCCTTTTTTCCGTCACTACGACATCGGCGCATCTGTCAAATCTTCCGCGCGGAAGCCGATTGCTTATACAGCATTCGTAACATATCCCCGCCGTATCCCCTTTGAAGCGGGACAGGAATCTGTCATAGTATCCCTTGCCGAAGCCGAGGCGATAGCCCTGTTCATCAAATGTGAGTGCTGGTATAATGCACAGCCCCTCGTTAAGATCGATGAGCTTCTCACATTTTGACTTTATCGGTTCGAGTATCCCGTAGGCGCCCTTTTGCAGGTCGTCAAACGAGGTTATATAATAAAACTCCATCTCATGAAGTCCCGGTATACAGCGCGGAACGGCGACTCGCTTCGAGCGCTTCAGCGCGTCTTCGATAAGGGCGTGAGTATCGACTTCTATATCATTCGAGACATAGGTCAGAAGCGTACCGCACTCCCTGTACCGCCAGAGATTCGTCAGGCGGTTGAAAATACGCGCGTCGAGGCTTTTCTTCTCCTCTGCGGTGAACTGCGATCGGAGAAGCCTGCACTTGCTTCTGATAGCCGCCTTTTCTTCTCGTATATCTCTCAGGAGCATTGGAGCGACTCCTCGATTTTCTTCATCTTCGCTTCGCCGACAAAAGCCGCGCCTATTGCGATTCCGAATTTCACGGCGCTGCCCATGCCTTTGGCTGTTATTATATTGCCGTCCGTCACAACAAACGAATCTGAAAGCTCTGCGCCTTCAAGTTCGCTCTCGAAACCCGGGAAGCAGACAGCTTTTTTGCCTTTGAGCATGCCCTTGTGGCCGAGTATCGACGGGGCGGCGCATATAGCACAGACAAGCTTTTGGTTTTCATATGCATAGTCAACAAAGGCGTTGACTTTAGCAGAACGTTCGAGATTCAGCGTACCGGGCATTCCGCCGGGCAGAATAACGGCTTCTATATCGTCGCCGGGTGTCAAGTCGCTGTCCACAGCGTCGCACACAGTGCTTATCCCGTGCGCTCCGGTTATAACATCGGAGCCGACGCCGACTATTTTCACTTTCAGATCGGCTCTGCGCAGAACATCGACCGTCGCGAGAGCTTCGACCTCTTCAAAGCCGTTTGCAAGAAATATATATATCATATCTTTTCCCTCCGTTTAACCGAGAGTAAGTCCCATATAGGCGTTTTTTATATCTCCGAGCGCCGACTCCGAATCTGCGTTAAGCGGCAGGAGCATAGCGTTGTTGCGGGTCGTGAACGAATCCGCAGAGAGCGGAAAATCAAGCGGAAGTCTGAACGAAAACTCGCTGCATTTGCTCGCCGAGAGCAATGCATGAGCGAGCACAGGTATGCATCCGCGTCTTGCGGCACATTCTCTGATTATCGCTGTTTCGCCTTCTTCGTCAAATAGTGCATAGGCAGAGCTCCTGCCTGATGAAGATGCGGCAACGCTCTTGCAGCCGGCGTTGGCGTTTTCGTCTATTGCGTATTGCAGAGCATCGATATCCCAAACAAAGCAATCAATGCCGCAAAGACAGGCGTTTCTGACCGTCTGCATATTTTCGGCGGTGAGCTCTTCAATCTCAGCGTTGCCGTCCGCGATAAGTTCAAGATGGCTTCGGTCGATTTTCAGAAGTTTTTCTTCAAAAGCCGGACGGTAGCCGAAGCGGGAATAGTAATCAAACAGGCTGTCCTCCGCCGGAACGAGGCAAATATAATCAAGCCCAGAATCGCGGCACAGCGACTCGGCAAAGCGAAGCAGTTCGCCCATATATCCGCGCGAGCGAAAATCCGGATGGGTGCAAGCGGCATATAAATACGCCGCATCAAACGCCTCCCCTGCTATTCTCACTTTACCGTCAAGCAGATAGAGCGCCGAACATATCTTCCCGTCCTCGCGCCCGATGAGCGTGCGTTCTGGGACGAAGCGGCTACGCATAAACGCGCCGATATAATCGTCGTCATCGCCGAAGCAAGTCTGCCACAGATCGGTAAGTTCGCCGATATCTTCTTTTAAAGCAGTTGAAATGATCATTTCTTGACCCTTGCCATATATTTTTCGAGCAGGATATCCGGGCAATAAGAGAGCTTTGCTTTGCGCAGTCCCTCGGAACCGGTATCGTCCTCGCGGTTGATGTATTTATACTGCGAGAGAGCGTTTGCGGCAAACTCGCGGTTTATCATCGGATATGCTCCGCGCACATCGGCATAGGCTTTTTCAATATGGGTGCAGAAAACCTCTGGGTTCATCTCCTCGCCGAAGGTGAACGCGACAACTTCGCCGTTCGCTCTGAGCAGTCCGCCGACAAAGCCCAAATCAAAGTAGTTTTCAAAGCTTATATTTATTGCGTCGAGCTCATCATCCATCGCCTCTGGGTCTTTTTCCCTGTTTCTGCGCTCCCACTCGGCGTTCATCGCTCTGCACTCATCAAGGTTGTCCGCGGTTATGGGCTCATAGCTCCACTCATTTTCGCGCATAAATGCGGCGATATGATTTCTCTTGCCGTGGAACTTCTTGCCGGGCAGGTTGATAAGATTCTCGGTAAGATATATATAATCAAAGCTGTCTCTGAGCGGCTCAAAATCGAACTTGCCGGGGAACAGCTCCTCGACCTTTTTCACACACTCGTTGTTGAGACCGAACATCTCGAGTCCGTAGCCTCTTTTGGCGGAATCTTCTTCAATGAGTTCAATCGCTTCTTTCAGATTCCCCTCGCCGACTGGAAAACCGTAAGTCGGTCTTTTGACGCCGTTGTCATCATCGGTGCCGTTGATTGAAAAGAGAAAGCCGTCATGCGACGCGATTCTGATGTTATAGACATGCTGCCAGATAAACATATCGCCGAAGCTGTAATCGCAGCCGAAGCGTTTTGCGTGGCTGATAATGGGAGCCACCCACTTTCTGTCCTCGGTTACCGGAGGGCGGAAATCCAACATAAATAACAATCTCCCTGTTTTCAGTCTGCGCTGAGCAAACTTCCCGAATTTAGGATTCAAATAATTATAACAAAATCATACAAATTTTTCAAGAGTCCGAAACGCCAACTGAAAATTGCATTGAAGAGCATTTTTAGTACGAAATGCAGAGAACAAAGATATTCTTGACAGTCACGCACATTTTATACTTCACATAAAGCCAAAAGGGAGCGCGCCCGAGTACCCGCACCAAAAGTTTTGGTGTTACAGGATATGAGACACGCCCCCATATATCAAACCGCGGACGGAGCAAGCAGCAGAGGTTCAAGCTGCACGCCCGAGAGCGCGGTAACGGCTGCATCGTAAGTTTTTGAAAAATCGGCGACAATGGAATTCGGCTTTTTTATATGATCGTCCTGGCGCATCGGGACGAAATATATATGCTTTGTGTTGAGCAGTCTGCCTATATTGGCGGCCGCCGCGCCGAGTGCGTCGTTTGTGGAGACGGCGAGCAGCACCGCTCCCCCGTTTCTGATATGCGATTTTGCCGCAAGAGTCACCGGGGTATCGTTTATTCCGTTTGCAAGCTTTGCAAGGGTATTCCCCGTACACGGTTCAATGATAAGAATATCTATCATTTTTTTAGGTCCTATCGGCTCGGCGTCGGTTATGGTATGAATAACGGGTTTTCCGCAGATATCTTCTATCTCGCGAACAATATCTTCTGCTTTCCCGAATCGGGTATCAACAGAATATGCGTTTGCGGACATTATCGGAAGAATATCCGCGCCATTTGCTTTTAGCTCCCGCATCTCGGCTATCGCCTTTGAAAGCGTGCAGAACGAGCCGCAAAGGGCAAAGCCCACGCGCAACTGTTTCATCAACTCCCCTCCTTTATAATATTGAGTATAGCATCCGCTATTATTTCTCCCGCCGTTTTGGGCGCCGTCTTACCTGGCAGAGAACCGGGAACTATAACATTGAGCCCGAGTTCACGCGCGCAGGCAAAGTCGGTTCCGTAAGGGGCTGAGGCGATATCTATCACAAGGCAGTCGCGGCGGAGCGCGGAGAGCGTTTTGCAATCAAGCACGAGGCTCGGAACGGTATTGACAAGCAAATCGAGCTCCGGCGCCGTTTTCATGAGTTCGGAGATATTCACGGCATCGAGCCCGCCGGTTCTCGCCCAGGCAAGATCGCTGCACTTTCTCGCCGCGACCGTCACGCGGGCGCCCAAAGCCGCGAGCATATCGGCAAGCACTTTAGCTGTTCTGCCGTAGCCCGTGACGGCGCACCGCGCACCGTGCAGGGTTATCTTCATATTTTCCATGGCTATTTTTATAACGCCCTGCGCCGTCGGCACGGCGTTGTTGACGGCGAGTTCCTCGCGCTCAAAATAGTCAAACACGCGGATACCTTTTTTGAAAAAGCTCGATTTGAGCGCGCCGTCCATCATTCCTGCAAAAACGGTCTGACCGCGTTCGAGGGTGTCGGAGAGCTCGTTCAATGTAAGCAGGCTTGAGTTAAGGTGAACGCCGTCGCGGCTGACGGGCAGAGGCAGAATGACCGCATCGGCACGCGCGGCAGCCGAATCTATACTTTTGTCACCCGTCGGGCGCATATGTTCAAAGCCTGCGGGCGGCGAAGGCGCGAATATTTCAACATCGAACCCTTTTTCCGCAAGGCTCTGAGAGGTATAGAGCATACGCTCATCCCCGCCGACGGTCAGAAGTTTTCTGATATTCATCATAGGCTTTCCTCCTTTGCCTCATCCCAGTATATGAACCGCCGCTCGGCTATGTCATAGCTTTGTAACAAAATATTTATAAAAATATATTATATTTTTCTTGTCAGCGTATTATAATACAAATCGAGCATTTATAATTTATATGTATGTATATCATGAAGCGTATTCTGATTTTGGCTCGTTTTTGAATATGCTGACAAATTCGGAGGCTTGTTAATTATGAAAGAAATAGACGAAGTGCTCAAGAAGGTAAAGAGGGTTCATTTCATCGGAATCGGCGGCTCGGGAATGTGTCCGCTCGTTGAGATACTTCATTCAAAAGGATATGAAATAACCGGCTCGGACAACAACGAGAGTGACACGCTCAACCGCGTCCGTGCGCTCGGCATACCCGTAACGCTCGGACAGAGAGCCGAGAATATTGAGGGCGCGGAGATGATAGTCTACACCGCCGCTCTTCTCCCCGACAATCCGGAGCTCTGCGCGGCAAAGGCATCGGGAATCCCGACCTTTGAGCGCAAGGAGATGCTCGGCGCGATAACGAGAATGTTTGACGACTGCATCTGCGTCTGCGGCACTCACGGCAAGACCACGACAACATCGATGCTCACCCAGATATTCATCCAGGCGGGCGAAGATCCGTCGGCGGTTATCGGCGGAAAGCTTCCGCTCACGGGCACAAACGGTCTTGTCGGCAAGAGCGAGCATATGCTCTGCGAGGCGTGCGAATTTGTTGACACTTTCCTTTCGCTCTCGCCCGACGTCTGCGTTCTGCTTAATATAGACGAGGATCACCTCGACTACTTCAAGACGCTCGACAACCTCATCGCTTCGTTCACGAAGTTTGCTTCGATGACCCGCAAAGAGGTCATATATAACGGCGACGACGCAAACACGCTGCGTGCCATCGCGGGGGTCAAGGACAAAAAGTTCATCACCTTCGGCCTCAAAGAAGGCAACGATTTCAGAGCCGACAACATCGTGCTTGAGCACGAGTTTGCAAGTTTTGACATAATCAAATACGGCGAGAATGTCGGCAGAATAAGCCTCGGCATACCCGGCGAACACAATGTATACAACGCTCTTGCGGCTATCGCTGCGGCGGACAATGCGGGCATACCGATGGATAAGATAATCGCGTGCGCCGAAGCTTTCCACGGCGCGGGCAGACGTTTTGAGATTCTCAAGAGAATCAACGGCATAACCATTGCGGACGACTATGCCCACCATCCGAGAGAGCTTGAAGCGACGCTCACGACCGCTATGGGCATGGGCTTCAACAGAGTCTGGGCAGTGTTCCAGCCGTTCACATATTCGCGCACGGCAATGCTCTTCGACGATTTCTGCCGCGTTCTGAGCATTCCGGACAAAACGGTTCTGACCGAGATAATGGGCTCGCGCGAGAGAAACACATATAATATCTACACCTCGCAGCTCGCCGAGAAGATTCCCGGAAGCGTATGGTTCAACACCTTTGAAGAGGTTGCTGACTATGTTGTCAAGAATGTCGAAAAGGGCGATCTTGTGATAACACTCGGCTGCGGCGACATATATAAAGCCGCCAAGCTGATGATAAAGAAACTCGAAAAGCAGGGATAACATGAGTTCTCCGTTCAAAAGACTCAAGGAAGTATATGCGCGGACATACTCGCTCGACACAGGGCGCGACGCAGATTTTTTTGATTGCGTCAATGACATATATTTTTCGCCCGAGGTGCAGAGTCTGAAAAAATATCCGCAGCACGACAAAATGGACAGACTCCAGCACATAACGAGCGTTGCATATCTGACATTCCGCGTTTGCAGACATTTCGGGCTCGACTACCGCAAGGCGGCAAGAGCCGCGACGATGCACGATCTTTTCTACTATGACTGGCACGAAAACGACTGGAGCCACCGTCCACACGGCTACAGGCACCCGAAGTTCGCCGCCGCGAATGCGAAATTACTCTGCGGCGGACTTGACAGAAAAAGTGAAATGATGATAATCCGGCACATGTGGCCTCTGACGCCGCTGCCGCCGACAAGCCCCGAGGGAATGGTTCTTTCGCTCGCGGACAAATACTGCGCATCGAGAGAGATGAAAATAGCCAAGCAGAACGCGAAAGGCTGATATCCGGCGCAGGCATGAACCGATCAACGAAAGAGAGAGAAGCTTTATGAAAATTTTTATGACGATAGTTACATATGTGCTGTATTTCTTCTTTTACAGTGCAGTCGGCTGGCTCGGCGAATCGATATACTGCTCGGTCGGCGCGCGCAAATGGGTTAATCGCGGATTCTTAAAAGGTCCGATGTGCCCGATATACGGCACGGGTGCGCTCGCGATGGCGATAACCCTGACACCAGTCAAAAATCTCGACATCAGGGTTCCTATGTTCGGTCACGATGTTCTGATAACTCCCCTGCTCGTCTTTATTGCGGGCATGGTAGTCTGCGACATTGTCGAATTCATAACGAGCGTGCTTATGGAAAAGCTCTTCCACGCGAGATGGTGGGACTACTCGAACAAGAAGTTCAACATTCAGGGACGCATCTGCCTCGGGCACACGTTCTACTGGGGCATAGCCTCGCTGCTCTTCCTTTATCTCGTGCACCCGATAGTTGTATATTGTTTCTCACAACTGCTCGATTCGGCCGCGATAGCTATCTTCGCCTGCGTGCTTGCGGTGTTTCTTGTTGACCTCGTGTTCGCCGTATACAGAGCGCTCGACGTTAGAAAGGTCATGGATAAAATCAAGGGATTTTCCGATACTTTGAGCAATTTTGCCGGCACGATAAAGAACGACGTTTCAGACAAAGTTCCGTCGCTTGACGAGACAAAGGCAAAGCTTGAGAGCTTCAGAAGAGACGCAACGGCACAGCTCAGGGATGCATTCCACTTCACTCCCTCGTCTAACAAAACCGATGACGAGAGCACAGAGAAAGAGAGCGGCAGAAGCAAGCTGAAGGTAAAACTCAACCGCCACTTCACAAGCTCTTCAAACCTCCTGCCCTATGCCAAAAAGCAGATAAAGAGGCTTGAAGAGATGTATGACGAAATCAGAAGGGCGTTTTATGACGACGATGACGACGACCTTTACTGATAAATAAAATAACAGCCGCAAAAGAGCGTCTCGGTCAAGGGATAAATCCTTTTTCGGGGGCACCGTTTTTGCGGCTTTTTTAAGTTTATGCTATATGTTAATTTTGAGGATTAGGCTTATTTTTCGCCCCGGCTCTTTGCTGCAGCCTTTTTCATCATCGCTTTCTTATAGAGAGCGAGCAGTCCGCTGCAGCCGAGGTTGAGGAAGATGCTTCCGAGAAGAAGCGAAAGAAGATATACGGGAAGCTTTTCAACCGCCGCTTTAGCGTTTATAAGCGAGATAATGAAATAGCAGAATCCGACGTTGTTGAAGAAAACGGGAAGATAGGGATTAAGCAGAATCAATGCGGCAATGCAAACCGTGAGCGGAATCATTACAGCTGCAAGATGGGGAACTCCGCTTTTCACGAGCAGAACATCAACAGTAACGAGGCCGGCTGCAAGAAGAAGTCCGACGGCTCCGCCTATAAGCGTGTGCCAGAAACGGGCTTTATATGTAAGCTCCTCCTGCATGAAGAAAATTGTTACGCTGATGAAGAAGGCCCAGTTTGCAATCGGCATATCGTGCCAAGCGCCGTGAACAGCCTGATAGATAAAGTTCCAAAGAATGATCCATGCGAAAACGATAAGCAGGCCTTTCATCTTTCCCTTGGGCGGTTTTGCGAAGAATTTCAGATCGTGTAGTTTTTCCATAAAAGTCTCCTTTATTTTGGTTTTTCCAACGCAGTGTTGCCCGTGTATGGTATCATAGCACCCTACGCCCGTCAACATTTCTAAAACACATTTTATAATGCTAAATGTTTTGTTAGATATATAATATAACCGTTGATAACCGGTGATTTTAACGCATTATATATTTTAGTCAAATTGCAATATGCATCACAAGCTCGCCCTGATAAATCAAATATGGTTTTATATAGCAAAAAGCCGCCGCAAACCGAAGCTTGCGGCGGCAACTCTGTTAATTTGATTATTTGTCCCAATTGAATCTGACGACTGCGCCGTCGACCCAATAGTTCTGACCGAGGACATAGCCGTTATCCTCAAGTCCGCCGGCGAAAGCCTTTGCCATCTCTTCGCTCTTGCAGGTGATGGATGCTCTCATCTCGAAATCGGAAGCCGAAGTAGCGGTCAGCGGAGCAAAGCCCGTCAGCCACCAATGGCTCTCGTCCTCGCGGTGGAAGAAGAGTTCACCCTTTTTATAGAGGTCGAAAGACATCTTCAGGCAATCCTCATCAGATGCGCAGGCATAGAACTCAACGGGATTCTTGGGAGACTTGGTGTAAACGCCAATCTCCGCACCGCTGGTGATGCCGTACTGGCCCTTCCAGACCTGAATCATCCAATTCTTGCCCTCGTAATCGAACTTGTAGCGCTGGGTGCTGTAGAACATCATGGTCGCCGGAGCGCACTTGTCGTATATCTCGCAGAAACCGAAATATCTCTGCCAGGGATACTTGGGGTTATAGAATATACCCTGCTTCGAATCGAAATCGAAGCCGATATAGAGAAGTCCGTGTCCGTCAACGCCGTAAAGGAGTCCGGTGTTCGGGTCATAAGCAATACCCGCGCCGATATCCTTTATCTCAGCCTCCTCTGCGGGCAGCTCTTCCTTCGGGATGAAGACTACTTCGCCGTCGCTGACGGTGATGTTCTCATCCTTGATTTTCTTCTCGGCGATCTCGGTGAGTGTTTTTGTATCCTCCTCCGAGAGAACCTTGACATTGTTCGCGGTGTCCGCGACATCGCTGGGAGCTATCGACTCCGTCACCGGCTTCATCGAGGTCATTCCCGATGCGTCAGACCCATCTGCACTCTGGGTGACTTTGACAACAGTCGTTTTGTTCTCAGGCTTTGCGTCCATGACCTGGCGGGTCACGCCTGCCTCAACACTGTCCGCAGCGTCGGAAGTGCCGAGCTTGACAGCGGTAAAAGCGAACGCCTGAACCGCGAGAACAAGGGCGAGCACAGCCGCAAGAACAGCAATACTCTTCTTTCCTGATCTCATAAAAACTTGCCTCCGTTTCTTTTTTTCGTGCTGGCACAAGTGTTATTATTACACATTCAGAAACAAAAGTCAACGATTTGTTTAGAATTTGTTTAAAAATATTTTTGCATATATAATTTTATGCAGACAATATACACCTGTGCATGACTACAAAAAATAGTATTATACAAACGGAGGCAATTTTATTCCGAAAATTTACAATTTTTTTGCCGATTACATACTTCTAAGCGCATCGATGGGTTGCATCTTTGCGGCTCTGCGTGCGGGATATATTCCGAAGAACACGCCTATTGCGGTAGAGAATCCAACTGCGATAACTATAGTCGAGAATTTCATCTCAATCGGTATATTCATATAGCTCGCCACGGCGAACGCGCCGACAGATCCCAATATAAGCCCTATCAATCCGCCAAGCAGGCACAATATGACCGACTCGGTCAGGAATTGGAACAGTATTGTGGAGGTCTTTGCGCCGAGTGCTTTTCTGATACCGATTTCGCGCGTTCGTTCCGTTACGGTGACGAGCATTATATTCATAACGCCGATACCGCCGACGAGCAGCGATATCGCGCTGACCGCCGCGATGAAGGTTGTGAACACGTTGATAACAGTATCAAGAAGGTCGATATAAGTTGCCATATTTATGAGCGAATAGGCGTTCTTGCCGAAATTGCCGTGGCGGGTATAGAGCAGGTTCATTGCAGCGCTGCCCGCGGCGTCAAGCTCGGAATCGGATTTCGCCATGATATAGCACATCTCGTATCTGCCCGCCGAGTTGCCGTTGAGGGCATCTGCGAGGGTTGCTGGGATTATTATGCTGCAGCCTGTCTGCGCATCGCTCATATAAGACGACATTGTCTCAGACATATTCGAGCTTGAGCCCGAGAGCATAGATGCATCTATTATACCGATGACTTTTATCTGCACCGTCTGGTCGCTGACTGTGAAGCTCAGCTTCTCCCCCACCGGGTCGGAATAACCGAACAGGAGCTTTGCGCTGATAGAATCAAGCACGGCGACGCGCGCGCCGGACTCATATTCTTCCTCCGTGAAGAAGCGTCCGCTGAGCATCCCGGCGGACATCATATTGCCGAGATCGGAGTTGCCGGCTATCGCGAGTCCGAGGCTCTCGTTATGCTTAGTAGTGACATTGCCGACGGACATCGTGACCTGTGAGACATATGCGACGCTGTCAAGATTCTTGATAGCTTTTATATCCTCTGCGGTTATATAATCGGAGGCGTTGGTCTCCTTGCTGTTGATTGAGATATTGATAACGCTCGAACCCATATTTTTTATCATGCCGACGATATAATCGCGGCCGCCGTTGCCGAGCGTTATAATAGCGATAACCGCCGCGACGCCGATGATTATACCTAGCATAGTCAGGAGCGAGCGCATGAGATTCGTCTTTATCGAAAATATCGCTATTCTGATGTTTTCTTTTATATTCATCCCTGACCTCCGGCAATTATTTCGACGTTACCACTTTTACCTTATCGCCGTCGGCAAGAGTTGTTCCTGTCGGCACGGAGGTTATGACTATATCTCCCTCGTTGCATCCGGAAACTATTTCATATCTAGTGTCATCGGAGATACCGAGCTCGACCTTTGAGAAGGTTATTCTCTTCGTCTTCGGATTGTAGATATACACATATGTTCCGGTGCTGTCGTTCTTGACAGCCTCGCTGGGCACGAGAAGGACATTGTTCTTTGAATCGACGTCAATTGATATATCGACATCGAGACCGATTATAACGCTCGAAGTGGGATTATCTATAGTCACCTTTGCATCGACGCCGTTCGCGGAGCTCGAGCCGATGAGAGAAGAGATATCGACTCCGCTCGACTGCGTGGCGACGGGGCTTATATAAGTAACTACGCCGTCAACAACTGTGTCGTCTGCCGCAGTGACGCGGCACGGCATATCGAGGCTGACTTTGAAGATATCCGCCTTTCCGAGGACGAAATCGACCACGAACGGATAATATTCAACGGTTATGCCGCTCTGTGTCTGACCGAGAAGAGCGTTGACGATATCGGCGACATTTGTGTTGCCGCTCGCGAGGTCGATTATCGAAGATATATCAATATTCGCGCTCGCCGCCGAACGGCAGGTCTCGCCGGGAGTTATATTGACCTCGCTGACGATGCCGTCATATTCGGCTATCCAGCCCTTTTTGAGCGAAGATATAGAGGCTGTGAGCGAATCAAGCTCTTTCTTAGAAGCTTCCATAATCGTCTTATATGTGCTCTGGGTTATCGTGCCGGACTGAGCTTCGAGAGTGACTTTTTTGAGCTCGAGCTGCATTTTTTCCATCTGAAGCTCGGAGACGCCGGAGCCGAAGATATTGGAATTGCCGCTGTTGAGCAGCTCGTCGAGCTTCTTGAGCGCAGCGTTTATATCGTCCATGCCGAGAGCCTTGGAGACAAGCTCCCAGAACTTATTTGACGCATCGCTGTCGGTCTTGTTCTGGTCATTTTTATTCTGATTGTTGTTCTTGTTCTGCTCCTGTTCCTGCTTTTCGAGCTCTTTGTTTATCTCGGCAAGGCGAGCATTTATCTCTTTGAGCTGAGCAGACGAACTCACGGCGGTATTCTTCGCGTTGTTATAATTTTCAACGGCGGTCAGATACGCCTGCTGCTTCTCCGCAAGGACGGAGTTGAGCGACGATGTATCGAATGTCGCAAGCACATCGCCTTTTTTGACATACTCGCCGACCTTGACGTTGACAGTAAGGACTTTTGTGCCGTCTATCGGGACAAAGTTCCCCTTCTGCGATGACGAGACCTTGCCGGACATATCAAGTGTCTGGGTTATCGAACCCTTTGTCACCTTTGCGGTCGAGACCTGCGGCAGCGGATCGGGTTTGAAGAACATATACAGCACGCCCGCGATAATCGCGGCGCACAGGATCACAAGGATCGACACGAGCACTTTCTTTTTTGTTGACCACTTCTTTGTTTCCATGCGTATCCTCCGTCTCAAAGTTTTGAAAAAGCGCAAAGCGCATACATATAATAGAGAAATTGTACAGGCAAAATATAGACCTGTTGCTGTATAAATTGTGAATATTTTTTGAATTTTAATCAGTATAAACTTTTTTTGATATTTTTTCAAGAACCCCGGAGGCGTTTCAGTCTGATAAAAGCAAGTTTTACATATAGATATATAACGCCCGGAATGCGTATACCGTTTCTTGGTGAAAATCACAGCGACATCGGAGGAACGAAAATGAAAAGGATCGCAGCAATTCTGCTCGCCGTTCTCGCTCTACTGCTCGGTGCGTGCTCGGTGCAGAGATATTCCGACGCGGCGATGTTCTGCAGGCGGTTCAACAGAGAATATAAAGAATCACTGCTCGATATTGAAACGGCGACGGTCACAGAGACGGACGGATGCACCGTGTTTAGTCTGACACCGGACGAAAACATTCTGATATCTCTGTATACGGACAGCGACGGAGTGCGAATAAAACGAATAAGCATAACTGCGCACGGAAATGTCGAGGAGATGCAAAACGAACTTTTTGCGCGTTTTTTGGCATTCTGCAAATGCGCAGTCCCCGCCTATTCAAACAGCGAGGACGCATACGAAAACATTTCTGCGAAGCTCAACATACCGAACGAAAATGAATATGCAACCGCGATAACGCAGTATGCACAGGGCGAAGCGGTGAGATACGCTTACTCCGTCGATGTCGCAGGTGCATTTTTTTGCATGGAAAACAAAAGTCTGTGCCGCACGGACGAAGAGCACCTGACTCTCCGCGACGACGGCACAGACCTCAAAAGCTGACTTGCGGTCTTATTCTTTTATTATCTTATATGCAATATCCGGCGTGTCGCTGATTATTGCATCGGCTCCGATATCGTTGAGACGCTCTATCTCTTCGGGGTCATTTATCGTCCAATACTGCACGGCGATATTATAACGGTGAGCGTAATCTACTATTTTCTTCGTTCCGAGACGGACGACACGGTACTGATTGGCGGGAATCTGGAGCGCGCTGTATTTAATCGAATCCTCATCGAGGTTGAGATTGAGAAGCGCCGCGCCGTAGAACTTGAGCACTTCGGATACACCCGCGGAACGGAGCATATCGGGGTGCTTTTCATCGACATATTCGGTAACCTCGCCCTTGAAGGTGCCGAAGATAACGCGGTCGAGAAGTCCGCGCTCCTTGAGCACATCATAGAGAATATCAACGCCGCGCATACCGTTCTCGCCGCCGTCTTTTATCTCAATAATATAGCTGTATTTGCCGTGGGATTCGAGCTTGTCGAGCACATCCTCGAGCAGCACCGCGCGCAGATCATCGGGGATTTTATCGCCGCGCAGGCCTCTGTAGGGATAGCTGCCGTCCTCCGCCTGGAAATTTTCGCCGAAGTTGAGCTCGCGCAGCTCGGCATATGTATGATCAATGGGCTTGACATCCTCATAGCCGAAATATTCGACTGCGTTGGTGGTTCTGTCAAGCGTATCGTCGTGCAGGAGTATAAGCTTGTTATCCTTTGTGATATGCAGATCAAATTCAAAGATATCTGTATTGAAATCCTTGCTGTTCATGCATGACTCGAACGCGAGCATCGTGTTTTCGGGCATGATTCCGCCGCCCGAGCGATGTGCGGAAACGAGCGCGGCATCAGCAGTGATATAAGGATTGATCTCGCCGCTGTAAGTCGTTGCCGCAGGCGTCCACGCCATGAGCGCGGCATACACGCCGACAAAGACGACTACAACAGCTAAAATAATACCAATAACTTTTAGCGCGGTTTTCTTTCCACTCTTCTTTTTCTTTGACATTTCAGTTCTCCTTTTTGGCAAAAGCAATGCCTGTTGTGATTGTGTATAAAAACATACCACAACAGGCAGAAAAATGCAATGAATTTTACATAATTTGTCTATTTGTTTTCTTCTTTCATGCTTTTGTACTTCTCGCGGGTAGCAAGTCCGCCGCGGATATGGCGCTGAGCCTTGTTTATATCGAGTATCTCGCGCACCTCGCTGTAAAGCTGGGGATTAAGACTGCGGAGCCTGCGCGCGACATCCATATGTACGGTCGACTTTGAAACTCCGAACTGTTTTGCCGCCGCCCTGACAGTTGTCTTGTTCTCAACTATATACTCAGCAAGCTCAACGGCTCTCTCCTCTACTATTCCTTTCAAAACGAACCCTCCCGTTTTTCAATGTCGCTAATAGATATGCAAAACGGGAGGGCTTTATTCACTTATTGCAGGGCTTGTTTTAAAGAATAAGTACAAAAGTGCCGGCGGTTATCAGCGCGCCGCCGAGAACGGTAGTCCAGGTTACCTTTTCGTGCAGTATAACAAATGCGAGCACGATGCTTATAACGACGCTGAACTTGTCTATCGGCACGACCTTTGACGCTTCGCCGAGCTGGAGGGCATGATAATAGAACAGCCACGAAAGCCCTGTTGCAACGCCGGAGAGGATAAGAAAAATCCAGCTGCGTGTGCCGATGCTGCTGATACCGTGATGTGCGCCTGTGGCGAAGACTATGCCCCAAGCGAGAACGAGCACGACGGCGGTTCTTATTGCCGTGGCAAGATTGGAATTAACTCCTTCTATGCCTATTTTGGCGAGAATCGATGTCAGCGCGGCGAATACTGCCGAAAGCAGCGCGAAAGTTACCCACATAAATGCTCCTCCTTTTTTTCCGGACTTTTTTTCCAAGGCATATCACCTCTTCGCAGCCGTAGAAGGGCGGTCGCTGTATTTTATTTTATATCCTCGTGTCGAGAAGATCCGTGTATTTTTCCTTGAATTCGATAAAAGTACCGTCCTCAAGGCTCTGGCGTATCTTCTCCATGAGGGTATTGTAGAACCAGAGATTGTGCATGACGCACAGGCGCATGGCGAGCATCTCGCCGGACTTGAACAGGTGTCTGATATATGCTCTCGAATGTCTGCGGCAGGTCGGGCAGGAGCACTCGGGATCGATCGGGCGCAGGTCGCGCTCATACTTTGCGTTGTTGAGATTGATTATACCGCCCATGGTGAAAAGATGTCCGTGGCGGGCATTGCGGCTGGGCATAACGCAATCGAAAAGGTCGACACCGCGCGAAACACCCTCGAGAATATTTCCCGGAGTGCCGACGCCCATAAGATAGCGCGGCTTATCGGCGGGCATATACGGCTCAACTGCCGAAATTATGCGATACATATCCTCTTTCGGCTCGCCGACGGCAAGTCCGCCTATGGCGTAGCCGTCGAGATCGAGAGCGGCTATACGCTTCATATGCTCTATGCGCAGGTCATCGAAAGTGCAGCCCTGATTTATGCCGAATAGAAGCTGATCTTTATTTATCGTATCGGGCAGAGAATTGAGGCGTTCCATCTCCGCCTTGCAGCGCTCAAGCCAACGCGCCGTGCGTGCGCAGGACTGCTCGGAATACTCATATTTTGCGGGATTCTCGACGCACTCGTCAAATGCCATAGCGATAGTCGAGCCGAGGTTCGACTGGATTCTCATGCTCTCCTCGGGGCCCATAAAAATCTTGCGTCCGTCGATATGCGAGGAGAAATAGACACCCTCCTCTTTTATCTTGCGAAGCTTTGCGAGCGAAAAGACCTGGAATCCGCCGCTGTCCGTGAGTATGGGCCCGTCCCATCCCGTAAACTTGTGTAGTCCGCCGAACTCCTTTACAAGCTCGTCGCCCGGGCGCAGATGCAGATGATATGTGTTGCAAAGCTGAACCTGACAGTGGATATCCTTGAGGTCATACGACGAGACCGCGCCTTTAATCGCGCCGCAGGTTGCGACATTCATAAAAGCCGGAGTCTGCACAGTTCCGTGGACGGTTTCGAACACGCCGCGGCGGGCTGTTCCCTCTTTTTTTATAACGGTAAACTTCATTTTTATTCCTTTCGGTTGAGTTATTCGATAAGCATGGCGTCGCCAAAACTGAAAAATCTATATTTTTCCTGAACCGCAATTCTATATGCATTCATAGTGTTCTCATATCCGCAGAAGGCGGAGACGAGCATTATAAGCGTGCTCTCGGGGAGATGGAAATTGGTTATGAGCGCGTCGATACACTTATACTGATATCCGGGATAGATGAATATATCCGTCCAGTCATCATCGGCGCGTATCTCGCCGTATTTAGTCGCGACACTCTCGAGCGTGCGGCAGCAGGTAGTTCCGACGGCAAAAACGCGTCCGCCGTTTTCCTTCGTATCGTTTATGAGTTTCGCCGTAGTCTCCGGCAGCATATAATGCTCGGAGTGCATATGGTGATCCTCGACATTCTCCGCTTTGACGGGTCGGAATGTTCCGAGACCGACATGAAGGGTGACGAATCCGACGCCGACGCCCTTTTCGCGCAGGGAATCAAGGAGTTCGGGAGTAAAATGCAGCCCTGCGGTCGGTGCGGCGGCGCTGCCGCGCTCGCGGGCATAGACAGTCTGATATCTGTCGTTATTTTCGAGCTTCTCTGTTATATAATGCGGCAGAGGCATCTCGCCTATCTTATCGAGCAGTTCAAAGAATACGCCGTCATATGTGAACTTAGCAAGGCGGTTGCCGTCCGGCAGAACGTCAACAATCTCGGCAAAGAGCATATCATGGAAGGTGAACCTATGACCCTTGCGTGCCTTTTTACCGGGACCTGTGATAACCTCCCAGATGTCGTTGCCCTTGTTGTTGAGAAGAAGGAACTCGACCACAGAGCCTGTGTCTACCCTTGTGCCGTAAAGACGTGCGGGAAGAACCTTTGTGTCGTTTAGAATAAGGCAGTCGCCGGGCTCGATATACTGCGCGATATTATGAAAAATATCGTGCTTGACGGCGCCCGTTTTTTTGTCGAGCACCATGAGTCTCGAACTGTCGCGCGGCTCGGCGGGATGCTGTGCAATGAGTTCCTGCGGCAGGTCGTAAAAGAAATCGCTTTTTTTCATTATTTTTCCTCAGCTTTCGTGTCCTGAGACTAAAAAAGTATTTGACTTGCAATATCCGTTGGTGGTATTATTTTAATGTTATATCCTGACGGAGCTTCTTTTCAAGGTCACACACTATTATATTGCAAAATCTCTGTCAATACAACAATTTTTTCACTCAAAAACGTTTTTCGGAGGAACTTTATCATGAAGCATTTCAAAGTAGGTATCATAGGCGCAACAGGTATGGTCGGTCAGAGGTTCGCCACCCTGCTTGAGGATCACCCCTGGTTCGAGGTCTGCGCGCTCGCCGCGAGCTCGCGCTCCGCGGGCAAGACATACGAAGAGGCTCTCGGAACCAAATGGTGCATGAAAAAGCCCATTCCCGAAAAGTTCAGGAACATGATAATCATGGACGCGGAGAAAGATGTTGAAAAAATCGCATCGATGGTCGATTTCGTCTTCTGCGCGGTCAACATGAACAAGGATGAAATAAAGGCGCTCGAGCTCAAATATGCAAAAGCCGAATGCCCCGTTGTTTCAAACAACAGCGCAAACCGCTTCACTCCCGATGTTCCGATGATAATCCCCGAGCTCAACCCCGATCACGCTGACATAATCAAGGCGCAGAGGGAGAGGCTCGGCACAAAGCGCGGATTCATCTCCGTCAAATCCAACTGCTCACTTCAGAGCTATGTTCCGGCGCTGTTCCCGCTTTCCGAGTTCGGAGTCAAGGATGTTCTCGTCTGCACATATCAGGCGATCTCCGGCGCGGGCAAGACTTTTGAGACATGGCCCGAGATGATAGACAACGTCATCCCCTATATTGGCGGCGAGGAAGAGAAGTCCGAGAGAGAGCCGCTCAAGATATGGGGCAAGATAGAGGGCGGCGAGATAGTTCCCGCGAAGAGCCCGAACTTCACCGCACAGTGCCTGCGCGTTCCCGTATCGGACGGTCACATGGCGGCGGTATTCGTAAGATTCGAAAACAAGCCCACAAAAGAACAGATACTTAAAATCTGGAAGGATTTCAAGGGATATCCTCAGCAGGTCGGGCTGCCCAGCGCGCCAAAGCAGTTCCTCAACTACTTTGAAGAGGACAATATGCCTCAGACTCGCCTCAACAGAGAGCTCGAGGGCGGCATGGCGATTTCGGTCGGCCGTCTGCGCGAAGATACCCAGTATGATTACAAATTTGTCTGCCTTTCACACAATACGCTCAGAGGCGCCGCCGGCGGAGCCGTGCTCATGGCGGAGCTGCTTTGCGAAAAGGGATATATGGACAGATAACATAAAAGCCGCCCGGCTGTCTGTCCGGGCGGTTTCCGTTTTTTAGGAGGCCGGCTTTATGAAGAAAGCTGTTTTCACGGGAGCGGCGGTCGCACTCGTCACGCCGTTTCATAAAGACGGAAGTATAAACTACGGAAAGTTAGAAGAGCTTATAGATTATCAGATCGAAAACTCCACGGACGCCATAGTTGTATGTGCAACGACCGGCGAGAGCCCGACATTGAGCTACGAAGAGCACGAGCAAATCGTGCGCCGCTGTGTTGAACATGTTGCCGGAAGAGTTCCCGTCATTGCGGGAACGGGCAGCAACGACACAAAAAATGCGCTAAAGCTTTCAAACGACGCGGAAAGAGCCGGAACCGACGGTCTGCTTATGGTCACGCCGTACTACAACAAGACATCGCAGGCAGGACTGATAGAGCATTTCAATTTCATTGCGGACAGGGTCAGCACACCAATAATCCTCTATAATGTGCCGAGCCGCACGGGGCTGAACATAAAACCCGAGACCTATTATGAACTTTCGAAGCATAAGAATATAGTGGCGGCAAAGGAAGCAAACGGCGACATTTCCGCGCTCGCGCAGACTGTAAAGCTCTGCGGCGACGAACTGACGATATACAGTGGAAACGACGACCAGATAACGGCGTTCATGTCGCTCGGCGCAAAGGGAGTTATCTCTGTGCTCTCAAACATCGCACCGGGGGCGGTACACGATATGATCAAGACATACCTCGACGGCGACACCGCCGTGAGCACCGAGCTTCAATTAAAATATCTCGACCTTTGCAACAGCCTGTTTTCCGATGTGAATCCCATACCCATAAAAGAAGCGATGAACATGATGGGCATGGAAGTCGGCTCATGCAGGCTGCCGCTGGCGCAGATACAGCCGCAGGCGAAGGAGAAGCTCAGGAGAAGCCTCTCCGCTCTCGGAATGATATAAGCTCGAAAGGAACGGCACATGGGTGCCGTAAGGCGAAATAATGCTGAATATTATGCTCAGCGGATGCTGCGGAAGCATGGGCAGAGCCGTCACCGCTTTTGCCGACAACCGCGACGATATTAAAATAACAGCGGGAATAGACCGCGAGGGGCGCGAATGCAAATTTCCGACATTTGTCTCGCCTTTCAGCTTCAACGGAAAGGTCGATGTTATAATCGACTTTTCATCCCCTGCCGCCCTGCCGGGTCTGCTCGAATATGCGGTCAGCGCAAAAACTCCGACAGTCATTGCGACAACGGGTTTGAACGAGGCGCACACAGCGCTTATCTATAAAGCGGCAAAAGAGATACCGATATTTTTCAGCGCAAATATGTCGCTCGGAATAAATCTGCTCTGCGAGCTCGCGAAAACTGCGGCGAGAGTGCTGGGCGGCACATATGACATAGAGATAGTTGAGACTCACCACGCGCAAAAAACAGATGCGCCGAGCGGAACGGCACTGATGCTCGCGGACGCGATATCATCGGAGCTTGAGCGCAAGCCGTACTACGAATATGACCGCCATTTGAGGCGCGAAAAGCGCCCGCACGACGAGATAGGGATACACTCCGTGCGCGGCGGGACGGCAGTCGGCGAACACGAGATTATATTTGCGGGCTACAACGAGACGATAAAGCTCAGCCACTGCGCGCAGAGTAAAGAGTTATTCGCAGCGGGAGCCGTGAATGCCGCGAAATTCATACAAAACAAAGAACCGGGACTCTACGGCATGAGCGACATGATAGACAGAAAGGATGCGAAGAAGTGAAGATAATCGAATCGATAAGCGTGAGCGAAAACGCGACTCTTTTTTCGCTCAGTGACTCCCCCGCCGACATAAGCTTCATTGCGGGCATCTTCGAAAAAATTGCCGAAGCGGGAATAGACGTTGACATGATCTCGCAGTTTCTGCCGAACAGTTCTCATGCGGGGCTTTCGTTTACGGTCAGCGACGACGATTTCGGCGGCGTGCTCGAGATAGCGACTCAGCTCAGAGCCGAAAACAAAAAGATAAAAATAAGCGTCAGCTCCGGTAACTGCAAGATATCCGTAAGCGGAGCTGAAATGGAGGGACATCCGGGCGTTGCGGCGCGGGTATTCAAAGCCGCCGCGAACGCGGGGTGCGACATAAGAATGATAAACACATCGGAGACCGAGATATCTCTGCTCGTTGTCAAAGCCGATGTTGATGCGACGGTTGCGGCAATAAAAAAAGAGTTTGAATAAAAATAACAAGCATAGAAAAAAGCTGCATCTTACGATGCAGCTTTTTAAAATTCAAATCACACGCTCAGGAGTCCTGCGTCGAGCACGAACTGAGAGCCGGTCACATAGCGTGCCTTGTCGCTTGCGATATAGAGAACCATATTCGCGACATCCTCGGGCTCAATCCACGGCACGGGCAAAAGGTTGCCTGCGGAACGCTCGGCAATTTCAAGCGGAGTCGAATGCTCGAGAGCCGCAAGACCGTCGTTCATGGGAGTGTTAACTCCCGTCGGGTGGATGCTGACAACGCGGATATTATAGGGTGCAAGCTCGATAGCCCACGCTTTTGTCAGACCCGTGAGTCCCCATTTCGAAGCGGTATAGTGCGAAAGCCTGTTGCCGCCGCGCAGACCCATAACGGACGAATTGTTGATGATAACGCCGCTCTTTGCCTCCATCATGTGAGGAACGACTCTGCGGGTGACTATAAACGGACCTTTGAGGTTGATATCTATCATCGCGTCCCACTCTTCGTCGGTCATCTTGTCGACCGCAGCATAGGCGCAGATACCTGCGTTATTGAAAAGTATATCTATCTTGCCGAACTCGGCGATAGCTCTGTCAACGGCATCGGTGACGGATTTGTCGTCTCTGACATCACCGGCGGCGATAAGGCATCTCCTACCGAGGGCTTCCACTTCCTCTTTCAGGCTCTTGAGCTCATCGCTCGTGCCGAACGAGTATGCGGGATATTCAATCTTCTTCGCCACATCAAATGCAACGATATCGGCACCCTCTTTGGCGAGAGCGAGAGCGGTGGCTCTGCCCTGACCGTGTGCTGCGCCGGTTATAAACGCAACTTTGTTTTCAAAATCAGACATTACGGGTATCTCCATCTTTGCGATATTTGTAGAGCACTTCGTCGAGCGGAACTTTTGCAACGGTATTGAACAGATTCGTTGCGTACATTATACCGGCAAAAGCGATGAGAAGAACTATCTCTTCAGTTGAAAAACGCTCGGAAAGCTTATTGTATATCTCGTCGGGTATGTTGTGCGGATCTTTGCAGATAGCGCCGCCGAAATCGACGAGCAGCTTTTCGGTATCCGACAGATGCGGATTGTCCGGATCGTCGCCGGAGTCAATAAGTATTTTTCTGAAAAAGATCGAACATATCAGGCACTCGTTGCCCTCGGATATAGCGTGGGAAAACAGCGATATTGCGCGGTCGCCGATGACCGGCACGAGCTGATCATAGAGCGTGTACCACTCCATATACGCTTTGAATGCAGGGACATTGTGAAGCAGAGTACGCTTCATATTGGTGATGCGTCCGTGCTTTGCTATCTGATCTTCGTACTCCCTCTTGACCTCTTCCGATGAACTTTCATACTCTGTCATAGGTAAAAAGCTCATGAAATTTTCCTCCTTTAAACCATTAAAGCTTTTATTCAAACAAAAACCGGCACAATGATGTGCCGTCTTTTTGTTATGCTGTTTTTTCTGTCTGCGCAGATACAGACTTTTTCTTAGAGCGACGGAGATTTTTCTCCGCCTTTCCCGTAAGCCTTATCTCCTCGGGGTCGTCCTTTATCTTATCCATAATGACAAACAGCAGCGTCATCATCAGAAGATACGGAACGGGGCTGAACAAGCCCGGATTGACAAGTGACATCAGCTGCATGCCGATATATGCGATAAAAATAAACTTGTTTGTCAGAGTGTTGCGGCGCGCAAAATAGACAATACGCGCGACGAATATATATCCGTAAGCCGCGATGCCGACTATGCCAAAGCTGCCGATAACCTGGAACGGCGAGGAATGATACCAACACAGGGCGCCTTTTGCGGAATGATGGACATCCCTGTTGCCGAAATATCCGAGTCCCCTACCGAAGACGGGATTTGAAAGGAAATCCTCAACGGCGCGGCGCATGAGCCTGACTCTTATCTCGTTATCATCTATCTGGAGAAGTCTCAGGAGCATATCGCGGAAGAAATAGATGAGATCCCAGAAGAACACGAAGAACATCACAATACCGACAGAGATTATAATAATATTATGTACCCTGTGGCGTTTATCGAGGCAGAGAAGCGCTATCATGCACATCATGACTTCCGCAGTGCCGACAATTGCGCCGCCGCGCGATCCGGTTATCATCATACAGCCGTAGAACAACATACCGACCCAGAACCAGCCGTGATTGCCCTTTATCGAACGCAGGAATGCAAACGGCAGAGCGAAGATAAGAAAAGTTGAGGCGTTGTTGCGCCACTGAAAAGCGAGAAGCCCGTGAGTCGAGAGCACCTTATCGAGATGCTCACCGTAATATTCGAGGATCATGAAGCAGCAGAACAGCCCCATGATTATCATTATTTTTGATATCTTATCCGGCAGAGAATAGTTTTCCCTCAGGCGAATGTGCGAGTTCATGAGATTATAGAACAGCAGCATACCGAAGCCGAGACCGAGGGTAAAAAATATCGGCATCAGGCTGAAATATTCTTTGGCGGTTATCTTGCCGAGACCGCCGAGGGTAACTGCGACGGAGACTGCAAGCATCGGCCAGAACAGCTCGCCGTGAGGCAGTTTGCGTTGATAATAAATGAAATGGAAGATTATAGCCGCCGCTGCCGGGACGGCAAGCCAGACCATTTTGATGAACTCGTCATAAGAATTGTTGCACTTTATAAGGCAAAGACAGAGCAAAAGGAACGGTTCAAGCGCAATTATAACATCCTCGCAGAAAACAAGTATGGCGCAAATGATCGCTGCAAAGATAAGAAGCCCTATAGCCTCTACACGCAAGACGGTGATAAAACAGGCTATAAGGAAGCAAACCCACATGAACCAATCAGTGGAAAGATAGTGTTCTATGCTTTTTCTGACGCTTTCAAATTTCGCGTTTTTTGTCAAGTTCATGCTCCTCGTTGACTCTCCGATCGTCTGAAATATTTTCACAATACATCAAACGAGCCGGCTGTCAAAAATACTGCCGAAATCCGCAGGTACAGTCCCCATGTTTAGCAGTTTATTTTATCACAAATTCATCAAAAAATCAAGAAATAACAATTAATCGAGCTGCATTATTTCCTCCGCCAAGGCACTTGCCGCGTCAAATAATTCTTGGCGGCAGGAAAGCTGCAATTCGTCCATACTGTGAGTTCCGTCAGACGACACAAAGAGTTTCTCTATTCCGAGCGCGGCAGGGTCGGCATCATTTGATGCGCACCCGCAGACGGCGTAAACTTTTGCGCCAGCTTTGGCAGCTCTTTTGCAGACTCCGCTCATCACTTTTCCGTTGACGCTTTGAGAATCAAATCTCCCCTCGCCCGTTATAACTACATCGGCATTCGCGGCAAATTTGTCAAAGCCGAATTCGTCCAAAACTATATCTATGCCGCTTCTGAGTTCGGCATTCAGGAAAGCTGCCGCACCCGCGCCGAGACCGCCTGCGGCACCTGCGCCCGGAAGATTTTCCGAATCGAAGTTGAGGTCTCTTTTGAGTATATCGGCCATATGGTGCAGCCCTCGGTCTAGCAATCCGACCTGCTCTGCATTCGCGCCCTTTTGCGGCGCAAAAACATAAGCCGCACCGTCAACGCCGAAAAGCGGATTAGTGACATCGCACGCAGCGACTACGGGAACACAAAACGTTTTTTCAGGCGCAATAATATGTTCGACCTCTATGAGCGTTCCGCCGACAGGAACAAACGAATTGTTATTTTTATCGAGAAAACGAAAACCGAGCTCCGACGCCATACCTACACCGCAGTCGTTAGTCGCGCTGCCGCCGAGACCCAAAATAATACGCTTTGCGCCGAAATTTACAGCATCGCGTATAAGCATGCCGACGCCCGCAGTAGTCGTAACGGTCGGGTCGGCTCTGTCGCCCGCGAGCGGAAGTCCGGCACACGAGGCAGTTTCAATAACAGCCGCGCCGCTTTTGAGCATATAATACTCCGCGCGCAAGGATAAACCGAACGGGTCTTTTGCATCGGCAGATATCCATTCTCCCTCGTTTGAAATTGCAAAACTCGAGCAAAGCCCCTCGCCGCCATCGGCAGCGGGGAGCTTTATCACATTGCAATCGGGTATTCTGTTTCTGAGCGCCGATTCGATTATATCGCAGACCTCGGACGAAGTCAGCGTGCCTTTGAAAGAATCGGGTGACAGCAGAATATTCATATTATCAATCTTTTGTAAGCATTCTGATATATCTCTTGAAGAACGATACACCCTCATCAAGAACAGCAACCGGGCAGCGCTCGTTGGTAGCATGGGTGCAGAGAAGGAGCTTCGTGCGCACATGGAACGGAGCAAAGCGATAAATATTATCGCATATAGGCTCATAGAAGCAGGCATCGGTACCGCCCATAACAAGATAGGGCGCAACGATAACCTCAGGATCGGCTCTGACGCAGATCTCCTCAATGACCTTGAAAGCTCTGGAATCGGTCGAAGAGAACTTGGACGCCTCTTTATGCTTGAGGCACTTTATCTCAACATCCTTATTCTTTATGACCTTGCGCAGGTGCTTCTCGACATCTTCTGTGGTTGTGCCGGGCATCATTCTGAAGTTTGCCGTAACAGATGCTTCCTGCGGAAGAACGTTGGCGACAGGGCTGCCCTCGGCCATGGTGACGCCGGTAGTGGTTCTTATGAGCGAAGCCGTCGGCGGAATCTGCTCCATGATAAACTTCGCAAGGGGCTTAAGCAGCCAGAGGTTGCAGGCGACGACTCTGACGGGATATGTGGTTCTTCTGCCGAGATTGGAGAAGAGTTTGAGAACAAACGGCTCGAGTTTTGACTTGAACTGATGGTTTTCAACGTCTTTGACGACATCCGCTATTTTGCCTATGGCGCTGTGCTTCGGAGGCTGAGAAGAATGTCCGCCCTTAGCTCTGACGCTCATAGAGAAATCGGCATAGCCCTTCTCCGCGATGCCTACGCCCGCAAGATTGCCCTTGAGAACATGCTTGACGTTGACGGGCAGTATGGCTCCGCCCTCATCTATGACGCTGTCGAGGTGAATACCGCGTGACTTGAGGGTTTCCATGATAGCCTTTGCGCCGGCATCCTTTGCAGCGACGACTTCCTCATCGTGACCGAAGCAGAGATAGACATCTCTCTCGGGTTCATATCCCTCTTCAAGAAGAGTCTCAACGGCTTCCATGACGCAGATAAGGTGGTTCTTCATATCAAGAGCGCCTCTGCCCCAGATGAACTCGCCGTCGTTATAGCCGCTGAACGGCTCATGAGTCCAGTCACCCTCGGTGCCGGGCTCGATCGGAACGACATCCTGATGCGAAAGCAGAGCTATAGGCTCGAGATCGGGATTCTTGCCCTTCCAGCGATAGAGCAGGCTCGCCTCGGCGATATCCTCGCGCTCGAGAGTCTTATGCAGCAGAGGATACGACTCCTCAAGGAATTTGTGGAATTTTTCAAACTGCGACCAGTCAACCTTATCTTTTTCAGGATAAGATACGGTGGGAATCTGAATAGCACCGCTCAGATGCTTTGCAACACGCTCAACATCAACATTCTCTTTTTCAAGAGGCTTTGTCTCCCTCTTCTTGGGGACAAAGAATATGGCTCTGATAAGAGTTATGACGATAAAAATACCGAGAGCTATCAGAATGCCGTAAAGTATTTTGAGTCCCATTGTTTTTCTCCTTTCACGCCACGCGGCGAAATAAATTAATATACACTTTGACGCGGTAAAGCCCGAAGTCAAATATCTACATAATAATATCAGAAAATCGCTGTTCAGACAATAGCCGAAATGCAAAAATTTGCCCCAAAAAACATAGAAATTTTATATGATTACATGTCAAAAAGGCTTATCTGCGTGGTTTTCGGAATATCCTCAAGCGCGCCAGCAGCTTCGAGAGCCTCGATAACAGTCTTGGAAACACTCGCGCGTCTGCGCAAATCTTCGACGGATAGGTACTTGCCCTCGCCGTCATCGCGCGCCGCAGCAAGCTGCTCCGCGGCAACGCCGCCGCATCCGCCGAGAGCGGAGAACGGAAGCCTTATCTTGCCGTCCTCTATATGATAGACCTTGGCATCGGAATTATAGACATCGACCGGAAGGAACTTCACTCCGCGCGCCATCATCTCATTGACGACCTGGAGAGAAGTGAACATATTCTCCTCCTTGGCGGTGGCTTCCTTCATGTTCATCTTTGTCTTGAGATATTTCATCTTGTTCTTGACGGCTTCCTGACCTGCCATGATGGACACGGTATCAAGGTCTTCGCCGCGGACTGTCATATATGTCGCGTAATACTCGACAGGATAGTAGAGCTTATACCACGCAAGGCGCATGGCAGCGATAACATACGCTGCGGCGTGAGCCTTCGGGAACATATATTTTATTTTAAGACAGCTGTCGATATACCACTCGGGAACATTATTTGCGCGCATCGCAGCCTTGTGTTCATCGGTAAGGAGCTTTTTCGCTTTACCCTTACGGGTTATCTCCATTATCTTGAACGCCATGCTCGGCTCGACGCCCTTATGTATGAGATAGGTCATGATGCTGTCTCGTGTTCCGATAACATCGGAAATGGTGCAGGTGCCGTTATCTATAAGGTCTTTTGCGTTGCCGAGCCAGACGTCGGTGCCATGGGAAAGTCCGGATATTTGGAGCATATCGGAAAAGTTCTTCGGTTTTGAGTCAAGAAGCATCTGGCGCACGAACGGCGTTCCGAGCTCGGGAAGAGATAATGTACCTGTATTGCAGTCGATATCCTCTTCCGTTACGCCCATGGGCTCGGGAGATAAAAGCATCTCATAGAGCTTCGGGTCGCAGACATCGGCATCCATGACGGAAGTTCCGGTCAGATTTTCAAGATGCTTATAGAATGTCGGCACATCGTGGCCGAGAATATCAAGCTTGAGTATCGTATCATGGAGCGCATGGAAGTCGAAATGCGTTGTCCGCGTGCCCTTGTCGGGATCGTCCGCGGGGTGCTGAATAGGCGTGAAGTCCTCAGCCTCTTTATAGTCCGGCACAACGACCATTCCGCCGGGGTGCTGACCGGTTGTGCGCTTTATTCCGACACAGCCCTGGACGAGTCTGTCTTCCTCCGCACGCTGAACGGTCATGCCTTTTTCATCGAGCCATTTTTTGACGAAGCCATAGGCGGTCTTATCGGCGAGAGTACCGATTGTACCTGCCTTGAAAACGTTCTTGGCGCCGAAAAGGGTCTCGGTATACTTATGCGCCTGCGACTGGAAATCACCCGAGAAGTTGAGGTCGATATCAGGCTGTTTATCGCCGTGGAAACCGAGGAATGTTTCAAACGGAATATCGTGACCGTCGCGGACGAGCGGTTCGCCGCAAATTTCACAGTTCTTCGGCGGCAGGTCGAAGCCCGAGCCTATCGAGCCGTCCATGAAGAATGTACTCTTCTTGCAATGTTTGCACAGGTAGTGCGGCATAAGCGGGTTGACCTCGGATATCTCCGCCGCGAAGGCGACAAACGACGAGCCGACCGATCCTCGCGAGCCGACATAATAGCCGTGATCCATGGAGAACTTGACGAGTCGCTGAGCGATGATATAAAGCACGGCGTAGCCATGTTCGATAATTGAGCTGAGCTCCTTTTCAAGGCGCTTTTCGACATATTCCGGCAGAGGATCACCGTAGATATCTTTCACATGCTTATAGCATATCTCGCGCAGTTCTTCATCGGAGCCCGGAATTCGCGGAGGATATGTACCGTCCGGTATGGGCTGGATAACCTCGCACATATCGGCTATCTTATTGGTATTTTCAATGACAACCTCGCGTGCGGTCTCCTCGCCGAGATAGGCGAACTCGTCGAGCATCTCCTGCGTTGTTCTGAAATAGAGCGGAGCCTGCTGAGCGGCATCGGTAAAGCCCTGACCGGTCATGATAATCTCTCTGAAAACGCTGTCGCTCTTGTCCATGAAATGGACATCGCAGGTGGCGACGGTAAGCTTGCCGAGCTTGTCGGCAGTGGCGATTATCTTTTTGTTTATATCCTCAAGCCCCTGAACATCCTTGACTCTGCCCTCTCTGATAAGGAAAGCGTTGTTGCCGTTGGGCTGTATCTCCAGGTAATCGTAAAACGAGGCGATTTCAAGCACTTCATCGTCGGATTTTCCGTCGAGTATGGCTCGGTAAACTTCGCCCTGTTCGCACGCACTGCCGACGATTATACCCTCGCGGAACTCTTCTATAACCGAGCGCGGGACGCCGGGCTTGCGGCTGAAATATTCGAGGTTAGATTTTGTGATTATTTTATAGAGGTTTTTAAGTCCCACATAGTTCTTTGCAAGGAAGATTATGTGGTTATATTTCTTTTTCTTCTCGGCAGGATCGACGACGCGGTCGTCAAAATAATAGCCCTCCATGCCGTAGAGTATCTTTATCTTGCCTTTTGCTGCGGCGCAGGCCTCGGGGAACGCCTGAACAACGCCATGGTCGGTTATGGCTATTGCCTTATGTCCCCACGCTATAGCGCGCTCAACGAGCTTTGTGGCACTCGAAACGGCGTCCATGGCAGACATTGTGGTATGCAAATGAAGCTCGACGCGTTTCTCGGGCGCATCGTCCTTCTTTTCGATAATGTCAATTGTCGTTATGGCTCGCGCGTTTATGCAGTCGCACTTCATATAGGAATCGTAGTTGACAACGCCCCTGACCATAACAGCGACGCCGTCTTTGATATTCTTGAGCAGGCTTTCGCAGTTCTCAGCGAGCTCGAATATCTTGACGGAATATGAATTTGTTTTATCTGTAATGCAGAAATTGATTATCTTTCTCTTGCCGTCGCGTGTGTCGCGCGACTCGAAAGAAAATACGGTTCCCCAGACAACGACCGAGCCTGAGTCGGAAGCTATCTCGCTCAACGGAATGGGCTTGGTTTTTATTATAGGTCCGTAGATCGGGACGGAATATTTCGTTGAAAACGGGTATTCGTCATATGTTCTTGTGAGATTGCTGAGGTCTTTTTCCTGCGAGACTTTGTCGGCGAACGCGTTGCGTATGCCGCTGTCAAGTTCTTCCTGATACTGCATCACTTCGCCGTCATCGACAGGTGCGCCGCTGTCAGTGAACTCAACGCCGACATCCTCGCCGAAGCGTTCGAATATCATCTGCGCAAAGCGCTTGGGTGCGCCGAGATTGTTTATGACATCCGCGCCGCTCTTGAGCTGGACAGACACCATATCGCCGAGCATGAAGCACTTTGCATCGTTTAAAAATCCGTTCGCGGCGGGAAACTCCTGGCGCAGAGAAACGAGCAGCTTGGCAAGCCCGAGTTCACTCATCGGCTCTTTCGGAGCATCTTCGCGTTTTTCTTCTTTGACCGAGCAGTTTATCACTGCGGCATTGAGAGTGAACGCTTTTATGAGCGTAGTTTCGACGGCTCTCAAAATAAGCTTGCCCGGCGCAGCAGCCGCCGAGCAAAGCAGTTCGAGCTCCCTGCGCTCGACATTCAGCCTGATATCGTCAAGCTGAATGTTTTCAAGCTCAGAGAGCAATTCGGAATCATCAATATATTCTTTTACAAAATCAACTAACTTCTTGCCGGACATCATTGTCTCCATTAAAGTTTATCTATCTCTTCCATAAGGCTGTCAAGCACCTCTGACTCAGGTACTTTTTTGATTATTTGACCCTTTTTGAATATCAGCGCGCAGCCGTCGCCGCCGGCGATACCGATATCGGCTTCTCTCGCTTCGCCGGGTCCGTTGACGGCACAGCCCATGACCGCGACCTTTATCGGCTTGTTGCACGACGCGAGCCGCTCTTCGACTGCGTTTGCGAGGGATATCAAATCTATCTTTGTTCTGCCGCAGGTCGGGCACGAAACTATCTGGACGCAGTCTTTTTTTGCGCCCGTTGCGCGCAGGATATCATAGCCCGCCGCAACTTCTTTGACCGGATCATCGGTCATTGAGACACGGATAGTGTCGCCGATTCCGTGCAGGAGCAGGGAACCGATACCGACGCTCGACTTGACAAGGCTCATTTTCCATGTGCCCGCCTCGGTTATGCCTACATGGAGCGGATAATCGCAAATCCGCGAGATAAGCTCATATGCTTCGACAGTCATCGGGACATCGGAGGACTTGAGCGAAATAACAATATTATTAAAATCGCACTCCTCAAGCAGACGCACATGTCCCATTGCGCTGTCCACAAGAGCCTGTGCGGTGGGAGCGCCGTATTTGGCGAGAATATCCTTCTCGATAGAGCCGCTGTTGACACCAACCCTTATCGGAATCCCGTTATTGGCGCAGGCATCGGCAACAGCCTTGACTCTGTCTTTCGAGCCGATGTTGCCGGGATTGATGCGTATTTTATCAACGCCCGCAGAGATGCTTTCGAGCGCGAGTCTGTAATCAAAATGTATATCCGCGACTATCGGCACTTTTACTGCATCTTTGAGAGCCGGGATGAGTTTCACCGCATCCATATCGGGTATTGCGGCGCGGATTATCTGGCATCCGGCTTTTTCGAGAGCCTTTGCCTGCCTCACGCTGCCCTCAATATCATGCGCGGGGATATTGAGCATCGACTGGACGGCTATCGGAGAATTGCCGCCGATAGTCAAATTGCCTATTCTGACTTCTTTGCTTTTTCTGCGTTCAAATGCCATAATTCTAACCCCTTATCAAACTGACAATATCTTTGAATGAAATCACAGCCATAAATGCGAGCAGAAGTATCATGCCGACCGCGTGAACCCACTTTTCGAATTTCTGCGGGATGGGCCTGCGTATGATAAGCTCGATGAACATGAAGAACAGTCTGCCGCCGTCAAGCGCCGGGATGGGCAGAAGATTGAACAGACCGATATTAATAGCTATCAGCGCCATAATAGTCAGAAGCGGAGTCCAATCCATCGAAGTAGACGAAGCCGACGCCGCATCCGCGACATAGTTTATAACACCTATCGGCCCCGAGACTTCGCTGAGTCCGTATCTGCCCGTTATCAAATCGAACAGGCTTATCCAAACCATGCGTCCTATTGAAATACTTTCAAGAAAAGCGTTCTTTGTGACGCTCAGAAATGTCGGTTTAACGCCGACGATAATGAAATCATAGTGGATGCTTATAAGATTCTCCTGACCCTCTATCGGGCTGGTCTGAAATCTGACATCCTTGAGTTCAACATTTTTGCCGTCTCTTTTGACGACGAAATCCATGACACCGTCATCGTCGCGCATCATGAGAAATGTTATATCATACTGGGAATAGACGCGTTTGCCGTTTATTTTGACAATCTTATCCCCTGCTTCGAGTCCGCTCGCGGCACTTGTTGCGTTGTCATAAAACGAGCGAATCTGAGTGGTACCGATAAGATCGGACTGGCAGAGCATAATGGCAACGATAATAACGCCCATGATAAGATTGACGGTGGCTCCGGCGGCAACGATTATCATGCGCTGCCACAGGGGCTTATTGTTGAACGCGTGCTGATCCTCGCTGTCCTCGTCCTCGCCCTCCATGCTGACATATCCGCCGATTGGCAGAATGCGCACGGCATAGTCAGTCTCGCCCTTCTTCTTTTTGAAGATGGCGGGACCCATGCCGATAGAGAACTCGTTGACCTTGACCTTGAAAAGCTTTGCAAAAAGGAAATGGCCGAGTTCATGGAACATTATGACGATGCCGAAGAAAAGTATAGCCACAAGAAACGGCCAGACTTTGCTCCAAACTGCCGAAAACGACAGCGCGGTATTCAAAAACATAAAAAATATCCTTTCAGCCCGTGAAATCAGCAGCCGAACATCTCATGCACCTTTTCCCTTGCGCGGGAATCGGCGAGAAGAATATTCTCAAGGCTGTCACACGGTGAAAATTCGGTTGAATCGAGCACTCCCGCCACTGCATCGGCGATATCAAGGAACTTTATCTTTCCGTCCCTGAACAGCTTATTCGCCGCTTCATTAGCGCCGTTTGCCGATGCGGGATAGATGCCGCCCTTTGTTATCGCCTGCCTGCAAAGATTGATGCAGGAGAATGTATCATAATCGGGCTGCTCGAAAGTGAGCGTTTTCCAATCCTCGAGGCGGAGCTGCTTTGCAGGGCTCTCGTAACGCTCGGGGTAAGTCAGTGCATACTGTATCGGCACGCGCATATCCGGCACACCGAGCTGAGCTATAACTGAGTTGTCGACATATTCGACGAGCGAATGAACCACGCTCTGACGGTGAACAAGAATGTCTATTTTATCGGCTGGCATGTCAAAGAGCCACGCCGCTTCGATAAGCTCCAGTCCCTTGTTCATCATTGTAGCAGAATCGATGGTAATTTTTGCGCCCATGCTCCAGTTGGGATGCTTGAGCGCCTGCTCGACGGTGACATCTTTCAGGTCATCGCGTGTTCTGCCGAAGAATGGTCCGCCGGAAGCAGTCAGAATAAGACGTTTGACGCTCTGTTTTCCGGGGCTTCCCTGAAGCGACTGGAATATTGCGGAATGTTCGCTGTCGACCGGGAGAATCGCTACGCCCTTTTCTTTGGCGCGGGTCGTTACAAGCTCGCCGCCGGCAACAAGAGTCTCCTTGTTGGCGAGGGCAATATCATTGCCCGCCTCGATAGCGGCAAGGGTCGGTTTGAGACCGGCTATGCCGACAATACTATTGAGCACCTTATCGGCATCAAGCTGAGCTGCAGCACATATGCCTTCTTCGCCGCCGAGCACTTTTGTATCGGTATCGGCGACTTTTATTCTGAGCTCCGCCGCTCTGCTTTCATCGGCAACAGCCGCTATCTCGGGCTTAAACTCCCTTATCTGCTTTTCGAGCAGGTCGATGTTTGAATTCGAGGTCAGCGCTTTGACCGTAAAATTCCGAAGTCTTGCGACATCGAGTGCCTGGGTGCCTATAGAACCGGTAGAGCCGAGAATGACCATGCTTTTCATAGGATCACGCTCCCACGCTGAGAATCAGCGAAATAATGGCGTAGAGTATCGGCATAACGAAGCTGTAGCTGTCGAATCTGTCCATGATGCCGCCGTGACCGGGGAAGATGGTTCCGAAATCCTTTTCGCCGAAGTTCCTCTTGATAACGGACGCCGAAAGGTCGCCGCCGATGCTGATAGCGGAGAGGAACATCGATGTTGCGGGAATCATCCACCACTTTATTGTGTCGTTCTTGAAGAAGAAATAATCAAAAATGAAGAAGAAGGCGAGGTTGAAGAGCATAGTTATAACTATTCCGCCGATTGCGCCCTCAACACTCTTTTTCGGGCTGATATTCGGAGCGAGCTTATGCTTGCCGAACTTTCTGCCGACAAAATACGCAAATGTGTCGTTGAGCCATGCGGACAGCAGCGCCGTAAAGATAATAAAGAACACATGCGACTGCTGGAACAGATCTGGACGGCTCAGGCAGAGATTTCTGAGCAGGGTTATTGTCGACATAACATACGGCACGATAACGCCGCAGAACATCGACATAACGACATCTTCAAACTTTGTTTTCTTATAGTTGCCGAGCATGATGAACATCATGATTATGACATAGACAATTGCAATGACATATGTCGGGAACGGCAGCTTCGAAAAGAGCTTATATTCATAGGCAAAGGGCATAAATGCGGCGAGAACTATGTTGATTATCATGAGAAGCTTGTTCTCGATCTTCGCAACATGCTGTATCTCATAGGATGCGATCAGCGATACGACTGCTATAACTATGCCAAGAACGGGAGTGAACATAAAGGCAAGGACTGTAAGTCCGAAAAGAGCGCCTAAAACTCCGGTAATAACGCGCTGTTTCATCTTTCTCTCATCTCACTATAAAAATTATTTTCAGACTCCTCCGAAGCGTCTGCTGCGGTGTGCGTATTCCTCAAGAGCGGCATCAAAATCCTGCTCGGTATAATCGGGCCAGAGGATATCGGAATAAATAAACTCCGAATATGCCGCCTGCCAGATGAGGAAGTTGGAAAGTCTGAATTCTCCGCTTGGGCGGATTATAAGATCGGGGTCGGGCTGACCCGCCGTATAGAGATTGTCGGATATATCCTGCTCGGTCAGGCTCTCGGGTGTGCGCTCCCCTCTTGCGCACTGCTCGGCAAGCCGCTTGCAGGCGGACAGTATCTCATTTCTGCCGCCGTAGTTTATCGCGATGTTTACGGTCGTTCTGACCTTGTCTGCGGAACCGCGCTCAAGCTCGTCAACAAGCTCGAGAATATCGTCCGCAAGACCTTCGCGCTCTCCTATATATCTTATTCTGAGACCTTTCTGTGCATTCTCCTGCTCGCGCTCCTCAGCCTCGCGCAGGTACTCACGGAAAAGATCCATTATGCCGCTGACTTCCTCGGGCGGTCTGCGCCAGTTTTCCGTGGAAAAGGCGTAGAACGTCACATAGCGTATACCTCTGTCTGCGGCGTATTCGCATATTCTTTTGAACACCTTCGCGCCCTGTTTGTGACCCTCGCCGCGCGGAAGTCCGCGCTGCTTCGCCCAGCGGCCGTTGCCGTCCATGATTATGGCGACATGCTTTGGAAGATGTTCGTTTTCAGGTGACTTTGTCATAGCAAAAATCCCTTTCTGTATTTAGGCAAAAAGGCATGACCGCCCGAAGCGCCCAGCCTTTTTGCTTCAATGATCCGAAACAAATCAGATCGCCATTATTTCCTTTTCTTTCTCTGCAGCTACCGAGTCCGCTTCTTTGACGAACTTATCGGTTATATCCTGCATTTCTTTCTCGCCGTACTTGAGATCGTCCTCGGTTATCTCGCCGTTCTTCTGCATCTTCTTGAGCTTATCCATGCAGTCTCTGCGGATAGAGCGGATGGCGACCTTGCAGTCTTCAGCAAGCTTCTTGACATCCTTGACTATCTCGCGGCGCTTATCCTCAGTCAGAGGCGGGAAAGTCAGTCTGATAACCTTGCCGTCATTCTGCGGGTTGATGCCGAGATCGGAGGTCTGGATAGCCTTCTCGATGGGGTGAAGGGTCGAAGCGTCCCAGGGCTGGATGCAGAGGATTCTCGCCTCGACCACGGAGATAGCCGCAAGCTGATTTATCGGAGTGGCGGTGCCGTAATAATCAACGGTTATCCTATCGAGAACCGCCGCGGTAGCTCTGTTTGCTCTTATTGCAGCATACTCGCCCTTGAGGGAGCTGATGCTCTTACCCATTTTATCGCGTGCTGTTTGAAATACTGTTTCCATAATTTCAATCCTTTCTTGAAGAGAAGATCATATTTTCATCGGTCTTTCGCCGATCATTTTACAACTGTTCCGACATTTTCGCCCTTTATCGCCTTAACGATATTCTGAGGATCGTCGAGGTTGAAAACGAGAATCGGGATAGAATTGTCTCTGCAGAGAGAAGCCGCGGTGCCGTCCATGACCTTGAGGTCGTGGCTGAGAATCTCGTCGAACGAGAGAGTATCGTACTTCTTCGCATCCTCGAACTTGTGGGGATCCTTATCATAGACGCCGTCGACATTCGTTGCCTTGAACATGATATCGGCATCTATCTCGAGCGCGCGCAGAGCGGCGGCAGTATCGGTGGTAAAGAACGGATTGCCGGTGCCGCAGCCGAAGATAACGACTCTGCCCTTTTCAAGATGGCGAACCGCCTTGTTGCGGATATAGGGCTCGGCTATCTGCTGCATAGCGATAGCGGTCTGGACTCTGACGGGCACCTTGAGATGCTCGAGGGCATCGGCGAGAGCGAGGGAGTTCATGACGGTGGCGAGCATACCCATATGGTCGGCTCTGGTTCTGTCCATATCACCGCTCGAACGTCCGCGCCAGAAGTTGCCGCCGCCGACGACAAGACCGACCTGAACGCCCATATCGACACATTCCTTGACTGCGGAGCAGATATTGAGAACGGTATCGTAGTCAATACCCATACCCTTTCCGCCGGCGAGCACCTCGCCGCTTATTTTCAGAAGTATACGTTTATACGTAAGCTCCATGTTACTGCCTCCATTCAAAAAAACATAATTTTCCGCTACTATTTTACTTTATTTTACGCAAGCTGTAAAGACAAAAAGACAAATTCACAGCAATTTAACAAAAAAAGAACACGGGAGACAAGATTCGCTTTTGTCTCCCGTGTTTAAGTCTGCGTTACTGCCTGTCGAGCGCCGCCTGAGCTTCGGATGTAAGCTTCGAAGTTTGGCGCTGAGCCATGACAAGATTGTAATAAATGCCGCGCTTTTTAAGAAGCTCCGTATGCGTGCCGACCTCGGCGATTCTGCCGTTTTCGAGCACAACGAGCCTGTCCGCATGGCGCAGGGTCGAAAGCCTGTGAGCAATGGCTATTGTTGTTCTGTTCTGAACCAATCTGCCGAGCGCCTCCTGAATATGGCTCTCGGTCTCGGGGTCGAGCGCGCTTGTCGCCTCGTCGAGAATGAGTATCTTCGGGTCGCGCAGTATCGCTCTCGCTATCGCCACGCGCTGTCGCTCGCCGCCCGAAAGATTATAGCCGTTTTCGCCGACAACGGTATTATACCCGTCTTTTAGCTCCATTATAAATCCGTGGGCGTTTGCCGCCTTTGCGGCGGAGAACACCTCTTCCGGGGATGCGTCCGGCTTTGCATAAGCGATATTGTCATAGACGGTGCCGGAGAAAAGATATGTCTCCTGAAACACGACACCCATATTCTCGCGCAGATAATACTGGTCATAATCGCGGATATCCCTGCCATCTATTCTGAGCGTTCCGCTGTCGACATCATAGAGGCGCATGACAAGGTTTATCATAGTGGACTTGCCCGCTCCCGAATGACCGACAAGACCTATCATCTCACCCGGTTTTATCTTCAGATTTATATCCTTGAGCACCGGCTCGTAGCTTTTATAGCCGAAGCCGACGGAATCGAACTCAACTTCACCCTTTATCGGATATTTGCCGGCGTTTCTTGAATCGCCGACCTGCGGCTTTTCATCGAGAACTTCATAAATTTTTATAAGGCTCGTTGTGACCTCCGCTATCCAACGCGGCATATTGGCAAGCCAGTCGAGCGGCTTATAGATATACGAGAGCAGAAGCACAAAGCTCCACAGCTCGCCTGCGGTCATCGTGCCGTTTATAACCATTCTGCCGCCGAAATAGAGCACAAGGAAGTTGCCGGAGTTCATAAAGAAGCCTATTACAGGAAAGATAATCGCCCACATTCGTTCGTTACTCACGGAGATATCGGCAAGAGCCTTGCTCGCGGAAGAAAACTTTGCAACCTCGCGCTTTTCGCTGCCGAAGGTTTTGACGACACGAATGCCCTTGATTATATCGTGAAGTATCGAGTTCGCGCGGCTGTCATACCGCCACTGCTTATCATAGCGCAGATGGATATAGCGCTTGAAGCCGTTGAGTGCGATAATGCAAAGCGGCGCGGGCAGGACTGCGAGAAGAGTCAGCAGTGGGCTCATGCGCAGCATGAATATGCCGACGACGATAAAGAGTATAATCTGTTCGAGTGCATAGCGACCTTTATCAACAAAGAAGTTCTGCACCGTGTTTGTATCGCGCGTGACGCGTTTTATAAGATCGCCCGCAGTTTTGCGCGACATGGACGAGACGGACATACGCTGGACTTTGTCATAGACAACGGAGCGCAGATATTTCGAGAATCCGAGTCCGACGCTGTTCGCGGTGCGCCCGGAGAATATCTGGAAGATGTTTTCGAGCAGATAAGTCAGCGCCATGGCGACGCCGATAATAATAACATTCTGCTTTGCGGAGAGTCCGCCGGGCGAAAACGCCGACGAGAAGCTGTCAACAAGCTTGCCCTGGAGCACGGGCTGCGCCGCAGACATAAGATTCGCGAGAGTGACGAGCACGCTCGACACAATAAGAGTCGGCATAAACTGCCGAAGCATTTTAAATGTTCTGCGCCATATGTAGCTCTTATCAACGCAGAACATACAGACATCGGTACCCTTTGGATAGCGCCTGCCGCATACCGGGCATCGGTCGGCATTGTCGACGCTGAGCTGCGGTTCTTCGCCTGTTTTTATATAGTGGTTGACTGCCTTGCAGAATTCGCCTATATCCTCCGCGGCACTCATGGAGAAGCGGCAGACGGTGATATTCTCGGCACTGTCATAATCAGAGCCGAGCTCATCCGCAAACGGCGATATCTCGATGCTTCCGCATCCGACATCGGTATACTGCACAAGCTCGCCGACATTTTCAAGCGAATGCGAAAACACCTCTCTGCCGTCTTCGAGCACATAGACTGCGCCGTTCTCATACCGCAAGACACCGCGGCACGGCTTTGAATTCAAGTCAAGGTCATATTTTACCTCGGTCATATTTTAAACCATACGGCGCACAGCCGCTCCTTTCTTTAAAATTCATGCAAAAAATCAATACAGAAACGGTTCGATTTTCCTGCGTGTTCTCGGTTTTAGGGCGTTGATATTCGGAATTATAAAACGGTTGCCGTCGGCATCGGTGAGCATGACCGCACCGGAATCGAGCATCTTGATGTTGCGGCTGATATCCTTGACGCCGAAGGTCTTTTTGAAGCCGTCTATCGACACATCGAAATAGAACGAGCCCATCTTCTCATCTATCGAATATATCTCGGATATCTGCGGGCAATAATAGCGCGCGGCGAGATCCTTTTCGATTATTTCTCTGCTCTCCGGCGGAAAATCGGCGGCGTTTCTTATTATGCCTATCTCATTCTTGTCCATATCGCTGACGCTGATATATTCAAACGGTCTGTGCAGAGGCAGAGTGCGCAGAAGGCGCACGCGGCGATAGTCTTTGTCCTCGGTTTTGAGGGCGGTAAAACCGTTCGGATTTATATAGAATCTGCACTTTTCGGGGTCGAGGAAGTTTATTGACATAGTATTGAGTTCTCCCATTTTAACCCTCCTCAATCGATTATGCCGACAGCCTTTAAGGCTTCGGCCTGTATTTTATAGAGCTTATAGAACTCGCCGCGCTTTTTGAGAAGCTCGGCATAGCTGCCGTATTCAACCACTTCGCCCTCGCTTATGACCGCGAGCATATCGGCATCGCGAAGAGTCGAGAGACGATGAGCTATGGCGGCAGTTGTTCTGCCCTGCATAAGCTTTGTGAGCGAATACTGGATATTGCGCTCCGTTTCGGTATCCATTGCCGCGGTAGCTTCATCGAGAATAAGGATACGCGGATTCTGGATTATCGTTCTGGCTATCGATATTCTCTGGCGTTCGCCGCCGGAGAGGTCGTGGCCGCCCGCTCCGACGCGCGTCTCATAGGCATCGGGCAGTTTCATAATGAAATCATGCGCGCTCGCCGCCTTTGCCGCGGCGATTATCTCGTCCATTGTGGCATCCGGCTTTGCGTAGCGGATATTATCGGCTATTGTGCCGATAAAGAGATAGATATCCTGCGAGACCAGACCGACATTCTTTCTGATAGTATCGAGCGGCAGGTCGCGCACATCGACTCCGTCGATTTTGACGCACCCGGCTTTCGGGTCATAGAGACGCGCTATAAGATTCGCTATTGTCGTTTTGCCCGCTCCGGTTTTGCCGACTATTCCGAGCATCTGACCTGCGTTCACTTTGAGGTCGAGATTCTTTATAACAGGCTGTGCGGGTTCATACTCGAACTCGAGTTTTGATATTTCTATATCTCCGCGCACCGCTCCTATTTCTATCGGGTGCTCTTTTTCGACTATTTCGGGCTTTGCGTCAACTATTTCAAACACGCGCTGAGCCGAGTCGACACAACGCGCCCACCAGTTGGACACCCACGAGAGGAAATCCAATGGTCCGACGAGCATGGTAAGATAGACGGTGAAATTGAGAAGCGTACCGACGGTCATCTCGCCGTTTGCAACCATGAGTCCGCCGAAAGTCAGCATAACCACGGCGAGCATGGAGAGCAATATGGTGAGTACCGGGAAGAGAGTCGCTTCGGAATTGTTGAGCTTCAAATCAGCTTCATAGAGATCGCTGCTGACCGTATCGAAGCGGTCGAGTTCTTCATCTTCCTTTGAGAAAGCCTTTATTATACGCTGGCCGTTGATATTGTCGCTGACCATGGAGGTGAGTCTCGCGTTGCGCGCCCAGCTTCTGTGGTGCAAAGTTCTGAAAAATCTGCCGCCGAAGACGAGCAGCACAAGAAATATCGGAGCTGCGGCGCAGCAGAGAAGCGCCAGTTTCCACGACATGACGAACATTATTATCAGAACGCCTATAACTGTTATAACATTCGTTATGACATACGGCAGACCGTCGACAAAGAACCAATAGATGTTATTGGAGTCCCTTGTCACGCGCTCCATGAGCGAACCCGTCTGTTTGGACGAATAGAAGCCGACGGACAGTCGCTGCATGGCGGCGAAAATCTTGACTTTTATATCATATATGACTCGCGGCATTATACTGCCCATAAGGAACTGGAAAGACACGGTCATAAACAGTCCCAGAAGCTTCATGCCGACAACTGCGCCGATAAGATATCCGAGCGTGACGAGCAGCTGCTGTGCGGGCGTTGATCCGACCTTGCTCAACACATCGTCAAAGAGCGTCTTTGTGCTTATCTGCGGCATTGCCATATTCATGGCGGTGCTTATAAGTATTGCGGTGACGATAAGCGCCATCTGGAGCTTATAGCCGCCGAAAAAAGAAAACAGGCGTTTGACGGTCGAGCCGTTTTTATCACATTTCGGGCAGGAACTGCGCCCGGGCGGATACGGTCTTTTGCACTTCGGGCATACTCCGCCGCTCGGATTTTCACTGCTCTGCGGCATCGGCTCGCCGGTCTTGAGGCTGTTGAACGCCTTGCATAATTCATCATAGTCGCCGAGAAAATTGAGGCTGAATTTTATCAGACCGATATCGTCGCCGTCCTTTTCGGCTATAAGGCGGCCTGTTGAAACATACTGCTCGCATTTGAGAGAATCAAAATCCGAGAGCGGATAAGAGCGTATCTCCCTGAGTTCATACTCGGATTTGATTTTCTTGTTTCCGCGCTTTTTGGTGACTTTCTCGTCTCCGAGGATAAAGTATATGCCCTTGTCGTCAAGGGCTGTCCACGCAGTGAGATAACAGCCGTCGAAGTCCATATCGCTTTCAACAACTCTTATAAAGCCGTCGGTCTCAAGACCGTTTTTTCTGACCGCCGCATCGATATCGTCGGGCAGTCGGTCGGGGGTCTTTCGCATCGGCGGTTCGGGTCTGCCGAGCATACGGCGCAATATTCTTTTTATTTTTTTCTTGAAGTTATCCATGGTCACTCCGAAAAAATAATCAAAAAAGCGGACAGCCGGCGGCCGTCCGCGAATCACCTTATAAAAGAATACACGGGGCGCAGCAAATATGATAATTTATTTTACGCTCTGTCATAAGATGCGCTCCCCTTTCTTTGATATAGCTTTTAAATGATAGCATGATAAAAAGCGGATGTCAACCGAAATATCAGTCGATATAATCGAGTATCATCGGCTGCTCCGCAGGCTTCTTATCGCCGATTGAAACAGCGAAAAGATAGCGCGACTCGGCACCGTCGAGGCGGCTCTCGTCATCCGCAAAAAGCGTTGCGAGCAGTTCGCCGCGCTTCACAAAATCGCCCGTCTTTGCGGCTATTATAATACCTGCCGCGTGGTTTATATCATCATCTTTTTTCTCTCTGCCCGCTCCGAGCAGAACGGCGGTCAAGCCTATCTTCTCGGAATCCATGTGGGTTATATATCCGTCCGCCGGTGCATACACCTCGCGGCTGAAAGAAGCTTTTCTGAATTTTGAAGTATCTTCGATATACGAGACATCGCCGCCCTGCAATTTAACCATCATTTCAAAACGCTTGAGCGCTTCACCGCTTTCGACGGCTTCATCAACGAGCCTACCGCACTCATCTTTGTCGCCTATTCCAGCGAGCATCAGCATCCTGCACGAAAGCTCGCGGCAGACAGTCCAGAGATCGCCCGATGTTTTGCCCTTGAGTATCTCAACGGACTCAATGACCTCAAGCGAGTTGCCGACCGCACTTCCGAGCGGTGAATCCATATTTGTTATCAGAGCGGCAGTCCTGACGTCCGCTCCCCTGCCGATGTCGACCATCGTGCGCGCAAGCAGGCGGGAATCGTCGAGCGTTTTCATAAAAGACCCGCTCCCGGTTTTGACATCGAGGAGGATACAGTCCGAGCCGTCGGCGAGTTTCTTGCTCATGATGCTCGAGGCTATGAGCGGTATGCTGTCAACGGTTGCGGTGACATCGCGCAGGGCATAAAGCTTTTTGTCGGCGGGGCACATATTCCCGCTCTGTCCCGTGACGCTCAGTCCGCAGGTTTCAACGGTCTCACGCATCTCCTGCGGAGATATCGAAGTACGGAATCCAGGTATAGATTCAAGCTTATCGACCGTTCCGCCCGTGTGACCGAGTCCTCTGCCGGACATTTTCGCAACTTTCACGCCGCACGCCGCGACTATCGGAGCGACTATAAGCGTGGTTTTATCGCCCACGCCGCCTGTCGAATGTTTATCGACCTTGACACCGCTTATCCCGCTGAGATCGGCTTTGTCGCCCGAATCGCGCATTGCGAGAGTCAGCGCGACCGTCTCGGCATTTGTCATCCCGCGAAAAAACACCGCCATGGCGAACGCCGAAAGCTGATAATCCGGCACTTCGCCCGAGACGCAGCCGTTGATTATATAAGATATCTCTTCGGCGGTCAGTTCGCCGCCGTCACGCTTTTTGCGGATAAGTTCGGGCATATACATAAAAACACCTCAGTTCGTGAAGATAAGTACATGGTTGAGTGAGAATATAGACGACAATTCCTGATCATCGCCGAGGACTATGTTCTTGGCATCGTCGGCAGTGACGAGCGACGATATCATTGTCGGATCAGCTTTGACGCGCTCGATTATGGCGTCGTAATCCGACTGAGTGAACAGAGAGAACAGCGAACGCTGAAGATCGAGCCGCACACCGTCGTCGGCTATGCCGTAAGTTACCAAGCGTCCGCCTTTGAAGCTGCCGCCTTTTACTTCGGCGAGAGCCCTGTAGACACTCGTTGAAACCGACTTTTCCGCGCTGGTCAGGACGGAATCGGAGGCATAGGACTTATCCGTATCGGCACCGATAACCCAGCTTCCGACATTACGCTCCGCAACGCTCGCAACGGTTACAAATGTCTTTGTCCCGCAGGCAAATATGACCTGCGTACCTGTTGAGAACCACGACTTTGCACGTGCTTCGACATCATCCTCATTCTCGTCGGTCTTGAGGAAATTCACTTTTATCTCGACCGACATAACTTCGAGCATCAAATCTTCGGCGGCGCGCTCGGCACCCTGAATGAAGCCGAAGCAGTAATTGACATAATCATCAGATGGGCTGCTGCCTTGAAATCCGAGGCGCTGAAAACCGTTCGACACCGAGGCATAACCCGCAAGATATCCCGCATCGAGGGTGGAATAGCCGACAGCGAGCACATTTGAGGGCAGATTTTTCTCCTTGCAGTCGATGATGATAAACTTCACATCGTCCCAGCGCTCAGCCGCCTTTATAACGGCATCGCAGAATTCGTCGCCGTGGCAGACTATTGCTCTCGCGCCGTGGTTTATTGCTTTCTTAATCGCTTTGGAGAAATATTTTGTGCCGCGCTGAGACGGTCTGTAATATTTGCAGTTAACGCCGTAATCGGCGGCGTAGCTCCTGATGCCGTCCCACACGGCGGAATTATATGATCTGTCATAGATATCGCCGACATCGGTGATGAACACCGCGTCATACTTTTCGCGCTTTGAGCAGGCGCAGAGGCTCAAAAGCATCGCCGCCGCACAAAGGACAGATATTATACGCCGAAAGTTTTTCAAGGCTGTTTCTCCTGTTTCAGATTTGCCGGACCGAACGAGCCCGGCAGAAGCTCTTTGAGCCTGAACGAATGAAGTCCATGCTCTGTGTTGCAGATTATTTCAAAATTTTCACAGTCGCAGAACTCCGCCATCACCTGGCGGCAGACTCCGCAAGGCGTACACGCATCGGCTCCGTCTTTTCCGCCCGCGACAGCTATTGCGCAAAAATCACGCTTGCCGTCCGACACGGCTTTGAAAAAGGCTGTGCGCTCGGCGCAGACTGTCGGAGTATATGCGGCATTTTCGATGTTGCACCCGGTATATATCAATCCGTCGGAGCAGAGAAGCGCCGCACCGACGCTGTAGCCGGAATAGGGCGAATATGATTTGAGACGGGCTTCGGCGGCTTTTTTGAAGAGTTCGCCGCGCTCGTTATCGGTCATATATCCGACACCTCCCGCAGAAAGCTCTCTCCGCTTTGAAGCGCGGGCAAGCCGAAGCAATCGAGCACAAAAGCGGAAATATCGGCAAAGGTCGGGCGCGTTCCGATATTCACCCCGGCTTTTATCCCATCGCCGCAGACAATTATCGGGATATATTCGCGCGAGTGATCGGTGCTCGGGGTTGACGGATCGCAGCCATGATCGGCGGTTATTATGAGAACATCGTCAATGCGCATATTTTCGAGAAATCTGCCGAGATATTCGTCGAACTCGGTCAGGGCTTTTGCATAGCCGTCGACATCGTTCCTGTGTCCAAAGAGCATATCGAAATCGACGAGATTGACAAAGCAGAGACCGTTGAAATCCTCTTTTTGGAGTTCGAGCGTTTTTTCCATGCCATCGGCGTTATTTTTGTTGATACCTCTGTGATCCGTAACGCCGCGAGAGGCAAAAATATCATTTATCTTGCCGACGGATATGACATCGAAGCCCGAAGCTTTCAGACGGTCGAGCATTGTCTCCCCGGTCGGTTCGAGAGAAAAATCATGCCTGCCGGAGGTTCTGTAAAAGTTCGGATATTCACCTTTGAACGGACGGGCTATAACCCTGCCGACGGCAAGCTCGTCTTTGAGCATACCGCGAGCTGTGCGGCAGATATCATAGAGCTCTTCGAGCGGGACTATATCCTCGTGGGCGGCAACTTGAAATACGCTGTCCGCCGAAGTATAGACTATGAGATCGCCCGTCTCCATATGCTGCCTGCCGTAGTCGAGAATGACTTGCGTGCCGGAATACGGCTTATTGCAGAGCACGCCGCGTCCGGTAAGGCGCGAGAACTCGTCGATAGCATACTGCGGGAAGCCGTCCGGGAAAGTCGGCATAGGCTTTTCAGACACAACTCCGGCTATCTCCCAATGACCTGTAGTTGTATCCTTTCCGGCAGAACGCTCGGCGGCTCTGCCGAATGCGCCGCGCGGCGACTCAACTGCGCCTTTTGGCGAGACTCCGTCGATATTGAAAAGACCGAGGGAGCGCATATTCGGCACGTCAAGATATTCGGAGCGGCTGACCGCACCGAAAGTGTCGCTGCCGCAGTCGCCGTATTTCGCGGCATCGGGCAGTTCGCCGACGCCGAAAGAATCGAGAACTATAAGAAAAACTCGCTTTGTTTTCAAAAATATCACTCCGTTTAGAGAGTATTGAGGGCTATTTTTATCATTTCATCAAAGCTCTGCTCACGCTCTGCAGGCGAGCACTCGCCGCTCGTCGGATCCATGGGCAGGTCGGATATGGTGCAGATGCACAGCGCTTTTTTGCCGGAGCGTGCGGCGTTCATATAGAGCGCTGCCGCCTCCATCTCAACTGCCAGAACACCCATTTTGCGCCACAGCTCGAAGCTCGGGATATCCTCATAAAAAGTATCGGAAGAAATAATATTGCCGACCACAGGCTCTTTGCCCATCTTTCTCGCGGCGGACACCGCTTTTTCGAGCAGAGAGAACGACGCTATCGGCGCAAACGCGCCGGGCAGACCGAACTGGTGGGCGAAATTCGAGTTTGTGCACGCGCCCGCTCCTATGACCACGTCGCGCAGCTTCAGAGAGGAAGCTATGCCGCCCGCCGAGCCTACGCGGATAATATTGTCCACATCGTAGAAATTGAAAAGCTCATAGGAGTAAATGCCCATCGACGGCATACCCATACCGGAAGCCATAACCGAGACGGGCTTGCCGTGATATGTTCCGGTATAGCCCTGAATGCCTCTGACATTGTTGACAAGGCGGGCGTCGTCGAGAAAAGTTTCGGCGATATACTTTGCTCTTAAAGGATCGCCAGGCATGATGACTGTTTTGGCGAAGTCGCCTTTGTTCGCGGTATTGTGTGCTGTTGACATATTGACTCTCCTTTCAATATCCGGACGCATCAAGACCCTTGGCGAGCTTGACAATTCTGCTCGTGCCGAGCCTGTCGCAGCCGAGGGCTATGAACTTCTCAGCGTCGTCAAGGCTGCTGATGCCGCCTGCGGCTTTCATTTTCACATTACTTCCTATATGCTCCGAAAAGAGCTTTATATCATCGAAAGTTGCGCCGCCCGTCGAGAAGCCGGTCGAAGTCTTTATATAGTCGGCACCGGAGCGCGTGACTATATCGCACATTGTTATCTTCTCGTTCTCGGTAAGCAGGCAGGTTTCGATAATGACTTTCAATATTTTGCCCTCGCACGCGGCGCGAACCGCCTTTATCTCATTCTCGACATAGACGGTGTTGCCGGATTTGAGCTCGCCGACATTTATAACCATATCTATCTCGTCCGCGCCGTTTGCAACGGCATCTTCTGTCTCAAAGACCTTGGCGGCGGTGGTGTTATAGCCGTTCGGGAAGCCGATGACGGTGCATATCTTCACCCTGTCCCCGACATATTCTTTCGCTCTTTTGACAAACGCAGGCGGGATGCACGCGCTCGCCGTGCCGAATTTTTCGGCATCGATAAGTATCTGTTCGATATCGCTCCACCCGGCAGTGACTCCGAGCAGGGTGTGGTCGACTTTTTTGAGAATTTCTCTGATGTCCATTTTCTGTTCCTCCGTTGTGTTTTCTGCGGTAAAAAACAAAGCCTGCGCTTTGTCAAAAATCCGTACAAATCATATGATGTACAGAGGGATGCCTCATAAAAAGCAAGATAAAGGAGTAATGTTCCGATATGAATTACAACAACCGAAGCGCCGGGAGCTGCTCCTGCTCCGTGCGCGAGGCGATGACTCCGTTCCCCGAGGACTACAGCGTCGCCATGGCATATGTTCCGATACAGACGGATATAAGCGTATACGATGAGATGAAAGCCCTTGAAGTCGGCACACTCTTCCCCGTTCTCAACAAGCCTTTCAATCCTGCGAGGTGTTCAAGATGACAAAGCGCGAAACGATGCTCAGGCGGCTGAGTGCCGCGCAGTTCACGCAGTGGGAACTGCATCTCTATCTTGACACCCACCCGTCCGATCTCCAGGCTCTCGCGCTGTTTCGCAAATGCTACGCGCGGTACAGGGCGCTCAGGAGCGAATACGAGGCTCAGTTCGGCGCGCTCACTGCGCTCGACGCGACCGGCGCAGAGTGGCTCAAAGACCCGTGGCCGTGGGATACAGAGGAGTGTGGCTGCTGATGTTTGTATATGAAAAGAAGCTTCAGTATCCGGTAAAGATAGCAAATCCGAACCCGAAATACGCAAAGATAATACTCGACCAATACGGCGGACCCGACGGAGAATTGGGCGCGTCGCTGCGCTATCTCAGTCAGCGCTTCACCATGCCCTACGCTCAGCTCAAGGGACTGCTCACCGATATCGGCACGGAGGAGCTCGGACACCTCGAAATGATAGGCGCGATAGTCCACCAGCTCACAAGAAATCTCACGCCCGAGGAGATAAAGAAAGGCGGATTCGACGCATATTTCGTCACCCACACCGCCGGAGTATATCCCGCAGGAGCAAACGGAATGCCCTACAGTGCGGGTTCGATGCAGTGCAAGGGAGACACGATAGCCGACCTCATGGAAGACATGGCTGCCGAGCAGAAAGCGAGAGTCACATATGACAATATTCTGCGCCTTGTTGACGACCCGGATGTCCGCGACCCGATAAAATTCCTGCGCGAGCGAGAGGTAGTCCACTTCCAGCGGTTCGGCGAGGGGCTGCGCACGGTCACCGACCGGCTCAACTCGAAGAACTACTATTCTTTCAACCCGTCGTTTGATAAATGCTGAAAATATAAACTCAAGGGAGCCTCAACGTTCAACGCGCCGAGGCTCCCAAAAAACTGCTTATTTTACGAAGCTGACGGCGACATTTTCAAAAGTCTCCCCGCCCGCAAGGAAAGCGGAAAAGTCGTTCTTCACCTCAAGCGTTCCGCCGCTCTTCATGGAATTGACGAGCTTGACATAATCGCCCTCGGTGAACTTTTCGAACTTAGAGGTTGCAAAAGGCAGGCCGACGGCATTGTCGTCAACGCCGAGGTTTGAAGAGAGTCCGCCGACGAGCACCCACTTGCCCGCATAAAACGAGGTGAGTATCTTCTGCACGCCCGAGCTGAGTCCTTTCATTGCCGAAGTTATAACAGTATCGGATACGGACGACTGATCGACATCGACGCCAATAGACTTGCCGTTATTTGCCAAAGCCGCTTCAAAAACAGAATCGCACATCTCACCGCCGCAGGAGAAGATGCACTCCGTGCCTGACTTGTACCATTCGTTGACCATATTCTGAAGCTCGGTCGAAGCCGAGAAATTATCGCCGTAGCGGTAGCTGTACTTCATCTCGACGACAACGCCGGTAACTTTTGCCGCGTCGTTCGCACCCTGGACGAAGCCGTAGCCGAATCTGTTGACGGACGGGTTATTGCCCGCTCCGCCGCCGACAAAGCCGAGCTTTGTATTGCCCTCGGTAACTGCGGCGTATCCCGCAAGATAGCCGCACTGCTCCTCTTTAAATGCAACTGCCGCGACATTCGAGAGAGCCTGTCCGTCGCCGTTGGTGAGGACATAGCCGTCAACAAAGATAAACTTTGTATCGGGATTTTCCGCTGCGGCTCGTTTGAGAGCGTTCTCCTGCTCATAGCCGGTGGCGACGATTATATTCGCACCGCCTTTTATCGCTTCGATAAACGCATTGTATCTGTCGTCATCCGAAGCTTTGTTGCCGTTTCTGGGCTGATAATATTTATACGACTTGCCGTTTTTATAGGCAAAAAGCTTGACTCCGTCCCAGGTTCCCTGGTTGAAAGATTTATCTTTGAGCCTGCCGACATTCGTGACCATTGCTATTTCATATTTTCCGTCTTTCGAGGTCATGGTATCGGCAATTTCATCTGCCGAAATTATTTGGCTGTCTCCCGCCTCGGTCGAGAGACGCTTTTTGCTGCATGCGGTAAGGGCGGCGCAGCCGAAAATCAAAAGCACCGCAAGAAGTGCCGCAAGGGACTTCTTCATTGTAAAACCTCCTATATAGGACTCACGCGTCCGTTTCGATTGTTTATTATATCATTTAAGCGCCTTTAAATCAACAAAGTTTTGTGAAAAATTTATATGATATATATAGTTATAACCACAGGAGAAAAATATATTACATTTTGCAAATCGGGATTTTAAAGGCACGAAAGATTGATTTTAGGGCTCGCAGATGATATAATCAAAAAAAAAATATCAAGCGAGGTTTTCATCAGATGCACCCTATAGCCGCTTTTTGCAGACGCAATTTGAACGCACTCGGGCTCGAGCTCTACAGCATCGCATATCCCCTGCTCCCGAAGGACAGGCGCGACTGGCTGTTTGAAAAAAATGTTAATATAGTTCCCGCCGAGACTGGCGTGAAGATAATAGACAAAGACGAAGAGAGCGTCACAATAGGCAAATTCAACAAGGACGGCACATATTCGAACAGGCCGTTCCGCATACTCACGACAACCGACATTCATCTCGGCGACACGCCCTCTCTGCGCCGCAAGGCGATGCAGATGCTCGCAAATCATATTGCGCAGGCAAAGCCCGATCTTGTGATATTTACGGGAGATATAATCCTCTCGAAGTTCCAGCAACTTGATGCGGTTCAGTTCGCGCGCTTCATGGAAAAGACGGGAGTGTACTGGGCGATTGTCTTCGGCAATCACGAAGTTCACGAGGAAAAGGGCTTCTACAAATGGCTTATGCTCGACTCAATGCGCCGCTATCCGCACTGCCTCGCGCTCCACGGCGACGACAGTCTCTACGGCTACGGCAACTACAGAATAGACATCAAAAACGGTGAAAACTCTCTGCTCCAGAGCCTGTATCTCTTCGACTCCGGGCGCGACATACGCGAGAGATATTACAAAGACTACGGAGTTTCCGATGGCATGAAGGGCTACGACTTCTTGAAGCCGGAGCAGATAGAGTGGTACAAAGACTGCGTGCGCAGGACGGAAGAGAAATACGGAAAAGTAAAATCGATGATGTATTTTCACATTCCCCTGCCGGAGTTCGAGCATGTTATGAAGCTCGACGAAAACGGGCAGTATGTTCCGACGGGCGAGGCGAAGATTTTCTACGGCGGGATGTATGAATCCGTCGGCTGTTCGCCGTTCAACAGCGGAATGTTTGACGCCATATGCGAGCTCGGCAGCACTCAGGCAGTCTACTGCGGACACGACCATGTCAACGATTTCTGCGCGAACTACAAAGGGGTCTGTTTCATATACAGCCAGTGCGGCGGATACGAGACATACACCATGGGCACAAACTTCGGCTGGCCGGAGGAAAAATGGATGCAGGGCGTGACGATAACCGAGATTCTGCCCGACGGCAGCATAACGGTCGGCAGACGCTTCAACCGCGACTATCTCAAGCGACCCGAGCAGTTCAACGCCGAAAAACAGGCATACGAAGAAAGCAAGAGAAAATAATATGGCATCAAGCAAAGATTATCTCGAATATGTACTCGAACAGCTGAGCGAGGCCGGCGATGTGACGAGCCGGGCAATGATGAGCGAATACATACTCTATTTTCGCGGAAAAGTAATAGGCGGGATATACGACAACCGATTTCTCGTAAAGCCCGTTCAGGCGGCGCGAAATATGATGCCGGACGCACCGGAGGAGTTGCCGTATGACGGCGCGAAGCCGATGCTGATGGTTGAAAACATCGAGGACAGAGGGTTTTTGAAAGAACTCTTTGAGGCGATGTATGACGAGCTGCCCGCACCGAAGCCGAAAAAGAAGAAATAAAGCAATGCTCCCGACCTGCAAAAGCGGATCGGGAGTTGATTTTTATTGAAAAGAAATTTGCTGATTATGTAATTTGCGCAAAGAAAAAGATCCCTGCCCGAACGAGCGGACAGGGACAATATTTGCTGTTCTTTTCAAGCTTTTGACTCGACGGCGATATACTTGTCGATAAAGCTCTTGACTTTTGCCTCGTATGCGGCGGAGTCGGTCGGGTAGCTCTCGGCATGACCGGCGCCCTCAACAAGGAGCAGGTCTTTGCCGGTGCTGCAAGCGTCATAGAGCTCATGCACCATATAAGTGGGGACGAAATCGTCCTTTGTGCCGTGGATAAAGAGCATCGGCACCTGTGCGTGGCTGACGCTCTCGACCGCGTCGACCTTTTTGAAATCGTATTTTGCGATATGTTTATTGAAGAAGTTCGCGCCGTCAAGCAGCGGAGAAGTCGGAACATGGGCGTTTTTGAGCTGATAATCGAACTCTGCCCACGGGCTGGTATAGCCGCAGTCGGCAACGGTGAATTTGACATTCTTCGGCAGGTCGGGGTTGCCGCTCATCATCATAACGGTGGCGCAGCCCATTGAAACGCCGTGCAGGATTATCTGGATATCGCTTCCGAAAGTATCGGTCATGAATCTGAGCCACTGCATGGCATCGCGCGACTCATGCGAGCCGAAGCCGATATATTTGCCCTCGCTCTCGCCGTGCGCCTGATGGTCGACGATAAAGACATTGAAGCCGAGGTCATGATAGAACTTCGCCATGAGTCTGAACTCGCGCTTGCCCCAGCAGCGATAGCCGTGGCTGCCGAATACATAGACATCGGAGGGCTTGTCGGCTTTGAGAAGATAGCCCTTGAGCTTGTTTCCGTCAACGTTAGTTATGGAGTAATTTTCAAAAGTCTGATCATTGAGCCACTCCTCGCGCGGGTCGAGAAGGAACTTTTCGGGGTTGGTCTCCATCATTTTCTTTTTGGCGTTGGCGTCTATCTTTCCGGGTATCTTCGAGTTGCGCGCTATTACTTCATAGAATACAAGATAGCTCACCACGCCAAAGAGTATACCACAGAGCAGAAGAACCGCCGCGACGATTATTACGGTTATTTCAACAGCATTCATGATTATCACCTTTCTTGAATTATTATCACCTTTCTTGAATTTGCGTGCAACGGCACGGCTTTAGTCCAACAATATTATAACGATATGTATGAAATAAGTAAAGAAAAACTTTTATGCCAAATAAGCATTGAACGAGCCGCTTTTTTGTGATAAACTTTGCTTGTGTTAAAGACAAAAGGAGGAAAAAAATGAGCAGATACGAAAGCGCAAGAGAGATATATGGGTCTCTCGGCGTGGACACAGAAAAAGCTATAGAGACGCTTCGCAGCACGGCTGTTTCAGTTCACTGCTGGCAGGGCGACGATGTTACGGGCTTCGACTCGAAGCAGGCTCTCTCCGGCGGAATACAGACCACCGGCAACTATCCCGGCAAGGCACGCACGCCCGAAGAGCTGATGCAGGACTTCGACTTTGCGGCGAGCCTCATGCCCGGCAAAAAGAAGCTCAATCTTCACGCAAGCTATGCCATATTTGAAAACGGCGAGTTCGCCGACCGCGACAAGATCGAGCCGCGCCATTTTGAAAAATGGGTCAAGTTCGCAAAGGAACGCGGCATGGGAATCGATTTCAATCCCACATTCTTCTCGCACCCGATGGTGAAGGACAATCTCACCCTCTCGTCGCCCGACGAAGAGGTTCGCCGCTTCTGGATAGAGCACGGCAAGAGATGCATCGAAATATCCGAATATTTTGCAAACGAGACGGGCGTACCATGTCTGATGAACATCTGGATCCCCGACGGATATAAGAATATCCCCGCCGACAGACTCGGTCCGCGCAAGAGATTCAAGGCTTCTCTTGACGAGATACTCTCCGTGCCTTATGATAAGTCAAAGGTTTTCGTCTGCCTTGAATCGAAGGTTTTCGGAATCGGGCTTGAGTCTTATACCGTCGGCTCTGCCGAGTTCTGCATGAATTATGTCGCCTCAAAGGGCATCACTCCCCTGATGGACAACGGTCACTATCACCCGACAGAGGTTGTGTCGGACAAGATATCCTCAATGCTCCTGTTCAACGACCGCATCGCGCTGCACATCACACGCGGAGTCAGATGGGACAGCGACCATGTCATTATTCTCGACGACGAGACGAAAGAGATAGCCAAAGAGATAGTCCGAAACGGTGCGCTCGACAGAGTGTTTATAGCGACCGACTATTTTGACGCTTCAATAAACAGGATATCCGCATGGGTCACGGGAATCAGGAGCGTTCACAAGGCTCTGCTTCTCGCACTGCTCGAGCCGAACGAGAAGATGAAAAGGCTTCAGGACGAGAGCCGCTTCACGGAGCTCATGGTGTTGCAGGAGGACATGAAAACGGCGCCGTTCGGCGACATCTGGGACGAATATCTCAGGCGCGAAAATATTTCAAACGACTATATATCAGCCATATTTGACTACGAAAAGAATACACTGGAGGCAAGAAAATGAAAGACATTCTGACTGCGCCCTTTGTGCAGGAAATGATGCAGACCACCGCAAATATGTATCGTCTCGGCTGGGACGAGAGAAACGGCGGCAACATAAGCTATATGCTCGACGAAAAGGAAGTCGGCGAATATCTCGACCTCACAAAAGTTATCAGAACTATCCCGACCGGATTTGACGCGAAGCCGCTTATCGGCAAGATATTCATCGTCACCGGAACGGGCAAATACTTCAAGAACGTTCAGTTCGACCCCGAAAACAATCTCGGCATCATAAGAATCGCCGAGGACGGCACGACCGCCGAGCTGCTCTGGGGCTACTCCGACGGCGGCAGATTCACAAGCGAGCTGCCCGCTCACCTGATGAGCCACATGGCGAGACTCAGCGTTGACCCGGAGAACAGAATCGTCATGCACTGCCACCCGACGAACACGCTCGCGATGAACTATATACATGAGCTTGACGAGAAGAAGATAACCCACACGCTTTGGGAGATGTGCACCGAGTGCATCGTCGTTTTCCCGGACGGGGTCGGCGTTCTGCCGTGGATGCTCTGCGGCACGAACAGCATCGGCGAAGCGACTGCGGAAAAGATGAAAGAGTTCCGCCTCGTTATTTGGGGAATGCACGGAATCTACGGCGCAGGCAAGACTATGGACGAGACTTTCGGTCTTATTGAGACAGTCGAAAAGGCGGCACAGATATACATGCTCACCGCACATATGCCGAGGATAAATACTATAAAAGACAGCGAGATTCAGGAGCTCGCCGAGTTTTTCGGAGTCAAATACAGAAAAGATTTCCTTAATCTGTAAAATACAAGTGCAAGCCGCATTCTACAGTGCGGCTTGCTTCTATAAGAGGTACTGAATGGACAAAGCGAAAAAAGTTTTCCGCAATCCCCTTTTTATGATAGCCGCAGGCGCGGTCTTCGGAATATTGGCAAAATACGGCGACATTGCCTATGCAAACAGCATATTTTCATTTTTCGGGCTGCTGACCTCCGGGTTTGCGATATGGCTCGTTATCGGAACGGCGATAATTTATATTTCAAACAGCCGCAAGCGGCTGTCCGTGCTTTTATCGTCGTTCATGCTGCCGATGCTGCTGGCATATTATCTTTTTTCCGTTCTTGTCGTAAAATACTTCAACATAAAAATCGCGCTGTTCTGGTGCGCGGCTTTTGCGGGTTCGCTCATAATCGGGAACATTATTTTTCCCAAACGCTATACAAAGTTGTTTGAAGCTCTGTTTATCATCGCTTCGGTCGTTTTTATTATATTGGACGCCATAATTATAAACGGAGTGAACATCCTGCTTATCCTTTGCGAGTCTGCGCTTTGCATTATTGCAACAATACTGATAAGCAGAAAGATAAAACGCAAAAGCTGAATAAATAAAACAAGCGACCGTCAGGATTTGTCCCGGCGGTCGTTTTTGTTATTTAATCATCAGGTCGGCTATCGTTATGCCGTCGAAGAAGTCGTTGATGAGCTTATCGAGCTTTGTCCACATCGTGCGGGTACGGCACGAGCCTGCATTCTCGCACGGGGCGCAGCCGCCCTCAACGCACGAGACGGGAGCGAGCGAGCCCTCAGTGAGCTTCAGAATCTCGCTGACTCTGTACTCCTCCGGCTTTCTTTTGAGTCGGTAGCCGCCACCTTTTCCGTGCGCGCCCTCGACAAGTCCCGCTTTCGAGAGCGTTGTCATAATGCTTTCGAGATATTTAAGTGAGAGTTCTTCGCGCTCGGCAATCTCCTTGAGCGGGATAAAAGCGCCGTTCTTTTCATTTTCGGCAAGATCCGCCATGACGCGCAGGGCGTATCTGCCGCGGCTTGATACCATCATAGTTTTACACCATGCGGCAGCCGCAGCTCTCGCAGTCCTCGCACTCGGGGAACTTGCTGTGGTCATACTCGATGCCGTTCTTGTCGTAATAATCCTTGACGGCGGACTTTATAGCCTCTTCGGCGAGCACAGAGCAGTGCAGCTTGTGCGCCGGGAGTCCGTCGAGCTCATCGACGACCTGCTTGTTTGTGACGGCAAGCGCCTCGTCAATAGTCTTGCCCTTTATAAGCTCGGTAGCCATGGAAGACGAAGCTATTGCGCTCGCGCAGCCGAAAGTCTCGAACTTGACATCGTCGATTTTTCCGTCTTTTATTTTGAGATACATCTTCATTATATCACCGCACTTCGCGTTGCCGACCTCGCCGACACCGTCCGCATCGGCAATCTCGCCGACGTTGCGCGGATTCATGAAATGATCCATAACCTTATCGCTGTATAATGCCATTTTGAATTACTCCTCTCAGAAAGTGAATTTTCTCTCGCCGCTCAGAAGCTCTTTCCACACGGGCGAAAGATCTCTGAGATATTTGACGACCTTGGTGGTCTCTTCGATTATATAATCAACCTCTTCCTGCGTGTTCTCCTCACTGAGCGTCAGGCGCAGAGAGCCATGGGCAACCTCATGCGGGCGGCCGATAGCGAGAAGCACATGGCTCGGATCGAGCGAACCCGAGGTGCAGGCGGAGCCGGAGGAAGCGCATATGCCCTTTGCATCGAGCAGAAGCAGAAGCGACTCGCCCTCGATACCCTCGAAGCAGAAGCTGACATTGCCGGGCAGACGTTTTGTGCGGTCGCCGTTCAATGCGCTGTGAGGTATCTTTTCAAGACCTTCTATAAGTCTGTCGCGCAGAGCGGACACTTTCTCGGCGTTGGCATCGATATTGGCGTTCGCCTCTTTGAGAGCCGCGACCATGCCGACGATACCGGGGATATTCTCAGTACCTGCACGCTTGCCGCGCTCCTGCGCACCGCCCTCGATGATATTCGTCAGTCTAACACCCTTGCGGGCATAGAGAAGTCCGACACCCTTGGGGCCGTGGAACTTATGAGCCGAGAGGGAGAGCATATCGATATTCTCTTCCTTGACGTTTATATGGACATGACCGACAGCCTGAACGGCATCGGTATGGAAGATAACGCCCTTTTCTTTACATACAGCACCTATCTCGGCGATGGGCTGGATGCTGCCGATCTCGTTGTTTGCGTACATAACGGACACAAGGCAAGTGTCCTCGCGGATAGCGTCGGCGACCTGCTGAGCCGAGACCATGCCGTTTTCATGCACATCGAGGAGCGTCACTTCAAAGCCCTCTTTTTCGAGCTTCTTGAGCGTATGCAGAATCGCATGATGCTCGAACGCAGTGGAGATTATATGCTTCTTGCCCTTTCTTGCGCCGATAGCCGCTGCGGAAACGAGCGCCTGATTATCTGCCTCGCTGCCGCCGGAGGTAAAGGTTATTTCGTTAGGCTCGCAGCCGAGAACCTCAGCCGCCTCTTCGCGCGCCTTTCTCAGCGCGTCCGCCGCAGCCTGTCCGACAGAATGGAGGCTTGACGGGTTGCCGTAGATCTTGTCCATATACGGCAGCATCGCTTCTATTGCTGTGCGGCTCGTCTTTGTCGTGGCCGCGTTATCAACATAGATAGTGGTCATTTATATCAGAACTCCTCTCAATAATCAAGTATGTTCACAGGAAAACAAATCATTCGACCCGTTCCCCCGATTCCGCAACGATTATATACCCATTTACATACTATGTCAATAGGTTGAATAAAAAAGATACAGAGCAGAGGACAACTCCCCTGCTCTGTGAATTAAAATTTTTATTCTGCTTTCTTTGCACCGTTTTCGAGAGCCGCATCAGCCCACGAGGCGATATACTCCTCGACCTCGTCGCGGTTGGTCTCGTTGAGAATCTCGTGTCTGCCGCCGTCAAAGAGCTTGAGGGTGACATCGTGGCCTGTAGCCTTGAGATCCTCGGCGACCTGAGTCACGCCCTTTGAATAATCGCCGACGGGATCCATTGAACCGGAGACGACGAGAACCGGGATATCGGTAGAGAGCTGCTCATACCAATCCTTGCCGGAGACGGAATTGAGGACAGAGAACAGGTCTTTATAGCCTGCCGCGCTGAAGAGGAAGCCGCAGTATTTATCGTCGATATACTTCTGAACCTCGTCCTCGTCTCTGGTGAGCCAATCAAACTCGGTCTTGACATTGTCGAACTTCTTGTTGTAGTTGCCGAAAGCAAGATTGTTGATGAACTCACTCTTATGACGGCTGCCGCGGCTCTTGCCGACGAAGCTTGCAAGCTTTATGGCGATAGGTGCGGCGGGATTCTTTCCGCTTGTGCCGCAGAAGATAGCCGCCTGAACATCATTATATTTAGCGGTATAGTTCCTTGCGATGAACGAGCCCATGCTGTGACCGAAGAATACGACGGGCTTGCCGGGATACTCCTCGCGGGCGATATCGGTAAGCGAGCGGCAATCGATGACAAAATCTCTCCAGCCGTCCTTCTCGCCGAAATAGCCGAGGTCATCGTCGGACGCGACGGACTTGCCGTGACCGATATGATCCTGCGCAAAAACAGCATAGCCGTGCTCGCAGAGCTTCTTTGCAAAGCGGGCGTAACGCTCGCCGTGCTCCGCCATGCCGTGGGTTATCTGGAATATAGCCTTGACGCTGTCCTTATCCGCGGGCGCCCAGCTGCGCGCGTAGATATCGCAAAGACCTGTTGCGGATTTAAATGAATATTCTTTTCTTACGATTTCCATGATAAATTAAGCCTCCGATTTTACGGTGATCTTTAATACAAGACCGAAACGATCTCCTATATGTGATATTATAACATACTATAAACAAATTGTAATCCTTTTGTAAGGAAATAAGCGAAAAGTCTACATATCTTACAAATATATCGTGCCGCATTTGGATATATTCAACAAATATATATGTACGTGGCAGTCTATATTCTACAATAGTCGAACATAAAATCTTGCCAAACGGCGGGAATAAAAGTATACTGTTATTATAGTCTATACCGTACAGGGAGGGAAAGCTATGATCTGGTGCGTTGAGGACGACGCGAGCATACGCGACATTGAGGTTTATGCACTGCAATCGACAGGGATAGAGGCCAGGGGCTTCGAGGACGGGACTTCGTTCTGGGAGGCTTTAAACGGCGGCGAGAAGCCGGAGCTTGCGGTTATCGATGTTATGCTGCCCGGCATCAGCGGCATCGATCTTCTGCGCAGGATGAAAGCGTCTTCGGAGCTCTGCGACATTCCCGTTGTTATGGCGACGGCAAAGGACACCGAATACGACAAGATAACCGGGCTCGACCTCGGCGCGGACTACTATCTGACAAAGCCGTTCGGCGTGATGGAGCTTGTCTCCTGCGTCAAGGCGGTTCTGCGCCGCTGCAAGCCCAAGGCGCAGGAGCATATTCTGAAAGCGGACGGGCTCGAAGTGAACCTCGACGAGCACACGGTCACGGGCGACGGCGAAAAGATAGTTCTGACATACAAAGAATTTGAGCTTCTCAAGCTCTTTCTTTCGAACCCGGGCACGGCATTTACGCGCGACAAGCTGATGGAGGAAGTCTGGAGCACTGACTACTGCGGCGAGACGCGCACGGTTGATATGCACATACGCACGCTGCGCCAGAAGCTCGGCAGATTCGGCGAGATGATAAAGACGGTTCGCGGAGTCGGCTACCGTCTGGAGGCCGACAAATGACAAAGCGGATTTTCAGATCGATTTTCTTCGCGGCGTTCTGCGTGCTCTTAACGTCGCTCGCCATAATCACTGGATGCCTGTACGAATACTACAGCAATGCATTTGAAAATCAGATGAGAGACGAGCTCAATCTCGCCGCCGCGGCGGTAGACATGAGCGGGAGCGGATATCTCGAATCCATAAAAACCGACAGATTCCGTCTGTCGCTGATAAGCGCGGACGGCAAGGTGATATACGACACCCGAGAGGATGCGGACACGCTCGCAAACCACGCAGACAGAGAAGAGATAAAGGAAGCACTTGAAACGGGCAAGGGATACAGCACGCGCTACTCCTCCACCCTGCTCCAAAAGACGACATATATCGCGAAGAAGCTCGCCGACGGCAGCGTACTGCGGATATCATCGAGCCGTGAGACTATAGGCGTGCTCGTCTTTGAGGCGATGCAGCCGATACTTATAGTGATAGTCGCCGCGCTGATAATCTCGGCGGTCATTGCGGCGCGGCTTTCAAAAAAGATAGTTGAGCCGCTCAACTCGCTCGACCTCGAGCACCCGCTCGAAAACAAAACATATGACGAAATCGCTCCCCTGCTCAGCAGGATTAACCGCCAGCACGAGCAGATAAAAGAACAAATAAAGGCTCTGCAGAAAAAGACGGACGAGTTCACGCAGATAACGGACAACATGAAAGAGGGGCTTGTGCTCCTCGACAACGACGGAAAGATACTGAGCATAAACCCCGCCGCGTGCAGACTGTTTGAAGCGGACGAAGAATGCATCGGCAAGGATTTTGTTTCGATTGACCGCAGCTGCGAGATATCCGCCGCGATAAAGCGCGCCGAAGAGAGCGGACACAGCGAGACGCGCACAAAATACAGCGGCAGAATATATCAGTTCGACATCAGCCGCATAGAATCTGACGGCTCGGCGCGCGGGTCGGTTATTTTGTTCTTCGACATGACGGAACAGCAGAACGCCGAAAAGATGCGGCGCGAGTTCACAGCGAATGTCTCGCACGAGCTGAAAACTCCGCTTCAGGGCATAATCGGGAGCGCGGAGCTTATTGAAAACGGAATGGTCAGGGACGAGGATATGCCGCGCTTTGTCGGGCACATACGCTCGGAGGCGCAGAGGCTCGTCAATCTTATAAATGATATAATCAGGCTCTCCCAGCTCGACGAGGGCGACGAGATGCCGCACGAAAGAATCGGACTTCTCTCGCTGTCGCAGGAAATCGCCGAAGACCTCGGAGACGCGGCAAAGAAGAAAAATGTAACGCTTAGCGTCGGCGGAAACGAAGCATATGTTTTCGGCGTTTCAAGACTGCTCTACGAAGTGATATACAACCTCTGCGACAACGCGATAAAATATAACCGCGAGGGCGGACAGGTTGACATAAATATAGATAGTGTCGGCGGCGCGGCGAAGCTCACTGTTTCGGACACGGGAATAGGCATAGCGCCGAAGCATCAGGCAAGGATTTTCGAGCGGTTTTACCGGGTCGACAAGAGCCATTCAAAGGCGACCGGCGGCACGGGGCTCGGACTGTCGATAGTCAAGCACGCAGTGCAGTATCACGGCGGCACGGTCTCTATAGAGAGCGAGGAGAACAAGGGCACGCGCATAACGGTTACACTGCCGTTGAGTGAATAGGAAAAAGCATCCGCGATGAAAAAATCACGGATGCTTTAAATTTTATTATATTATTCCGACTTTTCGCGCATATCCGCGAGGCGTTCGGCTTTCTTTCTGACCTTGCGGCGGCGGTCGAAGCAATAGATGAGCGCGCCTATCGAGACTACATCGATAACGACGACCATATCCCAGAAGATACCCACCACGACCATTGCGGCGAAGAGCAATATGGCAAACGCCTTTTTGCTGCTCTTGAACGCAGTTTTGATAACTTTGAAGCGGACTTTCTTCCACGCGGTGCAGATGATTATAACGGCGAGAGTCGCAGTCGGCACGCGCATTATCACTGGATGGGCAATAATCGAGAGCATAATCATGATAACTGCGGCAAAGATTCCGGTCATTCGGGTCTCGCCCTCGGAGCTTTCATCGCCGACCGTCATTCCGTCGCACACCGGGCAGATTATCGATCTTAAACCCTTGAACGCGAGCGAGCTGCGGACAACCGAGAGCTGATTTTCTTTCATCAGCGTATCGGCGACAAGGACGACCACAAGCGCCCACGCATATATAAACGACGGGAGAAGCTTCTCGGGAGTAACATCAAAAATGCTGATATCGCCGACAAGCAGAAAGCTCGGTGTAGAAGCAAAACTGCCGACCTCGTCTATGGCGGTACGCTCCGCGACGGGATTGAGGAAGAGATTGAGTACAGTAGTCAGCACAAGCGCGACGGCGGGTGCGGGAACTTTGCGGCTGAGTTTTTTGAACTTTATCGGATAGGTTATCATTATGACGAGGGTTATCGTGCCGTAGAGCACGCCGCGCCAATTTGAGTGGAAGCCGAATGAGCGATAAGCGACGAGGGTCTCAAAAGCGGAACCCGCCGGGACGCCTATGCCGAAATAGTAGTTGACCTGGATTATGCACAGCACGGCGGCGACAATAAAAGTTACCGCGCCGAGGGCCGCGGGAGGTATCTTGAAGAAAGATTTATTGAACTGAATAGTTGCGACAAAGAGCAGGAGCATACCCGCAATAATGCAGGAGAGCATCGCGCCGGGGACGCCGATCGTATTTGCCGCATAGATAAGTATCGCGAACACCTCAACATGTGGCGTCGGAATTCTGTTCGGGCTGCCCGAGCCTATAATGCACGCCGCTATTGCGCCGACAAGTCCTGCCGCCGCGCCGAACGGCGAATTGCTGCCGAAGGCAAGCGCGAGCGGGAATATCCAGCCAACCGCGGTCAGCGAGCCGAGGGCATCCTTTTTCAGTTTCTGCAAATCGTATTTTCCGCTTTTTTTCAAAGACCTCACTCCGTTCCTCCGATATTATATTATATCGTTCCGCTTTTTTCAAGACGGATTCAAAAGCGAGGCAAATTATCATTATAATATTGATTTGAAGCCGCGCAGGATATATAATAAAAAGAAAGGACAGGAGGAAAAGAACCATGATGAACATATGGCACGACATAGCTCCGGAGAGAATAAAGAGCGACGACTTTGTCGCCTGCATTGAGATATCCAAGGGCGGCAAGAACAAATACGAGATGGACAAGGAGACCGGCATGCTCAAGCTTGACCGCGTCCTCTACACCTCGACCCACTACCCCGCCAACTACGGCTTCATCCCACGCACATACGCCGACGACAATGACCCGCTCGATGTTCTCGTGCTGTGCAGCGAGGCGATACTGCCGATGACGCTCGTAAAATGCTATCCGATAGGCGTTATCAAGATGATCGACAGCCAGTCTATCGACGAGAAGATAATCGCTATCCCCGACCGCGACCCGAACTACAACGCATACAGAGATGTCAACAGCCTGCCGAGACACATTCTCGACGAGATAATGCACTTCTTCAGCGTATATAAAATGCTCGAGGGCAAGGAGACGATAGTCAAGGAGCTCTGCGGGCGCGACGTTGCGATAGATATAGTCAGCAAGTGCATCAAGGCATATGAGGACAAGTTCGGAGACGAACAGAACTGAAAATAAAACGAAGCCTCCCGGCGATTTTACCGGGAGGCTTGCTTTTTATTCAACCGTCAATCGGCTTTTGTGACGCTCTTTGTGACAAAGCTGTCAACGCGCCATTTGCCGTTTTCTTTTTTCATCACCACATGACCTATCCGTTCTTTCGCATCGGAATCGTCGCTGAAAACCGCCGTATATTGGAACGACGCGGTATCGCTTGTGGCTTTGTCTATGGGCGAGAACTTTATGCTCTCTACCTTTGCGGGCGTTGCGCCGTAGTATAGCGCACTTGCGGTTATCATGCCGTCGATGCAGTTATCGGTAACAGCACCGTCGCACCGCTCGCGCATATATGTGTCAAAAGTCCTGTTGTCAATGGCTTCTCTGCGCCTTTGAATTTCTGCGTTGTCCACAGTATACACGGCAGTCAGAACTTTCTCCGCCGTTCTCTCGGGGCGCGAATAATAATAGCCGACACCCGCACCAACGGCTATGGCTGCGGCAGCAATGACGCACACAACAATGATAATAATTTTTCGCTTGTTTTTCATAATAAATCACCTGTTCGGAACATGTCGGATTTTCAGCTGACAAATATTACCTGAACATCGGAATCACGCCTTTCTGTAAAAATAAGATTGGTCGAGTGATTATACCCTAAAGCGATTGTGATATAAAAACTTATTTCAATATTATACTATCAAAAATTCAATCGCTTATAATTCCAACTATTAAATTTATTTATTTTTGTTTATTGTCACAAAAAGCCACTGTGTTTCTTGTGAATATTGCACAGCAGAAAAATCGCAGATATAAATACCAAAAGCTGCCGGGAAAACCGACAGCTTTTATTGTTATATCACATTTTAAAAAGTTATCTTGACATTGACAGTGCCGGAAACGGGCTTGACAACAAGCTTTGCCGCGCCGTTTTCGCCGACAGATTCGAGCTCATACTCGCAGCCCTCAACGGTCTTTGCGGGCTTATGTATATAAATCTCCGTCGGAGCGGCGCACTCGCCGTCGCCCTCGTAGCTGAGATTGAACTCCTGAGCAGACTGATCAAAGCCGTATGAAACGAGTCTGCCGCTGACAGCGACGGGATAAGGACGGCTGAGAACTTTCATCAGCGGGCTGTTGAACATATCGTCAACATAGTGCCAATAAGTGAAGCCCCACTTGTGCTGCTCGAAGAAGTTGACGAGGAACTCGATATGCGGGAGCCAATCCTCGCCCTCGCCGCCGAAGCCGCCCCACTCGCCTACAAGCACGGGTGCATCGAGTCTGTCCTGAGTTCTGACATGCTCCTCGAATATGGCTCTGACTCTGTCGTTGCTCGCATACTTATACTGCGGGGTATCGACCATAAAATCGTAGCCGTGAGGGGTGAAGCAGAAATTCTTCTCGCGCTCGCCGTTGACCTCGATTGCGGGAGTCGAGCACGGGATGCAGGTGTTCGACCAATAGCAGTTCTCCATGACGAGTATGCCCTTGTCGGTAACCTCGCGGATAGCGGTTGAAACTTTGTTGATAAACGGAGAATACTTCTCGATATCGAACTTTCTGACATATTCATATCCGGCCTTGCGCGTGACATCCTTGAGGACATCGCCGGTTATCTGCTCGAGATATTTGACCTCGTCGCGTCTCTGTTTGTTGAGGAAATCGCCGATGAGCTTGAAGCACTTGACGCGCTTGTCGCCGATAACGGTGCCGACAGCGGTGGAGATAAGCTTCTTGAAGAGCTTGCCGCCGTCCGAGCCGAGGAAAGGCTCATTGAGCATATCGAATCCGAAGAGTGCGGGATGATCCGCAAAGCGAGCCGCGACGTGCTGCCACATGGCGGCGAAATAATCGATAAGACCCCGGCCGTTATATTCGCGGTTGTTCCAGAAATTATCGAACGCGCGCTGAGTCGCCTTGCCCCAGAAATATCCGGCAGCCCAGACAAGCTTGGGCTCTTTGGGATCGTACTGGTCGGTTATAGTCGCCCAATCGGGTGCTCCGTCTCCGTAGCAGCGCGGAGAATAGAGATCCTGATGCATATCAAAGAGTATATAGACACCGTGAGCGGCGCAGAGATCGAAGATGCGGTACATATCGTCGAGATACTCATCGTTGTAGCTGCCGGGCTCGGGCTCGATCATGCTCCAGGTGGTGCCGAGGCGGATAAGATTGAGTCCGCGCGAGGTCATCTCGTCGAGCAGTTTATCGTCGATATTGAAGCCGAACTTGTTGTCCTCGCTGTCCTTGCGCTTATCCACGATATTGACGCCGTAGAAGATACGCTCTCTGCCGTATTCATCGACAAAGCTTCTTTTTTCGGTAACTATACGCTCCATAATGCTCTCCTTTTAATTACTAACTTTACTTTAGTATATACAAACAGCCGAAATAAGGCAAGGCTTTTGAGGAAATTCGGCGTTTTCATCAATGTTCTCGGATTTTTTTGTTAACAATGCCTTGCAAATACAATATATAAACAATATATAAACTTGAAAGTATTTATTGTAAAATACGCTAAAAAATGCTATTATAAATTCGCGGATAGTTCATTTTTCAGGAGGATAAGAAAATGAAAAAGCATACTTTTTCAAGAGTTTTAAGCATGGTTCTTTGCCTTGTGCTCGCACTAAGCGCAATCTGTCTGCCGGCATACGCCGAAAAAGGCGGAGAGGCAACCGAGAGGCGCGGCGCGATAACCGACGAAGATATGCTGCACACAAAGGGCAAAAAAATCTACAATAAGCGCGGCGAAGAGGTCATTCTCCGCGGAGTTAATCTCGGCACATGGCTCATCCATGAGTCCTGGATGACCCCCATCGAGAACTCCGACGACAATATTTCGACCCTCAACACCCTCACGGAGCGTTTCGGCGTCGAAAAAGCGTATGAGCTCATCAACATCTACGAGGACAACTGGATAACCGAATACGACCTCGACAGAATAGTCGAGCTCGGCTTCAACTGCGTGCGCGTTCCGTTCTGGTTCCGCAACTTCTACTATGATGACAAGGGCACAAAAATCCTTGACAAAAACGGAGAGTGGGATTTCAGCCGTCTTGACTGGGTCGTTTCCGAATGCTCTAAGCGCGGACTCTATGTTATTCTCGATCTCCACGGCGCACCCGGATATCAGAACAACAAGGATCACTGCGGCAAAATCGGCGACAGCGGCCTTTTCAAGCTGACTAAGCAGGCCGAGGAGTGGAGAAAGCTCACAATAGAGCTTTGGGTTGCAATAGCCGAGCGCTTCAGCGGCAATCCCGCAGTCGCTATGTACGACCTGCTCAACGAGCCCAACTGCGACGTAAACTCATATCTTCAGAAGAACAACCTTGTCACAATCTCCGTCTACAACCGCCTCTACAAGGCCATACGCGAGGTTGACAAGGATCACATAATGACCATGGAGGGCATCTGGAGACTTTATAATCTCCCCGCGCCGTGGTTCATCGGCTGGACTAACGTTGTCTATCAGCTTCATTTCTATGACACAAGCAACTTCATGTACAGCCTTCTCGTCTTCTTTGCAAAGCTCTATCCCTACAATGTTCCGCTCTATGTCGGCGAGTTCAAGCCCATGGGCAGCGCCACATGGGATCACGTGCTCACGCTGTTCAACAGCTCAAACTTCAGCTGGACTATCTGGTCATATAAGGGTTGCGGCCACGGAGCAGACACCTCCGACTGGTATATCATCGGCAGCAAGCCGGGCTTCGAGCGCGCAGACATAAAGAACGACGATTTCGACACAATAGCCCGCAAATGGGGCGCGGCCGTCAGGAGCGAGGGCAACTACGTTGACACCGGTCTCTATGACATAGTCAAGGATTACATCTGATATCCGATATAACAGAATAATTACGGCAGCCGTTTCAAAAGCGAAGCGGCTGCTGTTTTTTGTTTTCTGCGGTGGAATCTGGGATATTAAATTGAGATTTGCAGGCGTAAATGCCGACAATAAACAGCTGTTGCAATATTACAAATCAGCACAATTGTGTAGGAGCAGATGATTTCCGCCCCCGAATTCTGCATAAACTTATTTACATACACTTTGTAGGGACATCCCTTGCGGCTGTCCGATATCGGCAATATCCGATGCAAAGCTTCAACCGATATAACTTACCCTCTACCATCGCGTCCTACTACAATCAAACTTTTATACTTCCCGCATTTCAGCATTTTCTTTTTATTCAAAAAAGTAAACGCCTGCAAAAGAAAAGCAAACTGTGCCCACAAAAAGGCAAGCAAGCATCGCTTAAAAGTAAGTCTTTTTGCGCCATGCTGCGAAAAAAGCGCTTGAAATGCGGGCGCATTCCTGCGCGCCTTTTTCTTGCCTGTCATCAAAAATCCAATACTTTTAAGTGCAAGCAGTTTTGCTGCGCAAAACCGATGTGTGCCTGCCTTTTTATGGGCTGCGCCCCGAGACCCCACAACGCCACGCCGCAGTATAAAGTTTGCGGCTATCTCGGCACATTCGCCTGTAAACTCGCTTCCACTCAAACAATACGGGCTCGTGCGTCTTGCTTCGCAAGCCGTCCCCTCGCCTCTCAAAAGAGCTTTTAAACACTGCGGCGCGGCTATTGGAAGCTTAATTATCAAGATTAGTCGAGTCGCTAACTTTTATTTTGCAAAGGTTTGTTCTAATGAGACATACAAGCTCTGATTTATCGATGTTTTTTATATATACCGATACATAAAACCCTGACCACGGAAAGCCATGGACAGGGTTGCTGTTATATTATACGGCGGAAAATCGGGCGACATTTATTCTATGATTTTCAGCTTGCCCACTTGCTCAGGTGCTGATCCACACCGGAGAGCATGAACTGCGGATAATCCTCGTTCACGCCGGCGTAGAAATCACCGTCGCAGGTCGCGAGCCAAAGGAAGAAGTTGCTGTAATCCGTGCCGTAAGATGCTGAGACATGGGGCGCGCCCTTTATTATATAAGTATACTTCGGGAAGAGCGCGGTCGAGAGGTCGACACATCTGTCGGGCGACAGATACTCAGCCTTTGCGGGAACATAATCATCGCCGAGGGTCTCGCCGTACTTCGCGACAGTTGCATAGCCGGACATCTCATATGTCTCAAGCACGCCGTCGCCCGTGAAATCCGCGCTCTCATAGAGCGGAGCCATCGGCTTATCATAATGGGAAATAATCGCAACCTTGACGCCGTCGCGTATCATGTTTTCAATAAGCTCGGTGCGGTTTGACATCATCTTCTGCAGGCGCTCGCCGTAAGCGAGGAAATCCTTGTGCTCTGCCGCGCTGTCGTCGAAAACGAAGTCGACTGCATTATTATAGTCCTGCGGCTGAACGAGTCCCCAAAGAACCGGCATATAGGCAAAATCCGGAATGAGCACGCGCTCATAGACCTCATCTTTATAATTATCGACAATGTAGTCGGTAACCTTCTGAAGCAGCTTGAATGCGCCGACGCTGTTGAGCGTCTTCATGAATGCCGCCGCAGCAGCGTTCGAGCCTGTAGCATCGGCGAGCAGGCCGGAGAAATAGTTATACATCGTATCTGCCTTGAGCTCGATCTTGCCGGTCAGAACATCGGAGGCGACCTGCGCACCGCAGAATGTCGAGGACATAAAGACGCAGCGGTCGACCTTGCTGTAGCCGTACTTTGTCAGATAAGCGACGGTCATTATGCCGCCCATGCTCGCGCAGAATATCGAGACCTTGTCGTGTCCCGACTCAGCTATGGCTCTGTCAACTGTCGCGGCGATATCGTCGGCGACTTTGTAAGGATCGAGACGCCAGTCGTATGTAAACAGATATGTGTGGTTGGCGGGAAGATTCTCGGCACAGGCGCGGGTCATTCCGCGCTCGCTGTTAGAATCGAAGTTTTCCCAAATCTCAGGATAATTCTCCGCGCTCCCGGGATATTTCGCAACGCTGACATTGTACTTCGACTCGCCGTTTTCTTTCATCGCATAGCCGTCAAGCAGGTTTGCCGCATAATCGATAACAGCCTGGAAGAAAGGATCGATATCCTTGGCTTTGACTGCACCGGAGATGCCCTTGTAAAGCATGGAGAGCAAATCGCCCAAATCAAACTCGAAGGCGTTGCGCTCATTCTCGGTGCCCTTGTCGATATAAAGCCCCATCATATCCATTCCCCTGACTATGACTACGGGGCAGTCGGTGCAGGTCGCGGGATCGTGCGCTTTCTCTGCCTGCGCTGCTGTGTCTGCGGTTTTCGCGCCCTGATACGCAAATGCCGGCGTTACAAAGCTCAGCAGAAGTGCAAAGGCGAGGAAAACACTCAGAAGTTTTTTCATTGTTTTCATCCTTCGTTTCTTTTATATTTTCCCGAGGTCCCTGAAAACAGACCACGAGACTAATTCGATATTGTTCCTGCGCGCGGCCTCGAGAAGATCGCCGCTTTGAAGAAGTCTCAACTCATAGACTCGCTTCGTCCACTCGCCGGGCTTGTCGTCTATCGGATACGCAGGGTGCATGAAAATCTCAGTCACGCCGTCGATGCAGTTTTCGACAGCGTCAAGATAATATTTGCGCAAGGTGTCGTAATCTTTTATGCGATCCATCGACCACGGATTCGACACAAGGTCATCGAGCAGGCCGACTCCGCGCCGCTCACCCGCTCCAACAATAATTTTCTGGAAGCATTTTATCACACCGGGAGCTTCCCTGTCAATCTGTCTGGACAAAAATCCCGGAGTTTTCGGAAATCTGTAGGGCAAGGAATGTTCCGCGCAAAAATTATATGCATCAATATAGAAACGCCTGCCGTTTATGCCGTAGAGCGTGGCGCAATGGTTATCGGCATGGTCGACTTCAACGCCCCTTGAGCTGATAAAATTATACTGCGCCTCAAGCTCCGCGCGGACATCGCGGCGGCGGGCATGCAGGGCGAGCCCGACCTGACTCTCATAGAGTCCCATCCCCTTTTCACTGAGCGAGGGCGCGCCGCTGTTGCTCTGCCAGCGGTTCTTGCTGTCATCGGTGTTTATAGTCAGATGCACGCCGACGGGATAGCCGCCGATCCTTGCGAGCTCAGCGGCGTTGGCGGCATCCGGCGCGACGGTCATGAGCGAGGTCGAGGTTATCAGTTTGCCTCGCATGAGCTCATCTATCGCCTTTGTCTGCTGCGGATTATAGCCGAAATCATCGGCGTTGATTATAAGATACTTAGACATTTGCTTTTAACTCTTTCCTCCTTTTAAAATTGCACCAGTCGTTTGACTCATCTTTGAAATGCAGGAACAGGGTGAATATTGTTGCCACAGCCATGGCTATGAATGGAAACACGCAGAGCAGGAACCGCGACGCCATATCGGGATTCGAGCCGGGGTTCGCTCCGCTCTCGAAGCCGAACGCCACGCTGATAACTTTATAGCCGAGCGAGACATAAAGTCCGTTCAGGCGGTTCATGACGCCGACGAGACTTGTGAGCATCCCCTCGCGCTTGACTCCGTGGCGGGAATAGTCATCGTCGATTATCTTCGCGCCGATGCAATCGATGGTGACAAGGCATCCGGCAACACCCATACCCATAACGCACATTATGGCGACCGCGACGGGCATCGTGTTTGCAAAGAACAGCGGGATGAATCCGACTGTCAGCACGGCAAATCCGAGCCTCCAGACATTCATGATACCCGCGCGTTTTACGACATTCGACCAGACTACTATACCAACTAGCGCGACGCCGAACACCACGCCGAGCATGACGGTTGTCATGGAGCTTTCAAGCTTCAGAGTATACTGAACATAGAACGGGATCGCCTGAGAAATGAGCGAGAATGCGGCGGAATAGAGCGCGTTTGCAAAGCCGAATATCCAGAATTTGCTGTTGGTGATGAGGGCGAATATCGCCTTGAAGAGATCGGGCTTCTCGCCGTTTGCCGCTTCCGCTTCCTCTTCTTCGATATTCTCGTGGCAGCCGAAGGTCATGAACATAATGACCGCAAGGGCGATAACGCCGTAGATGATCGCTGTGAGATTATAGCCTATCTTTGAAGTGACAACGGGAGTGAGCACGATGGAAATAACCATAGCGACAAGCTGGCAGACCTGTCTTATAGCATTGGTCTTTGCTCTGAGCTCGTCGGTCTTGAAAAGGGTCGGGAACAGAGCGCCGTAGTTTGCGTTCATGAGCGAGTCGAGTGTGCCGGTGAGTATGTACATCAGCAGAATATAGAGATAAGCCTGACCGGAGTTCGACTGCACGCGCGCGGGCATATTATAGAACAGCACGAAGCAAAGAATCATCAGCGGAGTGCCGATAACGAGCCACGGTCTGCGTTTGCCCCACTTTGTATGCGTTCTGTCCGAAAGGAAGCCGTAGACGGGGTTATCGATGGCATCGACAAAGGTGTAGATAAACAGTATCTTCGCCATCTGATCTGTCGTGATGAGTCCGAGCTTCAAGACATAATATGCGGCGGCATAAGACTTCAGCATATTTATCGGAATCGATGTGCCGAGCATGCCGAAGCCGTAGCGGAACGGGGAAGTGCGTTTTAGGTTCAAAGTGTTTGAAGGTTCCATCAGTTATCCTCCTCTTCCTCTTTCTGAAAATATATCGGATTTGTGAGCGCGCGGACTGCGCCGAGTTTTCCACACCCTCTGATTGCCTTGACATAAGCGAAATTATCGTTTTGCGGCTCTATATCGATATCAAGATTTCCTCGCGCGAAGTGCTTTATCACGCGCTCTCCGCTGCCGGTGACAAGAACAAGCGTTTCGCCGCGGAGCTGTTCCGCGTGAAGATGGAGTTTTTTGTTTTTGTCATAACGAACAGCGTCGCCCATCATTGCATCGCCGCAGGTCAGAGTCAGGCGCGCGCCGTCAACCCCGCTCGAAACGAAGGAGTGCCCTGCGCGGATGTTTTTCAGTATATCCTCGCGGCGGCGCGACGGAGAATAGACTGCCGTTATCGGATTGCCGAGCTTCGCAAAATCCTTAGGACGATGGAAATCACTGCCGCCGACGGCAGGTATGCGTCTGCCCTCGCGCAAAAGCTGGGTCCACCACTTTATGCCGCGGATATTCGTTCCGCGCATCGGTCCGTTCCAGACCTCGATCATATCAAAATTCATGCTGTTCCATTTATACGGACAGAACGGGCATTTCGGATGGTTTACCGATATGACCGCGCCGAGCGAACGGGCATCATTGATTATCTTTTCCATCTCTTCAGGCGTGTTCGCTATAAAACTGTTTTCAAAGGGTGCTTTGGCTCCGAAGAAATTCATATGCCCTTTGTAGTGCGTCCATTCGACTGCGTAAACAAAAGTCAGCCCCGGGATATCCGGCAGGCAGAAATTATCGGCATAGTTATTGTGGTTCGCAAGCCCGACAAAATCGAGCCCGCTATCGCGGGCAAGCTTCCCGACGGCTTCAGAATCGAGCGCGCCGTCGGAGGCTATGGTATGTATATGCAGATCGCCGAAGAGCAGTTCGGGTTCGGCGTTCGTGTTATCAGAAGATATGTTTTCGGGCGCATCCTGTTTATAATGCTTCGGTTCGGGGTCGTCGGGTTTGTGATATTCAAACCCGATATCATATGTTACCTCAACGCCCGCGGGCACGACATGATACGCACCGACGATTATCGACCACTCGCCCGACTCGGGTCTTTGCACAAGATAGCCGTTCGTGGACTTATCTTCGCCGACAAATATGCTCGGATGCGCGCTGCCCGACCAGCCGAGGAATCTCCTCTTTTCGTCCATGAGACCGAGGTCGATTATATTCTGCGGGTGTATCTCTCTGAGCAAACCTTTGGTGCCCTGCCAATAGGAATACGATACCGTGACGCGCGAGACGTTTTCGGGCACGGTGAACGGTATTGTATAATAGGTTCCCTCGCGGGACTTTTCAACGAAATGTTTAAGCCGAAGCATTTTGTGCAAACTCCATAAAAATTATGTTGTATTTATTATAAAACAGTATATATTGTTTTTCTTGCTATTTTTTAATGTGAATGAGCGTTTTTTTAAATTTTATGTTTTTATAATCAATATAAGCTCTTGAAATTGCCGATAAAGTGTGTTATTTTTAAGAAAGCACCAATCAAAGGAGTGAAAATATACGGACAGGCTGAACATTATCGACTACAGGACGAATCCGATTATAAGCAAATATTCCGTGTCATTTCACCTTTGGGGCTCGGAGGGCACGACGGAGCACGGGCACAACTACTACGAGATTTTTCTTGTAACGGACGGGCGCGTCTGCCACGAGATAAACGGCAAAATTTCCGAGATAAGCAAAGGCACTTTATGCATGATATGCCCCGGCGACATTCATCAGCTGCGCCGCATCGAGAATTTTTCGAGCATACACATGAACATCTGTCTATCGCCGAAAAAATTTGAAGAAATCTGCTCGGCTCTCGGGATAGATCCCGAAGCGTTCGAGTCGCAGAAACCGCTGACGGCTGCGCTCTCGACCGAGGAGCAAGCATACTTTTCTTCGCGGGCAAGTCTCATAAACAGGCTCATCAGCGACGGATACGAAAAGGCGGCGAGCGTAATATGCTCGACCGCATCGGATTTTATCTCGATAATAAACAGCTCGAAGCTCACGCAGAAAATCGACTGCCCCGAGTGGTTTGAAAACATGCTCGAAAAGATACGCTCGCCGGAATACATGACATGCTGCGCGGCGGACGTATATGAAATGAGCAACTTCTCGCCGCCCGTTGTTATCGAAGCGTTCAGAAAATACACGGGCAAGACGGTTTCGGCATATCTCAGGGACACGAAATGCGAATACGCCTGCCTGCTGCTAAGCGGAACCAAGATGACAACGCTTGAAATATCCATGCAGCTCGGCTACTACAGCCTGAGCCACTTCAATCGGGTTTTCAAGAGCTACTCCGGCTTTTCCCCCGCCGCATACAGGCGCGAATATCAAAAATAAAGCATCCGCACGAAAAGTACGGATGCTTAAATTTATTCCTGACCTGCCATTTTCAGCAGATCGTCCTGAGTTATGACCGGGATGCCGAGGTCGGTCGCTTTTTGCAGCTTGCTTCCGGCTTCCTCGCCTGCGACGACATACGAAGTCTTTTTCGAGACTGACGACGACGCTTTGCCGCCGAGATTTTCGATTATCTCCGTCGCTTCTTTTCTTGAGAGCGTCGGCAGAGTACCCGTAAGGACGAAAGTCAGACCAGCGAAGCGCTGGTCGTCGCTCTTTTCTTTGAGCGACTTCATATTGACTCCAGCCGCTTTGAGCCGTTCTATTAAATCTGCGGTCTGAGTCATGGAGAAAAATTCAGCCGCGCTCTTTGCCATTATTCCGCCGAAGCCGTCTATTTCGGCTATCTCCTCTTCGGACGCGGCGATTATAGAATCAATATTGCCAAAATGCTCGGAGAGAAGCTTCGCCGCTTTCTGACCGATATGGCGTATGCCCAGAGCGAACAGCAGGCGCGAAAGGTCGTTTTGCTTCGAGCGTTCGATAGCCTCGACGAGATTTTTTGCCGACCTTTCCTGATGCCCTTCAAGCATCATTATCTCGCCTGCGGTTATGTCATAGATATCGGCGACATTTGATATCAGATTTTCGGAGATAAACTTTTCGACGAGGGCGTCGCCGAGTCCCTCGATATCCATGGCATCGCGCGAGCAGAAATGGATAACATTGCGCAGCAGCTGAGCAGGGCACTCGGGATTGACACAGCGGACAGCCGCCTCGCCCTCTTCGCGGATAACGGGAGCAGAGCAGGACGGGCAGATTGACGGCAGGATATACGGCACGGAATTTTCCGCATGCGACACAACGCGCACTACCTCCGGTATTATATCGCCCGCTTTTCTTATGGCGACTTCATCGCCGATGCGGATATCCTTTTCTGTTATGAAATCCTGATTATGGAGAGTTGCGCGGCTGACGGTTGAACCCGCGAGAAGAACAGGTTCAAAAACGGCAGTCGGAGTGAGCACGCCCGTGCGCCCGACGCCAATCTCTATATCAACGAGCTTCGTTGTCTTTTCCTCGGGCGGATATTTGAAAGCCACCGCCCACTTCGGGAATTTCGATGTACTGCCGAGGCGTTCGCGCTGGGCAAAATCATCGACTTTTATAACCGCGCCGTCGATATCATATTCGAGTCCCGAGCGTATCTCGCCAATGCGCTTGAGCTCGGAAATAACATCGGTTATATTATCGAACCGAGTATAGAACGGAATGGTATGAAAACCCTGTTCGCGCAGGAAATCGAGCGACTGCTTATGCGAGCTGAGTTCTGCGCCCTCTATCTGCTGGACATTGAAAACGAAGATATCAAGTCCCCTGCCTGCGGTCACTTTTGAATCTTTCTGTCTGAGCGAACCTGCGGCGGCGTTGCGCGGGTTTTTAAAGGGCTTTTCGCCGTCGAGCTCCTGCCTTGTGACGAGAGAGGCAAAGACCGACTTCGGCATATACACCTCACCTCTGACTTCGAGGAAAGGCAGCGGCGTTTTTATTTTCAGCGGAATCGAGCGCACAGTGCGCAGGTTTGCGGTAACATCCTCGCCGACATCGCCGTCACCGCGGGTCGAGCCGCGGGTCAGCACGCCGTTTGTATATTCGAGCGAGACGGAAAGTCCGTCGATCTTCGGCTCGACGACATAGTGAACATCCCGCTCGGTCTCTCTGACCCGGCGGTCGAATTCCTCTATCTCCGCGAAGTTGAACGCATCCTGCAGGCTCTCCATGCGCACGCGGTGTTCTACCTTTGAGAACAGATTTTCCGCGCTGCCGCCGACGCGCACGGTCGGGGAATCCGGGGTCACAAGATCCGGATATTTATCCTCTATCGCCTTGAGCTCACGCTGGAGCATATCATATTCGTAGTCCTCTATCTCGGGGTCGTCGTCGACATAATATTTTCTGCTGTAATAATTGAGCTTATCTCTGAGTTCCTGCGCGCGTTTTGCGCTCTGCTCTTTGTCGGTCAAAAGGGATTCCTCCTTTTAAGCTTCCTTTTTCTCTGCGGTTATTATACCACAACTTGAATACATCTAACAACAATTTATTTCACTGCCGCTGCGGAATATCTATTGTCACAGCGGTCTGCGGGACAGTGCCGACGACGATATTCTCAGCTATGCAATACTCATCCGAAAAATTCGCCGCGCCCTCGTTCCCGCCGAGAAAGACATAGACGGAGCACTCGACCTTCAACATAACTCTGTGACGGGTCTGGTTTATACCCGCAGAAGTAAATTCGTCAGTTATCTGCGCCTCTGCACCGCCCGTCATGCGAACGGTTACGGGTATCTCGGGTCCCATACCCGCAAAGACTTCGGAGTCGGTTACAGCACCGAGCGGTATTTTCACAACAAATTTTGCATTTTCTTCGAGCGCTTCATCGACGGCGCGGACAAGGCGGGATTTGAACAAATTGACGGAGGCGGCATCGAGCGACATTGAACCTATCTTTCCGTCGTTCGAGCCGACGCTGACAAGCGCGGAGCACTCCTCCGGGTTTTCGGATATAAATTTTTCTATGCTCTCGCCGACCGTGCGCACGGCAAGGCTCTTGGCACGGGTCATGGCGATATTGCGAACCGCCGGACGAAGCCGCGCATCGACAACGAGCACAAGGCAGACAGCAAGCGTAAAAGCGCACAGAGCCCTGAACGCCCCGCGCGGCAGAGTGCGAATATTGAATCGGCGCATCCGGCGCATAAAAACACCCCCGCAACAGTTTATGCAGGGGCGACCGAATTTGTTATTGTTTTATTTTGAAGCCCTGACAACGGACACGCCGGTATCTATAGATTCGGGACCCGTTGAATTGCCTTTGAGAGCCGCGAGCGCCTGCGCCATGCCGAGATATCCCATGGTATAGGGGTTCTGCACCATGACCGCTTTAAGACTTCCGTCGTTTATCAGCGACTCGATAGTGTTTGAAGTATCGAAGCCGATGCCGATTATCTTCTTGCCGGAATCTTTGATAGCGTTGCCCACGCCGACGGTCGAGCCCTCGTTGGTGCCGTAAAGTCCGACGAGGTCGGAGTTGCCGGTTATAAAGCCGGTTGCCGCCTCCTGCGAGGATGCGAAGTTGCCGTCCTTATATTCGGTAGTGCGCAGAGTGAACTTGCCGTCCTTGGTTATCGCCTCGCGGAAGCCCTTTTCGCGGTTCATGCTCGAATTTGTCGCGGTGTTGACGCCGATTATGCCTATCTTGCCGCTCGTTATGCCCGCATTTTTGAGCTCTTCGAGCATGGTCTCGCCCGCTATCATGCCTGCATTGTAGTTATCGGTCGAGAGAGTTGTGACCGCAGGCTCGTTTGCGGGAGAATCGACATAGATTATCTTGACTCCCTTGTCCTTTGCGTTTTTGACAGTCTGCGAAATTGCCGAGGGGTCGTTTGCGGCGAGCATTATCAGGCTCGCGCCGTCGGCAATGGCGTTGTTGACCGCCTCGATCTGCTTGGCGTTGTCTTTGACATCGGGGGCATCCCATTTATAAGTGATGCCGAGCTGCTTTGCCATATCCGACGCGCCCTTGTCGACCGAGACCCAGTGCTGATCCATCTTGTCGATAGTGATGAGATATACTTTGTACTTTGCGTTGGCGGCGCTCTCGGTCATGCCCTGTGCCGTGTTGTTACCCTCGCCGCTTCTGCTGCACGCCGCAAAGGCGGTCAGAATCAGCAGCGCCGACATAATAACTGCGAGTATCTTTTTCATACTGTCCTCCGTTTATTCTCTTTTTTCTCTGCCGCCGCCGAGCTTGAGCCCTTTGGCGGCATTTGTGTTGAGCCGCTTGCCTCCGTGGACGATTCTGTCTATAAGCACGGAGATTATGACGACTATGCCGATGACTATATTGCGAAGCGCGAGAGGCGCGCCTGCGAACTGGAGACCGTTATTGAGCACGCCCCAGATAAACGCACCTATGACGGTACCGAGGAGCATACCCTGTCCGCCCATGGTGCTGACTCCGCCGATAACGGACGCGGCGACGGCGTTGAGCTCATAGTTAGAGCCCGCGTCCATGCTGCCCATGCCGCTCTGCGCGGTGAGTATCAGGCCGACAACGCCGGCGAGGAAAGAAGAAATGACATAAACTTTCGTCTGCGCCGCGGCGACATTGACTCCGGACAGGCGCGCCGCCTCATAGTTCGAGCCGAGGGCATAGACATGCCTGCCGAGTGCCGTCTTTGAAAGAATGAACGCGAAGAAAGCAAAGAGCACTATTGCTATCCAGATCGGGGTATATATCCCGAGGAAGCGGCCGTAATAGAAGAAATTCTTGAAGGCGTCGGAATATATGCCGTTGGTGTTCATATTGCCGTTGACAATCTGCGCGACACCGCGGGCGATTATCATAGTACCGAGAGTCGCTATGAACGCCGGGAGCTTTGCAACAGAGATAAGAAGTCCGTTTACAAGACCGATTGCAAGGCAACAAATAATAGTTATGAGCACGGTCAAAATCGGGTTCATATTAAATTTCGTCATCAGCGTCGCGCTTATCATGCACGACATTCCCGCGACCGAGCCTATCGAAAGGTCGATTCCGGCGGTTATAAGAACGAACGACTGGCCGACGCCGATTATCAATATCGGCGCCACCTGGCGCAGAAGGTTCGTTATATTGGTTGCGGAGAAGAACAGCGGGTTTATCAGCGCAAAGACGATTATCATAACTATCAGCGCCGCAAAGACCGAGAGCACCTGTCCCATTCCCCTTGCGGAAAGCATTTTTTTGAACATTCAGCTCACCTCCGTGCGGAACTTTGTTGCAAGCTCCATTATTTTTTCCTGCGTGGCTTCATCGCGGCTGAGTTCGCCCGTGATGCGCCCGGAACACATGACGATTATCCTGTCGCTCATGCCGAGCACCTCGGGCAGCTCAGACGAGACGAACATAACGCCGATACCGCTCCTTTTGAGCTTGTTCATCAGGTTATATATCTCGACTTTGGCGGCGACATCGATGCCGCGCGTCGGCTCATCGAAGATTATTACTTTAGCGTCGCGCATGAGCCATTTGCCGACGACTATCTTCTGCTGGTTGCCGCCCGAAAGATTTTTGACCTCGCTTTTTATTGACGGCGTTTTTATTTTCAGCTCTTTTACGGCGCGATTCGCCATATCTCGCTCGCGCTTTGCGCTGAGCACTCCGACGGGGTTCGAGAGCGTATCAAGATTCGCTATAGCTATATTTTCGCTGACATCAAGTTCAACCAAAAGACCGTCCTTTTTCCTGTCCTCCGGCGCGCAGACTATACCGGCTTTGACGGCGTCGCGCGGACTTTTGAGCTTCACGCTCTTGTCGTAGACGACAACTTCGCCCGCCGTTATTTTATCCGCGCCGAACAGCGCCCTAACGAGTTCCGTGCGCCCCGCGCCGACAAGACCCGCGAAGCCGAGTATCTCGCCGGAATAGAGATCGAACGAGATATTCTGAACCTCGGAGGTGGATATTCCCTTGACCTCCATGATTTTTTTGCCGCGTTCGGTCTGCTCGTGCGGATATTTTTCGGTTATCTCACGCCCGACCATGAGGGCGATTATCTCTCCAATTGAAAGATCTTTGAAATCGGCGGTCTTTATATATTTTCCGTCGCGCATTACAGTGACTCTGTCGACGATATTTTCAAGCTCTTCAAGGCGGTGGGAGATATAAATTATACCCTTGCCCATATTTTTGAGCTCGTTTATTATTCTGAAAAGCTCCTGTGTCTCGCGCTCGGTCAGCGCCGAGCTCGGCTCGTCCATGATTATAATATCGGCATTTGTAGAGAGAGCCTTTGCAATCTCGACCATCTGCTGTTTTGACACGGAGAGCTTTCCGACTTCGGTATCGGGCTCGATATTGAGGCTCAGTTCTTTGAGAAGCTTTGACGCGCGGGCGTTCTGTTCTTTGAAATCGACCATGCCGCCCTTTTTGAGCTCTCTGCCGAGAAAGATGTTCTCCGCCACGGTCAGGTGGCGGCACATATTGAGCTCCTGATGGATAACGGCGATGCCGAGTTCAGACGCCTGGGCGACGGTAGAATACTCCTGCGTTTTGCCGCGTATCTTCACTTCGCCCTCGTCTTTTTGATATATTCCGCCGATTATTTTCATCAGCGTGGATTTTCCCGCTCCGTTTTCGCCGAGCAACGCATGCACCTCGCCCGCCCGAAGCTCGAAATCGACTTTGTCGAGTGCGACGACTCCGGGAAAGAACTTCGAGATTCCCTTCATCTGCACAAGATATTCTTCCATTTTTCTTCCTCCCGTGCGGATCTAAAATCCGCAAATAAGGTAAAGTCGGTGTTTATTGTTGCCTGTGCGAGCGCAATTATTAAAGCAGGCGCAAAATTTTCAGAATAATTAAATTGTCATAAATTAAGAGCAAATATAACGACAAAAATATAGATTATGGCGCTTTATATACTTGTCTGCCGGCAAAAAGAGTGGTATAATAATTACGTCTGTAAAACCAGCCATACTATTTCCGTCTGGAGGTAAAAATATGTCATACGATGTAGCAATTATCGGTGCAGGCGTCAGCGGCGCAATGGTCGCGAGAGAGCTGAGCCGATATAACATCAAGGTCGCATTGGTTGAAAAATGCAGCGACATGGCGATGGGCACAACAAAGGCCAACAGCGCTATTGTCCACGCAGGCTTCGACGCAATGCCCGGCACCCTCAAAGCGAGGCTCAATGTTGAGGGCACTGCCGCAATGCCCGGTCTGTGCGAGACGCTCCATGTCCCGTTCAAGCCCATCGGCTCATATGTCGTTGCTTTCTCGAACGAGGAAGTTGAGACTCTTGAAGAGCTCAAGGCAAGAGGCGAAGAGAACGGAGTTCCCGGACTCGAGATTCTCGACAAAGAGGCTATTCACCGCGAAGAGCCGAACCTCAGCGACGAGGCAGTCGCCGCGCTCTACGCTCCGACCGCCGGAATCGTCTGCCCCTACGAGCTGACGATAGCGGCAGTTGAGAACGCAGTCATGAACGGCGTCGAGTTCTTCCGCAATTTTGATGTTACGGCTATTGAAAAGAACGCACAGGGCAATTTTGTCCTCAAGTCCGACGCAGGCGAGATCGAAGCCGAATATGTCGTCAACGCCGCCGGCGTTTTCTGCGACAAGGTAGCTTCTCTCATCGGCGACGATTCAATAACCATTATTCCCCGCAAGGGCGAATATATGCTCATGGACAGAGCAGTCGGCGACAAGGTAAAGCACACGATATTCCAGTGTCCTTCAAAGATGGGCAAGGGTGTTCTCGTCACCCCGACCGTTGACGGCAATCTACTCGTCGGTCCGAGCGCAGTCGATATAGACGAAAAGGACGACTGCTCGACCACCGCAGACGGCACAAACGGCGTTTTCAAGACCGCTCTGAGATCAGTCCCGTCGCTCTCGACCCGCGACGTCATCACTTCGTTTGCAGGCATCCGCGCCCACAGCACCGGCGACGATTTCATCATCGCCCCCAGCGAGAAGGACGCAAAGTTCATAAATGTCGCCGGCATCGAGTCGCCCGGTCTTTCCTCCGCTCCCGCTATCGGCCTTTATGTCTGCGACATGATCCTGCAGGACAAGGGCAAAGTCAGCGAGAAGGCGGACTTCATCCCCGGCAGACCCGCTCCCGTGCGTTTCCGCCACATGAGTTCGGAAGAGCGCAAAGCACTTGTTGAAAAGAACAGCGCATACGGCAGAGTTATCTGCCGCTGCGAGACTATAACCGAGGGCGAGATCCTCGACGCTATCCACGCGCCCGCAGGCGCCATCGACGTTGACGGCGTAAAGCGCCGCACGAGAGCCGGAATGGGTCGCTGCCAGGGCGGCTTCTGCGGTTCAAAGGTAGTCGAGATACTTGCAAGAGAGCTTGGTCAGGAGCTTGATGAAATCACAAAATGCGGCGGAGAGTCAAAGATCCTCTTCGGCAGGACTAAGTGATCTGCAAACTTTCGCAGCATGAAAGGATGAATACTAATGCTTAAATATGATCTTGCCGTTATCGGCGGAGGCCCCGCAGGCATGGCCGCTGCGCTCAAGGCGCGCGAAAGCGGCGTTGAAAAGATAATCATACTCGAGCGCGCAGAGACTCTCGGCGGTATCCTTGAGCAGTGCATACATACCGGCTTCGGTCTGCACTACTTCGGCGAGGAGCTTTCGGGTCCCGAATACGCCGCGCGTTTCATCGAGCTTGTTGAGGACACCGACATTGTCGTAAAGACAGACACGATGGTGCTCTCCATTTCCGACGACAACGTTGTCACCGCAGTCAACAAAGAGGACGGTCTTATTGAGATCGACGCTACCGCAGTCATTCTTGCAATGGGCTGCCGTGAGCGTCCGAGAGGCGCGCTCAACATAGCGGGCACCCGCTGCGCCGGAGTTCTCTCCGCAGGTACTGCGCAGAAATATGTCAACATTGACGGCTATATGCCCGGCAAGGAAGTCGTTATCCTCGGTTCGGGTGATATTGGTCTTATCATGGCGCGCCGCATGACCCTTGAGGGTGCGCATGTCAAGATGGTCTGCGAGCTGATGCCCTATTCGAGCGGACTGACGAGAAACATCGTTCAGTGCCTCAACGACTTCGACATCCCGCTCAAATTGAGCACCACGGTTATCGACATTCACGGCAAGGAGCGCCTTGAGGGCGTCACCATTGCAAAGGTCGACGAGAACCGCCGCCCGATTCCCGGCACTGAGGAATATGTCCCCTGCGACACGCTCATGCTTTCCGTCGGTCTTATCCCCGAGAACGAGCTGAGCAAAAACATGGGTATCGAATTTGACCGCGTCACCGGCGGCCCGATAGTCGACGAATACAGAGAGACCACCCACCCCGGCGTTTTCGCCTGCGGCAACGTGCTGCACGTTCACGATCTTGTTGACTTCGTTACCCTTGAGAGCCAGACGGCCGGCGAGGGCGCAGCGAGATACATAAAGAACGGCGGAAATAAAGAAAAGAAATATGTCAAGACCAGAGGCATCAACGGCGTGCGCTACATCGTACCGCAGAAGATAGCCCTCGGCGAGGACGAGGATGTCAAGCTCTTCTTCAGAGTCGGCGACGTTCACAAGAATGCCAAGGTCGTTGTCACCTACAACGGCGAGACGCTCATCAGCAAGAAGCGCCCGAGACTCGCTCCCGGCGAGATGGAGAACGTCATCATCAAGAGCGATATGCTCAAGAACTTTGATGAGAACGGCATAATCGAAATTCAGGTGGAGGAATAATCATGGTAAAAGATATTATTTGTGTCGCCTGCCCCATGGGCTGCCAGATCTCCGTTGAGCTCAACGACGACGGAGAGATCCTCAGCGTTACCGGCAACACCTGCAAGCGCGGCGACGCCTATGCGAGAACCGAGTGCACCCACCCCGAGAGAAGCCTGACGACAACTGTCAAGGTCAGCGGCGGCGTTCACCCCGTTGTTCCCGTCAAGTCCGCAAAGGCTGTTCCGAAGGACAAGATCAAGGACTGCGTCAAGGAGATAGCAAAGCTTGAGATCAAGGCTCCGGTCAAGATCGGCGATGTTGTCTGCGCGAACATACTCGGCACCGGCGTTGATATCGTTGCGACGAACATCTGCCCCGAGGCGTAAAAGACATAGAAAATAAATCGAGCATCCGCAGAACGAAAATTTCTGCGGATGCTTTTTTGCGGATGTTTTTAAAATTATATGCTGTCAGCTCTTGAAATAGCTTTCAAGGACATCGGACGGATGCTGCCCTCCCTCAAGCTTTTCGAGCACAGCATCGGAATAAATATAAGATGTTTTCGCCGACTTTGCCGAATCGAGGGCAATTTCATTGCCGCTGATTTCAAAATAATATTTATCCCTGCCGTTGTCGTCGCTGAGAATAAGGCGGTTGTCCTTTTCTTCGTAAGTGCCGGTCGAGCAGTCGCTCATGCCGCTCCTGTACATGGAATAACTGCCGTCTGCGGGCGACAGGACGATTTCGACATAGTCTTTTTGACCGTCGTGCTCGTTCTTGCCGATGTAAGTTATAACATCGGTACGGATAGACTCGGGCGCGAAAAGAGCCTTATTTTTTAAGCACTTATCAGTCTTTTCGGAATCCGCAGAATAGCAGAACTCCCGCACGGAATCGGACTTTTTGGCGAGAAATTCGAGACCGTCTTTTTGTTTTTTGAATGTAAATTTGCTCTGCGAGCCGGAATTTTTCACGGTAAGTATCAGATAATCGTCATTTTCTTCATAAGTGCCGCTCAGAGCGGCGGAGAACCGATACGACTGCATAAAATTGAAGGTCTTATCCTTTCTGTTTAGCACAAGACCCGCATAGTCGTTATCCGACTTGCAGCCGAAGGACGCCACGCCGTTTTCATCAACGGAGGCTCTGACTATATCCGCAGAGCCGTCCGCGCTGTTTCCGGGGAAAAAGTGCGCCAAGAGTGCCGCGCAAACGGCAACAACGGCAACAACGCCTATACAGATAATGCGTTTGGTCGAGCTTTTCATACTGCATCTCCTCTCATGTTAAAATAAAAAATACCGCAGAGAGCCTGCGGTACTTTAAATTACTCCTCAAACAAATCGAGTATCATCTCTTTCGGGCGCGCTCCGACGGCGCGGTTGACCAACTCGCCGTCCTCAAACACGAGCAGAGTGGGTATACTCATAACATCGAACTTTGACGCGAGTTCCGGCTCCTCATCGACATTGACCTTGCCGACCTTTTTGTCGGGATTCTCGGCGGCTATCTCGTCAACTATCGGCGAGACCATGCGGCACGGACCGCACCACGACGCCCAAAAATCGAGCAGGACGGGTTTATCGCTTTGAAGCACTTCTTTATCAAAATTATCTTTTGTAACAGTTATAACTGACATTTCGTATTCTTCCTTTCTCTTCACTTCGCCGGATATCCTCCGGCATTATTTAGAATAACAGATTTTCAAAAAATATTCAAGCAAAGTGATGATTCGTTCACACAAGTTTAAAATATTGGGTGTACTATATAACCTGTGAAAGGTCGATCAATTGACTTTCAATGTGTATTCTGTTAATATCAGTATATAATAAGATCATCTTACGGGAGGTCATAAAATGAGAAATGTTATAAGGATAAACGACGGCTGGCTCTTCACGCTCGACGGGAAGACCGAGACCGTCAATCTGCCGCACACATGGAACGCCTTTGACGGTCAGGACGGCACAAACGGATATCTTCGCACAAAGGCGACATATTCCAAAGAG